>BNJS01001066.1_pt1 | contig 189403 bp, 210 predicted proteins | sample 8540461 | NCBI WGS metagenome assembly BNJS01 (sample SAMD00202454, study PRJDB9452) | human saliva metagenome | isolation source: human saliva | place: Japan
CAGATAAAAAAATCATTCTAAAGCAAGGTGGGCCAGCTATTTTAGCCCTCTTGAGTATCCTTTTCTTGAAATAAAAAAGGCCAGCACCTAGTGCTGGTTTTTGCTAACATATGTTTTCTATCCTTTTTTATGTTTACGTTCAAGAAGTCTCTGATAAAAGAAGATTTGACAACTGTAGACATAAGGATAGATGGAGATACCCGCAATCCCAAAGCTAATCCAAATAAGGAAATACCAAGGGAGCAACTGTAAGTCAAGGACAAAGCGTTGGAACTTATAGCCCTTCATGAGGAAGCGACTGGTTTCAAGGATCCGACTTGGCTTAGCTATCCCAATTGCAAGGGTATCACAAAGGAGCAGTTCAACTTGAGAATATGCATAATACTGTGGAAGATAAATAATGGTGCCTAGAATCATCAGCAAGACGCTTCCAAAGAAGTAAAGCGCAAAAGTAAGGAGAAACTGTTCAGTATCTGTACTCGAGAGGTCAACTGCTGGAAATTCAGGGTGCAATTCCACAAATTTACGGGCCATTAGGCTACTGTAAAAGAGACAGTAGACTCCAAGAAGATTGGGTAGACTCCATAAAAAGAGGTAGAAACGTTTGAGCAAGAGCGTCAGGAAAGTCGGACTAAAGAGACGGTTGTCTAATAAAGACAAACTACCCTTGAAGGAAAGCTCTGTTTGAGGCACTCTAAAGAGATTGATGCTTGTAAAGAGGGCGCCAGCTAGGATAATCGAGCCTGTAAAACCAAGTGCCAAGGGAAAAAGCGATGACTGGATCAAGGTTATCAGAAAACTGAGGAAGGATTGCTCAAGAATTCCTTCGTCAATTAGAGATAGAGGGCTTATAAAACTAGTTAAAATTAGGAGAAGACTTGGCAGTAGAAAGACAAGTAAAAGACGAGGATGTTCGCTTTGAAAGTGTCTAGCTTGCTGACGAACTTCTTTTAAATCAATTTTTTGGTATTTCATTCTTTCATTATACCATAGTTCGTGACAGTTCCCGTTTTTTTTGATAGAATCATACAGTATGCCCTTGGGCACAAAGTAAGAACTGGGACTGTTTTTCCCAGCTTCGGAGGTAAAAAATGTCAGATTCACCAATCAAATATCGTTTAATTAAAAAAGAAAAACACACTGGAGCTCGTCTGGGTGAGATTATCACGCCACACGGAACCTTCCCAACTCCTATGTTTATGCCAGTTGGGACCCAAGCAACGGTCAAAACCCAATCACCAGAAGAGTTGAAGGAGATGGGGTCAGGGATTATCCTGTCTAATACTTATCATCTCTGGCTTCGTCCTGGAGATGAGTTGATTGCTCGAGCAGGTGGGCTTCATAAGTTCATGAACTGGGACCAACCTATCTTGACGGATAGTGGCGGTTTCCAAGTGTATTCCCTAGCGGACAGCCGTAATATTACAGAGGAAGGAGTAACGTTTAAGAATCACCTCAATGGTTCTAAAATGTTCCTATCACCTGAAAAGGCTATTTCTATCCAAAACAATCTAGGCTCAGATATCATGATGTCCTTTGACGAATGTCCTCAATTTTATCAACCTTATGATTATGTGAAAAAATCAATCGAACGTACCAGCCGTTGGGCTGAACGTGGGTTGAAAGCTCATCGTCGTCCACATGACCAAGGTTTGTTTGGGATTGTACAAGGTGCAGGATTTGAAGATCTTCGTCGTCAGTCAGCTCATGACCTCGTAAGTATGGACTTCCCAGGCTATTCTATCGGTGGGCTAGCAGTTGGAGAAACCCACGAAGAGATGAATGCAGTTTTGGACTTTACTACTCAACTGCTTCCTGAGAATAAACCTCGTTACTTGATGGGAGTAGGAGCACCAGATAGCTTGATTGATGGGGTTATTCGTGGGGTCGATATGTTTGACTGTGTCTTGCCGACTCGTATCGCTCGTAACGGTACTTGTATGACTAGCCAAGGACGTTTGGTTGTCAAGAATGCCCAGTTTGCAGAGGACTTTACCCCACTTGATCCTGAGTGCGATTGCTACACATGTAAGAACTATACCCGTGCCTACCTTCGTCACCTGCTCAAGGCCGATGAAACCTTTGGTATCCGCTTGACAAGTTACCATAACCTTTACTTCTTGCTCAACCTTATGAAGCAGGTTCGTCAGGCTATCATGGATGATAATCTTTTGGAATTCCGTGAGCATTTTGTTGAAAAATATGGCTATAACAAGTCAGGGCGCAATTTCTAAGTAAAGCTCAAATCCTAAGTTTTCTCTTAGGATTTTTCTTCTTTTTTTGATAAAATAAAGGTAATATGGAATGAAAATTAGATGGCTTTCTAGCCAATCTAATGAACGGAGAATAAACTCGTATGCGTATAAAATGGTTTTCCTTGATTAGGATTACAGGTTTACTCTTGGTGCTTTTGTACCATTTCTTTCAGACGCTTTTTCCTGGAGGATTCTTCGGGGTTGACGTCTTTTTCACCTTTTCGGGCTTTCTCATCACGTCTCTCTTGTTGGAAGAGTATGGTCAAAAGGGGCAAATTGATCTTTTAGGATTTTTCAGGAGACGTTTTTATCGGATTTTCCCTCCAGTCGTCTTGATGATACTTGTTACAATGCCATTCACCTTCTTGGTTCGGCAAGATTATGTAGCAGGTATAGGTAGTCAGATTGCTGGTGTCCTTGGTTTTATGACCAATTTCTATGAGATGCTAACGGGTGGTAGTTATGAATCTCAGTTTATCCCTCATCTGTTTGTCCACAATTGGAGTCTAGCAGTTGAAGTTCATTACTATATTTTGTGGGGCTTGGCAGTTTGGTTCTTGTCTAAGCGGGCGAAATCATCTGGACAGTTAAGAGGGACAATATTTCTCCTGTCATCAGCTGCCTTTATCATCAGTTTCCTTTCAATGTTTATCGGTAGCTTTATCGTTAGCTCTTACTCGACGGTTTACTTTTCAAGTTTTACCCACGTCTATCCTTTCTTTCTAGGTAGTGTCTTGGCCACTTTGGTAGGTGTCCGTCAAACGACTACTCTGGTGAAGCGTCTAAATAATACCTGGGATTTGAAACAGAACTTGCTAGTCTTTGGTGCAGGTTTGGTAGTCTTGCTTCTACTGACCTTCTTCGTGAAGTTTACCTATCTCTTTGCCTATTTGATCGGATTCTTACTTGCAAGTTTAGCGGCACTTGCTATGATTCTTGCTACTCGAGTCTTGCATGAGAAAACACCTAACATTGAAGAACCAAAGGTGATTAGCTTCCTAGCCGATACCAGTTACGCAGTATATCTCTTCCACTGGCCGTTTTATATCATTTTCTCTCAGTTGATGAGCAACCTACCGGCAGTGATTTAACGACTGTCTTCTCGTATCTTTTTGCAACCCTCTCATTCTATGTAATTGAACCTTTAATCGCTGGAAAGACAACAGGGCTTTTGCAAAAGGCAAAAGAGATTCCGCATATCAAGACTATTTTTGCATCTAGTAGCGGAATTCTTACTTTGATCACACTGATTGTGATGATCATCGCTCCACAAGTTGGTGCTTTTGAGACAGATTTGACTGTCAATGGTCTTAAACAAGCGCAGACCAATCTTACTCGCACAAAAACTGTGGCAGATCAGACGGAAGCAAGCCGCTACAATATTGCAGATGGTGTATCTATCATAGGAGATTCTGTAACCTTACGGGCAACACCTGGCTTACAAGAGGTTTTGCCGGATGCACAGACAGATGGGCAAGTAAGCCGAAATACAAAGCAAGCCAATGCCATTATGCTGAATAATAGCCAAAATAAGGCACTACCTAAGATCGTTGTTATTGCTACTGGTGTTAATAATCCTGAGGACTACAAGGCTGACATAGACTCCTTGGTGACAAATCTACCTAAGGGGCATCAGCTTGTTCTGGTGACACCTTATGAAGGGGATACAAGTCAGGAAACTCAACCTTATGTAGAACAATATGCCAGCTATGCGCGTGAAATTGCTCAAAAGTATCCTTACATTGAGATTGCAGATTGGAACCAAGTTTCTAAGGATCATCCAGATATTTGGAAGGGAACTGACCAGGTTCACTTTGGTAATGACAATACCAAGCTGGAAGAGGGAGCTAAGCTCTATGCAGAAACGATAGCTTCAGCCATCAAGGCCCTAGCAGATAAACCTGTGAAATCAAAATAATATCTAAAAAGAGAGTGGGACAGAAATCGGTAATTCGTTAGAATTCAATTTCGTCGTCCCACCTCCGCACAGATTGAGTAGGGGCTGTAAAAGCTGATGAAATCAGCGTAGTAGAGCCCACTCAACCACTGCGTCTTGCTAGACAATCCAAAGACAATTGAGAGACTAGGACTTTTTGTCCCAGCCTCTTTTTTTCTTTTTTAGGGAGCCTTTCTTGGAAGATAAAAAATAATTCCTTTAGACTATATCGAGGTCTTCAACTTATCGGTTTATCTATCATATCAGCAATCTTAAAGCAGTGTTTTGACCAATCTGTGACCTAGCCCTTGTCTCTTATTTGAGTGTCATAGCGAATCCAGTCTTGATTGGGAAAAACTTGCCAAATTGTCAGAATTATGAGAAAATAGGTGCAGTCTAAAAATGGAGGGAATGCAGTGAGAGAAGATATCAAAATCAATAACCGTGCTCTAGCATTGGAAGATCAAATCATTGAAGTGCTCGAAAAAGTTTATGATACAGATGTAGAGTTAGATGTATACAACCTTGGATTGATTTACGAGATTGACTTGGACGAAAATGGACTTTGTACAGTTGTTATGACCTTCACCGATACTGCCTGTGACTGTGCAGAAAGTCTGCCTATCGAAATTGTCGCAGGTTTGAAACAAATTGATGGAATTGAGGATGTCAAGGTTGAGGTTACCTGGTCTCCAGCTTGGAAGATTACACGTATTAGTCGTTATGGGCGTATAGCTCTAGGGCTACCTCCAAGATAGTCCTCTATTTTGAAACACACAAAAAAAGCAAGCCAATTTGGCTTGCTTTTGATTTGCTTATTTTTTACCAGATTGTTCCATATTCCAGAAATCTGTAACGGCACCACGTGATGCAGAAGATACGGTATGGGCATACTTACCGAGGACACCACGGCTATAGAGTGGTGGTAAGGTAGTTTCTGCCTTACGTTTTTCAAGTTCTTCATCAGATACAGCCATGGAAATTTCTTTAGTATCTTGGTCAACGGTGACGATATCACCTGTGCGGAGATAGGCAATTGGTCCACCATCCTGAGCTTCAGGAGCGATATGTCCAACAACCAATCCATAAGTACCACCAGAGAAGCGTCCGTCTGTCAAGAGGGCAACCTTGTCTCCTTGTCCCTTACCAACGATCATTGATGAAAGTGATAGCATTTCAGGCATACCAGGACCACCCTTAGGTCCAACGAAACGAACAACGACAACATCGCCATCAACGATTTCATCTGACAAGACAGCTTGGATTGCATCTTCTTCTGAGTCAAAGACCTTAGCTGGACCAACGTGCCGACGAACCTTAACACCTGACACCTTGGCAACCGCACCGTCAGGGGCAAGGTTCCCGTTCAAGATGATAAGCGGGCCATCTGCACGTTTTGGATTTTCAAGTGGCATGATAACTTTGACCTGGTGTAAGATCTGCAAAGTCAGCTAAGTTTTCAGCGACAGTTTTACCAGTACACGTGATACGGTCTCCGTGAAGGAATCCATTCGCCAACAAGTACTTCATAACCGCAGGAACACCACCAACCTCGTAAAGATCTTGGAAGACATACTGACCAGATGGTTTCAAGTCAGCCAAGTGAGGCACACGTTCTTGGATGGTATTAAAGTCCTCAAGTGACAAGTCAACATTAGCCGCGTGGGCAATGGCGAGCAAGTGAAGAGTGGCATTTGTAGAACCACCTAGAGCCATTGTCACTGTAATGGCATCTTCAAAGGCTTCACGAGTCAAGATATCAGACGGTTTGATACCGAGTTCAAGCATTTTGACCACGGCACGTCCAGCTGCTTCGATGTCTTCTTTCTTATCAGCAGATTCTGCTGGGTGAGAAGAAGAACCTGGCAAACTCATACCGAGAACTTCGATAGCAGTAGCCATAGTATTGGCAGTATACATACCACCGCAACCACCAGGGCCAGGGCAGGCATTACATTCGAGACGCTTGACGTCTTCAGCCGTCATATCACCGTGGTTCCATTTACCGATTCCTTCAAATACAGAAACCAAGTCGATGTCTTTACCATCAAGATTTCCCGGTGCAATGGTTCCCCCGTAGGCGAAAATAGCTGGGATATCCATATTGGCAATAGCAATCATAGAACCAGGCATGTTCTTGTCACAGCCACCGATAGCAACAAAGGCATCGACGTTATGACCACCCATAGCTGCTTCGATAGAGTCCGCGATGATATCACGTGACGTTAGAGAGAAGCGCATACCCGGCGTTCCCATGGCAATCCCGTCTGCTACCGTAATGGTTCCAAATTGAACCGGCCAAGCACCAGCAGATTTGACACCTTCTTTTGCAAGCTTACCGAAGTCATGCAAGTGGATATTACATGGTGTGTTTTCTGCCCAAGTCGAAATGACCCCAACAATCGGTGTTTCAAAGTCCTTATCTGTCATACCAGTCGCACGAAGCATAGCACGGTTTGGAGATTTAACCATACTGTCATAAATGCTGCTGCGGTGACGTTTATCTAATTCTGTCATTCAAGTCCCTCCCATTTTAGTTTGTTCCATTATAGCACAATTTAAAAGCAATGAACAGAAGAAAATTCTTGAATTTTCAGAAAATTCTATACAGAAATATTTTCTTTAAAAATTTTGCATTTATTTCTTGATTTTATAAATTAAAGTGATATCATTTAGATATCAAAAACAGGAGGTCATTCTGATGACTGAAAAACTAATCAATTCAAAGCCAAATGGTGTAGTAGCATTGGTACTCATTGAGTTGGCACTCGTACTTGGTGTTTTTATATTTGTAATGGGTGCTGGTTCGGAAAATATTTTTGGAATTATTATCGGACTTTTATTAAGCTTAATTGCAGGTCTAGCTCATGCTGGTTTAAAAGTTGTCAAACCTCAGGAAGCACTGGTTTTGACCCTCTTTGGTAACTATACTGGGACCATCAAAGAACCTGGTTTTTACTCTCTTTGGTAACTATACTGGGACCATCAAAGAACCTGGTTTTTACTTTGTCAATCCCTTTAGCATAGCGGTCAACCCTGCAAATCACACTCGACTAGGTCAAAGTGGTGATGTTAGTACAAAATCACCTTTTTCAGGGATGAAATCATCAAATGGCAATGATGTAAACATTGAAATTGGCAAGAAACAGATTTCTCTCAAGGTTATGACTTTGAGCAATTCTCGTCAAAAGATTAACGATTGCTTAGGGAACCCTGTAGAAATCGGAATTGCCGTTACTTGGCGTGTAGTCGATACGGCAAAAGCAGTCTTCAACGTTGATAACTACAAAGAATATCTGTCATTGCAGTGTGATAGCGCCCTTCGTAATATTGTCCGCATCTATCCTTACGATGTGTCTCCTAATGTAGATACTACAGGTGATGGGCAAGCAGATGAAGGCAGCCTCCGTGGCTCTAGCGAGATTGTTGCGAAACGCATTCGTGAGGAGATTCAAAGTCGTGTAGAGGATGCTGGTTTGGAGATCCTTGAGGCCCGTATTACTTACCTAGCTTATGCACCGGAAATTGCAGCTGTCATGCTTCAACGTCAACAAGCATCAGCCATTATTGATGCACGTAAGATGATTGTTGATGGCGCTGTAGGAATGGTTGAAATGGCACTAGAACGTCTCAATGAAGGAGAATTAGTAGAACTTGACGAAGAACGAAAAGCTGCTATGGTTTCAAATCTCCTAGTCGTTCTCTGTGGCAATCATGATGCACAACCAATTGTCAATACAGGAAGCCTTTATTAGAAATGGCAGAAGCTAAAAAAAAGCAAATCCCCCTTCGACTCTCGAATAAGTTATATGCTGCACTCGCATCATGGGCAGAAGATGACTTCCGATCAGTCAATGGGCAAATCGAATATCTTCTCACAGAATGTGTCAAGCAACGGAAGAAAGACGGGAAATACGTCTCAGAAACCATTGATGAACCATTTGAGATTGATATTTAATGTATTTTCCTATCCATAAGATTGGATAGGAAAATTTTTTAATCTTTTTTTGTCAAGTAACTTTACTTTACAAAAAAGTTTTGATATACTATTAAAGTTGATGAAAATCAAACCTAACTGAATTTATATCTTAAAAGGAGAAAACAAAATGGCAGTACCTGCACGTCGCACTTCAAAAGCGAAGAAAAACAAACGTCGTACACACTACAAAGTAACAGCTCCATCTGTAAACTTTGACGAAACTACTGGAGATTACTCACGTTCTCACCGTGTATCACTTAAAGGATACTACAAAGGACGTAAAATCGCTAAAGCTGCATCAGCTGAATAATAGAAGGGAGATACCATGCGCGTAAATATTACACTTGAACACAAAGAATCTGGTGAACGCTTGTACCTTACTTCTAAAAACAAACGTAACACTCCAGACCGTCTTCAATTGAAGAAATACTCACCAAAACTTCGCAAACACGTTGTGTTTACAGAAGTTAAATAAGGTTTCATTACATTTCAGCACATGCTGAAAACCTTGATTTCATGCGATTTTTGAAATATTGAAATTCATTACAAATCATTTGAAATCAGTTCTATGGCAACCTTTTTGGCAACCTTTTTTGAAATAAAAAAGAAAGTCAACAATCGAAGAATGTAAAGTCCTAAGAATTTTCTAGGACTTTTTTCATTCCTAAAAATTGTTGGAATAGCGCAGTCTTTTCAATAAATTTTAGGAATCCAAAAAATCTTCCTACAATAAGTAAGAAGATTTTTTATTTTTTACTTTCTTAAGTTCTTTTTGGTATGCCCTAATCCTAAACCTGCTAGTAACCCCAAACCTAATAAGCCTAGCATCGATCCTTTAGTTCCTGTATTTGGAAGTTGTTTCTTAGGTTCTGCTTTTGTATTTGTAGTTTGTGCAGGAGCTTGATATGTTTTATCGTCTTTAGTTCCCATCGTAGCAACATTGACAGGTTTGTTTTGAGCCTTAGCATCTACAATGTCAACTACCTTACCTGATGCATTAGTAACTTCCTTAGGTTGACCACCTGCGTTACGGATTGCGTCTGCTTTATCTTTCAAGGCTTGCAAGCGTTGTTGTTCAGCAAGGTATGCGTCATGTTCAGCTTTAAGTTGCTTAAAGTTCTCATACCCACGAGCCTTAACTTCAGCGATACCCTCAAGACGAGCCAACCCTTCCTTAGCAGTTTCCAACTCAGCACGAAGTACACCAAGTTTAGCATTAGCATCAGTAAGCTCTTTGTCCAAAGCCTTAATGACTTCATCACGTTTAGTAAGAGCGAGTTCAAGAACTGTATGAGTGTCAGTAGCCTCTTTAGACGCTTCACGTTTGCGAGCAAGGTCTTGACTAGCTGACTTACGAGCCAAGACTGCTACATCATGAGCTTTAGTAAGGACTTCCAATTCACCTTTGGCTGTAGCAAGAGATTGGTCAGCAGTTGACTGTTCAGCCTTAGCAGTCTCAAGAGCTGTTTTAGCTTCAGCAAGAGCCTTAGCTTTGTCAGTAGCATTTGACTTAGCAAGAGCAAGTGATTCCTTAGCAGTTTGCAATGCCTTAGAATCATTTCTAGTTTAGATTGAGCGTTAGCAAGAGCCTTTTCAAGCGCTGGAACATCAATCTTATTACCTAGCAAGTCTGACAAGTGAGTACGAGCATTAGCAAGAGCTGTTTCTGCATTAGTGTAGACAGTTTGGGCTGATTGGACTGCTGATTTAGCTTCTTGAGAGGCTTTGACTGCGTTTTCATAAGTTGATTGAGCCAAGTCTAGTTTTTCTTGGAGGGCTTTAGTGTTGTTGTTTGCTGTGACCACTTTGGTTTTGTCGAACTTGGCTTCTTCAGAAACCATGTTATCTGAAATCTTAACGTAATGGATTACAGAGGTAAAGGTAGCATTAGAACGGAAACCAAGACCAGTGTATTGCATGTATCCTGCATTCTCATCTTTAGGCAATACCCCTGCTAGGCTGGTTGCGTGCCCCCATTTTGCATGGGCGTCATTGAACAACATTGAAAGGATATCGTCATAGATACGTTTCTTAACATCTGCTAGAGTTGTAGTAACATCATCACTGAAACCTGCCAACTCACCAAGAAGAACACCATTATCTTTACCAACTTCACCTAAAGCTTTAAAGTCGTGACCATACTCTTCTGTTGCCTTACGAGCAATTTCGTTAGCAATACGAATAGCATCTTCTGTGACTACTACGTCTTTAGTACCAAACTGTTTACGAAGTTGATTGATGAGGTCTGCTGCGAATACTGAAAGATTTACGAGTTTCATAATCAAGGCTATTGATATTGACTTTAGTGTTTTGGTCTTTCTTAGACGCTTGAGGATAAGTTAAGTCATAACGATAAACTTCACCGTCTTCGAAAGTAATCTTACCAAATTTTTCGTACTCTTTAAAAGCAAGCGCCTTTAATTTATCTGAAAGTTCTTGACTTGGGTTAGCAAAATACTGTTTAAGAAGATTTACATATTCTTGGCTAAGGTTGATAGTATAGTTACCACCCAGGTCAGACAACTCTTCTTTAGCACGTTCGAGGTCGGATTTAGCAGAAGTGACTGCCTTGTCTTTGTTAGATTGGTCAGCCTTAGCATTAGCAAAGGCTGTAGTGGCTTGAGAGAGATTAGACTCAGCGTTAGATACCCCACCCTGAGCGTCTTTGACAGCTTGGTCTTTGTCAGATTGAGCTTTTTTACCATTATCAAGGTTAGTCTGAGCAGTCGCTACGGCTTGAGTGTCTTCAGCGACCTGAGTAGTAAGCGTAGCTACCTCTTTTTCGAGAGGAGCAACATCAGTAGTAGATGATAGAGAATCTACTTTCTTCTGAGCGTCAGCTACCTTATTAGCAGTATCAGTGGCAGTTTTCTCAGCGTTAGATACTACCTTAGTTTGGTCTTCAACCTTTTCAGCAGTCGCAGATACAGACTTATCAGCATCAGCTACAGTCTTTTCAGCCGTAGCAAGCTCACTAGCTTTCTTGTCAGCGTCAGCCTTAGCCTCAGCTACCTTTTCAGGTGTAACAGACTTAGCTTCTTCTACTTTCTTAGTAGTGTCAGCAATAGTCTTTTCAACATTAGCAATGTTTGCTTCCGCAGATGCAACAACTTCTTTTTGTTTAGCTACGTCCTGATTAGCTTTTTCTGAGTCAGCCTTAGCCTTGTCAACGTCTTGTTGGGTAGGAACTTTAGGGACTACCTCGTCCTTAGCAACTACTTTAGTTGCAGGTTCATTAACTGCTACTTCAGTCTCACTAGCTGATACACTAGTAGATACCCCAAAAGCTGTAAGTGCTAAAGTAGAAACAACTGCGCCTGTGCGCAATTTCTTGATGGTTCCGTGACCTCGTGTGTTTGATTCTAGCATGTAAACTCCTTTATGTCTTAAAAGACTGTTTTATGAATAATATTATACCATATTTTACAGTCTTTTAAATATTATTTTTTAAAGAATTTCAGTCTTTTGATAATGATTTATTCAATGAGATAAACTTGTATGATAGTTATGAGGTACTATCATGACTGAAAAAATAAATTTAAGAGAATTTGTTGCAAAACAAATCAGACTTTTAAGACTGAAAAGCGGAATGACACAAGAATATCTAGCAGAAAAAGCTGATCTGGGATTCAACTATATTTATAGGTTAGAAAATAAACAATTAAACGTTAAGCTGGAAACTATTGAAAAAATCATACAAGCGCTTGAAGTTGATATGAATACTTTTTTTAATATTGAAAATCAAAATCAAAGCGGAGAGTTTTCACAACTCATTGAAGACATTAGAAACCTACCAACAGAAAAAAGAGAACCTACTATAAAAGCTCTCAGAGATATATTGAAACAAATAAATTAAGCCAAGCATTTTTGAACTTGGCTTTTTTTAAATTTGCTAATTTAGTTTTTAGTTGCTCCCTTTATATCATGCCTTGTTTTAATACCATCGTAAATTAGTTCAGGTATCTGCTCCCCAGCCAAGCCTTGTCTCGCATTATTGAATAACCAATCCAATAGAAAATATTTATCATAATTTTTACCTGTTAGAGAATTGTAATAATTCATTGCAACTATCCCACTAGTTGCTTTTTCTAGACAATCTAATAAACCTAGTTCTTCTAATTGCTTAGCAAATCTAAGTGAATCTTCTTTTAAATAATCCTGAAATATTTTTTTCTTTATATATCGTATCTACAACAGAGAAATTTAGAATTATATCAAATATTTTTACTATTTTTTTAGGTACAGTGAAAGGAACTTGCTTTTTTTATATTCTTTTTTTCATATCGTTTTTAATTGTGATAAGGATAAATAACCAGATTTTTTTAGTATAGATATTATAATCAAAGAATTTTTTTAAAAAAATTGTTCTTGTGATAGATTAAGTTCATGTCGTTGCTTAAATAAAATTTCAGATAGATTTTTTTAGAGATAAAGTCTATCTGTTTTTTTCTTTCTTTAAATCAGAAAAAAATGAAACATATATCTCCTCCTTTTTTTCACCATTATAACATCTTTTTTTAAAAAAAGTGTCAAAAGTAATGTATTTTACGACACCAAACAATAACAAAACCTTATTGAATAAATGTTTTTATTGGTATAAAATAGTGTCATAAGTTAGCTAACTAATTCAAATATAAAATGATTATAAAGGGGGTGATTCCAATGTAAAATAGCCTAACACTCTGTTACTTAGTGATTATTATTGCTTAACAAGTCCCACAAAGCAATAGTATTTAAAGATTGCGGCGAAAGGAATAAAAGAATGATTTCTTGTGAAGAGGTTGTTGTAACTGTAACTTTATTAGGTTTGAGTCAAGAACTAGACTTTGAAACGAAGCAGGCAACTGGAAACGTAAAACTGGACGTTGGTTTTCGAAATGATACTGGAAAATATATTACTAGAGTCATAAAAGTTAACAACTCGACAGTTTCAGAATACACTTCGTATCTAGATGAAAAAATCAATCTGAGATTACAAAATGTAACATTCTCAGCTTATCTATCTAATAATAGAGCAGCGTTATCTATTAAAGCTGAGAAAGCAACGGTAGAGGAATAAGTATGATTCTAAAAAGAGCTAGATCACCAACTGCTTAAGTTATTTCGTGCTGACAAAAAAATATTTACAAGGAGAGCAAAAATGAAAACAATTTTTGAAGAAGCAATCAGACAAAATCCTTCTATTACTTTTGATCGATGTGTCAAAGAGTGTGAAAAGTTGCTAGGAATACTGGGGAGCGATCAACTAGTTAACTTAAGTCTAGAAGATCGTTTGAATCTAGTGAGTAAGTTTGAATATATATCTTATGAGAGCAAAGGATATCTACACTTACAAGCACTTGTCCCTAGTTATGCTGTAAAAAAAGACTCTCTGCTATTAAAACACAGAGAAAATCCTTTTATCACAACAGCTCAACAACAGCATGCTCAAAAACTATATGATTTGGTTTCTTATAAAACGAATAGCTACCCCTATGGGATGATAATTTATTACGATTTTGAAGCGTGGACGGATGATAAGTTACGTTTGAACATTACGTTAGAGTATAACGATGCGTTTAACAGGAGATAAACTTTAATGATATACATTTTACAGTTAGTACTCTACTTAATATCCATCTTTTCAATACTATACTCAGGGTTTGTATTTGTTAATATGATTATTCTTATCTATACATTGCCTAGCGAAGAGCTACTTCCGAAAGCTATCAAACACAAACTTGCAAATTCAACATTTGTTAAAGTTATTTATTGACTCTCAAGAAGAACAAAACTATTATTCAGATTTTCATGCTGAGCTTATACATCAAGCTTCAAAGCTCAGCATATATCTGAACACAATTCATTTTCCAAATGGGATACAACGAGAGGGTCAAGATTTCTATCTCTGGTTATCAAAAATGCCAGTTCAACAAGACTTTGATGATTGGAAAATTCAGCTACGTCAAACGGTACGTAGTTACAATGATAACCTTGATGTTATATTTAACATGGTAGAGGAAGAACCTTATTTAAAACTCAAAATTAATCTGATCACTAAGGAAGATTTAAATCGTCTTAAACATAGTCAGGCTAACCCCTCTACAGTGACGAAGGAGAAATTTGATGACACTTAAATTGAATGTACTGAGAAAAGAAAGCAGCAACGAACCTATTGAATGGAACTGCAACCGCTTTCCACATCTCCTCATTTCAGCACCCACAAATAGCGGGAAATCTTACTTCATTAAATATATATCAAGTATATTAACAATTCATTCAGATGATGCTTCTATCATGATACTTGATTACAAACAAGGAAGTGACTACTGGCAATGGCGTGACTATGACAATGTTTTTCTTGGGGATTTTGTCTATGACGGTTTCCAAAAAGCCTATAGTATCTTTGAAAACCGCAGAACCAATCCTGATAAAAAGTACCCTCCGTTCTTTTTGATTTTTGAAGAGTATCAGAGCACGGTAGAAAGTATTTCCAAGAAAGCGGATAAGGAAGCATTCTTGCAAAAAGTAGGAAATTTGCTACGTCTATCTAGGCAGGTTAATTACCACCTAATCTGTATTTGTCAAAGAGGAGATTCTTCCTCCTTTCCTGCTGGAGGTCGCGAGAACTTCTCTACTAAAGTCTCCATAGGGCGATTAAGTCCTCAAGCCAAACAGATGCTGTTCCCCGATGATGAGGTTAATCGGAACAAAGGACAGGGAGAGGTTAACATTCAATTTGATGGTCAACACGTTATTGAAGCTAGAACATATACCATCAGGGATATGGATAAGGCGGAGCGATTAATTACTGACTTACTTAGTCGAGGACTTCCACTAACTGATGAGGCTGTTGCCCGTAGCCCTTAGGCGGAGGTTTGGCTTACAGCCTCGCCAGCTTTAGCTGGCTGAGTTCGGGATAGTATTACCCCGAACTTCATGACAACATGACAAACTAACTAAAACATTACTATACCTAGTATAATTGACTATAACATTGTCACAATAAGTAAATGACAAAGGAGAAAAATCATGACAAAAGCAAATAATATTTCATCAGATTATCGTGCTAATAGCTTCTGTTGCGTGTTAAATAACGTTGATAAATTATTTGATAAAATCGGATTTTTTTGATGACGACAAATTCAAGCCCAAAACAAGAAAACGAATTCAGGAATTCCGTAAACTTCTTCCAGATACTGATGTTCCTCTTAGTCCTGAAGAAATCGTTGATTTCTTAATGGAACGATGGATTGCTCGCAACGAAAATGTTGTTTGTGCTGTCAATTATGAAATTGGTGAAAATGGCACACACCATTGCCACATGATACTAGAAGATAAAAAAGCCTTTCGATTTTCTGCCTTACAGAAACTTTACCCTACAATTCATGCCGAACTGACACGAGGCACCAAGGAAGAAGTTATCACTTATCTTGAAAAATCTGGTAAGCATGAGGAAAAGGCCCATATGATAATAGTTCCCATGAAAGTGCACGGAGAATTGAGGGCTGGAAACCAAGGATTTAGGTCAGAACTGCATTTTATTCAAAACCAGATTGAGAATGGTGCAACCCCTGAGGAGATTATGCGAGGTAATCTGGAATTTCGTAAATACTCTAAGATGATTCGTGAGCATTTCTTTCAGCACAGATTATCTCAGACTCCTGATACCAAAGAATTGAAGGTTGTTTGGCATGTTGGTGATAGTGGCTCTGGGAAGTCTCATACACAAGTTCAACTAAAACAAATTTATGGTCGAGAAAATGTCTATGTGTGGACCGACCATGATAATGGTGGTTTAGACCTGTATTGTGCTGAACCTATTCTCTTTCTGGATGAATTCAAAGGAATGGCATACAAAGAGTTCTTAAAGGTAACAGATGTTTATCCAGCTCAACTCCATGCCCGCTACACTAATACTGTAGCATTATGGAATGAAATACACATTGCTTCTATTTTCACACCCAAGCAAGCTTATAACTTAATGGTTCCTGAGGGACAACAAGAAATTGATCCCTATGAACAATTACAGCGTAGGCTTACAAAAGTAATCTACCATTTCAAAACCAAGGAAAACGATGGTAGATTTCTATACAAATCAATAACCTATAGTTCTGAAGACTTTGATAACAATACGCTACAACAAATTGAGCAACATGCTTATTTGTTTGATAAATGGAACAGGGAAAAGCTAGTCTATAACTTTGAACAAGATGCTTTTCATCATTCCATGACTCCGATTAACAACCAAAAAAATAAAGCTACTACTCAAAAGCCGACCAAAGCAGAAAGTAGTAGCAAATAAGAATTAAGAGATAGGCAGTAGCTTACCCCTACTGCTAGTATCTCATATTTCAATAAATTTTTCCAAAGAAAGTGAGACTAGTATGGCTAGTAATAATTTTGAATTTAAGCAAATTGAACACATGCTTCATAGCATCATTGAATTACTGAAGCACTTAAATAATGAGAAAAGTAAGTCAGGTATCTATACTCAAAAAGAACTTCTTTCCCTACTCAGCATTTCTCCCAATACTCTTAAATCGTGGGAAAGCAAGGGTCTAAAGCGACTAGAACCACCCATTGAGGGTACTAGAACAGTATATTACAGTATCAGTGATGTCATCGAATTTCTAAGCTGTAACTAGAAGAGAAATATGCTAGAATAAGAGTATCAAAAAAGAAAGTGAGCGATACAATCTATTTTAGCTTTTTTCAATTCTTCGATTGATTGAGGAGAGCGACTATGAATATAGAAAAAATCATACATAAAGGCAAAACCGTCCTCAAGAAAGTAAAGGACAATGGCGAGATTAGTTATTCAGTAAAGAGCGTCTATCTAGGCTTAGATATAAAGACTGGAAAACCTGTAAAAACGACTGTAACAGCTAAAAACCTACGATCCTTAGATCGTAAAATTATTCAAGCTAAAATTGATTGGGAAGAAAATGGTTCAACAAGGAAAGAAACTTTTAGCATTGCTACCTTGTCAGATCTAGCTGAAATGTGGTTTTTAAACTACGAAACTTGGGTCAGCTCAGATAACACTCTAAACCGAGTGAGGAACTATCTAGACACCTATATACTACCACGATTCGGAGAGTATCAGCCTGAAAAAATTACCTCGTCAGATATACAGACTTGGATCAACCAATTAGCAAAAAAATCTAAAGAATCTGTGGATGCAGGTATAAAGAGAGCTGAAAAGGGTTCAGCTAAAGATTTTGGAGCTATTGCCCATAAATTAAGTGATATTTTTGATTTTGGAATAACACATTTTGAACTCAAATTTAACCCCGCTCAGTCTATCAAAATCCCGCCAAAGCCGAAAAGTAACAAAAAACGTATCATGGTCCTTCATGATGAGGATCTATCTACTTGGTTAAGCATCGTTGATAGTCTGCCTAATACTAGGGCTAATCGCCGATTTAAAGTTATTTGCGATAGTTTACTTGCTTCAGGTATGAGAATCAATGAACTATTAGCATTGACTATCTATGACCTTGATTTTGACAATTCCGAAATACTAGTTAGTAAAACACTTGTTTGGAAAAATGCAAAACCAAAATTAGGTTTGAAAGGCGAAGTCGTTTGTAAAAACACACCAAAATCTGATTCAGGTAACAGACGAATAGCTGTTCCGTACCAAATCATTGAGGAGCTTCAAAATTTCCACGATGAGATGAATCTCTATTTCAAAAAAAATAATCTTCCAAAAAGTAAGTTAATCTTTCCTACTATTTATGGTAACTATATGTGCGACAGAAACGAACGTGCAACACTCAAAAAGCGACTGCGTGAAGCTAGTCTGCCAGATTATGGTTTTCACTTATTCCGCCACACTCACGCATCCATGATGTTGAATGCTGGAATGAATTGGAAAGAATTACAAGTTCGGATGGGACACAAATCAATCAAGACTACAATGGACATTTATGCTGAACTTGCTCCTAAGAATCAAACTCAGGCGGTCGATATCTATTTAAACAAAATAGCTGAGCTGACCTCTTAAGTCTGTGGCAACCTTTTTGGCAACCTTTGATAGTTTTATCAAAATCAACAACCCTTAAACGTTGATTTAATAAGGTTTCTAGCAACTAAAATAGATTTTAAGTATTCCTTACAGAAGTGAAGTAAGCATTCAATACGAATCGATACATAAGAAAAACGCTGATTTTGAAGCGTTTTTTCTTTTTGCCAAATGCGATATATTGCACTGTATTTCAATTCAAACTCTACCTTTTTCTCTACCTTTTTTCGCCTCTAATTTGGTTGATTTTATCAAGAAAAATGTCAACTGCTTCAGATTTACGATTAGGAACTAACTCGGCATAAATGTCCATTATCGTAGCAATAGACTTATGTTCCAATCTCATTTGTAATTCTTTCCAATCTGTTCCGGAGTTTAACATCAGGGAAGCATGAGTATGTCGGAATAGATGGAACCCATAAACTGGTAGTCATAAAGATTTTAATCGTTTGATTAATGTAGCACGCTCATTCCTATCAGTCATATAGTTTCCATAGATTGTAGGAAAGATAAGTTTTGTCAGCAATTTGTAGTTTTTCTCCGTAGTTTAATCCAATTTTAGCCATTTAATTTTCTCCTTTATTTAATTATTTTTTCAGTACTAGTTTTTCAGCAAAAACATTAAGTGCAGGTGCAACAGAATTTCCATTCAGTGAAGTATCTGATAGGAAGATAGGATTAACACCTTCTACAAGAGCATCTTCTGGGAAGACTGTGGTAGAAGCAGGTGTGATAACATGGAAGGAACTATGTGTTTCACTATTTAGAATATGACGTTGATATTTACCTTCCTTTCCAAAGATAAAACGTGGGGCATTTCCCAATTTTTCATAGTAAGCTGGGCCGATAAATTCTAGTTTCATTTTTAGTGTTTCTGGGATCATAAGTATTTTCCTTTCTGATTGTAAAATAAAAAGAGCTAAGCTAATTGCTTCACTCTTGAGTAATAATGAATAGAAAGTTTACGTTTAAACATTCTAGTATAAAATTGTACTTCACTTTGAGAAAATCCAGTAGCTATTGATTTTTTAGCTATTGTATTTAAATCACTGAGAGTTTGAAAATAAAGTTGAGCTTGTAGTTTCTCAGAGGAACGAAACATTCTATCGGTGAAGATATAATTATTGTAGAGTCTTTTATATTGTGATGCGAAAAAAGTTTGTCATAGTTTTCTCCTTTATTGTTAAAGTAAAAAGCTACCAAGAAATTGGGAAGACTTAGTAGCTTGAGAGTTAGTCTATCTAATAAGGATATACAGCAGTAAAGAAAAGTTATTTGGTTGGAAAGATTCCTCTTTCCTCGGTGGCAACGTTTAGCAAGGTGCTTTGCGTAAATTACCATCGTTTTCCCAGCCAATCTCAAAAGGTAGTCATTATCATACCCTATGGATTCTCTTACGCCCTTTGGCGAAGCTAGTTCACTTTACTATTCGGAAAAGTGCGAAAGTCCGAAATGCGTGGAAGCCCACAAAAATGTTTTAAATCTTCGCTTCAACCATAAAGAAGCTTGACTTTTCTTTTCAAAACGTTTACAATAAAGGTACGAAGTTTAGTGTAGTTTTGGCAATCAGTTCTCTGGTTGTCAGACGCACTTTTTATTTAATTGTCAATGATCGTGATTTAGCCTTGAAGATAAGGTTATTATTTTCAATCGCTATACAACTATTAGTTGTTGATTATGTTATACAACTATTAGTTGTTGAAGTCAACGGTTTTCTGCTAAAATTTTTAAAAATTTTTTGAGGTCACATATGGAATTCGCAGAACGCTTGAAAACACTAAGGAAACAAGTAAAACTAACACAGGCTCAAATAGCTGAAAAATTAGATATTTCCCAACAAGCATATGCTTCATGGGAACGTGGAGCAAAAAAACCAACACAAGAAAATCTTGTAAAGATTGCACAAGTTTTAAATGTATCCGTTGATTATTTAGTTGGGAACTCAGAAGAAAAATCAGATGAATTAGATAAAATTGGATTGCTTTTCCGTATAAACTCAAAAGGCTTGACTGATGAGGAAAAGGAAATTTTTAAGAAAGAGTTGATTGAATTTATGGAAGAACGAAAGAAAGCCTTTAAAAAAGGTGGCTTGCTTTAAGTGAAGCTTCGACAAGTTATGAGGTTAAAAATATGATAGATTTTTTTGAAAAATATCCTTTCATACGTAAGACGTGGAAGAAAGATTTTCCACGATCTGATAAAGATTTTAGTTCTCTAGGAGATGGCATTTATTATGCTTTTGATCATTGGAACGATTATGGCTATAGAACATTGTATGCATTGACAGCAAAAATTGAAGGTGAAATTTACGATTTAGGTAGTCTTAAAATATCATTCATTCCTTACCGGCATGAAGAGGAAATAGATTTACAATCGATTCTTGTTCAAGAAGAAGGATATAATCTGATTTCACTCGGAGATAAAGAGTATTATGAATTTTTAAATAATTTTCTATCCTCACCTGAAAAAGATGAGTATTTCAAAAAAATGGGAGATATTGCTTATGATTTAAATAGACTAGATGAGTCAATTAAGCATGATTCGATTTATCATCCTATAGAAGACTATTATTTATTGAAGAATTCTTTTTTTACGTGGTGTTACTTTAAGTGAAATCAGAAATCAGTTGCATAGATTGATTATGGGTGGAAAATATGTCGATGAATATCAAATTAGTATTATCGATAAAAAAATGGAAACAATGTTTTTAGAATTTAGAAAGAATCCAGATCCATTAGAGTATTTTTCCGGATACTTTATATGCAATTGTAGGGAATAATGGATCTGGGAAAACTTATTTTTATAAAAAAATTTGATTGATCTATATATTGAAAAAAATAGTGATTTATTTAATAATAGTACTTCTAATATAAATCAATTTGAGTCAATTGTATTAATTTCATACAGTCCTTTTGATACTGGAATTATAAAGAAAGATAGCGAAAATTATAAATTCATTGGAATTGATTTCAATAATACAACTAATTTAGAGGATTATATCACTAAGGAAATAAAAAAACACTTTTTTTAAGGAGGCGACAATTCCCAAAAATGAAAAATAGAACTAAAAAAATTATAGATAAATTTTTCCTTTGATCCTTTGTTTAATCGAATTCTCCCATTGATTGAACGAAGAGATTTATCAGAAGAAATAATTAATGAATTAAGTTCTGGTCAAAAAATAGTTTTACTGAGTTTATTGAATTTGATTATTAAGGTCTTTGAAAAAACACTTGTAATTATTGACGAACCTGAACTATTCTTACACCCTCCACTTTTAAAGGCGTATATTAGAGCAGTTGAAGAAATAGTTGAAGAAGGGAATGGGGTTTGTTTGCTAGCAACGCATTCCGCAATCGTATTGCAAGAGATTCCAAATACAAATATTAGAAAGTTATGGTATGACCCTGATAATGAAGAGGGGGGAATTGTGAATTTATCTAGTAAAACTTATGGAGAAAGTGTTAGTTTTATCAATGATACTATTTTTGGAACTGATCTAAGAAATACTGGTTTTTATAAAGTATTGCAAGTTCAAATAGAAGAAGACAAAATTTCGGATAGGTTTAAAGAAATTTTGGGTAGTGAGGCAATGATAATAGTACAAATTCAAAGGGATAAACATGAATGAAAAAAATTGAGGAACCAGATTTCAAAGTTTCTGATGTGTGTGATGCTCTAATTGTTGATGTTTCAACGAAAGAAGATAGTCGTATAAAGGATCTTTTCACTCGAGTAGATTCAGCACAGTGGAAAAATGAAATAGAAAGTTGTGAAAATGAGTATCATAGCAATAGAAATCAACTATATGACATGACAGAATTGAACGATATATGTGAAATTACGGTTGCACAAATGAAAGATGCATACTACTATATTATGAGTAGTAGCCATGATTTTAGGAAAAGACTATACTCTTTAGTTCCAGAAAGATGTCCCATCTGTGATAAAAGATGGGGATTTGATGATAAAAATTTAGATCATATATTACCAAAGACCAAATTTCCTCAATTTGCAATAACTCCATATAATTTAGTGCCCACATGTAGTACTTGTAATGATCGAAAGAATGATGATTATGGAAGGAATATCTCAACAGGTGTATTCAATCCTTATTTTCATGAAATCTTTTTAACAAAACATATGGAGTGCTATATATATGTATTAAGAGGCAATATTGAAGTGAATGTTCATTTAAAATCGTTCGACGAATGTGAAATTCAAGATGAGAATAAATATAAAAGAATGAAGTATTGGTTCGAGGAATTATATAATCTAGATGATGTATATAAAGTCAACATCAAAAAAACAATATATATAAGCTAATTGATGGATTTGCTAGAAGTGATTTGCAAGAAAGTATGATATCAAAAGTATTTTTTTACTTGAACATTTCAGAGAGGAATATGATAAATATAGCAGATTTTGTTTTTTTAGATGGTATAGTATCAGATAATTTCTTAATTTTTTTAAAATGTATGATTCATTACTAAACAAATCAACAGAAGAACTGATAGAGATAATTAAAGAAAAGATTATTTCTAGAAAAAAAGAAATAGCCTCTGCTAAATCAGTAGATGATTTTTTTAAAAAAATTCCAGTGGACAATTGTCCACTTTTTTTATACAATAAACTCAACCTATTTGGTTTAGTTTGTTGTACGTTGTGATTTAAAGGAGGTGTTATTCATTGGATGAATTGTACTCAAGAGTAAGTGAAATCACAAAACGTTCCCTCTACTTTTTTATGAAAAAGGAAGAAATTTCGATTCTAAATTATCACTTCCACTATTATTTTGACCATTGTATTTGTGAGAATAAAATTCAAGTTATTTCTCATCATTTTTCAAATCATAAGATTGAAGGGTTGACAGTTATTGATAAACTAGGGACGAGTTTTTCGTATGAGCAAGACAATCCTGTAGCCAAGCGTAACTTTACCTTGTGTCATGAATTAGGTCACTTTATCTTGGAACACGATGGTTCTTATTTTACAGAGTCGGTGGATAATCAAGAGTCTATCATAGAGCGAGAAGCCAATATATTTTCAGCTATAGTCCTGATGCCTGATATTGTGCTGCTATCCAAGATTTACTACTCTCGCGATTCTTTCCAAAAGGTCAAAGAGGATCTAGAAGTTTCAAAGCAGGCACTTTATTTTCGGCTGACTGACTTGTTGAGAGTTTACCAAGTGGATACTGAATCAGCAATCAAGCAGGCAGTAGATGAATACCTAGACGGTCAAAACGCCTCCCTTCACCATTACTTTCATCGACTGAAAGAAATATTGATTGAAGAGTTCAATCAATATCAACTCTCTCTTATAGCACGGCTAAAAAAGAGATTGGAACAAACCAATTTCGTGACGAGTCAGGAACTACCAGAATTGCTTGACCAGACAAGGTGGGACGAGATTAGAACAGTAAAGAAATTCAAGGTGTGGCTTGTTTACAATAAGGGCAAATCTTTAGCTTATGTGTGGGATAGTAATAAATTATCAGATACAGAAGCTAGGAGAAAGGCAGATTTAAAATTACTAATCATGTGAGGTGAATTATGTATCAAACAGAAAAATTAAAAGCTCATAGGAAATCGCAGTAAAGGAAATATTCCTCAAAACACTTGAAGGATATCAACGGGTTGAAGTGGAAAACATCCTGGAAATTCAAATATTAGAAGAGTTTGCCTATGAGTGGAAAAGAACTTTATGAGAATAAATTGCAGATGGACTATTTCTCAGACAACTATATTCGATTTGAAGAAAATTTCCAAAAATATTCAACAATGAACATACCACTTACTTTTCTAGTTGATAATATTCTCAGAACTGTGGCAATGAATCAGGAAAGCTACTTCAAACTTAATAAAGAAAATTCTAAGGATGAGCGAGAACATTATTTTCTGTTTGAAGTAACATTGGAATCAGATAATTAAAATGTCGTGATGTTTCGATACGACGGCTAACGTGATATAAATATGTGGGACTATAAGTGAAATATGATATTGAGTTTGTGTATAGATTGTTATAAAATAAAAGCATCCTAAAAATGCTTACTATATAACTTTTTAGAAACTTATATATTTGAAATATTCTTATGGATAAAGAAAGTTTAACGACTAGGTATGATATAATTTAGTTAGCAAGAAATAAAGTGAGGAAAATTTTCAATGGATAATGTGTTTAGTGCAGATACTCCAAATTTTAGAACAGAGGCGGCAAAAAAAATTGCAGAGTTATTTCCTGAAACTGTAATAGATGGAAAAATTGATATGGACTCTCTTGAAGAATTGTTAAATTTAGACTTGAACCTCGATGGTGGGAATGAAAAGTATGAATTTACTTGGAGAGGTAAGCGAGATTCTAAAAGGCTTGCAGACTCACCAGCAAACCAAACAACGTTAATTTTGAGTGAAGATAAGTCTGTTAACTCTCATCAAAGTAAAAATATCTATATTGAGTCAGATAACTTAGAAGCTTTGAAGTTACTTCAAAAATCATACTCTGATAAGATAAAAATGATTTATATTGACCCTCCTTATAATACTGGTAGTGATTTTGTGTATAAGGATAATTTTACAAATTCGTATGAAAACTATCTTAGACAAATGGGCTTTTTAGATGATGAAGGAAATGCAACTACATCAAATAAAGAAACGTCAGGAAGATTTCATACTGATTGGTTAAACTTAATGTACCCTCGATTGAAACTTGCTAGGAATTTATTAAGACCTGACGGAGTAATTTTTATTTCAATTGACGATAAGGAATATGACAATTTAAAAAAAATCTGTAATGAAATTTTTGGAGAACAAAATTTTGTTGGGAACATCGTCTGGAAATCAAGATTAAAACCAGTAAATGTAGGAGAAGCAAAGTATCGACCTCAAAAAGAAATAGAATATGTGTTAGCCTATCAGAAGTCAGATACAGAGAACAAATTTTTGCCATTGTATACAGGTGGTGAAAGAAGCTATCCACATGAGATTAATGGCAGAAGATATCGGTTAACGACAATCTTAAAATCTAATAGAGGCACAAACCATCGCTCAACAATGACATTTTCTTTAGATGGTTATACGCCTCCTGAGGGACAACGTTGGCAAGCAGGTGAAGACGAAATTAATTATTTGAATGACAATGGGTATTTAGAATTCAAAGATGGAACACCGTTTAAACGATATTTCGAGGATGAAGAAGGTGCTGAGCATGATCCATTCTATTGTTTTATGGAATCTGAGTGGTCTTCGAGTTCAGAAGCTGGAAAATCAGTGCTTAATAAATTAATTGGGGAAAATCATGGATTTGACACTGTCAAACCTGTTAGGTTAATTCAAACTTTAATACAGTCTGTGACAAGACCAGACAAAGAAGATATTATTTTGGACTTCTTTTCTGGTTCGGCAACAACAGCACATGCTGTAATTAAACAAAATTCGATTGATAGTGGAAATAGGAGATATATTTTAGTACAAACTCCTGAGAAAACTGATAGAGTTAAATCGGATTATAAAACAATAACTGAATTGGCCCAAAAGCGCATTAAGAAAGTATTAAGTAGCTATTCTAAAAATGTGGAACTTGACCTTGGTTTTAAAGTTTATGAACTATCGCAAAGTACAATCCACCAATGGGATAGTTCACCTGAAAAATTTGAAGAGCAATTAGAATTGTTAAGTAAGGAAATTTTTACTCCCCACTCTACAAACCTTGAGAGAGCTAGAGAAATTGCGTTGAAGTCAGGGATAACTTTAGATATTGAACCAGAAGTTAGTGTAGATAACTATCACTTTGTATCAGCAGATAAAGAAGTGTTTGTTATTTTAGGGGAATATAATGATGAACTTTTATCAGAATTAAATGTACAAAGAAAAAATTCTGTGGCACTAATTGTTCTGCGAGAATTAGAAGACGGATCAGAAATAAAGTTTAATATTATTGAGAGCCTGAAACAAAACGAAAATTATAGAAACCATTTCCAAATTGAATGGTTATAAAAGGACTAGATATATGAAACTTACATTTGAAAGATTGGATTATCAAGAAGAAGCGGTAAAATCTGTCATTAATACTTTATCTGGTTTTGATGAAGTAGCTAATGAGCTAGAATTGGAGCCAGATGTTCTTGATGAGAATGTAAAAAAGACACTATTGGAGCAGAATCAGAAATATCTGAATGAAAATTATTTGTTCCCATTTCCACAATTTAATATCGAGATGGAAACAGGGACTGGTAAGACAATGGTTTATTTAAAGACTATCTGTGAAATTCACAAAAGATTTGGAGAAAATAATTTTATAATCGTTGTGCCAAGTAGAGCAATTAAAGCAGGAGTTGAAGATAGTTTAAAAAAACTTGGTAGCTATTTATGTAATATTCATAATACAGATAGATATGAATATTTTGTTTATGATTCTAAGAAACTTTCATTACTACAAAACTTTGAAAATTCAACTTTTACAATAATGTTAACTACTATCCAAGCATTTAATAGCGACACCAATGTGATTAATCAAGAATATAGTGAGGGGTTCTTTGGTGGGAAACCATTAGATGTAATCAAAAATGCAAGACCTATAGTAATTATTGATGAACCTCAATCGGTGGATGGAGCTAAAGATGGCGCTGGTAAAAAGGCAATTCAATCATTGCATCCTAAGTTAGTGCTCAGGTATTCTGCTACACATAGAGATTCGTACCCTTTACTTTATCAATTTGGTCCTGTTCGAGCTTATCAGGGTGATGGGAATAAACGTTTTGTAAAGGAGATTGAAACTTTAGGAACAGAAATTAACACAGATGGGAATTTACCAGTTATAGAATTAAAGTCGATTACAGCAAATAAAGGACAGATTCAAGCTAAAGTTCATGCATATAAGGAAGTAGACGAAGAATTTGAAAAGAAATTACTATCACTAAAGCAAAATGATAATCTTTATAAAAAAACTAACAACCCAAATTATGAACAGTTAGGCAATGTTATAGAAATAAATCGAATTGAAAATTTTATAGAATTTGAAAATGGATTTAAAGTAACATACAACCAGCATGAAGGTGAACAAGAACTTTGGCTCACGTCACAGCTAACAAGCTTAGTTCGAGATCACCTGGACAGGGAATTGAAACTTCAAAAAAGAGGAATAAAGGTCCTATCTTTGATTTTTTTAGATACGGTGGAAAATTATCGTATTTATGAAGAAAGTAGCTGGAAGCCGGGTGAATACGCGAAACTATTTGAATCTGTTTATGAAACAGTGATACGGAGCAATGAAAAATACAAAGCACTTTTAGACTATGACGTACCAGTATCAGAGGTACATGATGGTTACTTTGCAATGGATAAGGGTACTAAAAATAGACCTGCAAGATTCAAAGATACTAGAGGTGATACGGCAAGTGATGAGACTGCTTATGAAGTTATTATGTCAGATAAAGAGGGGCTTCTTACACAATATAATAGTAATGACAAAAAAACAGATACAAAGGCCTCGAAGTTGAGATTTATCTTCAGTCATTCGGCTTTAAAAGAGGGGTGGGATAACCCTAATGTTTTTCAGATATTAACAGTGGCAACTTCTCAATCTGATTTAACAAGGAGACAGAAAATTGGTCGTGGGTTGAGAATTTCTGTAAATCAAAAGGGAGAACGAGTATACGGAGACCATAACGTTGTAACAATTTATGCAAATGAAACATTTGAAGAGTTTGCAGAAGGGTTGCAAAAAGAATATATTGAAGCAGGACTAGTTACAAACAAGATCTCAGATGACTTTTTTAGTGGGATTTTAGTGGAAAGAGAGAACAATGTTGATGACTTTAATAATAGTGAACCGGGAGGAGAAATTGAATCAGAACATGATGAGAAATCTTCAACCTTGACAACAACAGAGAAAGATTCTCAACTTTTTGTTCAAGTGTTAAAAGAAGAAGGCGTCATTAAAAAGGATAATACGCCTGCAGTAAGAAAACTATCCAAAATTTCTGATAAATCCTATGAAAAAAAATTAATAGAATTTTTTGTTGAAAAAGGTGGAGAGGCTAGTATAGGAAAAGCGTTTGTTAACACTTTAAAAGTCAAATTTGATATAAAAAAACCATTGGATAGGAGAAGACGAAAAACTGTTGAAATTACTGATAAAGATAATACTTACTTCTTAGAACTTTGGGAAAAAATTTCTCATAAAGTAAAGTATAAGGTCCAATTCAAAGAAGAAAATTTATTAGATTTATTGCTCGATAGTGCAAATCCTATAACAAATATTCAGGTTACGAAAATGTCTGCCGTTCAGACCCGCGCAAGACTAAAAATGGTTGAGTCCAGTATTGACACAGATATAGTAGGGCAAAGGACAGATAATATAATCTGGGAAAAACTTCCAATAATAGATGTCACTAAACAAATTGCGGATAAGGTTGGTTTAACTAGAAGTTTTGTAATAAAAACTATAAAGTTAGCACAAGATAAAGATAAAGATTTTATTGATAAAATCAAGCAAAATCCATCATTATTTGTAAAGCGTGCCGTTAATAACATTAAATTGCACCAAAGAGCTTTACTCAATCGTTCCTTAATATACGTAAGAACAGGCGAAATTTGGAGTAAAGAACAATTTCAAAGCTTTGAAGCTTCTGATTCCACATTGTGGGAAGTTCCTTCAAGAGCATTTTTAAAAACTCTTTATCAAGCAATTGCAATGGATTCAGAAGAAGAAAAGCAATTTGCAAATTCTCTTATAAATGAAGAGAAAATCAAATACTTTTTGAAATTGCCTAATTGGTTTAAAATCCCAACTCCATTTGGTAATTATAATCCTGATTGGGCTATCTTAGCTGAAAGGGAAAATTCATCCAAATTGTATTTTATCGTAGACACCAAGACAACAAGAGAAAAAGGGAACTTAAAACCCGCGGAACAGGACAAGCTTAATGCTGGTTTACAAGCTTACCAAGATGATGAGGTGTTATTTAGAGCTCCTGTTAAGGTAATTGGAGATTTAGAAATTTAAGTTTTCACATTGTTTCTTCAATCAATAATTATGCGATACACTGTTAAAACACTTCCTCCCTATCCAAGCTCGGATAGGGGGTTTCATCGTTTATAACTCGTTTTAGTATCTCGACACTTTCCTTCAGATAGAAGATGTCGATTTTTCTTCTGTGGTCATCAGTATTTTTTTCTATATTCTCACAATGTCGTTTGATATGCCATAAGGATTTTTGAATGTTATCTTCTTTTAATTTTTTCATACTCTTATCTTATCAGATAAATGTTCAAAAATAATGATGATTTCCTCAAATGATCAAAATATAGACTGAAAAGCACTAAAAAATAAATTATGCCTTTTTAGGTGGATAACAAAAAGCGCTTCAATTTAAGCGCTCTTATTGTATTAAAAATAATGGATAATTTAAGAGTATTACTTATCACCGTATTTCTTCAAGGCTTTTTTATATGCTTCACTGTCCTTTTTGTAATAGTCTTGCTTCGTTCCTGAAATACCAACAGTTAATACCCCATCCTTAAAAGTGTAACTTTCTTTCCGACTAATGATATTAGAACCTGTCAGTTCGATTGTTGAACTATCTTTATCAATTGTAAAAGCATCAGCCTCTCCTTTATTGATAGTTCCTTTATTGCCTGATATCGTAAAGGCAATTTCATTTCTACTCTCATTTATCCAGTAGTATTCACCATCTAAAGAATTACTTGATTGGTTAGAACAGGCAATTAGTGAAATTGCGGATAGAGACACTAAAAGTAATGTGATTAATCTTTTCATTTGCTTACCTCATTTTTTCTATTATATCAAAGAAATATTACAGGTGTAAAACAGTAATTTTTTTAGGTCAAATTACTTCTTTCGGGAAAATACTTATTTTTCGGAAAGTCAATAAAATCTTTGAACTTGAACATAAAAACAATGGAAATTCCATTGTTTTTTGCTATAATGACACTATAATATGAACAGGAACTGGCAAAGTCAGTTGCTTTAAAACGTTAATTGATACGATTATATCAATATTTCAAAGCTCTTTGCAAAGTGCTTTTCTAGGTTTACACTTAAAATAATTGTTGAGTTATATAGTAACCTTCTAGATAAAGACTAAGTACTTTTTAGAGTATAATATAGTTATGTGGAGTTAAAAAAAGAATTGAGGAAAGTAATATTGGCTAAATCTCACATATCAGAATTATTACCAACTAAGTATAGAAAGCGTCATCAATTAATGCTATATTTGTATGATATACTAGTTGATATTTTAGTTAAAGCTGATAAATATCAATTATCAAGTCTATCTTTTTAGATTTACTAATGAGATAAATGGTGAAACTGACTTACTTGATGAACTAGAAAGACAAAAAAAGATATAGATATTTCTGAATATGTATATATACCTCACATCTTTTTCAATTTTTACGTGATTTAAATTACTATTTATTTGAATCTCTGAGTTGTATAGAGAGGGAAAAGTTACTGTTGCATTTTTCTCTTGCTAGGAAACCTTTTCAAGATAATTTATTTTATTTAAGTTGGATATTGGTTCAACCAAATGATTTCTTAGAAAAAAATACAATATGGATCCCCTAGGGAATATGACGTAAGTAATTTGAAGGGTAAAAAAGAATTTGTTATTGACCTATTTTTAAAGGCAAAAGAATCGATTCAGTATGAAAATGATTTTTTGGATTTTAGTAAAGAATTACTTGATCCTGAATTACTATATGACATTATATATAATCGAAAGGCAGAAAATAGTTTAACAAGTGTATTTGATCAATCTATCCATTTGGTGACAAAGAATAAAAATTATCCTACGGAAAAGCGAAATCTTAATTTTATCTTTTCTGATGATAAGATTTGGGATGATTTTTGGCGTTTGTTCTATGAGAAAACACCCTACATTCTAATTTATTTAGTCGAAGTAGCTATTGCTATATTTGAGAAATATTTTGATATTGATTCAAAAATAGTTACCCTTAACCGCTATATTAGAAATTTAAAGATAATTTTTGCTTTATCCGGAGAGGAAAATAAAGAAATAGAAAGTATTTTTGATTTACTATTTAGTAGTGATAATCTTAGCATGGTTTGTGAAGAATGTAGAAAAACATATGAATTCAACGCTATCTTAGTAAAGGAATTAAAAGAAGACTATCTGTATACTTGCCAAAGATGTGGCTTTATAGAGCGATTAGGACAATATTTTGTGAGTGACGAATTACTGAGTACTAAAAGAAAGATTCTGATTGATAATTCGAATGATGAGAATTGGAAGTTGGTCTAATACAATCAAAAGTTAGTACCGGCATAAAAACCATAGTTTAGAATAATGTGAAGATTTTTGAATAGCAATCAGAAAGGATAATATGAAATTTAAAGATTACACTTGGGATAAAGAGTTTGAAATAAAAGGGTATTTTTCAGAACGTTCCGATTCTATTGTTAGTAAGAATAACTTGAGCGGTATTTTACATTATTCTCCGAGGGAAATTGTATTAGAATTATTTGGTGAATTTGAAGAGGAAACAGATATTTCATTCGGTTTTGGGAAGTACTTGGAAAAAGATATATGGTTTTTTTCTAGTAGTGGTAATATTTTTAATTTTAAATACTTATGGTGAACCAATGGTACATTCCTCATCTCCTGGATTTCCGATAACTAGATATAGAGTCAAAAAAATTTTAAAATTTACAGTGTATTTTTATAATGAGCTTGAAAAATTTTTGATTATAGTTCTGAGGCCATTAAAGATTTAATTAATAAATTAGATTCTGAAGAAATCGAGGAATATAGATTCAGTTTCGAACACATTGAGGAATGGATTGAAAAAAATCATTGGTTACTATTAAGCGTGGTGAGAATAAAACTATTTTTTTGTAAGTGCAGTAAATGAATATCAATCAACAAAAGTATTAATAAAATCATTAGGAATGAATTTTTGAAGATATGCCAGTCCTATACCCTTCGGTTGCAACAACATCATTTACAAGTGATTATTTTATCAAACTCACTTCTGCTGATTTAAATACAAGATATTTTGATGAATTCTATCAAGCTTCACGTAAGTTTAAGGAATTTATTGAGATTTTATCAAATATACCAATTTCTTTTTACTAATATTGAATTTTTTTGTTCATCGTAAAATGATAGGTAGTAAACGTGTGTCGCTTATAAAAGGAAAAATTCTTTGTACAACATTATAGAAAAATCTAAAAAAATGGAAATCGTATTCCCGGCAAGATATTTCTTTGAGGAAATTAGAAGATAACTTTGAGCACATTTTTAAATCATTGGTTTGATAAATCTGAGGAACTTGAATTTATAGTGAGACAATTTTCAAAAAAATCTTCATGGTGATTTATACTTGGAAGATCAGTTGGTTGATGCTATTAGGAATTTAGAAGTTTACTCTAGAAATTTTAAGAATTTTTAAAATTCCGAAATGTTTATCTGATGTTGAAGAAAAAAAGCTAGACAATCTTTGTTTGACTTTATAAACACACATCTTTTTAGAAGAGGTTAGAAGAAAATTTAGAAATAAATTGAAATTTAATCAAAAAAAGAACCTAAACTTTCCGAACGTTTAAAAAAAATTTATTCGATTCAATTGATGAGCCTAATCTGTCTAAAAATTTTTTTCGAATAGTGAGAGAGAATTACTAATAATAAAATTAATTCAAACACGGAATTACTATACTCATGGGGATTCGAAAGATAATTATCCAGAAATGATAACAGATATCAGTGAGATGTATGAAACAAAGTTGCTTCTTCAAGAAGTTTTGAGATACTATATTTATCAAGAATTGGGTATGAAATATAAATATAAGAATTTCTAAAGATAAAGCAAGTAGCATAATGATTTTTTTATTTTTTTATTATAATAGCGAACTAAAATCTTTTGGTAAATTAATTGTCTAACTTTTTTTGGGGTAGTATAGTTTAACCGCTTATCAATGGGGTGCAATCTAACAAAGTCAGCTGCCTCAAAATGTTAATCAATACGATTTAATCAACAATCTAATTTTCATGGATATTTGACAAAGGATTTTGTGGAAAATCTAGGTACTGTATGAATCTCTACCTTTTTCTCTACCTTTTTTCTTAGACTGTTATAAAGTCTGTCAGAATAAGCTTTGTAGATGTAGAGGTTAAATAAGAGTTAACGTATTTTAAACATCTTAAAACCAATGGTTTCGGCCATTGGTTTTAATTTTTAGTAACATGATGGTAAACAGGTAGCGAGTTCAACTCTCACTACCTTTTCTATCCTCTTCTTTTTTGAGAGCGCTTGAAATATGTTATAATAGTTGTAGATTATTTTTTTGGAGGCAAACCGTGGGAAATTTTATTGAGCTAGTCTTTCATCGTTTCTTTTTGGGGATGATTGCAACGGCTTATTTTTGGTTATTGACACTAGCAGGAGGTGTGGTTTTTGGTATAGCGCCAGCTAGTGCGACTCTCATGAGTTTATTTGCGGAACACGGCTATTCTTACCGTGCTTATCGTTTTAAAGAGGCTTGGACTCTATATAAGAGTAATTTTATCAAAAGCAATCTGAGCTTTTATACTTTTTTGGGACTTGATTTGCTCTTGATTTATGGTTTGTATCTCATGATCCAATTGCCGCATCAGACCATCATCCACTTGGCAGCAACATTTTTAAATATCTTTTTGGTAGCCTTGGTATTTTTGGCTTATACAGTTTCTCTAAAATTGCAAGTTTTTTTTGACTTATCCTATCAAAATACCTTAAAGCTTGCCTTTATCGGAATCTTTATGAGTCTATCAGCTATGGCTAAGATTCTTCTTGGAAGTGTCTTGTTAGCCATCATTGCTTTCTACATGCCAGCTCTTATTATTTTTGTGGGAATTGGAATGTGGCATTTCTTTATTAGTGATCTATTGGAGCCTGTCTATGAAAACATTCATGAAAAATTGGCGTCCAAATAGAATGAAACAGTTTTGGCTTCATTCGCTCCTTAGAACCTATAGCTGGGTGATGATTGTTATCATTGCCAGTTTTGCCCTTTTGATTTCCTATGTAAACTGGGATAATCGTGAAAAAGAAGCAGAGCATGTGTCCCAGCGGGTTTTAACACGGACAGTGAGTGAGGTTGAATATTACTATCGTGAGTCAGCTCGCTTAGCTCAAGATTTAGTAGAAAATCAGGCACGCATCGAAGGGATTTATAAGTACTTTAGCCTCAGCACCCCCGATTATTTTTATTGGCAACTTGAGCGTAAGGCGTCGCCTTATATTTCGGTATCCATCTATGAAAATATTGATGATCTCTATGTGCGCAATGATTTTGTAACAGGCGTAGCCATCGTTTTACAGGATTCGACAGAAGTTTATGTCTCCAAAAGAGACAATCGTAGTGGCTATAAAGTACCTGCTGAAGGTTTCAAGCCAGAAGCTAATAGTTTTGCCATTCCAGTATCGGACCCAGTATCAGACCTGCCTTTAGGTGTGATCTACATTTCTGTGACTTCCGATGTTTTTTATAAGGCTATTGACAATACCCGAGGAACCATTCCCATCGCTGTGACCATTACCTCCCCTTTTGAAACGGATATGTTTCATCTAGGTGAAAAAAGTGATCGTGAAAATTGGTTGCTTGCTGTAACGTCTCATGGCTACCAAGTTCAAGTTGCTGTGCCTAGAGATTATGTTCTGAGTGGTAGTTTGGCTAGTTCAGGCATCATCCTTGCCCTTAGTGCCCTCTTTATCGTCATTTTATATGCGACTTTGAAGAAGACATTCTCCAAGTATCAAGCACAAGTTGTTGACCTAGTGGAAACCATCCATGATATTGCGCAGGGAGAACAAGGCAAAAGAATTGATCTTAAGAAGAAAGATCAGGAATTACTTTTAATCGCTGAAACGACAAATGACATGTTGGACCGACTGGAAAAAAACATTCACGATATTTACCAGCTGGAGCTGAGCCAAAAAGATGCTAATATGCGAGCCCTACAAGCTCAGATTAATCCGCATTTTATGTACAATACCCTCGAGTTTTTACGAATGTATGCAGTCATGGAAGATCAGAACGAATTGGCAGATATTATCTACGAATTCAGTAGTCTCTTGCGTAACAACATTTCTGATGAACGCGAAACGACGCTCAAGCAAGAAGTAGAGTTTTGTCGCAAATATAGCTATCTCTGTATGGTTCGCTATCCCAAGTCAATCGCCTATGGCTTTAAAATTGATCCCAAGCTAAAAGAAATGCGGATTCCAAAATTCACCCTCCAGCCCTTAGTGGAGAATTATTTTGCCCATGGAGTTGATCACAGAAGAACGGATAATGTTATCAGTATCAAGGCTTTGAAACAAGAGGGTTATGTCGAAATTTTAGTGGTGGATAATGGTCGTGGGATGTCTGCTGAAAAATTAGCAGAAATTCAAACTAAATTAGCCCAAAGAACCTTTGAACACACAGTGGATTATAGTGGAAAACGACAGTCTATTGGGATCGTCAATGTTCATGAGCGCTTTGTTCTCTATTTTGGGGATCGCTATAACATTAGTGTGGAATCAATGGAACACCAGGGTGTTCGCTATCGAATTACCATTCAAAATGAAGAGAAAGGATAAAGATGTATAAAGTACTTTTAGTTGACGATGAGTACATGATTACAGAAGGACTCAAACGTTTGATGCCTTTTGACAAATGGGATATGGAAGTCGTTGCAACAGCCAATCATGCTGACGACGCTCTGGACTACGTACGAGAACATCCCGTAGATATTGTGATATCTGATGTCAATATGCCTGACAAGACAGGGCTTGAGATGATTCAGGAAATGAAGGACTTGTTGCCAGATGCTTATTATATCCTACTATCGGGCTATCAAGAATTTGACTACGTCAAAAAAGCTATGAATCTCAGCGTGGTTGATTATCTGGTTAAACCAGTTGATAAGGTTGAGTTGGGACATTTACTTGAAAAAATCGTCACTCAACTTCGTGAGAAGGTTCAAGAGCCAGAAATCTTGAGCCAGCAATTAGATGAAGAAGCATTCAAGACTCATCTCACACAAAAAGAAAACTGGTGGATTGGGCTTTCAAAAGAAAAACAAGGGGATTTTGTCATTCCCTACTATGTTCTAGGTCAGGACTGGCAAATCGTCCTTGCAGATCAGGAATTTGAGGGTTTGCTAGTCATGCCTTTTGAAGCTCCTTATCAAATCAACTTTGAAAAGTGGAAGCGTGATGTTGAAAAGACTATCTTTTATGGATCGGTCAATTTAGATCAGTCTGAAAGTCTCTTTTCTTACTACGAACCTATCTATCGGGTGATTATTCAAGGAAATCTCCAGCAAATTATTGATGAATTGACCTTGCTTGAGAAGATTGTCCTTGAAAACACACCGAGAGTATCTATCACAAAGCAGCTCTTTACCCAGTTTGTCATGGATGTCTTCCATCTTTTTGAACATTTGAAAGCAGACGATATGACAGATATTGTCAAGAGGATTCATGCTATTACTAACTTTGAAGACTTAGTGGCTTATACAAAAGAAACTTTGACATCCTTCTTTGGCCAATATCGAATGAATGAAAATGTGGTCAGTGTGCTTGAGGTTATTGGTAGAGATTACCAAAAAGAGCTTTCTCTCAAGGATATCAGCAAGGATCTCTTTATCAATCCCGTTTATTTGGGGCAGTTGATCAAGAAGGAAACCAATTCCACTTTTGCAGAGCTTCTCAATAAGCAACGAATCAAGGCAGCTCAACAGCTTTTGCTATCTACAAATGATAGTATCGAGGATATCTGCTATACAGTTGGATACAGTAATGTAGGTTATTTCTATAAGGTTTCGAAAACTGTGTGGGAAGTCTCCTAAAGCCTACCGTAAACAGGTGGAAACGAACTTGTAACAGTTGTTCTCCTTCGTAAAATATGCTATAATAATTAAAAAATTATGAGGAGGTTACTTTTATGAAAAAGAAACCAATCTATCTTTGGGTGTTGCTGATTTTATCAGCCTTACTCTCAGCAATATCGCTATTTGGACTCATCTCTCCAGTACCTACTGCAGAAAGTATGGGTAATATTGAGTCGTCAGGTGTAGATGCTACTTATGCTAAGGAACTGATTGCCTACACGATTAAAGTAACTGAACATGCCCATTCAATTTTCAACATGATTTTAGTTGTCTTATCAGCTATTTTAGTTGTGGTTGCTTTGGTCTTCCTCGTTCGTAAAAACATCCAGTTGGCTAATTATGCCTATATCGGCTATGTCTTTCTAGCTATCCTTGGTTCTATCTACAACTTTGTAGGAGTCCAAGATGCACTTTCACTTTTTACAGACCCTAACGTCCGTATGGGAGCTGAACTAGGTGCTAAAGGTTCTGCGATTTTTGGGGTCGTACTCAATGTTATCTTCCTAGCAATCGTCTTCTATAAAATGTGGCGTCAGCAAAAAGAATTAACAGAAACTCAAGAAGAGGAAGAACTTGCCTAAGAGTTGACAAAGCATAACTATCAAGATACAATCTTGGTAGTTATTTTTTATGATTCAAAAAGGAGGATAAAATGAAAAAAATTTCCTTAGTTTATATCAGTCTAAGCGGCAACACGGAGAGTTTCGTAACACGATTGAAGGCTTACCTATTAGAACAGTATGAGAACATTGAAGTAGAAAAAATTCATATTAAAGATTTGGTCAAGGAAGGGGAAGCCTTCTTTGAAATGACCAACCCATATGTGGCTTTCCTACCGACTTATCTAGAAGGTGGGAATGGTGTTGATAACGGAGATGTGGAGATTTTGACCACTCCAGTAGGGGATTTTATTGCTTACGGTGACAATGCCAGCAAGTGTTTTGGTGTTGTAGGATCCGGTAATCGTAACTTTAACAACCAATACTGTTTGACGGCTAAACAATACAGCCAACGCTTTGGTTTCCCTGTTCTAGCTGACTTTGAGATGCGTGGTATGCTGGGAGATATCAAGAAGGTTGCAGGAATTATTGCGGAACTCTATGAATTAGAAGCTTTGTAAGAGGCCAGATTTTCTGAGGAAGAGTTTTATTCTATGGATAAAGGATTTACTTAAAAAGGGGACAATCGAAATGAGTAAACTACAGAAATCATTTTTAAAGTATATAAAACGCAAACCAAGCTTCAAGGATATTATGCTATGCAGTGCTTTGCTACTATTAGCGATTGCTCTGCTACTGTTCTCTGAGAAAATTTTTGATGAAGATGCAGCACCATTTGGAACCATGGTATCCTTAGGGATTGTTATCCTGGTAGAAATCTTAGCTGTCAGAAATAAATAAAAAGACTCGAGAAATGCATCTCGAATCCTTTTTCATTTTCTGATGTCTTCCACAATTTCCTTTGAAATCATGATTCCCAAACGATATCCCTTATTGATGTAGTCGATGACATCGTTGATGTTTTCTGTTGTTTGAATTTTTTCCTTGATAGTAGCTCGAAAAGCTTCATCTTTTAAAAGCTGTTCTTGTAGAAGGCCTTGTAGTTTTTCCTTTTCGTATTTGTTAATGAGAAAAAGAACGACAAGACTGATAACAACTAAAATATAAGCATATTGGCTCATAAAGTCTCTCCCTAGTGATAAAGAAATTAATAGCAAGAGAAAAGCGAAAAAGATTTTTCGCTTTTCAAGTAATGACATTATAAAATCAGGCAGACGATAGCTAAGCTAAAAAAGTGGTTGTTCTGCCCCTGACTCTAGTACCAAACCAAGATTCGTAGAGAATTTTGGCTTAGTTATTTAGATTGCTTAGTAACCAATTAATATAATAGATCACGACATGCATCCAAATAAATCGATATTATTTGGTTAGGTGAATTAGTGAAGCGTTTAGGCAATTCGCCTCATTTACAACGTCGTGGCTCCCTAAATCGATTATATTTAGGGGCCATGACTAGTGAAGCGCCTAGCCAAATCCCTTATAGGATTTGGCGTTAGTTACTTAGATTGCTTTGCAATCAAGTAACTTTGGCGATTTACATCTTCTCTGGTGCCTCTACACCCAGCAAACGAAGCGCTTCTTTGAGGACAACTGCTGTTGCATAGCTAAGCGCTAGGCGGCTGTCGCGTTCTGGACTTTCATCCAAAATACGAGTGTGAGCGTAGTATTTATTGAAGGCTTGAGCCAAGTTGATTGCGTATTTAGCGATAAGAGATGGGTCATAGTTATCAGATGCACGCTTGATGACACGAGCAAAATCTTGAAGCAATTTGATAATTTCCCAGCTCTCAGTATCATTGAGACTGTAGTTTCCATCAGTCAGTGGTTGGAAGTCACCTTTTCTTAAGATAGATTGGATACGAGCGTATGCGTATTGGATATAAGGACCTGTTTCTCCTTCGAAGGAAACCATCGCTTCAAGGTCGAAGTCATAACCGTTTCTACGGTCAGTTTTAAGGTCGTAGAACTTCACAGCTCCAACACCAACAGCTCGAGCAACTTGCTCCTTGTTTCAAGGTCAGGATTTTTTGCTTCGATTTGAGCCTTGGCACGGCTGATAGCTTCTTGAAGTGTTGGTTCAAGAAGGATGATGTTTCCTTTACGAGTTGAAAGTTTCTGACGATTCTTAGTAACGAGACCGAAGTCAACGTGAATCATGTCATCACTCCAGTCAAATCCCATTTTCTTCAAAACAGCTTTTAGTTGTTTGAAGTGGTTAGACTGCTCTTGACCAACAGCATAGACGTTCTTAACAAAGTTATAAGTGCGAGCGCGGTAGATAGCAGTTGCGATATCACGGGTGATGTAAAGAGTAGCACCATCAGATTTTTTGATCATAGCTGGTGGCAATTCAAAATCGTCCAGGTTAACGATGCTAGCACCACGAGATTCTTCAAGCAAACCTTTTTCTTCAAGGATTTTGACAGCTTCATCCATCTTATCATTGTAGAAGGCTTCTCCGTTTAGGCTATCAAATTCAACACCCAAGAGTTCATAGATGCGGTTAAATTCTACTAAACTTTCATCACGGAACCATTGCCACAATTGAGTAGCTTCTGGATCGCCATCTTCCAATTTTTTAAACCAGAGACGTCCTTCGTCATCAAGTGCTTGATCAGTTTCGATTTCAGCATTGATACGCACGTAAAGTTTCAACAGTTCGTCAATCGGATTGGCTTCGACAGCTTCTTTGCTACCCCATTTTTTGTAGGCTACCATAAGAAGACCGAATTGTTTACCCCAGTCACCAAGGTGGTTGATTTTGATAGTGTTGTAGCCCATTTTTTTGAAGATGTTTGAAAGGGCATCACCGATAACTGTTGAACGCAAGTGACCAACAGAGAATGGTTTTGCAATATTTGGACTTGAAAGGTCAATGGTGATATTTTGCTCTTTGCCTTCATCTTGTTGAGCGTAGTCAGAACCTTTCTCGATGATTTCTTTAATAACCGCTCCAGAAATTGCAGACTTATCAAGGAAAAAGTTTACGTAAGGACCAGTCGCAACAACTTTTTCAAAAGCTTGGCTATTAATTTTTTCAGCAATATCTGCTGCAATCATTTGAGGTGCTTTACGCTCTACCTTTGCTAGAGAGAAGGCTGGGAAGGCGATATCTCCCATGTCAGAGTTTTTTGGTTGTTCTAGTAAATTGAAAATAGCCTCTTGATCCAGGCTATCAATGACGCTAGCCAATTCACTAGCGATCAATTGTTTTGTATTCATTATAGGCTCCTTTGGACTTTTCTTCTATTTTATCACAATTTTAAAGAAAGACGAAATTTTTTTTGAAATATTCGGTTTTTTTGGTATAATGTTCTTATTAAATAGATGAAAATGTTATAAATATTCACTCGAGAGGATGTTATGAGAAAAAGAGAACGTCATCAGTTGATCAAGCAGATGATCACTGAGGAGAAGCTAGGAACTCAAAAGGAGATTCAAGATCGTTTGGAAGCACGCAATGTTTTTGTGACACAAACGACCTTGTCGCGTGACCTTCGTGAACTTGGCTTGACCAAGGTTAAGAAAAATGATATGGTCTACTACGTACTAGCAAATGAGACAGAGAAGATTGATCTGGTTGAGTTTTTATCCCATCATTTAGAAGGCGTGGCAAGAGCTGAGTTTACTCTAGTTCTTCACACTAAACTGGGTGAGGCCGCGGTTTTAGCCAATGTTGTCGATGCCAACAAGGATGAATGGATTTGGGAACAGTTGCAGGTGCCAATACTCTCTTGGTCATCTGCCGAGATCAGCATGTTGCTAAACTCATGGAAGATCGTTTGTTAGATTTGATGAAGGATAGATAAGGAGGTTGGGACAAAAGTCCTAGCCTCTCAATTGTCTTTGGATTGTCGAGCAAGACGCAGTGGTTGAGTGGGCTCTACTACGCTGATTTCATCAGCTTTTACAGCCCTACTCAACTGTGCGGAGGTGGGACGACGAAATCGAATTCTAACGAATTACCGATTTCTGTCCCACTCTCTATTTTTAACAAGGAGAGAATGGATGACGACAGAAAAATTATCACCAGGCATGCAACAGTATGTGGATATCAAAAAACAATATCCAGATGCTTTTTTGCTCTTTCGTATGGGTGATTTTTATGAGTTATTTTACGAAGATGCAGTCAATGCTGCCCAGATACTAGAAATTTCACTAACCAGTCGCAATAAGAATGCTGAAAATCCTATTCCCATGGCTGGAGTTCCCTATCACTCAGCACAACAGTATATCGATGTTCTAGTTGAGCGTGGCTACAAGGTTGCCATTGCTGAGCAGATGGAAGATCCCAAACAAGCTGTCGGTGTCGTAAAACGTGAGGTTGTGCAGGTGATTACACCTGGCACAGTCGTCGATAGTAGTAAGCCAGATAGTCAAAACAACTTTTTGGTAGCCATCGACCGTGATGGTCAGCAATTTGGTTTGGCATACATGGACTTAGTGACGGGTGATTTCTATGTGACAGGTTTATTGGATTTTACCCTGGTCTGTGGTGAAATCCGAAATCTTAAGGCAAAAGAAGTTGTCATCGGCTATGCCTTAACCGAAGAGGAAGAACAGATTCTCAGACGTCAAATGAATTTGGTACTTTCCTATGAGCAAGAATCATTTGAAGACATACATTTGCTGGATCCACGCTTGGCACCTGTTGAACAGGCTGCCAGCAGTAAGCTTCTCCAGTATGTCCATCGGACTCAGATGAGAGAACTCAACCACTTGAAGCCAGTTGTTCGCTATGAAATTAAGGATTTTTTGCAGATGGATTATGCGACCAAGGCTAGTTTAGATCTAGTAGAAAATGCTCGTTCTGGCAAGAAACAAGGGAGTCTTTTCTGGTTGTTAGATGAAACCAAGACTGCCATGGGGATGCGACTCCTACGTTCTTGGATCCACCGTCCCTTGATTGACAAGGATCGTATCCTTGAACGTCAGGAGGTTGTACAGGTCTTTCTGGATTATTTCTTTGAGCGTAGTGATTTGACAGACAGTCTCAAGGGAGTTTATGATATCGAACGCCTGGCTAGTCGTGTGTCTTTTGGGAAAGCAATCCCAAAGATCTCTTGCAATTAGCGACTACCTTGGGAAGTGTTCCACGAATTCGAGCAATTTTAGAAGGAATGGAGCAACCAGCTCTTGCCTATCTGATTGAACAACTAGATGCTATTCCTGAGTTGGAGAGCCTTATTAGTGCAGCTATTGCTCCTGAGGCTCCTCACGTGATTACCGAAGGTGGTATTATTCGAACGGGCTTTGATGAGACCTTGGATAAATACCGTCGTGTTCTCAGGGAAGGGACCAGCTGGATTGCTGAGATTGAAGCCAAGGAAAGAGAAAACTCTGGCATCAATACTCTCAAGATTGATTACAATAAAAAAGACGGCTACTATTTCCATGTAACCAACTCGCAGCTAGGCAACGTACCAGCCCACTTTTTCCGCAAGGCTACGCTGAAAAACTCTGAGCGATTTGGGACAGAGGAATTGGCGCGTATCGAGGGAGAAATGTTAGAGGCGCGTGAGAAATCAGCTAACCTTGAATATGAAATCTTTATGCGTATTCGTGAGGAGGTTGGCAAGTATATCCAACGCCTACAGGCTCTGGCCCAAGGAATCGCTACTGTCGATGTCTTACAAGGCTTGGCAGTGGTAGCAGAAAATCAACACCTGATTCGTCCACAATTTACACAAGATTCTCGGATTGATATCCAAAAAGGTCGTCATGCTGTTGTTGAAAAGGTCATGGGAGCGCAGACTTACATTCCAAATAGTATTCAAATGTCTGAGGATACCAGCATCCAACTGATTACAGGGCCTAATATGAGCGGGAAGTCAACCTATATGCGCCAGCTAGCTATGACAGCAGTCATGGCACAGATGGGATCTTATGTTCCAGCTGAGAGTGCTAGTCTTCCTATTTTTGATGCCATCTTCACTCGTATTGGGGCAGCGGATGACTTGGTTTCCGGTCAGTCAACCTTTATGGTCGAGATGATGGAAGCTAATAATGCTATTGCACATGCTACTGAAAAATCCCTGATTCTCTTTGATGAGTTGGGACGCGGAACGGCAACCTATGATGGCATGGCCCTTGCCCAAGCGATTATCGAGTATATCCATGAACATATCGGAGCCAAGACTCTCTTTGCGACCCACTACCATGAATTGACTAGCTTAGAATCTAGCCTGGAACATCTGGTTAATGTCCACGTGGCTACGCTGGAGCAAAATGGACAGGTTACCTTCCTTCACAAGATCGAAGCAGGACCAGCTGATAAATCATACGGTATTCACGTTGCTAAGATTGCAGGATTGCCAGCAGACTTGCTAAAAAGAGCGGATGCAATTTTAACTCAACTAGAAAGCCAAGGTCAGGAAAGTCCTGCTCCAATGAAACAAACACATGCAGTTTCTGAACAAATTTCCCTATTTGACTCGGCGGAAGAAAATCCTATTCTAGCAGAATTAGCTAAAGTAGATGTGTACAATATGACACCGATGCAGGCCATGAATCTCTTGTTAGAATGGAAACAAAAATTATAAATCAAAACCCACTCAGTCCTGTGAGTGGGTTTCTGTTGTATTATTTTTTCTGAGCTAATAGTTGGTTGATGTGGGCAACCTTCTTTGATTCTCTTTTATAGAGAACAACCCAGATGATGAAGTAGACGATGGCAAACTCTGGGATGAGTTGAAGGATGAAAGTCCAGTGAAGAGGGAACCAGCCTGCTAGGATTGCTAGAGGGACAAAACCTAGCAACATAAGGAAGAAGTGAGTGACAGTCGCACGAAGAAGGCTCCAATCTTGAGCGAATAGACGGCTACCAAAACTAAAGAGGATTCCAATCGCTGCCCAGATAAGCAGACAGTAAAGTAAGACGAGTGATCCATGCACCTGATGTTGGGTCATGAATTGACCAATCAAAGAGTTGGGGCTGAGAGGTGCGTAGTTGCTTGGTGAGTGGATAAAAGAAAAGATAATAGATAGGATGAGGCCGATGAGGATACCAGTTGTGGCATCGTGAAATACTTGTTTTTTCATAGTTCTAATTTCTCCTTAATAGCTTTGAGGTAACGGCGAGATGAGTAGGTGAAACTTTCGTTTTTAAGATAGATTTCAATCAAGCCGTTAGAGGTTAGTTTTAGATGACTGATAGCATCAATGTTGACAATTTCCGATTGGGAAATTTGGATAAAGGAAGCAGGTAGAATTTCACTTGCTTGGTAAAGACGAATGTCGAGCGCATAGGTTTGGCTATCCGTTTCAGCTAAGACTTTGCGATTTTCAATATATATACGTTGAATCTTACTAATCTGAATCAAGTAGACCTGGTCTTGGAATTTTCCTTTAAGCGTTTCTTTTTGATCCATTGATTGAACAAAGTTTTGAACTTTTTGAACTCTAGGGGACAAAGATGGTGCTTCTATGATGATTTGTTCTTCGGCGTATTGTTGATCAATGTCAAGTCTAACTTTCATAATTTCTCCTTTCTTTATAAAATTGTAATAGAGATCTCTTGCTTACAAATCTATTAAACACCATTTTGTCGACAAATACAAGAAGGTTTGTTTATGTGGTCGGTTGAAGAGTCTATCTGGTAGGTGATCGTTTTCATAGAATTTTTAGAATAAAGAAGTCAAAAAATAAGAAGAAATATATTGACAAAAATAGAAAAAACGTGGTACAATAACAGACGGTACTTTTTACTTTTGGTCTCTCAAGAGTGTACAGGGACGTGCTGACAAATGTTGCAAAAGTACACACAGATGATAGCTGTCACCAAGTGTATCATCACCAAAAAAATAAAAAAAACACAGGAGAATGTAGATGCCTACAATTAACCAATTGGTTCGCAAACCGCGTAAATCAAAAGTAGAAAAATCTAAATCACCAGCTTTGAACGTTGGTTACAACAGTCATAAAAAAGTTCAAACAAACGTTTCTTCACCACAAAAACGTGGTGTTGCAACTCGTGTTGGAACAATGACACCTAAAAAACCTAACTCTGCCCTTCGTAAATTTGCTCGTGTACGTTTGAGCAACCTTATCGAAGTTACTGCCTACATCCCAGGTATCGGACACAACTTGCAAGAGCACAGCGTGGTGCTTCTTCGCGGTGGACGTGTAAAAGACCTTCCAGGGGTACGTTACCATATCGTCCGTGGTGCACTTGATACTGCAGGTGTTAACGATCGTAAACAAGGCCGTTCTAAATACGGTACTAAACGTCCGAAAAAAGCATAAGGAAAGGGGATAAAGAGAAATGAGTCGTAAAAAAATAGAGCTCCAAAAACGTGACGTATTGCCAGATCCGCTTTACAATTCACAATTAGTTACTCGTCTTATCAACCGCGTTATGCTTGACGGTAAACGTGGTACAGCTGCTTCAATCGTTTACGGTGCTTTTGAACAAATCAAAGAAGTTACTGGTAACGATGCACTTGAAGTATTTGAAACAGCTATGGAAAACATCATGCCTGTACTTGAAGTACGTGCACGTCGTGTCGGTGGTTCTAACTACCAAGTCCCAGTTGAAGTTCGTCCAGAACGTCGTACAACACTTGGACTTCGTTGGTTGGTAACAATCGCTCGCCTTCGTGGTGAACACACAATGCAAGACCGTCTTGCAAAAGAAATCTTGGATGCTGCTAACAACACTGGTGCAGCAGTTAAGAAACGTGAAGACACTCACCGTATGGCTGAAGCTAACCGTGCCTTCGCACACTTCCGTTGGTAATAAAATGATACTAAGAGTGGCAAAGGCCCAAGGCAAAAATAGGAAACTGATGCAGTGTTCCGTGAACACAAAGCAGTTTATCTTTTTGCACCGGCCTCGCTCGGGTTCAAATCAGTTAACTTGAGCTTTTAGCCCGGGTTCAATTTAGCTCAGTCAGCTCTTAGCTACAACTCAACTTATCTACAAGTTGAAACCAACAATAACAAGATAAACATTGAGAACGGGTAGGTCCTGCCTATCCGTTTTTATTAAATCGTGTTATAATAGAATAGAAATAAAAAAATATAGGAGAAACAAACCTCATGGCACGCGAATTTTCACTTGAAAAAACTCGTAATATCGGTATCATGGCTCACGTCGATGCTGGTAAAACAACTACTACTGAGCGTATCCTTTACTACACTGGTAAAATCCACAAAATCGGTGAAACTCACGAAGGTGCGTCACAAATGGACTGGATGGAGCAAGAGCAAGAACGTGGTATCACTATCACATCTGCTGCGACAACAGCTCAATGGAACAACCACCGCGTAAACATCATCGACACACCAGGACACGTGGACTTCACAATCGAAGTACAACGTTCTCTTCGTGTATTGGACGGTGCGGTTACAGTTCTTGACTCACAATCAGGTGTTGAGCCTCAAACTGAAACAGTTTGGCGTCAAGCAACTGAGTACGGAGTTCCACGTATCGTATTTGCTAACAAAATGGATAAAATCGGTGCTGACTTCCTTTACTCAGTAAGCACACTTCACGATCGTCTTCAAGCAAACGCACACCCAATTCAATTGCCAATCGGTTCTGAAGATGACTTCCGTGGTATCATCGACTTGATCAAGATGAAAGCTGAAATCTATACTAACGACCTTGGTACAGATATCCTTGAAGAAGATATTCCAGCTGAATACCTTGACCAAGCTCAAGAATACCGTGAAAAATTGGTTGAAGCAGTTGCTGAAACTGACGAAGAATTGATGATGAAATACCTCGAAGGTGAAGAAATCACTAACGAAGAATTGAAAGCTGGTATCCGTAAAGCGACTATCAACGTTGAATTCTTCCCAGTATTGTGTGGTTCTGCCTTCAAGAACAAGGTGTTCAATTGATGCTTGATGCGGTTATCGACTACCTTCCAAGCCCACTTGATATCCCAGCGATCAAAGGGATCAACCCAGATACAGATGAAGAAGAAACTCGTCCAGCATCTGATGAAGAGCCATTTGCAGCTCTTGCCTTCAAGATCATGACTGACCCATTCGTAGGTCGTTTGACATTCTTCCGTGTTTACTCAGGTGTTCTTCAATCAGGTTCTTACGTATTGAACACTTCTAAAGGTAAACGTGAACGTATCGGACGTATCCTTCAAATGCACGCTAACAGCCGTCAAGAAATCGACACTGTTTACTCAGGTGATATCGCTGCTGCCGTTGGTTTGAAAGACACTACAACTGGTGACTCGTTGACAGATGAAAAAGCTAAAATCATCCTTGAGTCAATCAACGTTCCAGAACCAGTTATCCAATTGATGGTTGAGCCTAAATCTAAAGCAGACCAAGATAAGATGGGTATCGCCCTTCAAAAATTGGCTGAAGAAGATCCAACATTCCGCGTTGAGACAAACGTTGAAACTGGTGAAACAGTTATCTCAGGTATGGGTGAGCTTCACCTTGATGTCCTTGTTGACCGTATGCGTCGTGAGTTCAAAGTTGAGGCGAACGTAGGTGCTCCTCAAGTATCTTACCGTGAAACATTCCGCGCTTCTACTCAAGCACGTGGATTCTTCAAACGTCAGTCTGGTGGTAAAGGTCAATTCGGTGATGTATGGATTGAATTTACTCCAAACGAAGAAGGTAAAGGATTCGAATTCGAAAACGCAATCGTCGGTGGTGTGGTTCCTCGTGAATTTATCCCAGCGGTTGAAAAAGGTTTGGTAGAATCTATGGCTAACGGTGTTCTTGCAGGTTACCCAATGGTTGACGTTAAAGCTAAGCTTTACGATGGTTCATACCACGATGTCGACTCATCTGAAACTGCCTTCAAGATCGCTGCATCTCTTGCACTTAAAGAAGCTGCTAAGACTGCACAACCAGCTATCCTTGAACCAATGATGCTTGTAACAATCACTGTTCCAGAAGAAAACCTTGGTGATGTTATGGGTCACGTAACTGCTCGTCGTGGACGTGTAGATGGTATGGAAGCTCACGGTAACAGCCAAATCGTTCGTGCTTACGTTCCACTTGCTGAAATGTTCGGTTATGCAACTGTTCTTCGTTCTGCATCTCAAGGTCGTGGTACTTTCATGATGGTATTCGACCACTACGAAGATGTACCTAAGTCAGTACAAGAAGAAATCATTAAGAAAAACAAAGGTGAAGACTAATTTGTCGTCACTATAAAAAGAAGTCACTTTGTGGCTTCTTTTTCTGTTTGGTAGAAATAGGTAAAAGTGCCTCAAATATGGTAAAATAGAAGGAGTATATTGTGAGGAAAATGGATGTCAACCACTTTTGAAATTTTAATGAATCAGTTGGGAATCCCCGCTGAGATGAGAAAACATGAGGCCTTCTCTCAGGCTGAAATAGAACAAGTTATTGTTCACAAACGAAGCAAGGTTTGGGAATTCCGTTTTGTCTTTGAGAATATTTTACCTTTTGAGCTTTTTCTTGAGTTAAAAAGAGGCTTGAAGGAAGAATTTTCAAAAACAGGAAATCAGGCTAGTTTTGAGATAAAAACGAGAAATCAAGATTTTTCTAGAGAACTTTTACAAGCCTACTATCGAGAGGCTTTTTCGGATGGACCTTGCGCCAGTCAAGGTTTTCGTTCTATGTATCAAAATTTTCAGGTGCGTTTTGAAAATGATCAGTTGATTATTGAAGCCTCTGAGGCGGCAGATACAGAGCATTTTAGAAAAAATCATCTCCCGAATCTTAGTAAACAGCTGGAACTTTTTGGCTTTCCTAAACTTTCTTGCATCTTAGAAAAAAATGAAGAGCTTACAGGGAAGAACAAGAAGCCTTTCATACAGAGAATCAAATGATTGTTCAGGCAGCTAATGACGAGACGCTTCGGGCTATGGAACAATTGGAACAGATGGCGCCGCCTCCTCCAGTTGAGGATAAGCCTGTCTTTGATTTCCAAGCTAAGAAAGCAGCTGCCAAGCCAAAACTAGACAAGGCAGAGATTACTCCTATGATTGAGGTTAATACTGAGGAAAATCGTCTGGTTTTTGAAGGAGTTGTCTTTGATGTCGAGCAGAAGGTGACTAGAACGGGTCGTGTCTTGATTAACTTCAAGATGACGGACTATACATCTAGCTTCTCCATGCAAAAATGGGTTAAAAATGAAGAAGAAGCTCAGAAGTTTGACATGATCAAGAAAAATTCTTGGCTCCGTGTTCGTGGGAATGTTGAGGTCAATAATTTCACGCGAGACTTGACCATGAATGTACAGGATGTTCAGGAAGTCGTCCACTATGAGCGTAAAGACTTGATGCCAGAGGGAGAGCGTCGTGTTGAGTTCCATGCCCATACCAATATGTCGACCATGGATGCTCTTCCTGAAGTCGAAGAACTCGTTGCGAAAGCTGCTAAATGGGGACACAAGGCGGTAGCAATCACGGACCACGGAAATGTTCAATCCTTCCCTCATGGCTATAAGGCGGCTAAGAAAGCTGGCATCCAGCTGATCTATGGGATGGAAGCCAATATTGTTGAAGACCGTGTTCCTATCGTCTATAATGAAGTGGAGATGGACCTTTCTGAAGCTACTTATGTAGTCTTTGACGTGGAAACGACTGGTCTATCTGCTATCTATAATGACTTGATTCAGGTGGCGGCTTCTAAGATGTATAAGGGCAATATCGTAGCTGAATTTGATGAATTTATCAATCCTGGGCATCCTTTGTCAGCCTTTACTACTGAATTAACAGGAATTACGGATGAGCATGTGAAAAATGCCAAACCCTTGGTTCAAGTTCTGAAAGAATTCCAAGAATTTGTAAGGATACCGTTCTTGTAGCCCACAATGCAACCTTTGACGTTGGTTTTATGAATGCCAACTATGAACGTCATGGCCTGCCAAAAATCACTCAGCCTGTCATTGATACGCTAGAGTTTGCTAGAAATCTCTATCCTGAGTATAAACGCCATGGTCTTGGCCCCTTGACCAAACGTTTTGGTGTAGCTCTAGAACACCACCATATGGCCAACTATGATGCGGAAGCAACTGGCCGTCTGCTCTTCATCTTTGTCAAAGAAGTAGCAGAAAAACACGGTGTTACTAACTTGGCACGATTAAACCTTGATTTAATCAGTCCAGATTCTTATAAGAAAGCTCGTGTCAAGCATGCCACCATCTATGTGAAAAATCAGGTGGGCTTGAAAAATATCTTTAAGCTGGTGTCTCTCTCAAATACCCAGTACTTTGAAGGAGTTCCACGGATTCCACGTACGGTGCTGGATGCCCATCGAGAAGGTTTGATTTTAGGTTCAGCCTGTACAGAAGGGGAAGTCTTTGATGCAGTTGTATCACAAGGTGTAGATGCAGCGGTCGAAGTTGCTAAATACTATGACTTTATTGAGGTGATGCCTCCAGCTATCTATGCACCTCTGATTGCCAAAGAGCAGGTCAAGGACATGGAGGAACTCCAAACCATCATCAAGAGTTTGATAGAGGTTGGAGATCGCCTTGGGAAACCCGTTCTTGCGACAGGAAATGTCCACTATCTCGAACCTGAGGATGAAATTTATCGAGAAATCATCGTCCGCAGTCTAGGTCAGGGAGCCATGATTAACCGAACGATCGGCCACGGAGAAGCTGCCCAACCAGCTCCGCTACCAAAGGCACATTTTAGAACCACCAATGAAATGTTGGATGAGTTTGCCTTTCTAGGGGAAGACTTGGCTCGCAAGATTGTTATTGAAAATACCAATGCCTTGGCAGAAATCTTTGAACCGGTGGAGGTTGTAAAGGGTGATTTGTACACGCCTTTCATTGACAAAGCCGAAGAAACAGTTGCTGAATTAACCTATAAAAAAGCCTTTGAAATCTATGGAAATCCACTCCCAGATATCGTTGATTTGCGGATTGAAAAAGAATTGACTTCTATCCTAGGGAATGGTTTCGCCGTGATTTATCTGGCTTCACAGATGCTAGTGCACCGTTCCAACGAACGAGGTTACTTGGTTGGTTCCCGTGGGTCTGTTGGTTCTAGTTTCGTTGCAACCATGATTGGGATTACCGAGGTCAACCCTCTCTCTCCTCACTATGTCTGTGGTCAGTGTCAGTACAGTGAGTTTATTACGGATGGTTCCTATGGTTCAGGCTTTGATATGCCAAATAAAGACTGTCCAAACTGTGGCCACAAACTCAGCAAGAATGGACAGGATATTCCTTTCGAGACCTTCCTTGGTTTTGACGGGGACAAGGTACCCGATATCGATTTAAACTTCTCAGGGGAGGACCAGCCGAGTGCCCACTTGGATGTTCGTGATATCTTTGGGGAAGAGTATGCTTTCCGTGCAGGAACAGTTGGTACGGTAGCAGCTAAGACAGCCTATGGATTTGTCAAGGGTTACGAGCGTGACTATGGCAAGTTCTACCGTGAGGCTGAAGTAGAGCGCCTAGCCCAAGGAGCTGCCGGTGTCAAACGGACGACTGGTCAGCACCCAGGGGGAATCGTTGTTATTCCTAACTATATGGATGTCTATGACTTTACTCCAGTACAGTATCCTGCAGATGATGTAACTGCTGAATGGCAGACCACTCACTTTAACTTCCACGATATCGATGAGAATGTCCTCAAGCTCGATGTCCTTGGTCATGATGATCCGACCATGATTCGGAAACTTCAGGACTTGTCGGGCATTGATCCAAATGAAATCCCTATGGATGACGAAGGTGTGATGGCCCTCTTTTCTGGGACTGATGTGCTTGGGGTAACACCTGAACAAATTGGAACACCGACGGGTATGCTGGGGATTCCAGAGTTTGGAACTAACTTTGTTCGCGGAATGGTGGATGAAACCCATCCGACAACCTTTGCGGAGTTGCTTCAGCTTTCTGGTCTGTCTCACGGTACCGACGTTTGGTTGGGAAATGCCCAAGACTTGATTAAGGCTGGAATTGCGGACCTGTCAACCGTTATCGGATGTCGGGATGACATCATGGTTTACCTCATGCACGCTGGTCTAGATCCAAAGATGGCCTTTACTATCATGGAGCGTGTACGTAAGGGATTGTGGCTTAAAATCTCAGAAGAAGAGCGCAATGGTTATATCGAAGCCATGAAGGCTAACAATGTACCTGAGTGGTATATCGAATCTTGTGGAAAAATTAAGTACATGTTCCCTAAAGCCCACGCGGCAGCCTACGTTATGATGGCCCTTCGTGTGGCCTACTTCAAGGTTCATCATCCGATTTATTATTACTGTGCTTACTTCTCCATCCGTGCCAAGGCTTTTGATATCAAGACCATGGGTGCAGGCTTGGATGCTATCAAACGCAGGATGCAAGAAATTGCTGAAAAGCGCAAGAACAATGAAGCTTCCAACGTAGAAATCGACCTTTACACAACGCTTGAAATCGTCAATGAAATGTGGGAACGTGGCTTCAAATTTGGAAAGTTAGACCTCTATCGTAGTGATGCGACTGAATTTATCATCGATGGAGATACCCTCATCCCACCGTTTGTCGCTATGGATGGGCTAGGCGAGAACGTTGCCAAGCAATTGGTGCGTGCTCGTCAAGAGGGAGAATTCCTCTCTAAAACTGAGTTGCGCAAGCGTGGAGGACTCTCATCAACCTTGGTTGAAAAGATGGATGAAATGGGCATTCTCGGCAATATGCCAGAGGATAACCAGTTGAGTTTGTTTGATGAGTTGTTTTAAATGTCTAGCAGTGTGTCGAATATTTTATAGGATAAGATAGTCGAATGTAAGTAGCTTTATTATGGACAACCGAAATACGATTATGTATTGTTATTGATGATTTTGGTGTGTTATATAATTAGAATAAGTCAAATAGTTAGGTTTAGTCAATATGGCTCTAGAAATATTAACTCATCTAAACGTGATTGTTTTGTAAGGTTTGTTATTAAAGAAAGGAAAAAATGCTGGGAAATATGTTGAGATTGGGGAAATAACATTTATTGGGGTAATATTAGGGCGATGAGAGTTGATAGAAGAAACGCAGTGTCTAGTTGGAGTGGTTATAATCACCAAGGGAAAGTTGGGATTTTTTTAGCTATTAGTAATTTGAAAGAATTAATCTATTGCAATAAGAATTATTCAAAATATAAATTGATATTCGAAAAAAATGGTGGGGAGGATGTGGAGATTTGTCAATCGACAACAGTTGTATCGAGGCATCAAGTGAAAGCAAAAAAAGAAGGAAAGTATCCGAATGATTATGCTAATGTCAGAACAAAAAATTCAAAAAAATGCCCCTCGGGATATCAAATTTTAGGTACGAATAAAAGTAATAGGTATTTACATGTAATTTGTAAAGTCCATGGGTGGGATCTAGATGAGGAAACATTTAGAGAAAAATATAAAAATGCAACATTTGTACCTAATAAAATTAAAGTTCAACTATATACTTATCCAGATAGTAGAACATTTTGTGACCTAGGTAACAGTACCAACACGCCTATAGATGATTTTTGTAAAGATGAAATAAAGCAAATTCTGACATATACAAATAATCCATTACAGAGTGATGAAGAACATATAGAAGAAACTCTATTTGAAATTAAAGATTTATTGTCCAGACGGATCAGTATGGCTCATAGCGTAGGTCAAGGAGTCTATCCAGTAATATATTTTGAAGAGATAAGTAGAATTATTTTTTCGCAAAGTAAACGACAAATACAATCTATTAGGAGAGCGAAATCAGTTCTAGAGAGTTTTTGGAGAATTATTGCTGAAGATGATGTTGATACATTGGTTATGAATCAGATATTAAATCTGTCAGATGATAAATTTAAACAACTGTTGATTGATTTGCATCCAGATAATAATATTGCTGAACTTCAGCAATTAAATAATATAGATAATTTAATTGATAAAGATAGTATTGAATATATCCTATATGAGTTTCTTAAAAATTGTAAACAAGAAAGACTTTTGTTAGACAGTTTACGGTATACTCTAAACCATGAGTCACTCAGACTTAGTATGATTCATGCTCCTAAGGGGGCAGCAAGTAAAGTTAGAGATAAAATAATGGCTAATAAAAAAACTTTATAAGAGCTAGCTTTGATACTGATTATTTGATTAATATGAATATAAATGGGCAAAAGTTTTTTTGAAGAGAAGCCAATCCATGAAGGTGGAAAAAGAAAAGTTGCTTGCAGGAGCCCTTGGCGAGGAAAAAAATAGAATATTTTCAAATAATTTAGAATATATTGATTGTGTGCATACTGTTGAAAAATTGAAAGAGGATTGGAATGAATAGTTTTTTGCAACAGATCTTAGAACAACATAATTTTCATAAATGTGATGAGTATTTAGAATTGTGGGGAGGAGAAGGAAGTGAATTTTTCCTTATTCAAGAATATGATAAGGAGGATTTTAAATCTAGTAGCGAAGGAGGAGTAGATTTTTTTACTTGTGCGCAAACAAATCAGTTGATATCTTACTTTGAAGAACTTAATGATGATAAAATTAAGAAAAATACCTCTTTATTTGTAACTATTAAAGTTGATGAACTGAAGCAATCATATGAAAGCCTTTAAAAAAATATGATTATGAAAGTTGAGGAAGATGAATATTATTTTAGAAAATATGTCATGTTATATACTGAGGGAGGATTGAGTAGACTGAACTCTAATATTGAAGATTTGCTAAATTATATTCAGTCTACATCTCCTGAGGGTGAGCCTTTATTTGATAAATTTGAGAGTAATATGTTTTTTGATACTTCTTACTTCATTGCTATACAACTAATTATTAAATTACCATTTGTTTCTCTTCCTCATTCTGATAATCATTTTGAAATAGTTGAAAATAAAATCCAATCACGAATTGAAATGGAAGGGTTAAATGCTCATAAAAAGCAGGTAGATGATATTTTAGAGATTTTCAGTGGAGTTGACATTAGGAAACGACTTGACGATGAAGCTAGTGCTTTGCTGGATAGTTTAAATCAAATTTTAGGAGACTGAACTTGTGAAGATTAGGAAAATTTTACTTTATAATTTCAAGAACTTTAGAAATAAAACAGTCATTGACTTTAGTGATGGAATAACATTTTTAGTAGGACCAAATGGATATGGTAAAACAACAATTTTTGATGCAATTGAGTTAGGATTGACTGGTAATCTTTCTCGCATTAATAAAGTTACTGCTGAAAATATTGTATATAATAAGCCGTTCTTTCAAAATGATATTGGTCAGCCGGTAATTATAAAATTATGGCTAGAAAAAAATGAATGGCGAACAACTTGTAATTGTAAGAAAATTAGTAAATAGTTCTACTAATAGTAAAAACATATTTGCACCTTTAAAGTCTGCTAGCCAGTTTAAGTTATTTAGACAAGTGGAAGCGAGCGAGACAAATTTTAGCATAATAGATAACACTAGTCTCGAAGAGATTACTCAAAGTTCTATTGATACATTTTTTTAGGGTATTAATGGGAAGTATGAGATAGAAAAAAATTTTTTTAATCTATTTAATTATATTCAACAGGAAGAAACAACTTTTTTTCTAAAGCAAACGGAGCAAGAAAGAGGAGATAGTTTATCTTTTTTTAATAAGAACGGATAAAGTAGAGAAGGAAATAGAAAATATTGATATAGTAATAAGCGTTATTAGAAGAAAGATCAGTGATTTAGAGGAACAATTAAAAAACTTAAAACAGCAAGAGCTATCAGATGTTCCTTATTATAGATTATTTAATCATAGGGAATTTGCATTTGATAGTGAAACTCCTTCTTCCATTGCTAATCTTGATCATTTATTAACTTATCAAAATGCTTTTACAAAAATATTATTGGTTTTAAGCAGACGTTTTTCGATAGAGGAGTATAATAGAAAAACGGAAAGGGATCAGAGAAAAAAAGATATAACTGGTGATGTGTCCATTAAACAAGCATTATATTTTTCAATGCTATCACCAAATATTCTTAGATCAAATAATCAATGGCTGTGGGAAAAGTATACAATAGGCAATCCAATATTATTTGAATATATACTTTTAGAGAATTACCTGCAATCATATGATAGTATTGTTCGTGATTACAAACGAAGAAAGCAACTAAATATTTACTTGACTAGTTTATCAACAAACATTTTTGAGATGACAGAACAGTCTATTACTTATGTTCAAAATGATAGTTTATCAGGTGACTTTGAATCGCTTAAAACAAAAATAATGCAGTTTCAAAATCTGAGGAATAATGCTAGTCAAGTAGATAAAAATTTAAGTGAACTTCGACAATTGAGGATTAACTTAGGTAAGAAGTTTGATGAATTGAGACATCAACATGTTTATGAAAACAAATGTCCATTCTGTAATTCACAGTTCGAAACATTTGAAAAATTAAAGGGAGCTTATGATAGTTATAAAAATTATCTAACTGAAATTTCGTCTCAAAATAGTCTGCGATTGCAAGAAGTTCAGTCATCAGTTGAACAATCGGTTATTCAATTGAAACAAAAAATTGTTAATGAATTAAATGGGCTTACTTCTGAAGTTGATGAGCAGTTGTTGATAAAATTACATGATCTGTATAATCGGTATTCTAACTATAAAGATAATATTGATGGTTTCAAAAATTTTATTCAGTCCTATACTAACCTGACTTCGTATCAGTTGGGGGAGTTATCATATTACGAATATAATCAGCAATATCTCTCAACGTTGCAAGAATTCCGTTCCAGACTATTAGTTGATGATGATATATATAGTTTATTGAATGTTGAAAAATTTACCAAATATAGAACAAAAAAATTTGAAGAGCTCAAAAGTGAATTTCCTAAATTAAAAATTTGAAACTTTTCAATTAAATACAAGTTTGAATCAAAAAAATTAGTCAGAACTATTTAGACCATCAATTAGTAAAATTAAAAAAACAATTGGAGTTAGAAATTGATAGAATTTATGAAATAGATGAAAATTTGATATTGGATCCAGATAATATTTTTTTCAAAATATTTTAATGGTAAGACTGAACTCTTAAAAAAATATCACGATTGAAAATTTAGAACAGAAAAAAATATTATTTAGCTTTTTCAGCATAGTTTAATTCAAAATCAACAATTCCAAGATTTATCACGCCAGATTGAAATATTACAAAAAAACTAAGACAAGACTAGTAGAAATTAACAATATTAACAAGGAAGAGGTAAAACAGTTTAAAATTAATATTGTTAAACAGCTACGTATTCCATTTTTATATATATTCAGCAAAAAAATGTTACAAAAATTATCAACAAGGTTTGGGGATTTTTCTAACGTATAAAAAAACAACGTTTGATGAAGTAGAAACAACGACTGATGAGCCAATGGGTAATAAAGAAGAAATTATTAAAAAGATAACAAAGATAGTTATTAGGTTTAAGTCGGATCCTAGTAATGATCATGATGCAATTAATCAATTAAGTACTGGTCAATTAGCAGTTGTTTCACTAGCATTTACTCTGTCTCTAAATACGATGTTTAAGTTATCTGATAATCTTAACTTTTTAATGATAGATGATCCAGTTCAGGATATGGATGCTATGAATGTACTATCTTTTATTGAGATTTTGCGTCATGGAGTTATAGACAGATATCAGATTATTTTATCAACCTACAGCGATTTTAATGCTTTATTCATGGGGTATAAATTTGCTAACTCAAATTCGGAAGTGAATATTAAATATGAAAATGTTAGTGATTTGCAAGAATAATATGTAAATTTCTTATTTTTTTACTTGCATTTCCATGATTATTCCGTATTATTTAAGAATTGACAGAATTTAAGTGTTTTTACGGAGTACGTGAAAGTCCTACATTATGACTAACAGTCAAAGTCATCTATTTAAAAACTAAAAAATAGAAAAGGAAAAACAGAATGGTTTTACCAAATTTTAAAGAAAATCTAGAAAAATACGCTAAGCTTTTGGTTGCAAACGGAGTGAACGTGCAACCTGGTCATACCTTGGCTCTCTCTATCGATGTGGAGCAACGCGAGTTGGCTCACTTAATCGTCAAAGAAGCCTATGCACTTGGAGCGCACGAAGTTATCGTTCAATGGGCAGATGACTTTGTAAACTGTGAGAAATTCCTTCACGCGCCACTAGAACGTTTGGACAATGTTCCCGAATACAAGATTGCTGAGATGAATTACCTTCTTGAAAACAAAGCGAGTCGTCTCGGTGTCCGTTCTTCTGACCCAGGTGCCTTGAACGGAGTTGATGCAGAAAAACTTTCAGCTTCTGCCAAAGCTATGGGAATTGCCATGAAACCAATGCGTATCGCAACTCAATCCAACAAGGTTAGTTGGACTGTTGCTGCTGCAGCTGGACTCGAGTGGGCTAAGAAGGTCTTTCCTAATGCTGCGAGTGACGAAGAAGCAGTGGACCTCCTTTGGGACCAAATCTTCAAGACTTGCCGTATCTACGAAGAAGACCCAGTTAAGGCTTGGGAAGAACATGCTGCTATTCTCAAGAGCAAGGCAGAGATGCTCAACAAAGAACAATTCTCAGCTCTTCACTACACAGCACCTGGAACTGATTTGACACTTGGCTTGCCTAAGAACCACGTGTGGGAATCAGCTGGAGCGATCAATGCCCAAGGTGAAGGATTCTTGCCAAACATGCCAACAGAAGAAGTCTTTACAGCTCCTGATTTCCGTCGTGCAGATGGTTATGTAACGTCTACAAAACCTCTTAGCTACAATGGAAATATCATCGAAGGCATCAAAGTAACCTTTGAAAATGGTCAAATTGTTGATATTACTGCTGAAAAGGGTGACCAGGTTATGAAGGACCTTGTCTTTAAGAATGCTGGTGCGCGTGCCTTGGGTGAATGTGCCTTGGTACCAGATCCAAGCCCAATTTCTCAGTCAGGGATTACCTTCTTTAACACCCTTTTTGATGAAAATGCTTCTAACCACTTGGCTATTGGTGCAGCTTACGCAACGAGCGTTGTTGGTGGAGCAGAGATGAGTGAAGAAGAGCTTGAAGCTGCAGGACTTAACCGTTCAGATGTTCACGTTGACTTTATGATTGGTTCTAACCAAATGGATATCGATGGTATCCGTGAGGATGGGACACGCGTACCACTCTTCCGCAATGGAGATTGGGCAATTTAAGGAGAATCTATGCTTGGAAGTATGTTTGTCGGTCTTTTAATCGGACTACTAGCAGGAGCTATCACCAATCGTGGCGAACGAATGGGATGCTTCGGGAAAATGTTTCTCGGCTGGATTGGTGCCTTTTTAGGACAATTACTCTTTGGTTCTTGGGGGCCAAGCCTAAGCGGTACAGCCATTATCCCATCAGTTCTCGGTGCCATGATTTTACTAGCCATCTTCTGGGAAAGAGGAAGCTAAGTTTCGCTTTAGAAGGCAGATTAACTTTAAAGAATAAGAGAGAGGCTGGGACAAAAGTCCTAGCCTCTCAATTGTCTTTGGATTGTCAATCAAGACGCAGTGGTTGAGTGGCCTCTACTACGCTGATTTCATCAGCTTTTACAGCCTACTCAACTGTGCGGAGGTGGGACGACGAAATCGAATTCTAACGAATTACCGATTTCTGTCCCACTCTCTCTTTTTAGGTCGCTCTATAAAGTCCTTTGAAAGCACTCGTCTGGACTTTGCCACAGCCCTTGCAGTGACTGGTTCTTTTTATATTGCCTCAAGTATGGTACAATAAAAGCATGAGAATTCAACAATTACACTATATTATCAAAATTGTAGAGACTGGTTCCATGAATGAGGCTGCCAAGCAACTCTTCATTACGCAACCTAGTCTGTCAAATGCAGTTCGTGACCTAGAAAATGAGATGGGGATTGAGATTTTTATCCGAAATCCTAAGGGAATTACCCTCACGCGTGATGGAATGGAATTTCTATCTTATGCTCGTCAGGTTGTTGAGCAAACTCAACTTCTAGAAGAACGCTATAAAAATCCGATCGCTCATCGCGAGCTTTTTAGTGTGTCTTCGCAACACTATGCTTTTGTAGTCAACGCTTTTGTTTCCTTGCTTAAGAAAAGCGATATGGAAAAGTACGAGCTTTTTTTGCGTGAAACCAGAACCTGGGAAATCATCGACGACGTCAAGAACTTCCGCAGTGAAGTCGGAGTCCTCTTTTTAAATAGCTATAACCGAGACGTCCTTTCGAAGATGTTGGATGATAACCATCTAGTTGCTCATCATCTCTTTACAGCCCAGCCCCATATCTTTGTCAGCAAGACCAACCCTCTTGCTAAAAGAGACAAGGTGCAGTTGGCGGACCTAGAAGACTTCCCATACTTGAGCTATGACCAAGGGACTCATAATTCCTTCTATTTCTCAGAAGAGATTTTGTCACAGGAACACCACAAGAAATCCATCGTGGTTAGTGACCGTGCGACCTTGTTCAATCTCTTGATTGGTTTGGACGGTTATACTATCGCTACAGGTATCCTCAATAGTAACCTTAATGGGGACAATATCGTTTCGATTCCACTTGATATTGATGATCCCATTGAGCTGGTTTATATCCAGCATGAGAAAACAAGCTTGTCTAAGATGGGTGAACGTTTCATCGAGTATTTGCTTGAAGAAGTTCGCTTTGATAGCTAATCATAAGTACATTAGAAAAGAAAAGGAAAAATGACACCAATGAATACCAATGATTTTGATTTTCACTTGCCAGAGGAGCTAATTGCTCAAACTCCTTTGGAAAAGCGCGATGCTTCTAAGCTTTTGATGGTCAATCGCAAAACAGGAGAATTTCAAGATCGCCATTTTCACTCTATTATCGAGATGCTAGAGCCAGGTGACGCCCTAGTTATGAATGATACACGTGTTCTGCCAGCTCGACTTCATGGTCAAAAGGAAGAAACAGGTGGACATGTTGAACTCTTGCTTTTGAAAAATACAGCTGGAGACGAATGGGAAGTCTTGGCGAAACCAGCCAAACGTCTCAAGGTCGGTGCTCGAGTTGTATTTGGTGATGGTCGCCTAAGCGCAGTTGTGACCGAGGAGTTAACCCATGGAGGCCGTATTGTCCGTTTTGAGTATGAAGGGATTTTCCTAGAAGTGCTTGAAAGCCTTGGAGAAATGCCACTTCCTCCTTATATCCACGAAAAGTTGGATGACCGTGAACGGTACCAAACCGTCTATGCGAAGGAAAGTGGTTCAGCCGCTGCTCCAACTGCAGGTCTGCATTTTACCAAAGAATTACTAGAAGAAATCCAGCAAAAAGGAGTTCACCTAGTCTACTTGACCTTGCACGTTGGTCTTGGAACATTTAGACCTGTTTCCGTAGATAATCTAGATGAACATGAGATGCACTCAGAATTTTATCAATTGTCTGAGGAAGCTGCAGCGACCTTGCGTCAGGTCAAAGAAAATGGTGGTCGCGTGATTGCTGTGGGGACAACCTCTATCCGTACGCTAGAGACTATCGGAAGCAAGTTTGATGGGCAAATCCAAGCAGACTCTGGCTGGACCAATATCTTTATCAAGCCAGGTTATGACTGGAAGGTTGTGGATGCTTTTTCTACTAATTTCCATTTACCGAAGTCTACCTTGGTCATGCTTGTTTCAGCCTTTGCAGGCCGTGAATTGGTCCTCCAAGCCTACCAACATGCTATCGATGAAAAATACCGTTTCTTTAGCTTTGGCGATGCCATGTTTATCTATTAAAGCTATTGAAAAATCAAAGAAGCTATAAAGAGAGACTGATTCATTCTTGGATCAGTTTTTTGCTTGATCTTACACAAAGTTACCAAAATAACTATTGAATTATAGACAAATAAATGATACACTGAAAACTACAGGTTAGCCGTCAAAAATATATGTAATTTCAGGCTAGCTATTTTAGATGCAGATGAGACTGTATCATCATTTTAAAAGGAGATTATCATGAAAAAAACATTGCGCTACACCAGTCTTTCAGCTCTTGCCTTGTTGGCTGCCTTGACCCTTGCTGCTTGTGGAGGAAATGCTGAAAAAACTACAGCATCTTCAAGCAAAGAGGCTTCTTCTAAAGTAACTAAGGAGTCCGCAAGTAAAACTGAAGCAGGCCAAAAAGAGGAGCAGAAGTCTGAGACAAGTTCTTCAAGCGCTACAGGTAGTCAAACTGAGACAAAGGCGGAAAATCAAAAAGATTATTCTAAATTCCTTGGAACTTGGGAGAATTATGCTGGAACAACAGCTACAATTACAGCTGACGGCATTGTGACGATTCAAAGCACAAAGGGAACTTTTAAATATGAGATGGATCAAGTAGAGGAGAAGGACGGTTACTATCTGACAGGAATTCATCTTGTTGGTGGTGGAGAAGGAGCACGCCTTATCTTTACCCCAGCAGGCGTAGCAAATGAATTAACTGGTACGGATGGTAGCCAAGACGTCTTGGCAATCGGCCAATCACCAAGCGACAAAGATAGTCATTTTTACCGTAACTAAGCATGAGAAAAGAAGAAGTGAGCCAAACTGATGGCTCACTTTTTGAATTGTAAAAATTGTAGATGAGATTGATTGACAAGTATAGTGGATTGAACTTAGAGTAGTACAATATAGATTCTAAAATATTTTTAGAAATTAATTTGACTTTCCTAACCTCTTTGTTCACATCTTATTTCAATCAACTATAAAAAACCTTTAAGTAGCCGGTTGACCAAAAGTAGAACAGATACGAAAAAAAGCCTTGATTTCAAGGCTTTTTCCTGTTGTTTAGATGCCCCCTGCAGGCTCTTTGAAAGAAACTTAGAAAAATCTAAAATGAAATTATTTCAAAATGGGGTAAAAGCAAAATTTCCCTCCCTACTTTCTCAATTATTCCTAATTTTAGTTCCAAAAAGCTTCAATTCATAATCTAATTATAATATGGGTAATGGGTACTATCTTATTACATTCAGATTTTTGTTCTCTTCAAAGAGTTATGTAGGCTTTATGGTTTTAAATAGGTAAAAAGTTGAACTATAGGGAATATTGTGTCATAATAGGTAATAGATGAATAATTAATAGATTGGAAATAATGCTTTCTTACCTTAACAAGTTGAATTGGTTATACATTTTTTCGTCGCAATTGTGTCTATCTCTCGAGTTTAGCTAGTTTTTATAAGCTCTGATTTCGACTCAATAAAACAAATTTCAGAAGTGCAAAAGACAAGATGGTGACATTGCTACAGTCAGTCGCCATGTCTTGCTGGCACAGGCTGTTTGTGCCGTCAGCTATTTACCAGTCAATTTGATCAAAGGGCTTAATTATTATTTTTGAAAGGTCTTTTATGGAAAAAATTCTTTCTTTAGGTCTGACAGGTAAGAAATTACTTGTTCAGGGTTTCTTGTTTGTTCTGCTAGGTCTTATCTTGATGGTCACGGGAACTTGGTTGCCAGTGACGGTTATTCGACTGGTTCTGTTTTTAGCTTGGATAGCAACGGTCTTAGATTTAGTATTACGTATTTTCAAAAAAAGTCAGTCAACGGACACCTTGGGAGTTGCACTGGTTAAATTGTTAGTGATGGGATATTTGCTAGGCTCGAATCTTGCTACTGATGTGCCAATTTATATTTGGCTCTTGTGATTGGAATTTCTCAGATTTTTCATGCTAGTATCAACCTTGTCACCTATGTTCTCTACCGCAAAAACAAAATTCGACCTCGTTTTCGTTTCTTACTAGATGGTCTCGTACTAGTTTTTCTTGGTGGGACTAGTCTTTTGTCCTCTACAGGAAATTCTGTCTTTCAACTCTTTGTATTAGGGGCTTATTTTTTCCTTTATGGTGTGTCCAATATCCGTGATGGTTTCTTGTTTGAGGAGGAAATTGGGAAAAACCATCTCAAACGTCGTGTCAGAATGAGCTTACCTATTGCCCTAGCCGCTCTCATCCCTGCAAGTACTTTAGCAAAAATCAATAAATTCATGCAGGAAAATGCTGATGAGGAAGAGGAAATCTATCTTGGAATGGTGAAGTTTGGTAAGACAGCAGATCTTGAAATTTTCGTTCATACAGCGGAGACTTCTCTATTTTCAGCTATTGGTCATGTGGACCTTTGTTATCAAGGACGTGTGATTTCTTATGGAAACTATGATCCGTCATCTGAGACCTTATTTGGTATGGTTGGAGATGGTGTTTTATATTTTTGCGACCGTGATAAGTACATTGACTTATGTAAACGGGAGAGTCAAAAAACGCTATTTGGTTACGGAATAGATTTGACACCGGAAATGGAAGAAGCGGTTCAGGAAAAATTAGCTGAATTAAAACAACTAACGATTCCTTGGGAGCCAAGCGCAGATAAAATTAAAACGGAAGATGGTAAGGAAGACTACACCTACGCTTATAAAATCAGACATGAGACGGATGGGGAACTTTATAAATTTATCAAATCTAAGTTTAAATCCTACTTTGTCTTATCTACAAACTGTGTGCTCTTGGCTGATACCATAGTCGGTCAGGCTGGCACCGATATCCTCTCACCCAAAGGATTTATCGCTCCAGGAACTTACCAAGCCTACCTTAATCGAGAGTTTGAAAAACCAAATAGTATAGTCGTATCTAAACATGTTTATTAAGGAGAATTTATGAACTTAGTAAAAAAATACACCCCGTTAATACTTTTTATAGGGCTGGTTGCTCTTGTAATTCTGAATGCATCGAGCTTTATATCAGGAGCAATCTCTCTCTTTGATGTAATATCAACCTTGATTTATGGTGCTGTTATTGCTTTTTGTGCTCAATGTTCCCATGAAAAAAATTGAACAGTACTTAGTTAAATTGAAGGTAAAGGCAGAGTTGCGTCGTCCGATTGCCATGGTACTTGTTTTTCCTAGCTCTTATCTTAATCGTGATTGCTCTTTTTGGTTTTGGTGCTGCCAACCCCTAGCTCAGACTATTAGTCAGCTGGGAACAGTCCTTTCAACAGTCCTTACTCAACTTGGGAAATTGCTAGGCAGCTCGGAATTTGTAACCAAAGACATGTTGTCAACTATCGTATCAGGAATTCAGGGACAGTCTAGCTCTATTAGCCAAGCTTTTGATAGGTTTTTTTATCAGGTCTGACTAGTAATATCGGCAATATTTTTTTCAAGTTTGATGAATGCCTTTTTGATTATAGTCTTCACCTTTTTTTATTTTTTTATCCAGTAAGGAACATTTGGCAGCGATGACGAGTCGACTTCTAAAAAGTTTTTTTCTTCCAGAGAAGGTGGTGATAAAGTTGACTTACATTGGACAAGTAGCACTAGAGACTTATGACCAATTTTTTTGATGAGTCAGCTGATTGAAGCAGTTATCATAGGAGTTATGATAGCGGTTGGTTACAGCGTGTTTGGGATACCCTATGGAGTAATGACAGGTATCTTTGCAGGAGTGCTATCGTTCATTCCTTATGTAGGGCCTATGATTGCTTGTGTTGTGGGAGCGATTTTTTTATCTTCACAGTGAGTCCTACTCAAGCCTTACTTTCTCTTCTTCTATATCAAGTTATACAGCTGATTGAAGGAAACCTTATTTATCCCTAGAGTTGTAGGTCAGTCTATTGGTTTGCCAGCCCTTTTTCACGCTTGCGGCTGCTAGTATTGGAGGCAATCTCTTTGGCTTACTTGGGATGATATTCTTTACACCCATATTTGCTGTTATCTATCGATTGGTTAAAGAATTTGTCGTTGCAAAAGGAAAAATCAGGTAGATTGAGAAAGACTGAATTTAATAAGATATACTAAGAAGAGAGTGAAAGATTCTCTTCTCTTTTATTTCTAAATGACTTGCTCTTGTTCTGTTGCGAAAATTTATGAATTCATAATAGCCCATTTTAATCTCTATGCGGATTGGCCATGTAATATGGGCACAAATTAGTATAGTTTAGTTAATTATAGACTAGCTCTGTACTGTAAAAAACAGTTGGTCTTATCAAATATTGCTAGCAATTGATTGAGAATAAATGATAAGTTTGATAAGGTTGGAAAACCTTTATAATGATTTGCTACAAAAAAGCTATTGGACATCAAAAAAAGCCTTGATTTAAAGGCTTTTTCCTGTTGATTTAGATGCCCCCTACAGGGCTCGAACCTGTGACCCATAGATTAAGAGTCTACTGCTCTACCAACTGAGCTAAGGAGGCAAATAAAAAGCTGTATTGGTGCCGAAACTTCACGGTTTGTATTGAACCCGCGCAATTAAGCAGGTGGGCAACTCGCTCTAACTGAAGCTGTTTCCGTGTGAGACGGCCTACATGCTGTTAGAAGACTTTTGTTTCCCTAATAATACAAAAAATAGTCGGTCAACACTTAAATGTGAAGTCGTACACCACAGCGTTTCTATGATTATATGATACCACTTTTTCAAAAAAAATCAAGGGAAAATTAAAAATTTTGAAAAGGATTTCACGAGTTTCGTAATTTATCAATGGTTTCCTTGCGTTGAGCCAGGGCCCGTTCGTATTTTCCACTATCTTCAGGTGAGAAGTAGCTATGGTCACGGATTTTTTCTGGCAAGTATTCTTGTTTGACCCAGTGACCAGGATAATTATGTGGATAGAGATAATTTTGAGCGTTGCCAAGTTCCTTGCTTCCACTATAGTGACCATCTCGCAAGTGACGTGGAATTGGTAGGTGACCGGATGTTTTAAGGTCAGCCAGGGCCTTATCCATAGCCACATAGGCTGAGTTGGATTTGGGTGAAAGTGCCAGATCAATGACGACATTGGCAATGAGGATGCGGGCTTCGGGGAATCCGATCCTTTGCGCAGCATCTAAGGCAGTTACGGTATGAATCTGAGCTTCGGGATTGGCCAAGCCAATATCTTCATAAGCAATAACAGTCAAACGACGAGCTAGACTAGGAAGGTCACCAGCCTCTATCAAGCGAGCAGCATAGTGGAGACTAGCGTCCACATCTGAACCGCGAATAGACTTTTGAAGGGCAGATAGAACATCATAGTGCCCGTCTCCATCCTTGTCCATAGTGATGTAGCTTCTCTGAAGACTATTTCCATGATATCAAGCGTGATATGACGGATACCGTCATCATTTTCTGGAGTGGAGAGAACTGCCAAATCCAGAGAGTTAAAGGCAGAACGGAGGTCTCCATTGGTCGATGTTGCGATAAAATCAAGGGCATCATCATCTAATTCAACAGGGAAATCAAAACCACGTTCAGGATCTGTCAGGGCTATTTGAATGGCCTTTTTGACGTCTTGATTGGATAAGGGTTCTAATTCAAAAATCTGAACGCGACTGCGGATGGCTGGAGTGACAGAAAAGAAGGGATTTTCAGTCGTCGCCCCAATCATGATGACCAGGCCGCTTTCTAGAAGTGGAAGGAGAAAGTCTTGTTTAGTCTTGTCAAGACGATGAATCTCGTCTAGTAGCAGCACAAGGCCACCTGAGAATTTAGCTTCTTCAGCGATTTCTTGGAGACGTTTTTTACTATCAACAGTGGCATTGAAGGTCCGAAAGGCATACTTGGTCGTTCCAGCGATGGCTGAGGCAATACTGGTCTTACCAATTCCTGGAGGTCCATAAAGAATCATGGACGATAGACGATTTGCCTCCACCATGCGACGGATGATTTTACCTGGGCCAACCAGATGCTCCTGACCGATGACCTGGTCGATGGTTTTGGGGCGCATACGAAGCGCGAGATTGTCTGGCATAGCAGTCCTTTCTAACATGGATTTTCTGATACTAATGTGGTAATATGGTAGTATCTATTTTAGCATATTTCCGAGTATTCGGGGCGATTTAAGAGTCGTATAGAAAGAGGACAAAATGGCAACATACGGATTTTTAGATGTTTTACAAGAAGAGTTGGAAAAGAACTTTCCCTTTGACTTTGAGATTAGCTGGGACAAGCGCAATCATGCAGTTGAAGTGAGTTTTCTGCTTGAGGCGCAAAATTCTGCAGGGGTGGAGATGTTAGATGAAGACGGAGAGGTTTCGTCAGATGATATCCTTTTTGAAGAAGCGGTACTTTTTTACAACCCTGCCAAGTCAATAGTTAATGAGGAAGACTATCTGGCAGTCATCCCTTATTTGCCGAAGAAAGGTTTTTCTCGTGAGTTTTTAGCTTATTTTGCGCTATTTCTTAAAGATACTGCAGAGGTTGGACTAGATGCCCTCATGGACTTTTTGGAAGACCCAGAAGCAGAAGAATTCATCATGGAATGGAACCAAGAAGTCTTTGAAGAAGGAAAAGTTGGATTGGAAGAAGGAGAATTTTACCCTTATCCGAGAAACTAGAAAATATTCTAAGTGGACATTTTTAAATAATGAATTCAAGGAGAAGGGGGAGACTATGCTAGAAAAAGTCAAACAGTTTTTCAGGAGAAGGTCAGCTAAAACTGAGCCGTCAGTTGATATTCTTCCCCGCAATCGCTTTGCGGATCTAGATTTCGAGAGAGTATTGAAGTCAGGAACTCGTCGCCTTGTTAATGAGGAAGGACACTATGCTGAGGATGGGAAAATCACAGAACTTGAATTTCCTGAAGATTTGCGGAATTTGAATTTCTAGTTGGTTTTAAGACGAAAGAGGAAGAGCAGTTTCAGCAACTATTAGCTCGTTTAAATAGTATTGATAATGCCATTCAGTCCCATTTGGAAAGCGAGTTGCAACAACCCATCCCTCAGTATGCTAAGGATCTAGGCTATACTCAGAAGAGGTGGGAGAAAACCTTTTACTTCCATCCTTGGATATTAAGTTTTGAGGAAAACCCGCCTAATCTTCGCTATGTTGCAGATTATGTAAATGATGAGTTTACGGTTTATTTTGCTAAAAAACATGGCAGATGGCAGGCGTACTGGGATGCAGAGTGCCAAAAGGTGATTGAAGAAAGCTAGCTAGGGATTTTCTATAGAGTAGTAGTTATGATAAGAAAAGGTCATCATCATGGAATTATTGGATAAACACTTGGATTTTACGGGTTGTAAAATTGCCCTCTTTTGTGGAGATAAGCTACTGACCATCTTACGTGATGACAAGGACGATATCCCTTGTCCCAACATGTGGGAGTTGCCAGGTGGTGGCCGTGAAGGGGATGAAAGTCCCTTTGAATGCGCAGCGCGTGAAGTTCATGAAGAACTGGGAATTCATTTAAATGAAGATTGTTTGCTTTGGGGAAAAATTTATCCTAGCGTAATCTTTGAAGGCAAGCAATCGGTCTTTATGGTTGGTCAGCTAAGACAAGAACAATTTGACAATATTACCTTTGGAGATGAAGGGCAGGGCTATAAACTGATGCCTATTGAGGAGTTTTTGAAGTCTAAACAGGCAGTGCCTCAGCTACAGGGGAGATTGAGGGATTATTTGGAGGAAAGTTTATGATAACACTTGTTCGAGCGGGAGCAGAGGATTTAGAAACTATTATTGCAATTCAGAGAGCCAGCTTTAAGGCTGTTTATGAAAAATACCATGATGAATATGACCCTTATCTCGAGGACCGCGAACGAATTAAGTGGAAATTAGTGGAGCGTCCCAATAGCTATTACTACTTTGTAAAAAAAGATGAAGAAAAGATAGGTTTTTTACGAATTCAGACTAATGAAGAGTTAATGAAAGCTTGGTTGGGAACAGCAGCGATTTTGCCTCCGTATCAGGGAAAAGGGTATGGATCTGAAGGATTGCGCTTGCTAGAAGAGGAATTTTCAACCGTTAGACAATGGGATTTGTGTACGGTATTACAGGATGCAGGCATGGTCGCCTTCTACGAGAAGAATGGCTACCAACAAACCCATATCGAACCTGAAAAAGAAGGCATGGATATGGTCTACATGAAAAAATTGATAGAGAAATAGAAAGGATGGTTCGGTTAAATTTCTAAACTGAACCCGCCCTAAACACGGTGCTAAAAAGATAAACTTCTCATAGACACAAGCGTCTTCAGAGAGTTTCCTATTTTGGCTTTGTGTTTTAAGGGCTTGGTATCTTAATAATGGAAACATGGCAAGAGTTAAAAGTTACAGTGAAGCGTGAGGGTGAGGAGTTGGTTTCCAATCTCTTGATTGAGTTAGGTGCCCAAGGGGTTGCAATTGAAGATAGCATGGACTATGTGGGCAATGTCGACCGTTTCGGTGAGATTTTCCCTGAGGTCGAGCAACAAGAGGAAATCGTGGTGACAGCCTACTACCCGGATACGGTTGATGTCGCAGTGGTTGAGAGAGATTTGCAGGCTCGTCTTGCAGAATTGACCGACTTTATGGACTTAGGAGAAGTCAAGATTGGCACGACAGCCTTGGCTGAGGAAGACTGGGCCGACAACTGGAAGAAATACTATGAACCAGCTCGTATCACCCATGACCTGACCATCGTACCGTCATGGACGGATTATGAAGCGACTGCTGGCGAGAAAATTATCAAGCTAGATCCTGGTATGGCCTTTGGGACAGGAACTCACCCGACGACCAAGATGAGTCTTTTTGCCTTGGAGCAGGTTCTTCGTGGTGGCGAAACAGTGCTAGATGTAGGGACTGGTTCTGGTGTTCTTTCTATTGCTAGTTCTCTTCTTGGCGCTAAGGAAATCTTTGCCTATGACCTGGACGATGTGGCGGTTCGTGTTGCTCAGGAAAATATTGAGCTCAATCCAGGGATGGAAAACATCCATGTAGCGGCAGGTGACTTGCTCAAGGGTGTGGAGATTGAAGCAGATGTTATCGTGGCTAATATCTTGGCGGATATCCTCATTCATCTGACAGACGATGCTTATCGCTTGGTCAAGGATGAAGGCTACCTCATCATGAGTGGTATAATCAAGGATAAGTGGGACATGGTGCGCGAGTCGGCTGAGTCAGCTGGATTTTTCCTTGAAACCCACATGATACAAGGGGAATGGAATGCCTGTGTCTTTAAGAAAACCAAGGATATTTCTGGTGTGATTGGAGGCTAGCATGCAGCAGTATTTTGTAAAAGGTCTTGCCACATCACCTGTCACCATAGAGGACAAGGAAACCAGCAAGCACATGTTTCAGGTCATGCGCTTGAAAGAAGATGACCAGGTGACCCTAGTCTTTGATGATGGGATCAAGCGCTTGGCGCGCGTGATAAATGTGGAAGCACGTCAGTTTGAGTTGCTCGAAGAATTAGCTGACAATGTGGAACTGCCAGTCCAAGTGACCATCGCATCAGGCTTTCCCAAGGGGGACAAGCTGGAATTTATCACTCAAAAGGTGACGGAACTAGGTGCTAGTCAGATTTGGGCCTTTCCTGCCGACTGGTCGGTCGCCAAGTGGGATGGCAAGAAATTGGGTAAAAAAAGTTGAAAAACTAGAAAAAATCGCCCTTGGAGCAGCCGAGCAAAGCAAGCGGAATCATGTCCCGAGCATTACCCTTTTTGAAAAAAAAGCAGACTTTCTAGCTCAGTTCGACCAGTTTAACCGCATCGTGGTGGCCTATGAAGAGTCAGCCAAAGAAGGAGAATCAGCAGCACTTATACGAGCAGTTGCTGAACTAGAAAAAGGAGCCAAATTGCTCTTTATCTTTGGACCAGAAGGAGGTCTGTCACCTGCAGAAATCGAATCTTTTGTAGCTAAAGGAGCAGTTCTAGCAGGACTTGGGCCTCGCATCCTACGAGCAGAAACAGCACCGCTTTATGCCCTGTCAGCCCTTAGTGTTTTATTAGAATTAGAGAAATAAGAGGAAGAAAATGGAACAAAAACACCGTTCAGAATTTCCCGAAAAGGAACTTTGGGACTTGACAGCCCTATACCAAGACCGTGAGGATTTCTTGCGTGCCATTGAAAAGGCGCGTGAAGACATCAATCAATTTAGTCGTGACTACAAGGGCAATCTTCACACTTTTGAAAATTTTGAGAAGGCTTTTGCAGAATTGGAACAAATCTATATTCAGATGAGTCATATTGGTAATTACAGCTTTATGCCTCAGACGACAGACTATGGTAATGAAGATTTTGCCAATATCGCCCAAGCTGGGATGGAGTTTCAAACAGATGCCAGTGTAGCCTTAACTTTCTTTGATGACGCCTTGGTAGAAGCAGATGAAGAAGTCTTGGACCGTTTGGGTGAGTTACCTCACTTGACGGCAGCCATTCGTCAGGCAAAAATCAAAAAGCCCACTACCTTGGGGCTGATGTGGAGAAGGTCTTGACAAACTTAGGTGAAGTTTTCTATAGTCCGCAGGACATCTATACTAAAATGCGAGCTGGGGACTTTGAAATGGCTGACTTTGAAGCCCATGGGAAGACTTACAAAAATAGCTTTGTGACCTATGAAAATTTCTACCAAAATCACGAGGATGCTGAAGTCCGTGAGAAATCCTTCCGTTCCTTTTCAGAAGGACTACGTAAGCACCAAAATACAGCTGCGGCAGCCTATCTTGCTCAGGTCAAGTCTGAGAAATTGTTGGCAGATATGAAGGGTTACGACTCAGTTTTTGATTATCTTCTAGCTGAACAAGAAGTAGACCGTTCCATGTTTGACCGTCAGATTGACCTCATCATGAAGGATTTTGCGCCGGTTGCTCAGAGATACCTCAAGCATGTTGCCAAGGGCAATGGTCTTGAAAAGATGACTTTTGCAGACTGGAAATTGGACTTGGATAGCGCTCTTAATCCTGAAGTGACTATTGACGACGCCTATGATCTGGTCATGAAGTCAGTAGAACCTTTGGGGCAAGAATATTGTCAGGAAGTTGCGCGCTATCAAGAAGAGCGCTGGGTGGACTTTGCTGCTAACAGTGGCAAGGATTCTGGTGGCTATGCAGCTGATCCCTACCGTGTGCATCCTTATGTCCTCATGAGTTGGACAGGCCGTTTGAGCGATGTCTATACCTTGATTCATGAAATCGGGCATTCTGGTCAATTCATCTTTTCAGACAATCATCAGAGTTACTTCAATGCTCACATGTCGACCTACTATGTCGAAGCGCCTTCGACCTTCAATGAATTGCTCCTCAGTGACTACTTGGAGCACCAATCTGACGACCCACGTCAAAAACGCTTCGCTCTGGCTCACCGCTTGACAGACACCTACTTCCATAATTTCATCACCCACCTCTTGGAAGCTGCCTTCCAACGTAAGGTTTATACATTGATTGAAGAAGGAGAAACCTTTGGAGCAAGTAAGCTCAACAGCATTATGAAAGAAGTTTTGACGGATTTCTGGGGAGATGCCATTGAAATCGACGATGATGCAGCTTTGACATGGATGCGCCAAGCTCACTACTACATGGGTTTGTATAGTTACACTTACTCAGCAGGACTAGTCATCTCGACTGCGGGTTACCTTCATCTTAAAAATTCTGAGAATGGAGCTAGAGACTGGCTCAATCTCCTCAAATCAGGTGGTAGCAAGACACCACTTGAGTCAGCCATGATTATCGGAGCCGATATTTCAACGGATAAACCACTCCGTGATACCATTCAATTCTTGTCTGATACGGTTGATCAGATTATAGCTTACAGTGCAGAGTTGGGGGAGTAAAATAATAGAAATCTCAGCAATATAACGATATTGTTGAGATTTTAGAATGACATTACATTTATTTATTCTATATAATAAATAATAAGATTGCCCTAAAAATAGCTGAACTCTGTACACCTAAATACACTTCTGAGAAGGAGTGATGTAGAGAGTACAGATGAAGAGTTACTCATTTTATTTTGAAATATAAGTAAATATGTTAAAATTAATAATGTAAACGTTTTTAAAGAAAGGTTAATTTTATGAAAAAGGAACAAGTGCTGATTGGTTTAGGAGTTGCAACTGCAATAGTAACTGCTCTTAATGGTCATGTCCAAGCAGATGAGGTTACAAATAAACAATCGACTAAAACTACCGTCAGTCAATCAGAGACCCAAAAGGATGTTGAAGTTTCAGAATCAGATGTAAAAAAAGTGCAGAAGTAAAACTGAATCAAACAATTGAGGAAGAAAAAGAATGCTCAGAAGATTGTTGATAAAACGCAACAAGAGTATGCATCTGCTGTAACAAATAAGAACAAAGCAGATGACGCTTTGAGACAAGCTCAAGAATTTGCTAAGCAAGCTACACCTGAGAAAAATTAAAAAAATGCAGAAAAAGGATCTTGCCGCAAAACAAGTAACTGTCAAGAAAGCTGAAGAAAAATTTGGCTGGAGCAAAACAAGGTGAGAAACAAGCTCAGACAAGTGTTGAGAACCAACAAACAGTTGTTAATAAGGCAAAAAAACTCAGGTTGATCAAAGAGCAGTAGACGTAAAAAAAGGCACAAGACAAAGTAAGAGTAGCAGAGAATTCTTTTGATTGGAATACATTACGTGAGGTCCAACAAACTGCTGGGAAGTTAGAAGCGAAAGTGAAAGCAGATCAGGCTAAAGTAAGTTCTTTAACTAGTGAATTCTCAAAAGCACAACAAGAAAGAAAAGCGCTTGTAGAAAGAGGAGATAAGAACCGTTCTACTCTTGAAAAGAATTTAAAATCAGCTGGGAATGAGTTTTTAACAGTTACGGTCCCGCACGAGATTCAATCAAATTCTGTTAGCGAGAGTGATTCCAAGACTCCTCCACTTGAGGAAAAAACTTTCGTAGGAAGTGATGGGAAGACATATTATGTTGCTGCAAATGAAGATGTGAATTTTAGCGGAGAAAGAACAGAAACTATCGTTGTTCCATCTAAAGATTATGTCAGCGATCCTCATGTGGTTGATTATAAAAAGGTTTCTGAAGAAGTTCGTAAATACTTAATTGAATTGCGTAGAATCAATGGTATTGATATTCCAGTGCCAGCTGTGACTGACAAAGCCCTGAGATATGCAAAAGCGAGAGCAAATGAAATGGTGGCAAATAATAAATTGTCACATGATACAAAATTAAAAAATCAAGATTTTGGTTTTAAGGATGCGACTGAAAATGCAACAGCTGGTTCGGTTCCAGAAAAGAGCCTGTTAAGTGAAAAAGAACTTGCTTATAAAGCGGTCTTATCTTACTTTAATGATTATAGAAATGCCTCGTTATATGGCTCATCAGATCCAAAAGAAGCACATAGACGTAACTATGGTCATAGAATTCCATTGCTAGCAGCTTCTGGGACAGGGATGGCTGTCGGAGCATCCTCTAGCGAAAAAACAAGCTATGGTAATTATGGAGTGTTAACATTTATTAGTGAGAATAAAGATGTTTATGGAATACTTCCTTCTGGAGCTAAAGAATATAGTAGTTATTTTTTAGCAAGAGCAGAAAATAAAGATAGTAATCCAGATTATAGCGAATTTTACTTTAATGGGAAACGAGTAAAATTCTTACCTAAAATAACCTTCCGTTATGTTTGGAATGAAATCACACATCCTAAAAATCCAGCCTATACTAAAGCTAAAGATGCTTTGGACAATTTTAATCGAAAACAAAAGAAATGAAGAGGCCGTAGTAAATGAAAAAAAATATCGTCTCTCAGCAAGAATCTGACCATTGCTAAAAACTAATTTGAATAAAGATCAAAAAGAGCTGGGTAAAACGAAGAAACATCTTACAGATTTAACTAAACAAAATGAAGCTAAATTAAACGTTTTAAAATTAGCTCAGACTGAATTGAGTAAACAACAAACTATGCTGAATGTTGCTAAATCTGAACTTTCGAAGCAAGAATCTCAATTAAATCGATTGAAAGCAATCAAAAATAATAAATCTCATGCTAGTAAGAATGCGGAACAGTCATTAGTGACTGCTAAAAAGGATTTGTCAAAGGCGCAACAAGATGTCATTGACCTCAAAAATGCTCCAAGAAAACTCGACGATGCTAAAAAACAATTGATTAGAGCTAAACAAAAGGTTGATGAATCTAAAAAAGCACTCGATAATGCCAATGTTAAATTAAAACTTGCTAATGCTAAAAAAGAGGCTGCTAAAAAGGAATATACGAAAGTATCTGAAGCATATAAACAATATTTATTGTTAAAACAAAAAGCGGCTTCAAAAGGAAGTTGGATTCAATCCTCTGGTCGTTGGTGGTACAGACACAACAATGGTTCCTATACAACTAATGGTTGGGAACTAATCGACAGTACATGGTATTATTTTGACAGTTCAGGATGGATGCAAACAGGCTGGGTAAAAACAGGCGGTTCATGGTATTATCTTAATTCTTCAGGAGCAATGCAGACAGGCTGGGTAAAAACAGGTGGATTATGGTATTACCTCAATTCTTCGGGAGCAATGCAAACAGGTTGGTTTAGTGTCTCAGGGAAATGGTACTATGCATATGGTTCAGGTGCCTTAGCAATCAGTACAACCACACCAGATGGTTATAAGGTGAATTATAACGGGGAATGGATCAGATAGACAAATTAAAAGTTATATAATATTACTTAGTATATATTATTTAAGGTATTTGTAAAGAATTACAAATGAATATAGGTTACCAATTATAACAGATTTTTGAGAACAATTTTAAAAACAAGAATAATAGTCAACACCTTTTTTTAGAATGTATAGGTCGAATAGTTCACAATTTAAGAAAAAATTGAAATTAATTTTTCAATCATGTTTCCAAGCACATTTCTTGAAACCCTTTCCTTCTTCTGATAGACTAATACATAGTTTGAAAAAAGGAGACTAAAAATGAAAAAATTTGTTGCTGAATTAATCGGTACTTTTATGCTTGTGTTCATCGGAACAGGAGCTGTTGTTTTTGGAAATGGTATTGAAGGCCTTGGACACCTTGGAATTGCTCTTGCCTTTGGTTTGGCAATCGTAGTCGCAGCTTTCTCAATCGGAACTGTTTCAGGTGCTCACTTGAACCCAGCTGTTTCTATCGCTATGTTTGTTAACAAACGTTTGTCATCTTCAGAGCTTGTAAACTACATCCTCGGACAAGTGGTTGGTGCTTTCCTTGCATCTGGATCTGTATTCTTCCTCTTGGCAAATTCAGGTATGTCAACTGCAAGTCTTGGTGAAAATGCCTTGGCAAACGGTGTAACTGTCTTTGGTGGTTTCTTGTTTGAAACAATCGCAACATTCTTGTTTGTTTTGGTCATCATGACTGTAACATCAGCAAGCAAAGGTAATGGCGCAATCGCTGGTTTGGTGATTGGTTTGTCATTGACAGCTTTGATTCTAGCTGGCTTGAACATCACTGGACTTTCAGTAAACCCAGCTCGTAGCTTGGCTCCAGCTGTCTTGGTGGGTGGCGCAGCTCTTCAACAAGTTTGGATTTTCATCCTTGCACCAATCGTTGGTGGAGTTCTTGCAGCTCTTGTTGCTAAAAACTTCCTTGGAACTGAAGAATAATTGAAACTCAAAAAGCCTTGCTCCTCAGCTTGAGGAACAGGGCTTTTTCGTATTATACTCTTCGAAAATCTCTTTAAACTTCGTCAGTTCCATCCACAACCTCAAAACAGTGCTTTGAGCTGACTTCGTTAGTCTTATCTACAATCTCAAAGCAGTGCTTTGAGCAACCTGTGGCTAGCTTCCTAGTATGCTCTTTGATTTTCATTGAGTATGAGTTTAGCGGTTGTCAATTTTCTCTGGATAAAGATCGTGTTGGAAGAGGCGTTGTTCTGCCAAGCCTTCATACTTGGTACCAGGTCTACCGTAGTTGTAGTAAGGGTCGATTGAAATACCACCGCGAGGTGTAAATTTCCCCCAAACCTCTAAGTAGCGAGGATCTAGCAAGTTGACCAAGTCTTTCCCGATGGTATTGATACAGTTTTCGTGAAAATCCCCATGGTTTCGGTAGCTAAAGAGGTAGAGTTTAAGGGATTTTGACTCGACACAGAGCTTGTCAGGAATGTAGGAAATATAAATAGTCGCAAAGTCTGGCTGCGCAGTGATTGGGCACAGTGAGGTAAATTCAGGGCAGTTAAATTTGATGAAATAGTCATTTTCCACATGACGATTGTCAAAGGATTCGAGGACTTCGGGTTGATATTCGAAAATGTAGTTGGTTTCTTTGTTGCCGAGGAGGCTGAGGTTTTTCATTTCTTCTTGTTGTGACATGATTTTTTCTTTCTAATCTTAAACACCACGTTGGTTGTCGTAGAGGAGGGTATGGAGTTGAGGAAGGACGCGGACATTGCCCCAGCTATCGTCGGTAGCGACACGTTCCCAGAGTTCTTTGAGGCGGTCCAGTTGGTCTTGGACAATATTGCCTGTAGCCTTGGGCTCAGGATTTCCTGCCGATAAGAAGAGGACATCTGGTTGGTAGCGTTCTTGAATACCTTTGGCAAAGGCTAGATCTGCATCATCAAAGACAGGGATTTTAAAGGTTACTTTGTCTGGGTCTAGTTGGGAAACGATAAAGTCCAAGGTCTCAAAGTTGACTTCCATCTTGGATGAAGGAGGCTTGGGACTCAGAGTCACTTGGTCGATGTCTTTCAACCAATGTTGCCAGCGGGAGCCTTGGGTCTCAACGGCAAGTGTGACACCACGTTCCTTGAGTTTGGTGACCAGTTCGGCCATGTTGGCTGCTAGGATAGCAGGATTTCCACCAGATAGGGTTACATAGTCGTAGCTTCCTAGTTTGTCTAACTCAGCGATCACTTCATCAGCTGTCATGCGAGTTGGTTTTTCAGAACCATCCCAAGTAAAGGCAGAGTCACACCAGTCGCAGTGGTAGTCGCAACCAGCAGTGCGGACAAACATGGTTTTCTGGCCGATAGCACGACCTTCGCCTTGAAAGGTTGGGCCGAAAATTTCCAGAACTGGTAGTTTGAGGACACGTTCTTTAGTCATCTAACCACTCCCGTCTAAACTCTGCAAAGGCAGTCGGAGTTTCATAGAGGCGAACATATTCCAAACGAAGACCGCGATCGTCTGGCAACTCTTGGCTCATGGTTTGGAAAATCCAATAAACCATATTTTCAGCAGTCGTATTCATGTAGGGCAGGGTTTCATTGAGATAGCGATGATCCAAGTGGGGTTCTAAGTAGTCCTTGTAGATTTGTTTGATATCCCCAAAATCGTAGGTCATTCCACGTTCATCTAAAAATCCACTGACAGCGATTTGCAGATGATAGGTATGGCCGTGCAGGGATTTGCATTTCCCCTCATAGTGAAAGAGGTGGTGGGCAGCATCAAAGGTAAATTCTTTTGAGACTAAGGTTCTGTGAGGATTGTAGACAAGGGACTCCCCAGTTTCTTGTTTGATTTCTTTGGGGGCAAAAAACATCAGGCCTCTCCTTTCTGAGAGAGATAAACCTCTAAACCATGTTGGCGTAGATGGCAGGCAGGACACTCCCCACAACCAGTACCGATAATCCCATTGTAGCAGGTTAAGGTCTTTTCACGAACATAGTCAAAGGCACCGAGTTGGTCGGCTAATTCCCAAGTTTCAGCCTTGTCTAGCCACATGAGAGGCGTTTGGATTACAAAGTCGTAATCCATAGCAAGGTTGAGGGTCACATTGAGCGATTTGACAAAGACATCCCGACAGTCAGGATAACCTGAGAAGTCTGTTTCACATACTCCTGTCACGATATCTTTAATACCTCGCTGCTTGGCAAGGACTGCAGCAAAGGACAGAAAGAGGTGATTGCGACCGTCAACGAAGGTATTAGGCACCTCTCCTTCTTTTTGCTCAATTTCTAGATCGGAAGTCAAGGCATTTTCAGTGATTTGTCCTAGCAAAGACATATCTAGGATATGATGACGAATTCCTTGTTCCTCAGCGATTTCTTTGGCCACTTGAATTTCGAGATGGTGGCGTTGGCCATAGGCAAAGGTAACGGCTTCGACCTTTTCATAGTGTTGCTTGGCCCAGAAAAGGCAGGTTGTTGAATCTTGACCGCCACTAAAGACGACCAAGGCTGATTGACGTTTCATAGTACTCCTTCCAAAATGGGAAATGTTCAGAGCACGCAAAAAGCTCCCTAGAGGGAGCTAAAAAATACCAAGTAGAGGTTTTTTTTAGCGATGGCATGTCCCAAACATCGTGATATTCTAGTTACAGTCTAGCATATTTTTTGAAAAATGGCAAAGGACAAGAAAAAAGAGACCAAATGAATGCACTTGGTCTCTAGTATGATTAACTCAATTCAGCAACGATTGCCTTGATTTGTTCTGCTGTATGAACACCAGCAACTTGTTTAACCACTTGTCCATCTTTTTTGAAAAGAAGAGTAGGGATAGACATGATACCGAATGAACGAGCTGTGTTTGGATTTTCATCAACGTCCATTTTAACGATCTTCAAGACATCTTCTGAAAGTTCTTCAGACAATTTGTCCAAGATTGGACCTTGCATACGACATGGACCACACCAAGTAGCCCAGAAGTCTACCAAGACCAATCCGTCTTTAGTTTCTTGTTCGAATGTTGCATCTGTAATTGCTTTGCCATAGTATTTCTCCTTTTTAGTTATATTGGCTTAAATCTTGTTTCATGAGATAGAAGAAGACATCTCCATAAGTCCCATGGTAGTCCAAATCATGCCCCTTGTAGGTTAGTTTTTGGACAGGGTAGTAGTCTGCGACACCGATCAGGCAGGCCTGTTGAGAACGTTCAAATTCTTCGTATGACTCAAAGGTCATGGTTCTCTCTTGCTTGCTGGCATCAAGATAGGTGATTTCAATCATAGGATTCTCCTTTGCTAAATCATGTTTTCATTTTACTCCTTGAAAAAAGGAATGTCAAGAAAAATGATTGCGCACGCAAGTTTTTTAAAAAAATATGTTAGGCCAACCAGTTTGATTTTGTTGCTAAGCTTTCTTCAACAGCTGTTTGTAAATAAGCCAAGGTAGTCTGTCCTTCGCTTGTCAGGCAGATAAAACTAGCTCGCTTGTCCTGGTCGCAGCATCTCCGACTAAGTAAGCCGCAGTTTTTTGCTTCTAAGCGAGCCACCATCCGTGAAACAGCACTAGGGCTCAGGTGGAGTTTGTCTGGCAAGTCGATTTGTCGTAGGGATTTGCCTTCAGCCTGATTTAGAAAGTGCAAGAGGTAAAATTCTTTGAGTGTCAAGGTTTGTTCACTCTGCTCAGCGATGGTCTCTTCTAAAATAGCTTCTAGCTCTACTTGCCTACGGTTGAAGTCAAACCATTTTTCTAAGTAAGTCATGTCCATCTCCTTTCCCTTTATAATAGTGTAATCATACTAGTGCATCTATGATGCTTGCGCACGCAATTAGTATACACCTTTTTGGCTTGGATAGCAAGAAGGATGTTTCTTATATATTTCCTTGAAATTTTCTGAAAAAAGAGTAAACTGGTATGCAGAAAGTCTATTTGTGGAGTTTACAATGAAGTTATATGTTCAGTTAATGATTCTCTTTGTGATTTCTCTAATCGGTGAAGGGATCTCCAGTTTTTTTCATTTGCCCATCCCAGGCAGTATCATCGGCTTGATTATTCTGTTTCTAGCCTTGCAGTTCAAGTGGCTGCGTATCCGCCATGTCAATATGGTGGGGAACTTTTTGCTGGCCAATATGACCATTCTTTTTCTACCTCCTGCGGTTGGAATTATGGAAAAATTTGATGTGATTGCTCCCTATCTTCTGCCGATTGTTTTGATTGTCTTTTTTGCGGCGGTGATTAATATTATCCTGATTGCGCTTGTGGTTCAATTTATCAAAAAACGCTATGAAGGTGACTACGAAGAAAGAGGTGCCAAATGAGCGAATTTGTATCCAATCCCCTATTTGGGATTGCTTTATCAATCTTAGCCTATCTTGGGGGAATGATGATTTTTAGACGCTATCCTCATCCCTTAACGACTCCCTTGTTGCTGTCAGCTATTTTTATTATCATCTTTCTAAAGGTAACTGGCATTTCTTACCAAGATTACTACCAAGGTGGGGTTTATCTTAATAACTTGATTGTTCCTTCAACAGTGGCTCTAGGAATTCCCCTCTATAAGAGTTTCCACTTGATGAAGCATCATGTTAGGAGTATTTTGCTGGGTAGCTTTCTAGCTGTCATCGTCAATACCTCTTTTACAGCCCTAGTCGCAAAAAGCTTTGGCATGGACTTTTTCCTAGCTATTTCCCTCTTTCCTAAGTCAGTAACGACCGCTATGGCAGTAGGGATTACAGAAAAGTTGCAGGGCTTGACTACCGTGACCCTAGTAGTTGTAGTAGCGACGGGGATTTTGACCAGCGTTATCGGACCAACACTTCTAAAATGGCTAAAAATAGACGATCCAGTAGCTGCTGGACTAGCCCTGGGTGGAACAGGTCACGCCGTTGGAACGGGAACGGCCTTTCGCTATGGACCAGTTGCAGGTGCTATGGGAGGACTAGCCATCGGTGTTACAGGTATTCTCTACGTATTTGTCAGTCCTATTGTAGCTAATTTAATCTTGAGTTAACGCAAAAACCCAGCTCTAGTAGCTGGGCATTTTTTATTGCAAATTAACCTTATTCTTCAAGATATAGTAAGTACCGAGGTAGAATCCAGCAATTAGGATTAAATCCGTAAAGATTTCAAACGTAAGCATCATATTGAAATTAGTATCTATGCGAAGGTTGAGACCGACAAAACCAAGCACAATCTGGATAACAATATAGGCTAAAACCGCGAGTGCTGTGCGGTATTCATTGAAAAGTTGTCCGATGGAGATTGCCAAGTAGATGCAGAGGATTCCTGAAATTGTGCTAAGGATGAATGAAATTAGATATAAGCCGATACTGTCTAGGTACTGTTGGAACAAGTCTTTGAAAGCAAGGAAATTAACAGAATTAGGCTCAATGATCACAAGAATGATATAAATGCTCAGAACCAAGACTGCTGAACTGATGAGAGACCAAATGAAGGCCCCCAAGAGTTTGGCTAGGATAATCTGGTGTTCGGAAACTGGCAAGGTTAAAGTGAGATAACCTTGTCGATCATAGACACTGCCTTTGAAGCGACGGATGATCAAAATTAAGGTTGAAATCCCAAGTGTAATCATCAAGCCACTAAACACGAGTGCTAGAAAAATAAGTAGAATAGGTTGACTTTCTTTGATAGGAATATCGTTATAAGACCTTGCTTGAACCCCGATAAGGGCAGAAAGAGCCAACACAGCACCATAGAGGGCTAAATACCATTTGTTAACATTTTTAAATTCATAACGAACTAAATTCCAAAACATAATAATCTCCTTTATCTAGGCTTTGAATTCATGACGGAAGAGTTGGTCGATAGACTCTCCAGACTCATAGCGAATATCATCAACATTTCCTTGACGGACGACTTTTCCGTCCTTGAGGAAGACAATCTCATCCAAGATTGGTTCAATATCTGAAATCAAGTGGGTCGAAATCAAGACAGTCGAAGTTGGAGAGTAGTTGTTGATGATGGTGTTCAAGATATAGTCACGAGCTGCTGGGTCTACACCCCCGATTGGTTCATCAAGCACGTATAGACGAGCATCACGACTCATGACAAGGATCAACTGAACCTTTTCTTTGTTCCCTTTTGAGAGTTTCTTGAAACGGCTATTTTCATCAATACCAAGGTCACGAAGGAGACCTTGAGCACGTTCCAGATTAAAATCTTGGTAGAAGGTCTTGAAATAAGTGAGAGCTTCCTTGACCTTCATCTGCTCGTTGAGGTAGGTCGTATCAGGGAGATAAGAAACAATCGCTTTAGTTGCTGGGCTTGGTTCCATGCCATTGATAAGGATACGTCCTTCCTCTGGCTGTAGCAAGCCGTTGATTAGTTTAATCAAGGTTGTTTTTCCAGAACCGTTTGGGCCAAGGAGGCCAACGATTTTTCCAGCTGGAATTTCAAGGGAAACATTTGTAAGAGCAGGGCTTGCTCCATAGGATTTTGACACATTTTCTAATGCTAACAAAGTCATAGTTTAAACTCCTTCAATATAATCTCTCAAAACAGTCGGTAGTTCTTCTTTTTCATAACCAAATTCTACCATGCCTGTTACAAACTGTTGCAGCTGTTCTTCTGACAGTTGCTTACGGGATTGGAGGATCAAGTCCAAATCCTCTGTGACAAAGCGTCCTGACGTCCGCTTGGTATAAACGAAGCCTTCTCTCTCCAAGTCCGCTAGGGCGCGCTGGATGGTGTTGGGATTAACACCTGCCTCGCTAGCCAATTCTCTAACGGTTGGAAGCTGTTGATTGGGCTCGAGTTTATGGGAAATAATCTGTAATTTGATTTTCTCCATAATCTGCAAATAAATGGGTTTATTGTTATCAAATGTCCAAGACATCACGATCTCCTTTCTAATTACCTTTGTGTTAATTCAATAATACAACAAAACAAAAAACTTGTCAAGCCAAAAGGAGAATTATTTTGGGAATCTCTTAAAAAATGGTATAATGAAAAGAAAACGACAAGGAGGGAAAGGCATGCGTTGTCCAAAATGTGGCGCTACAAAATCAAGTGTGATCGATAGTCGCCAGGCTGAAGAAGGAAATACAATCAGAAGAAGACGTGAGTGTGAAGAGTGTCAGCATCGGTTTACAACCTATGAACGTGTAGAAGAGAGAACACTGGTTGTGGTCAAAAAAGATGGTACACGGGAACAATTTTCAAGAGATAAAATCTTTAACGGGATTATTCGCTCAGCCCAGAAACGTCCAGTGTCTAGTGATGAAATTGGCATGGTGGTCAATCGCATCGAACAAAAACTCCGTAGTCGCAATGAAAATGAAATTCAGAGTGAAGTTATTGGCTCCTTGGTTATGGAAGAGTTGGCAGAGTTAGATGAGATTACTTATGTACGTTTTGCCAGTGTTTACCGTAGCTTTAAGGATGTGAGTGAGCTTGAAAGCCTACTCCAGCAGATCACACAATCCTCTAAAAAGAAAAAGGAAAAATAAATGAAGCCAAATGACCGTTTTTCTTTTGTAAAGAATAATCGGGTGTCGCAAGATACCTCATCAATGGTGCAGTGCTACCTCCCGATTATCGGTCAGGAGGCGCTGAGCCTCTATCTTTATGCTGTGACTTTTTGGGATGGTGGTCAAAAGGAACACCTCTTTGCAGCTATGCTCAATCATCTGAATTTTGGGATGGATACCCTTTTAAAGGCTTTTAAAACTCTAACAGCCATGAAATTGGTGACCCTCTATCAGCAGGGGGAGTCCTATACCCTGTTAATCCATCCTCCCTTATCAACTCAAGAATTTTTACAACATACAGTTTATCGGACCTTGTTAGAAAAAATGATTGGGGATAGTGCGGTTGCAGCCATGAGACAGGAAGGTGTTGAAGGGGAACCGATCACGGTGGCCTTGAGTCAAATCTTTCCTCAGTTATCTGAGTCTGCGAGTCAAGAAACCTTTGGCAGTCAGCCAGCAGCAGATGATTTTGATTTGGAGCATTTCCGTCAGCTCATGGCTCGTGACGGTCTTCGTTTTCAAGATGAGACTTCGGATGTTTGGCCTTGTTTGCAATAGCAGACGAGCAGAAGTGGACCTGGTTTGAGACCTATCAAGTAGCCAAAGCGACAGCAGTGTCGCAAGTGATTTCTGTCAAACGCATCCGTGAAAAGATAGCGCAAAAGCCTGTGACTTCTGACTTTAGTCCCAAGGAAGCAACCATTATCCGAGAGGCTAAGAAAAAGACAGCCTTGCAGTTCCTTGCTGAAATCAAGCAGACACGCAAAGGAAGTATTACCCAGACTGAACGGGACCTGCTTCAGCAGATGGCTGCCTTGGGCTTGCTGGATGAAGTGATCAATGTTATCTTGCTCCTGACCTTTAATAAGGTTGATTCGGCCAATATCAATGAAAAATACGCCATGAAGGTGGCTAATGACTACGCCTATCAAAATATCCGTAGTGCCGAGGAGGCTGTCCTCCGTATTCGTGAACGTGGCCAAAAGGCAAAAACGCAAAAGCAGAATCAGACTGCCCCAGCAAAAACCAATGTGCCTAAATGGAGCAATCCTGAGTATAAGAATGAAACCAGCGAAGAAACTCGCTTAGAACTAGAACGTAAGAAAAAAGAAATGTTAGCTCGATTAGAAAAAGGAGGAGACTAGATGGAAAGTGTCGGAGACGTACTCAAGCGTCAACCAAGCCGATTTCAGTATCAGGATTTGGTCCAGCAAATTGTGAAAGACCCTGATGTTGCGGCCTTTATCCAGAAAGAATCTCTCAGTCAGGAGGAGTTAAACCGTAGTATTTCCAAGTTTAACCAATACATCACTGAGAGAGATAAGTTCCTCCGAGGAGATACAGACTATATCGCGCGTGGCTACAAGCCTATCCTAGTCATGAACCATGGCTATGCAGATGTCTCTTATGAAGAGACTCCAGAGCTAATCGCGGCAGAGAAAGAAGCGGCGATTAAAAACCGTCTCAAGCTAATCAATCTTCCAGCTAGTCTTAAAAAAGCTAGCCTAGCTCAAGTAGACTTGGATGATTTAGGACGCTTGCCAGTTTTTGAAAAGCTCCTAGCCTTTGTGGAGCAATATCCAGCTATTCGAAAAGGTCTGTACTTATATGGAGACTTTGGTGTGGGTAAAAGTTTCATGGTGGCTGCCCTAGCTCATGATTTGTCTGAAAAACGTGGTGTTTCATCAACTCTCCTCCACTATCCGAGCTTTGTCATCGATGTCAAAAATGCCATTGGTGATGGGAATGTCAAGACCTTGGTGGATGAGATTAAGCTGGCTGAAGTCTTGATTTTAGATGATATTGGTGCCGAGCAATCAACAGCTTGGGTGCGTGACGAGATTCTGCAGGTCATTCTCCAATATCGCATGCAGGAAGATTTACCGACCTTTTTCACCTCCAACTTCAACTTTGAAGATTTGGAGAAGCATTTCGCTAAAGGGAAAAACGGAAATGACGAAACCTGGGAAGCTAGACGCGTCATGGAACGCATTCGTTATTTAGCAGAGGAAACAAGACTTGAAGGAGAAAACCGCCGATGACAGAAACAATCAAATTAATGAAGGCTCACACTTCAGTGCGTAGATTTAAAGAGCAAGAGATTCCCCAAGCAGACTTGAATGAGATCTTGGCAGCTGCCCAAATGGCTTCTTCTTGGAAAAATTTCCAATCCTACTCGGTCATTCTTGTCAGAAGTCAAGAAAAGAAGGACGCCTTATTTGAGCTAGTTCCTCAGGAAGCGATTCGCCAGTCTGCAGCATTTTTACTCTTTGTTGGTGATCTAAACCGTGCAGAAAAAGGGGCTCGTCTCCATACGGATGTTTTCCAACCTCAAGGGGTGGAAGGACTCCTCATCACTTCAGTAGATGCTGCGCTTGCTGGGCAAAATACCTTGCTTGCGGCAGAAAGCCTAGGCTATGGCGGAGTAATTATCGGTTTGGTGCGTTACAAGTCTGTTGAATTAGCAGAATTGTTCAAGCTTCCTGACTATACCTATCCAGTATTTGGGATTGCACTAGGTGTGCCAAATCAAAAACATGATGTAAAACCAAGATTGCCACTTGAGAATGTTGTCTTTGAGGAAGAATACCAAGAGCAGTCAACTGAGGCTATTGAAGCCTATGACCGAGTACAGACTGAATATGCAGGTGCGCGTGCGACTACAACTTGGAGTCAACGTTTAGCAGAGCAATTCGGCAATCCAGAACCAAGCTCGACTCGAGAAAATCTTGAGCAGAAGAAGTTATTGTAGAAAGTGAGAAAACATGGCCTTACCAACTGTTGCCATTGTGGGACGTCCCAATGTTGGGAAATCAACCCTATTTAACCGTATCGCGGGAGAGCGCATCTCAATCGTAGAAGATGTTGAAGGTGTAACGCGAGATCGTATTTATGCCACGGGTGAGTGGCTTAACCGTTCTTTTAGTATGATTGATACTGGGGGGATCGATGATGTCGATGCGCCTTTCATGGAACAAATCAAGCACCAGGCAGAAATTGCCATGGAAGAAGCAGATGTCATCGTCTTTGTCGTGTCTGGTAAAGAAGGAATTACAGATGCGGACGAATACGTTGCCCGTAAACTTTATAAAACTCATAAACCAGTTATCCTTGCAGTTAACAAAGTGGATAACCCTGAGATGCGAAATGATATCTATGATTTCTATGCTCTCGGTTTGGGTGAACCGCTGCCTATCTCATCTGTCCATGGTATCGGGACAGGGGATGTGCTGGATGCTATTGTGGAAAACCTCCCACATGAAGTTGAAGAAGAAAATCCAGATGTTATTAAATTCAGCTTGATTGGTCGTCCAAATGTTGGAAAATCTAGCTTGATTAATGCCATTTTGGGAGAAGATCGCGTCATTGCCAGCCCTGTCGCTGGTACCACTCGTGATGCCATTGATACCCATTTTACAGATGCTGACGGTCAAGAGTTTACCATGATTGATACGGCTGGTATGCGTAAGTCAGGTAAAGTCTATGAAAATACTGAGAAATACTCGGTTATGCGTGCTATGCGTGCTATTGACCGTTCAGATGTAGTTTTGATGGTTCTCAATGCCGAGGAAGGTATTCGTGAGTATGACAAGCGTATCGCCGGATTTGCCCACGAAGCTGGTAAAGGGATGATTATCGTGGTCAATAAGTGGGATACTCTTGAAAAAGACAACCACACTATGAAAAACTGGGAGGAAGATATCCGTGAGCAGTTCCAATACCTGCCTTACGCACCAATTATCTTTGTTTCAGCTTTGACCAAGCAACGTCTCCACAAGTTGCCTGAGATGATTAAGCAAATCAGCGAGAGTCAAAATACCCGTATTCCATCAGCTGTCTTGAATGATGTGATTATGGATGCCATTGCCATCAATCCAACACCGACCGACAAAGGGAAACGTCTCAAGATTTTCTATGCGACACAAGTGGCAACCAAACCACCGACCTTTGTCATCTTTGTCAACGAAGAAGAACTCATGCACTTCTCTTACCTGCGCTCTTGGAAAATCAAATTCGCAAGGCCTTTGTCTTTGAAGGAACACCGATTCATTTGATTGCAAGAAAACGGAAATAAAAAAGCAGAATCTGGAAAGATATTTCCAGATTTTTTTGCTATAATAAAATAGGCTCTCTGTCAACTGTAGTGGGTTGAATAAAAAGCTAACATCTGGAGAGGACAATCGTTGTCCTCTCCATTTTTATATTCAAAGCGATGAAAATTCGTTTCTTAAAGTTGTCAAAGTTCCTAAAACCAAAAGCATTTCGTTTGATAAGTTTAACGAGATTATTGGTCGCTTCCAATTTGGCGTTGGAATAGGGTAGTTGAAGGGCGTTGACAATCTTCTCTTTATCCTTTAGAAAGGTTTTAAAGACAGTCTGAAAAAGAGGATGAACCTGCTTTAGATTGTCCTCAATAAGTCCGAAGAATTTGTCAGGTTCCTTGTTCTGAAAGTGAAAAAGAAAGAGTTGATATAGATTGTAGTGATGTTTCAACTCTTCTGAATAGCTCAAAAGCTTGTCTAGAATCTCTTTATTCGTTAAGTGCATACGAAAAGTAGGGCGATAAAATCGTTTATCACTCAGTTTACGACTATCCTGTTGAATGAGTTTCCAGTAGCGTTTGATGGCCTTGTATTCATGGGATTTTCGCTCAAATTGATTCATGATTTGGACACGGACACGACTCATAGCACGGCTGAGATGTTGGACAATGTGAAAGCGGTCGAGAACGATTTTAGCGTTAGGAAAAAGTTTACTGGCAATATCGTAGTAAGGGCTAAACATATCCATCGTAATGATTTTCACCTGACAACGAACAGCTCGCTCGTAGCGCAGAAAGTGATTTCGGATGATAGCCTGTGTTCTGCCCTCAAGAACAGTGATGATGTTGAGATTGTCAAAATCTTGTGCAATGAAACTCATTTTTCCCTTGGTAAAAGAATACTCGTCCCAAGACATAATCTCAGGAAGTCGGCTAAAGTCATGTTTAAAACGGAAGTCATTGAGCTTGCGAACAACAGTTGAAGTTGAAATGGAAAGCTGATGGGCAATATCAGTCATAGAAGTCTTTTCAATCAATTTTTGCGCAATTTTTTGATTGATAATACGAGGAATTTGGTGATTTTTTTCTTGACGAGAGAGGACTCGGTGACCATCATTTTTCGAGCACTGATAGCACTTGAAAACGGCGTTTTCTAAGGAGGATTCTAGTAGGCATACCAGTCGTTTCGAGGTAAGGAATTTTCGACGGTTTTTGGAAGTCATATTTCTTCATTTGACTTCCGCAATCAGGACAAGATGGAGCCTCATAATCCAGTTTAGCGATGATTTCTTTGTGAGTATCCATGTTGATGATATCTAGAATCTGGATATTAGGGTCTTTAATATCGAGTAGTTTTGTGATAAAATGTAATTGTTCCATATGATTCTTTCTAATGAGAGTTTGGTCGCTTTTCATTATAGATCTTATGGAACTTTTTCTCTACAACAAAATAGGCTCCATAATATCTATAGGGGATTTACCCACTACAAATATTATAGAGCCATAAAATAAGGAAATCGTTGGAGAGGTAAGGGGATGGAAAAACTATTAAAATTCTTGATTTTGGCACCCTACTTTTACTTCTTTCGTTGGCAAGGGAAGGTACAGCCAGGAAGTAAGTACTTTTCTGTCTTTTACTATTTTTATTGGTTTTATATGCCTCTAGTAGCCTTGTTTAGTCTAGCTTTTACAGTATTTTCTTTTTCACTGTTTACTTTTATTTTGATAGAACCTAGAGATTTAACGAGGTGGGGTATTTGGTTACTCTTAATCTTATTGTCCCTAGTAAATGACTGGAAAGTTATTGAATGTCTAAAAAAGATGAACAAACTGAGATTAGACAAGAAGACAGCTGGCATCGACTGAGGAAAAATCTCAGTAAAAACCCTTGCTGGAAAGAGAAATTTTAAGGGGGCTAATCATAGAGATTGGCTCTTTTTTCGTCTTTAGGGAAAACGGAATATTTCTTGAAAAAAATGGGCAAATATGCTACAATAAAAAGAACATTCTAAAATATTCAGAATTTAAAGTAAGGAAAAAAATGGCAAATTTATTAAAATCAATCATCGAAAATGATAAAGGAGAGATTCGTCGTCTGGAGAAGATGGCTGACAAGGTTTTTAAGTATGAAGACCAGATGGCTGCCTTGACCGATGAAGAATTGCAAGCAAAAACGGTAGAGTTTAAAGAGCGTTACAAAAATGGTGAATCACTGGACTCATTGTTATATGAAGCATTTGCGGTTGTCCGTGAGGGAGCTAAGCGTGTCCTTGGTCTCTTCCCATATAAGGTTCAGGTTATGGGTGGTATCGTTCTTCACCATGGTGACGTTCCTGAGATGCGTACAGGTGAAGGTAAAACCTTGACAGCGACGATGCCTGTATACCTCAATGCTCTTTCAGGCAAAGGGGTTCACGTAGTTACGGTCAATGAATACCTTTCTGAACGTGACGCGACTGAGATGGGTGAATTGTACTCATGGCTCGGCTTGTCAGTAGGGATTAACTTGGCAGCAAAATCTCCAATGGAGAAAAAAGAAGCCTATGAGTGTGATATCACTTACTCAACCAACTCAGAAATCGGATTTGACTACCTCCGTGATAACATGGTTGTCCGTGCGGAGAATATGGTTCAACGTCCGCTTAACTATGCCTTGGTCGATGAGGTAGACTCTATCTTGATTGACGAAGCTCGTACTCCTTTGATCGTTTCAGGAGCCAATGCAGTTGAAACCAGTCAACTCTACCATATGGCTGACCATTTTGTGAAGTCTTTGGATAAGGATGACTATATCATTGATATTCAGTCTAAGACTATTGGTCTATCAGATTCAGGGATTGACAAGGCCGAAAGCTACTTCAATCTAAGCAACCTCTACGATATTGAAAATGTTGCTCTGACTCACTTTATCGATAACGCCCTTCGTGCTAACTACATCATGCTTCTCGACATTGACTACGTGGTCAGCGAAGAGCAGGAAATCTTGATTGTCGACCAATTTACTGGTCGTACCATGGAAGGTCGTCGTTATTCTGATGGCTTGCACCAAGCGATTGAAGCTAAAGAAGGTGTGCCAATCCAAGATGAAACCAAGACATCAGCCTCTATTACCTACCAAAACCTCTTCCGTATGTACAAGAAATTGTCAGGTATGACGGGTACAGGTAAGACTGAGGAAGAAGAATTCCGTGAAATCTACAATATTCGTGTTATTCCTATCCCAACAAACCGTCCTGTTCAACGTATCGACCACTCAGACCTACTCTATGCAAGTATCGAAGCTAAGTTTAAGGCTGTTGTCGAAGATGTAAAAGCTCGCTACCAAAAAGGTCAGCCTGTCTTGGTTGGTACGGTTGCAGTTGAAACCAGTGACTACATTTCTAAGAAATTGGTAGCTGCAGGAGTTCCTCACGAAGTATTGAACGCCAAGAACCACTATAAAGAAGCTCAAATTATCATGAACGCTGGTCAGCGTGGTGCGAGTTACAATCGCGACCAACATGGCTGGTCGTGGTACCGACATCAAACTTGGGGAAGGTGTTCGTGAACTTGGTGGACTTTGTGTCATCGGTACAGAACGCCATGAAAGCCGTCGTATCGATAACCAGCTTCGTGGACGTTCAGGTCGTCAAGGGGACCCAGGTGAATCTCAATTCTACCTTTCTCTTGAAGATGATTTGATGAAACGCTTTGGTTCAGAACGCTTGAAAGGTGTCTTTGAACGCCTCAATATGTCTGACGAAGCTATCGAATCTCGCATGTTGACCCGTCAAGTAGAAGCAGCTCAAAAAAACGTGTTGAAGGAAATAACTACGATACTCGTAAACAAGTCCTTCAGTACGACGATGTCATGCGTGAACAACGTGAGATTATCTACTCACAACGCTACGATGTTATCACTGCTGATCGTGACCTTGCTCCTGAGATTCATGCCATGATTAGACGCACAATTGGTCGTGTTGTTGATAACCACGCTCGTGCTAAACAAGATGAAAAATTAGAAGCAATCCTCAACTTTGCTAGATTCAACCTCTTGCCAGAAGACTCTATTTCTCTTGAAGACTTGTCAGGCTTGTCAGATAAAGAAATCAAGGAAGAACTCTTCCAACGTGCTTTGGTTGTTTACAATAACCAAGTATCTAAGCTAAGAGATGAAGAAGCAGTTAAGGAATTCCAGAAGGTATTGATCCTACGTGTGGTTGACAATAAATGGACTGACCATATCGACGCCCTTGACCAGTTACGTAATGCTGTTGGTCTCCGTGGTTATGCTCAGAACAACCCAGTCGTAGAGTATCAAGCAGAAGGCTTCCGTATGTTTAATGATATGATTGGTTCGATTGAGTTTGATGTGACTCGTTTGATGATGAAAGCTCAGATTCATGAACAAGAACGTCCACAGGCAGAGCGTCATATCAGTACGACAGCAACTCGAAATATTGCGGCCCAACAAGCTGACCTTCCTGCAGATTTGGATGTCAGCCAAATCAAACGTAATGACTTGTGCCCATGTGGATCAGGTAAGAAGTTTAAAAACTGTCACGGAAAACGACGTTAAGATTGAATGATTTTCAGGCGGATGCCTAGTGAAAAGTGAATTTTCACTTGGCGTCCGCTTGCTTTATAAGGAGGATGAAACATGGTATTTACAGCAAAAAGCCCTAAAATTAATATCCAAGAAGTTCGTAGTGTATCTAAATTAGAAGGTCAGGCCCTTGCCAAGAAACACCAACGGGATCAAGAACTTGAAGCGATTATTCGTGGTGAAGATCAGCGTATTCTCTTGGTGATTGGACCATGTTCATCTGATAACGAAGAAGCAGTCCTCGAGTATGCTAAGCGTCTCTCAGCCTTGCAAGAAGAAGTCAAAGACCGTGTCTTTATGGTCATGCGTGTCTATACTGCTAAACCACGTACAAATGGTGACGGTTATAAGGGCTTGATTCATCAGCCGAATGCAAAAGAAGCGCCTAGCCTCATCAATGGTATCAAGGCGGTTCGTCATCTGCATTATCGCGTTATTTCTGAAACAGGAATGACCACGGCGGATGAAATGTTATATCCAGAGAACCTTCCCTTGGTAGATGATCTAATTTCCTACATGGCGGTTGGAGCCCGTTCTGTCGAAGACCAGCAACACCGTTTTGTAGCTAGTGGAGCAGATTTTTCAACTGGCTTTAAAAATCCAACATCTGGCAATCTCAATGTCATGTTTAATGGTATTTATGCAGCTCAAAATAAGCAGAGTTTCCTTTTCTTGGGGAAAGAAGTCGAGACGACTGGAAATCCACTCTCTCATGCTATTCTTCGTGGAGCCCTCAATGAATACGGGAAAAATATTCCTAACTATTATTACGATAATCTAGTGGACACCATTGCCCAATATGAAGAGATGGGGCTTGAAAATCCATTTATCATCATCGATACCAACCATGATAATTCAGGAAAACAATACATGGAACAGATCCGTATCGTTCGCCAAACCTTGATTAACCGCGACTGGAATGAAAAGATAAAAAAATATGTTCGTGGATTTATGATTGAATCCTATCTAGAGGATGGACGTCAAAATGAGCCAGAAGTCTTTGGTAAATCTATCACGGATCCATGTCTAGGTTGGGAAAATACGGAAGCTTTGGTTCGAGAAATCTATCAAAGACTAGGAGAATAAAATGGCATTTATTGAAAAAGGTCAAGAAATCGACATTGAAGCGATAAAAGCAGAAACACAATTATCTGCAGAGGCTTTGAGTCGTAAGGAAAGTCGTGATCGTGAATTAGCAGAGATCATCTCTGGTAAGGATGAGCGTATCCTACTAGTCATAGGGCCATGTTCTTCTGACAATGAAGAAGCAGTCCTTGAGTATGCTCGTCGCTTGTCGGACTTACAGAAAAGTGGCCGATAAGATTTTTATGGTCATGCGCGTTTATACAGCTAAACCACGTACCAATGGAGATGGCTATAAGGGTTTGGTGCACCAGCCGGACACTTCCAAAGCACCGAGCCTGATTAATGGTTTGCAGGTTGTTCGCCAGCTACATTATCGGGTCGTTACTGAAACAGGATTGACAACAGCAGATGAGATGCTTTACCCGTCTAATCTCGTTTTGGTTGATGATTTGGTCAGCTACCATGCGGTGGGGGCGCGTTCTGTGGAGGACCAGGAGCACCGCTTTGTGGCTTCAGGGATTGATGCGCCGGTTGGGATGAAAAATCCAACTTCTGGTAATTTGTCGGTCATGTTCAATGCCATCTATGCGGCGCAAAACAAGCAAACCTTCCTTTACCATGGACAAGAAGTTGAGACATCTGGTAATCCCTTGGCCCACGTCATCCTTCGTGGGGCCTTAAATGAGTATGGGAAAAATGAACCCAACTTTTACTATGAAATCCTGTTAAACTCAATCCAAGGTTATAAGAAAATGGGCTTGGAAAATCCCTTTATTGTCATTGATACCAATCATGACAATTCAGGTAAGCAATATCTAGAGCAAATTCGCATCGTACGACAAACTTTACTCAATCGTGATTGGAATGAGAAAATCAAGAAAACAGTCCGTGGTTTTATGATTGAGTCCTACTTGGCAGATGGTCGTCAAAATCAGCCAGAAATCTTTGGTTGTTCGATTACAGATCCATGTCTAGGTTGGGAACATACAGAAGCCTTGGTAGAAGAAATTTACGCTACCTTAACAAAATAAGTGAAAAGGACGGAGTTGGGGGGTATCTCAACTTCTTTTGATGAAAAATGATAGTTGGACATGGTATTGATATCGAAGAGTTAGCTTCGATACAAGAAGCGGTTGAAAGAAAAGACAGTTTTGCCCAGCGTGTATTGACGGTCAAGGAAATGGAACGCTTTACTGGACTTAAAGGACGCAGAAAAATAGAATATCTAGCAGGGCGTTGGTCTGCCAAAGAAGCTTTTGCCAAGGCTATGGGAACAGGGATAGGTAAGCTTAGTTTTCAGGATTTAGAGGTCATGAATGATGAGAAGGGCGCCCCTTATTTTAGCCAAGCTCCTTTTCATGGTAAGATTTGGCTATCGATCAGCCACACTGAACAATATGCAACCGCAAGTGTAATTTTGGAGGAATCTCATGAAAACAAGTCCACATAGACCAACCAAGGCTCTTATTGATCTAGGAGCGATCCGCTATAATATCCAGCAAATGGGAGCTCATATTCCACAAGGGACTCTCAAATGGGCGGTTGTAAAGGCTAATGCATATGGTCATGGGGCGGTCGCTGTTGCGACGGCTATCCAGTCAGATGTTGAAGGATTTTGCGTTTCAAATATCGATGAAGCACTGGAACTTCGTCAGGCAGGAATTGCTAAGAAAATTCTCATTTTAGGTGTATCTGAGGTCGAATCTCTTTCATTGGCTAAGGACTTTGATATTACCTTGACAGTGGCTGGGTTGGAATGGATCCAGAAACTCATAGCCACAGAGTCAGACTTATCAGGTTTAACTGTTCACCTTAAAATTGACTCAGGTATGGGACGAATTGGTTTTAGAGATGCTAGAGAAGCCCAAGAGGCCCAAGTTTTGCTTCAGGAACATGGGGCCTCTGTTGAAGGGATTTTTACTCACTTTGCGACTGCAGATGAGAAATCAGAAGCCTACTTTGAACAACAATTGCAACGTTTCAAAGAGATTCTAGCAGAATTTAAAGATTTGCCAGAACTGGTTCATGCAAGCAACTCGGCTACAACCCTTTGGCATGCGGAAACAATTTTCAATGCAGTTCGTATGGGGGATGCCATGTACGGACTCAATCCTAGTGGTCAGGTCTTGGAATTACCCTATGACCTCAAACCAGCCTTATCCTTGGAGTCTGCCTTGGTTCATGTTAAGACAGTTTCAGCAGGTGCACATGTGGGCTATGGAGCTACTTATGAATCTGATAGCGAACAAGTTATCGCTACTCTACCAATCGGCTATGCTGATGGTTGGACACGGGATATGCAAAACTTTTCAGTCTTGGTGGATGGACAAGTTTGTCCAATTGTTGGACGAGTTTCTATGGATCAAATCACCATTCGTCTGCCTAAGGTCTATCCACTAGGGACCAAAGTAACCTTGATTGGAACAAATGGCGATAAGGAAATTACTACAACAGAGGTAGCAACCTATCGTGGAACTATCAACTATGAAGTAGTTTGCCTTCTTAGTGACCGTATCCCGAGAGAATATTATTAAGAAACAGATGGAAAGGAGAGTAGCATGAATTTGCATCAACCCTTGCATGTCTTGCCTGGCGTGGGACCTAAATCAGCAGAGAAATATGCCAAACTAGGAATTGAAAACTTGCAGGATCTCTTGCTCTACTTTCCTTTCCGTTATGAAGATTTTAAGACCAAGCAGGTACTAGAGCTAGAAGACGGCGAGAAGGCGGTTCTGTCTGGTCAGGTGGTAACGCCAGCTAGTGTTCAGTATTATGGATTTAAGCGCAATCGTCTACGCTTTAGTCTCAAGCAGGGAGAGGTTGTGTTTGCAGTTAACTTCTTTAACCAACCCTACTTGGCTGACAGGATTGAGCTAGGGGCGACTCTAGCCGTTTTTGGTAAGTGGGATCGCGCCAAGGCTAGTCTGACAGGGATGAAGGTTTTAGCCCAAGTGGAGGACGACCTTCAACCTGTCTATCGTCTCGCACAAGGAGTTAGTCAAGCAAGCCTTGTTAAAGTCATTAAAACCGCCTTTGATCAGGGGCTAGATCTCTTGATAGAGGAAAATCTCCCTCAGTCCTTGCTAGATAAATACAAACTCATGTCTCGCTGTCAGGCTGTTCGTGCCATGCATTTTCCTAAGGATTTGGCAGAATACAAGCAGGCTCTCCGTCGAATCAAGTTTGAGGAGCTCTTTTATTTCCAAATGCAATTACAGACCCTCAAGTCTGAAAATAAGGTTGATGGAAGTGGATTGGTCCTGAATTGGTCGCAAGAAAAACTAACTGCGGTTAAAGAAAAGTTACCCTTTGCTTTGACCCAAGAACAAGAAAAGAGCCTGCAAGAAATCCTGACAGATATGAAGTCGGACCATCACATGAATCGACTCTTGCAAGGGGATGTCGGTAGTGGGAAGACAGTGGTTGCGGGTCTAGCGATGTATGCAGCTGTAACGGCTGGTTATCAGGCCGCTCTCATGGTTCCAACAGAGATTCTTGCAGAGCAGCATTTTGAAAGTCTAGAGAGTCTCTTTCCAGATTTAAGACTAGCTCTTTTGACAGGTTCTTTAAAAGTTGGAGAAAAGCGCCAAGTTTTGGAAAAGATTGCCAAGGGTGAAGCTGATGTGATTATCGGAACTCATGCTCTGATTCAAGATGGGGTAGACTATGCTAAACTTGGTTTGATTATCATCGATGAACAACACCGATTTGGTGTAGGACAAAGGCGTATTTTACGGGAAAAAGGAGAAAATCCAGATGTCCTTATGATGACGGCAACTCCGATTCCACGGACCTTAGCCATCACAGCTTTTGGAGATATGGATGTTTCCATTATTGACCAGATGCCAGCGGGACGCAAACCTATTGTGACTCGTTGGATTAAGCATGAGCAATTACCACAGGTTCTGACTTGGTTGGAAGGAGAAATTCAGAAAGGTTCACAAGCCTATGTTATTTCTCCCTTGATTGAAGAATCTGAAGCTCTTGACCTTAAAAATGCTATTGCTTTATCGGAAGAATTGACGGCTCATTTTGCAGAAAAAGCAAAAGTTGCTCTCTTACACGGTAAGATGAAGAGTGATGAAAAAGACCAGATTATGCAGGATTTCAAAGAGAGAAATACAGATATTCTGGTTTCGACAACGGTTATCGAGGTTGGGGTCAATGTGCCAAATGCGACGGTTATGATTATCATGGATGCTGACCGTTTCGGACTTAGTCAGCTTCATCAGCTCAGAGGTCGTGTCGGTCGTGGGGAGAAGCAGTCCTATGCAGTTCTAGTTGCCAATCCTAAGACTGACTCTGGAAAGGATCGCATGCGCATCATGACGGAAACGACTAATGGATTTGTCCTTGCAGAAGAAGATTTGAAAATGCGTGGTTCGGGTGAGATTTTTGGAACCAGACAGTCAGGTCTGCCAGAGTTTCAAGTGGCTGATATTATCGAGGACTTCCCGATTCTTGAGGAAGCACGTAAGGTAGCTAGTTATATCAGCTCCCTTCCTAACTGGCAGGGGGACCCAGAGTGGCATGTGATTGCCCTAAATCTAGAGAAGAAAGAACATTTGGATTAAGCTTTTTCTAAGAAAATCTTAAGTTTGCTTTTAGGAAGGCGTCCTATACTAGGGTCATCAAAAAGAAACGAGGACTCTCACATGACAATGACGATTAAAGTGAATTATCAAAAAACCTTTCAAGAAGTAGTAGAAGCAGAAAAGCTTGCTACAAAATAGTAGTTATTAAGGGCGGTAGAGCCCTTTTTAAATACTTGCTTTAGGTGAAATATGATAGACTTTTAGTATATAGAGTCGGTAGAATCACGCTATACCAATTTTTATTCTTGACAAGTAAAAGAAACAAGTATATACTGTTTCTGCTGGTTCTGCAAAGCGAGAATTAGACTATACCAATTTTAAGGGGGAAGCACAGCTTGTCTGTGTCGTATATACTATGTGTGGAATTGTTGGTGTTGTTGGAAACACAAATGCAACTGATATTTTGATTCAAGGACTTGAAAAACTCGAATACCGTGGTTATGATTCTGCGGGAATTTGTCCTAGGTGGTGCTGAAAACCATTTAGTGAAGGCTGTTGGTCGTATCGCAGAATTATCTGCTAAAACTGCTGGTGTTGAGGGAACAACTGGTATCGGACATACTCGTTGGGCGACTCACGGGAAACCAACAGAGGACAATGCTCACCCGCACCGCTCTGAGACAGGACGTTTTGTCTTGGTCCACAATGGTGTGATTGAAAACTATCTTGAAATCAAGGAAGAATACCTTGCAGGTCACCACTTCAAGGGACAAACGGATACTGAAATCGCCGTTCACTTGATTGGTAAATTTGCGGAAGAAGACGGATTGTCAGTGCTTGAAGCTTTCAAAAAAGCTCTTCACATCATCCGTGGGTCATATGCCTTTGCCTTGATCGACTCTGAAAATCCAGATGTCATCTATGTGGCCAAGAACAAATCACCTCTCTTGATTGGTCTTGGTGATGGCTACAATATGGTCTGCTCAGACGCCATGGCTATGATTCGTGAGACCAACCAATACATGGAAATCCATGACCAAGAATTGGTAATTGTGAAAGCTGATAGTGTCGAAGTTCAAGATTATGATGGCAATAGCCGTGAGCGTGCTAGCTATACAGCTGAGCTTGACTTGTCTGATATCGGAAAGGGGAACCTATCCTTACTACATGCTCAAAGAAATTGATGAGCAACCAACAGTGATGCGTAAACTCATCCAAGCCTACACAGATGAGGCTGGTCAAGTAGTGGTAGATCCAGCCATCATCAAGGCTGTTCAAGACGCAGACCGTATCTACATCCTTGCTGCTGGAACTTCTTACCATGCAGGATTTGCTTCTAAAAAGATGCTAGAAGAATTGACGGATACGCCAGTTGAACTTGGTATCTCCTCTGAGTGGGGATATGGTATGCCACTTCTCAGCAAGAAACCACTCTTCATCTTTATCAGTCAGTCTGGTGAAACAGCTGATAGCCGTCAGGTTTTGGTCAAGGCCAATGAAATGGGTATTCCAAGCTTAACTGTTACAAATGTTCCAGGGTCAACTCTTTCTCGTGAAGCAAACCATACTATGCTTCTTCATGCAGGTCCTGAAATTGCCGTAGCATCAACCAAGGCTTATACAGCACAAATCGCAGCTCTTGCTTTCCTTGCAAAAGCGGTTGGTGAAGCAAATGGGAATGCTAAAGCTCAAGCCTTTGATCTGGTTCACGAGTTGTCTATCGTGGCTCAGTCTATCGAATCAACCCTTTCAGAAAAAGAATTGATTGATGCTAAAGTTCGTGAGCTTCTTGAAACAACACGCAATGCCTTTTATATTGGACGTGGTCAAGATTACTACGTAGCCATGGAAGCCAGTCTTAAGCTCAAAGAAATCTCTTATATCCAATGTGAAGGTTTTGCGGCTGGAGAGCTCAAGCACGGAACTATTGCTTTGATTGAAGAAGGAACGCCTGTATTGGCCCTCTTGTCAGACCCAATCCTTGCCAACCACACTCGTGGGAATATACAAGAAGTGGCAGCACGTGGCGCTAAGGTCCTTACTATCGCAGAAGAGAATGTTGCCAAAGATACAGACGATATCGTTCTTACGACCGTACATCCATACCTCTCACCAATTTCAATGGTGGTACCAACGCAACTAGTCGCTTACTTTGCAACCCTACACCGTGGACTCGATGTGGACAAACCACGTAACCTTGCCAAGTCAGTAACAGTAGAATAAGCTAATACTCATCGAAAATCTCTTCAAACCACGTCAGCTTCCATCTGCAACCTCAAAACTGTATTTGAGCTGACTTCGTCAGTTCTATCCACAACCTCAAAACACTGTTTTGAGCAACCTGCGGCTAGCTTCCTAGTTTGCTCTTTGATTTTCATTGAGTATAAGAGTTTAAATCATAACAAAAAGTGAACAAAATAGTTTTCTGAAAATCAGAATCCTGCTTTGTTCATTTTTTATGTATATTTAAGGTAAAACAAGGAGTAAATTAGGAGGCTTAGGTAGATAATTAAAATTCAATAATTAAATTAAAAGCCTTTGAAAAACAATTTGACTTGATCACTATAAAAAAAACCTCTAAGAGCTGGATGATAAGAATCCAAGTCTTAGAGGAGTGATTGTCATATTTTATTTGCGATACAAACGATCGTATTGGTAGTAAGGATCAAAGGTTACGTTGATTCCTAGTTTACGAAGAACGTTTTTATCTTCATCTGTCAGGATGATTGTAGAATGAGCTTCGCTACCCTTGAGATTTCCTAGTTCCTTCATGGCGCGGTCAGCATCAGGGTTTTCCATGGCTGTAATTGCAAGAGCGATGAGGATTTCATTTGAGTGGAGTCGAGGGTTACGGCTACCCAAGTGATTGATTTTCAAACCTTGAATTGGTTTAACCACTTCTGGTTCAATTAATTTTGTTTCAGCATCAATGTTAGCGGACATCTTGATAGCATTGATCAATGCAGCCGCTGTTGGACCAAAGAGTTCTGAGTTCTTACCAGTAACGATTTCACCAGAAGGTAATTCAAGAGCTAGAGCAGGTCCGCCTGTTTCTTCTGCTTTTTGACGTGCGGCAACAGCAACCTTTCGGTCAGCTGGTGTGATACCCAGGTCATTCATGAGAAGCTCAATCTTCTTAACAGCAGTTTCTCCAACCTTCTCAGCTTTGAAGTCAAGAACTGTCTGGTAATAGCGACGGATAATTTCCTGTTTAGATGCTTCAATGGCAGCGTCATTATCAGTGATTGCAAAACCAACCATATTGACACCCATGTCAGTTGGAGACGCATAAGGAGACTCACCGAGAATACGTTCCAGCATGCGCTTAAGAACAGGGAAAATTTCAATGTCGCGGTTGTAGTTGACTGTGGTTTCTCCATAAGTTTGGAGATGGAATGGGTCAATCATGTTGACATCATCTAGGTCTGCTGTAGCAGCTTCATAAGCTAAGTTTACTGGATGATGAAGTGGGAGATTCCAAACTGGGAAGGTTTCAAATTTGGCATAACCAGACTTGATACCATTGATTTGGTCGTGGTACATGTTAGACATACAAGTTGCCAACTTACCTGAACCAGGCCCAGGAGCAGTCACGACAATCAAGTTACGACTAGTTTTGATATAGTCGTTTTTCCCCATACCTTCAGGAGAAATGATGTGATCCATATCTGTCGGATACCCCTTGATAGGGTAGTGAAGATAAGAGTCGATACCATTTTTCTCTAATTGATTACGGAAGGCATCAGCTGCCGGTTGGCCTGCATATTGAGTAATGACAACTGAACCAACAAAGATACCAAGTTCATTGAATTTATCGATCAGGCGAAGAACTTCTTGGTCATAAGAAATGCCCAAGTCTCCACGAGCTTTTGAGTGCTCGATATTGCTAGCGTTAATAGCGATAACAACCTCAACTTGCTCCTTCAATTCTTGCAAGAGCTTGATTTGTTATCTGGTTCATATCCAGGAAGGACACGAGCAGCGTGGAAATCTTCCAACATCTTACCCCCAAACTCTAAATAGAGTTTGCCGTCAAATTGGTTGATGCGCTCCAAGATATGGTCGCGTTGTAGATTCAAATATTGTTCAGAACTAAAAGCTTGTTTTTTCATTTTTTTACCTCTGAGCTCTATTATATAAAAAAAATGGAAGATTAGAAACTAGAGAGTCGCAAAAGTGAGAAAAAAAGATAAAGCAAACGCTTGCACAATTTTGATAAAAGGTCTATGATGGAGTAAAGTCAATTTTAAATAGAGGTAAAAAGATGCAAGAAAAATGGTGGCACAATGCAGTTGTTTATCAAGTCTATCCTAAGAGTTTTAAGGATAGCAATGGGGACGGGATTGGTGATTTAAAAGGAATAACCAGTAAACTAGATTATCTTGCCAAGCTAGGAATCACAGCTATATGGCTTTCGCCTGTCTATGATAGTCCTATGGATGATAATGGTTACGATATTTCAAATTATCAAGACATTGCTTCTATATTTGGCACTATGGAAGACATGGATGAACTGATTGCTGAGGCTAAAAAACGAGATATCCGAATCATTATGGATTTGGTGGTCAATCATACATCCGATGAGCATGCTTGGTTTATCGAAGCGCGTGAAAATCCCCAAAGTCCAGAGCGAGACTATTATATTTGGCGAGATAAACCCAATGATTTAACCTCTACTTTTAGTGGTTCTGCATGGGAATATGATGAAAAATCTGGTCAATACTATCTACACTTTTTCAGTAAGAAGCAGCCAGACCTCAACTGGGAAAATGAAGAACTACGCCATAAAATCTATGATATGATCAACTTCTGGATTGATAAAGGAATCGGTGGTTTCCGCTTGGATGTCATTGACATGATTGGCAAGATTCCAGATGAGAAGGTTGTCAACAATGGTCCTATGCTCCATCCTTATCTCAAGGAGATGAATAAGGAAACCTTCGGCGACAAGGATTTGTTGACTGTTGGTGAAGCTTGGGGAGCAAATCCAGAAGAGGCTAAGCGTTATTCCAATCCAGAAGGTCAAGAGTTGTCTATGGTCTTCCAGTTTGAACATATTTGTCTTCAGTATCAGGAGGGTCAACCTAAATGGCATTACCAAAAAGATCTTGATGTCTCTAAGTTGAAGACGATTTTTAACAAATGGCAGACAGAACTGGGAGTAGAAGAGGGCTGGAATTCCCTATTTTGGAATAACCATGATCTTCCACGAATCGTTTCTATCTGGGGTGATGAAGGTCAATACCGTGAGAAATCAGCTAAGGCTTTTGCGATTTTACTTCATCTCATGAGAGGAACACCCTATATCTATCAAGGTGAGGAAATCGGTATGACCAATTTCCCATTTGAAACACTGGATCAAGTTGAGGATATTGAATCTATCAACTATGCGTGTGAAGCTCTTGAAAAAGGTGTGCCACTAGAGCAAATTATGGATAGCATTCGTGTGATTGGACGTGACAATGCTCGTACACCAATGCAGTGGGATACTACAGACTACGCTGGATTTTCAAGCGCGAAACCATGGCTATCAGTCAATCCAAACTATGCTACCATCAATGTTGAGTCTGCTCTAGATAATCCAAACTCTATCTTTTATATCTACCAAAAACTAGTCCAGCTTCGTAAAGAAAACAGCTGGTTGGTTCAAGCTGACTTTGAATTGCTAGAAACAACTGAGAAGGTCTTTGCCTATATCCGCAAGGACGGTGAACGCCGTTTCCTAGTAGTGGTTAACCTTTCAAGCCAAGAACAAGAGTTTCACTTGAAGGAAACAATCAAGTCAGTCTTGATTGCAATACAGATGTCAAAGATGACTTAGAACAACTAACACTAGCTCCATGGGCTGCCTTTTGTGTCGAATTAGCCAAATAAACCTAAAAGAGGTTGGGACAAAAGTGCTATCATCTCAATTGTCTTTGGATTACCGAGCGAGACGCAGTGGTTGAGTGGGCTCTACTACGCTGATTTCATCAGCTTTTACAGCCCTACTCAACTGTGCGAAGGTGGGACAACGAAATCGAATTCTAACGAATTACCGATTTCTGTCCCACTCTCTTTTCTAAAATAAGTGTAGAAAATTCTTTAAAAAATATTTGTTTGAATTTTCTAAAAAATACCCTGTAAACCCTTGCTTTTATATAAAAATAGGGTATAATGGTGAAAATAGTATTTTAAAGGAGAATACCAATGAAATCGAAAAAGTGGCTCGCAGTAGCAGGGATTACGATGAGTGCAGCTCTTCTTTTGGCAGCCTGTGGTAAGACTGAGAAAAAAGCTGACGCTCCGACATCATTCTCATATGTATATGCTATTGATCCATCCTCTTTGGACTATAGTGTTACTAGTAAAAGTTCGACATCAGACGTTATCGCAAACGTTGTAGATGGACTCTTGGAAAATGACAAGTACGGTAATTTGATTCCATCTCTAGCTGAGGATTGGTCAGTTTCACAGGACGGTTTGACTTACACTTACAAACTTCGTAAGGGTGTGAAATGGTATACTTCTGAAGGTGAAGAATACGCAGAAGTCAAGGCTCAAGACTTTGTGACTGGATTGAAACATGCGGCAGATGGCAAGTCGGATGGTCTAACACTTATCCAAGATTCCATCAAAGGTTTGGCCGAGTATGTTAGTGGTGAAAGCAATGACTTCTCAACAGTCGGTGTCAAAGCAGTTGATGACTATACGGTTGAGTATACCTTGAACCAACCTGAAAGCTTCTGGAATTCTAAGGTGACAACAGCACCAATGCTTCCAGTTAATGAAGAATTCCTCAATTCTCAAGGTAAAGATTATGGAACACCAACACCGTCATCTATTCTCTATAACGGTCCATATATCTTAAAGAACCTAACCTCAAAATCAGTTATCGAGTACGAAAAGAATCCAAACTATTGGGATAAAGATAATGTTAAGATTGACCACATCAAGCTTACCTTCTATGATGGTTCTGACCAAGAGTCATTGATTCGTAGCTTTGCATCAGGATCATTCACAACAGCTCGTCTCTTCCCGACTTCTTCAAATTTCGAATCAACTAAACAAGAGTACGGGGATAAGATCGTTTACAGCCCACAAGAAGCAACTAGCTATTACCTTACATTTAACGTAAACCGTCAATCTTACAACAAGACAGCTAAGACTGATGATGCTCAAAAACATCAACAAAAGAAGCGCTTCTCAACAAGAACTTCCGTCAAGCCATCAATTTCGCGCTTGACCGTCATTCTTATGCAGCTCAGTTGAATGGTGAAGAAGGTGCAGACAAGATTATCCGTAATAGCCTTGTACCTTTTGACTATGTCCAAGCAGGTGAAAAGACCTTTGGAGAATTGGCTCAAGAACAACTGGTTACCTATGGTGATCAATGGAAAGATGTCGCTTTGACAGACGGTAAAGATACTTTTTATAATCCAACAAAAGCAAAAGCAGCCTTTGAAAAAGCCAAGTCAGAATTACAAGCCAAGGGTGTAACCTTCCCAATTCACTTGGATATTCCAGTTGAACAAACAGATGTCATCGCTGTTCAACAAACCAACTCCCTCAAACAATCTATCGAATCAGCTCTTGGAACTGATAATGTCGTGATCGACGTTCTTCAAATGACTGATAATGAAAAGATGAGCATTACTTCTCAAGCTAAAGTTCCTTCTCAAAAGGACTATGATTTGAACGGAACTGGTTGGGGACCTGACTATCAAGATCCAGCTACCTATCTAAATATCCTAGATGCTAAGAAGGGTTCTGCCCTTAAACATTTGGGTATCACAAAAGGTAAAGATCCAGAAGTCATGGCTCAAGTTGGACTTGATGAGTACAAGAAACTCTTGGATGATGCAGCATCTGAAACAACAGACCTCAACAAACGCTATGAAAAATATGCTAAAGCACAGGCTTGGGTATCTGATAGCTCACTCCTCATTCCTGTAGCGTCTTCAGGAGGTTCTCCTACAGTTAGTCGCACAGTGCCGTTTACAAAAGCCTACTCTCAAGTTGGTATCAAGGGAGATCCGTTTGTATTCAAAGGTTTAGAGTTGCAAAATGATATTGTAACCACGAAAGAATACGAAGAAGCTCTCAAGAAATGGCAAAAAGAGAAAATTGAAACAAATGCCAAATACCAAAAAGAGCTAGCTAACCACGTTAAATAGCCTTCATAAAATATAGAAACAGAGAATGCCTGTCAAATGCGACGGGGGTTCTCTGTTTTTTTATGGTTTGAAAATGCTAAAAATTAAATAACTTTACTTTTGGTACAAAATTTGTTAAAATATATACATGTTATAAAACCTAACATATAAGGAGAAAGTAAATCATGAGCATGAAAAAACGCTTATTAGGAGCAGGTTTGACTCTTGCTGCAGCTATCTTGCTAACGGCTTGTGGCCAGTCTGCGTCGGATGACAAGACCTATTCTTCAACCTTTGGGGCTGACCCAACAACATTTAACTACCTTTGGACTATTCAGGTGACAATACCAATGTTATCACCAACTTGGTAGATGGTCTTTTAGAAAATGACAACTATGGAAATCTTGTTCCTGCCCTTGCAGAAGATTGGAGTGTTTCAAAGGATGGTTTGACCTATACTTACAAACTTCGCCAAGATGCCAAGTGGTTCACGGCAGATGGGGAGGAATATGCACCTATCAAAGCTCAAGACTTTGTGACAGGTGTCAAATACGCTGCTGATAATAAGAGTCAAGCCCTAGATTTGATTCAAAACTCAATCAAAGGTTTGGATGATTATGTGACAGGTACAAATTCAGATTTTTCAAATGTCGGTGTCAAAGCCTTGGATGACTACACTGTCCAATATACCTTGACACGTCCAGAACCTTTTTGGAATTCTAAGACTACAAATAGCATTTTGTTTCCAGTTAATGAAGAATTCTTGACTTCTAAAGATAAAGCATTTGGAGAGTTAAAAGCAGATAGTATTCTCTATAGCGGGCCATACTTGCTAAAAGAATTCACATCTAAATCATCACTTGAGTATATGAAAAATCCTCATTACTATGATCAAGAAAAAGTGACCATCGAAAGAGTTAAGTTGGCCTATGTTGATGGTTCTGACCAAGATATGACGATTCGTAACTTTGAAAGTGGAGCCTACTCATCTGCAGGTGTCTACCCAAATAGTTCAAACTTTGCTAAAACAAAGGAAAAATACAAGGATAATATCGTCTATAGCTTGCAAGGTGCAACTTCTTGGTACTATAACTTTAACGTCAATCGTCAGTCTTATAATTTCACAGCTAAGACCAGCGATGAACAAAAACAAGCTACTCAGGCTGCTGTTTCAAATAAAAACTTCCGTCAAGCCATCAACTTTGCCCTTGATCGTACGTCTTACTCAGCTCAGTCTAATGGAGAAGATGCTGCTAAAAACACTCTTCGTAACACGCTTGTACCACCTACATTCGTGCAAGTAGGAGATAAGACTTTTGGTGAGACAGTTGCATCTAAGTTGGTTAACTATGGTACACAATGGACAAACATGAATCTTGAAGATGCCCAAGATGGTTACTTCAACAAAGAAAAAGCGCAAGCTCAATTAGCAGAAGCTAAAAAAGAACTAGAAGCTCAAGGTGTAACCTTCCCGATTCATTTAGATTTGCCAGTGGATCAGGTCAACAAAACCTTGCTTCCTAAGCTTTATTCACTCAAACAATCTGTGGAATCTACTCTTGGAACTGAAAATGTGGTGATTGATGTAGTTTTAGTTTCAACTGAAGACTATGCCAATGCGACTTTCCAAGCACCGACGACAGCTGATCATGACTATGATTTGAACTTGGATGGTTGGTCAGCGGACTATCAAGATCCATCAACTTACCTCAATCCTTTCAACGCAGAAGATGGTTTCTATCTCAAGATTTTGGGACTTGACCCAAGTAAGGATGCTGATAAGATTGCAAGCATCGGATTGGACCAATATACTCAGAAACTGAAAGCGGCTGATGCAGAAAGTACAGATGTAGCAAAACGCTATGAAAACTATGCAGATGCGCAAGCTTGGTTGATTGACAGTTCGCTTCTAATCCCTGTGAATTCAGATGGTGGTGGAGCTTCAGTGACCCGTGTGACACCATTTACACGAGCATACTCGCTTGTCGGAATCAAGGGTACTGGAAGTAACTACAAGTACATGAGATTGCAGAAAGATGTGGTTACCATTGCCCAGTTTGACGAAGCTAAAGCCAAATGGGAACAAGAACGTAAAAAAGCAGTCGAACAGAGTCAAAAAGAGCTTGAAAATCACGTCAAATAAGATAAAAAGGCTGGGATGAAAATTCCGGTCTTTTTTAGTCGTTCCGACTTTTAAATGCTCTTTTTATGGAAAATCGACTTTTTTTTTTGAACTTCAAAAGTCTAGGAGATTATTGGAGGTCCATGGCTCTGGGACTGAGACAACAAGATCTCGTATACCGATTTCTGTAGCACCAATTTTTTAGATTTGAGCCTTTTTTTGAAAAACTTTGAGGTGTTTAATGATTAAAATATAATATTTTTGCTTTTAAGGTCAAATAAAACGGTTGCATTTCAGGTGTTAATAGCATCCAGTGCTAGTTTATGATATAATAAAAATAAAATGTTTAATAGAGGTGTAAGGTGGGAAGACGTTCAAAAGAAAGTAAAACGAGTAAGTTTCAACAAAGCTTCAATATTACTTTGTTGATTGTATATGTAGTACTCGCTTGTTTTTTGTTGTTTTTAATATTCAGATATCATATCTTAGCTGTTAGTTATGCCAATCTTCTTCTAGCTGCTGTTATGGCGATCATTGCACTAGGAGCCTTGTTTTTGATTTTAAATAGAAAAGCTAAGATTTTTACCTTAATCATGCTCGTGCTATCTATCATGACCAGCTCACTAGCCTTGATTGGAGTTCATCAGTTTATTAGTTTGGCCAATCAATTAAATGCGACATCCAACTATTCTAGTTATTCTATCAGTGTTGCAGTCTTAGCAGATAGTGAAATTGGCAATGTGTCACAACTATCCAGCGTGACAGCTCCAACTGGGACAGATTCCGAAAATATCCAAAAATTGTTAGATGATATTAAAGTAAGTCAGAGTAAAGAATTGTCTGTTGAGGAAAGCTCTTCATATCTTGCAGCTTATAAGAGTCTCTTGGCGGGAGACTCTAAGGCAATTGTCTTGAATAGTGTTTTTGAAAACCTGATTGAACAAGAATATCCAGACCACGCCAAGAAGATTAAAAAGATCTACACTAAGGAATTAACCAAGACGGTTGAGGCGCCTAAGGTTTCTCAAAACAAGGCCTTTAATCTTTACGTTAGTGGAATTGATACTTATGGACCGATCAGCTCAGTGTCACGTTCGGATGTCAATATCATCATGACTGTCAATCAAGAGACTAAGAAAATTCTTTTGACAACGACTCCTCGTGATGCTTATGTGCCCATAGCTGATGGTGGAAATAATCAAAACGATAAATTGACCCATGCAGGTATTTATGGTGTGGATGCATCAATCCATACTTTAGAAAATCTCTATGGTATTGACTTGAATTACTATGCACGACTTAACTTCACTTCTTTCTTGAAATTAATCGATTTGCTGGGTGGGGTAGATGTTTATAACGATCAAGAGTTTACTGCGCATACTAATGGGAAACACTATGGAGTTGGGAATATCCATATGGATTCAGAATTAGCTCTGGGATTTGTACGCGAGCGTTATTCATTAGCAAACGGTGATGGAGATCGTGGACGTAACCAACAAAAAGTTATTTCTGCTATTATTCAAATTAACTTCAACAGAAGCTCTGAAGAATTTCGATGGCATTATGCAAAGCTTGCAAGATTCAGTGCAAACAAATATGCCACCTGAAACAATGGTAAGCTTGGTAAATGCTCAACTGGAAAGTGGTGGTAAATATACGGTTATCACTCGAGATCTGAAAGGGACTGGTCGTATGGATCTCCCTTCCTATGCCATGCCGGATAGCAGTCTGTATATGTTAGAAGTGGATACTAATAGTTTGGAAACTCTAAAAACAGAGATCAAAGATATCATGGAAGGTAGATAAAGATGATTGATATCCATTCGCACATAGTTTTTGATGTAGACGACGGGCCTCAAGATTGGGCAGAAAGTAAAGCCCTTCTCGAAGAAGCCTATGCTCAAGGAGTTCGCACCATCGTTTCGACATCACACCGTCGAAAGGGGATGTTCGAAACTCCGGAGGAGGATATTACAAGGAATTTTAAACTTGTTAAGGAGTTGGCTAAGGAGATCGCACCTGACTTAAGGATTTGTATGGAGCGGAAATCTATTACACTAGTGACGCTTTGAAGAAACTAGAAAATCAGCAGATTCCGCAATTAAACGGCACACGCTATGCCTTAATCGAATTTAGTATGAACACCCCTTATCGTGAAATCCATAATGCATTAACCAATGTGCTCATGCTAGGGATAACTCCAGTAATAGCTCATATAGAGCGTTACGATGCTTTGGAAAACAATGAAAAAAGGGTTACAGAGCTTATTAATATGGGTTGCTATACACAAGTCAATAGTTCAAGTATCCTTAAACCAAAACTTTTTGGAGATACCTATAAATTCATGAAAAAACGTGCTCGCTATTTCTTGGAAAAAGACTTGGTTCATATAGTTGCTAGTGATATGCATAATCTGGATAGTCGTCCACCGTATATGAAAGAAGCCTACGATATCGTAAGTAAAAAGTATGGATTGGATAAAGCCCAAGAACTCTTTATACTAAATCCCGAAAAAATCATAAAAGATCAAATTATTTAGGAGTTATAATGAAAGAACAAGATATTATCGAAATTAATGTGATTCAGTTGTTAAAAGGACTGTGGAAAAAGAAACTGCTCGTTCTTCTTGTGGCTATCTTAGCAGGAGCTGCTTCCTTTGCCTATAGTAGTTTTGTGGTGAAGCCTGAGTATAGAAGTACGACTCGTATCTATGTTATCAACCGTCCTCAAGGAGATAAACCTGGGTTGACGAATCAAGATTTACAAGCGGGATCCTACTTGGTTAAAGACTATCGGGAGATCATCCTATCTCAAGATGTCTTGGAAAAAGTTGTATCAGATCTTAGCTTAACGATTAATGCCAAAACATTGGCTAAAAAGGTTCAGGTGACTGTTCCGGCAGACACACGTATCGTATCTATTTCTGTCACTGACACTAACCAGAAGAAGCAAGCCGTATCGCCAATGCTCTTAGAGAAGTTGCGGCCCAAAAAATTATTTCTGTAACCCGTGTTTCTGATGTAACTACCTTGGAGGAAGCCCGTCCAGCTACTGGGCCATCCTCACCAAATATTCGTCGCAATACCTTGATGGGGGTTGGAGCAGGGGCAGGAGTCGTAATTGTCCTCGTTCTACTAGTTGAGTTGCTCGATGATCGTGTCAAACGTCCAGAAGACATTGAAGATGTAATGAAAATCTCACTTCTTGGAGTCATTCCAGATTTGGACAAATTAAAGTAAGGGAGAACATATGGCGAAGTTAGAATTAGCACAACAAAGAATTGATTCTGTAAAAAAAGCAGAAGAATATTACAATGCGTTACGCACAAATATACAGCTTAGTGGAAACAATTTAAAGGTCATCGCAGTTTCATCTGTCAATCCTGGTGAAGGTAAATCAACAACTTCTACCAATATTGCTTGGGCTTTTGCGCGTGCGGGCTACAAGACACTCTTGATTGACGCTGATATCAGAAACTCAGTCATGTCTGGAGTATTCAAGTCAAGAGAAAAATAACTGGTTTGACAGATTATTTGGCTGGAACGCAGGATTTATCGCATGGACTCTGCGAGACAAATGTTGAGAATTTATTTGTTATCCAATCAGGAGCAGTTTCTCCAAACCCAACCGCTCTTTTGCAAAGTGACAATTTTGAAAGAATGATTGAAACCTTGCGCAAATATTTTGATTACATCATCGTAGATACTGCGCCAATCGGAGTTGTGATTGATGCTGCGATTATTGTGCAAAAATGTGATGCATCGATTTTAGTCACAGAGGCTGGTGCAGCAAAACGAAGAGAAGTTCAAAAAGCCAAGAGTCAGTTAGAACAAACAGGAACACCATTTTTGGGAGTGATACTGAATAAGTTCGATGTCCAACGCGAAAAATATGGCTCTTATGGCTCTTACGGTAAAAGATAAAAATAAGATAGGGAGTTCAGTATGGAGGGAAGGGGTTTCTATAATATAACTCTGGCATGCTTACAGAGTATACTTGTTAGTTTGTTAGCATATATATTGATTGCAATTACAGAAACTGAGATTGTTTTAAATACAGTATTCGTTCTATTTTTCCTTCATTTTGCAGCCTTCTATATTAGTGGCTACGGTAAGGATTTTTTCAAACGAGATCAGTCAGTTGAATTAGTAGAGACAATCAAATATATTATCTTTTATGCCTTGCTGATTAGTTTTTCAAGTTTCTTCTTAAAGGAAAAATTCGTGATTTCTAGACGAGGAATGATTTACTTACTTTCCTTGTATGGAGTTTTAAACTATTTACTCAGTTTTGTTGTCAAACGTTACTGGGTACACTTTAACCACAACTTGAAAGGTAGTAGCAAGATTTTATTGATTACAGCGACATCTCGTACTGAAAAAGTACTGGATCGTTTATTGACCGCAAATGATGTTCAAGGGAAACTGGCTGCTGTATGTGTCTTAGACAAACCTGAGTTTTCTCATGACAAGGTGGTCGTTGTTCCGAGAGAACAGCTACTCTCCTATGCTACACATGAAGTAGTTGATGAAGTCTTTGTTAATCTTCCTAGTGAGGACTACGACATTGGAGCTATTATTTCTCAGTTTGAAACAATGGGGATCGATGTAACAGTCAATCTTAACGCTTTCGATAAAAACCTAGGTCGCAATAAACAGATTCACGAGATGGCTGGCTTGAATGTAGTAACCTTCTCAACGAATTTTTACAAGCCCAGTCATGTCATTGCTAAGCGCGTTATGGATATTTGTGGGGCTATCGTTGGGCTGATCATCTGTGGTATTGTCAGCATAGTTTTGGTTCCTATGATTCGTAAAGATGGGGGACCCGCAATCTTTTCCCAGACTCGTATCGGGAAAAATGGCCGTCACTTTACCTTCTATAAGTTCCGTTCAATGCGTATTGATGCAGAAGCTATCAAGGAACAATTGATGGAGCAAAACACCATGCAAGGTGGGATGTTTAAGATGGATAACGATCCTCGAGTGACCAAGGTTGGACACATTATTCGAAAGACAAGCTTGGATGAATTGCCACAATTTTGGAATGTGTTGATTGGCGATATGAGTCTAGTCGGTACTCGCCCGCCAACGGTAGATGAGTACGAAAAGTACACACCTGAGCAAAAACGTCGTCTTAGCTTCAAACCTGGAATTACAGGCTTGTGGCAAATTAGTGGCCGCAGTGCCATCACAAACTTTGATGATGTTGTAAAGCTGGATGTCGCTTATATCGATGGTTGGACTATCTGGAAAGATTTCGAGATATTGTTAAAAACTGTAAAAGTTGTGTTGATGAGAGATGGAGCGAAGTAGGAGGGGTATGACAAATATTAAAATCATAGTGGCGACTCATAAAAGCTTTGAGATGCCCCAAAATAAAGAATTGTATCTGCCAGTCCATGTTGGGTGTGAAGGAAAAGATGATTTGGGATATCAAGGGGATAATACTGGAGAAAACATTTCTCAGTTAAACCCCTACTATTGTGAATTAACAGGGCTATATTGGGCATGGAAAAATCTAGATTGCGATTATCTTGGTCTAGTTCATTATCGACGATATTTCACGAAAAAAAGTCAATCTTATAAAGAAAATCTAAAGATTGACGAAGTAATTTTAAATCAGGAAGAAATTGAGTTGCTTTTGAGAAAAGGGGATATAATAGTTCCTAAAAAAAGGAAATATTATATTGAAACTCTATACTCTCATTATGCACACACACTAGATGCTAGCCATCTAGATTTGGCTAGAAAAGTCATTGAGAAGCAACGACCTGAATACCTTGATTCATTTGATAAAGTTATGAAACAACGTAGTGGCTACATGTTCAATATGTTTATAATGAAAAAGGAATTGGCGGATCAATATTTCTCTTGGTTATTCCCGATTTTAGATTGTATGTTTGATCAGATTAATCTTTCAGAGTTAACTGCATTTGAGGCACGTCTTTTTGGTCGTGTAAGTGAACTATTATTCAACGTATGGCTAGAGAAGAATTCGTATTCTCTAGTAGAAGTTCCATTTATGTATTTGGAAAAAGTTAATCTAGTAGAAAAAGGGAAATCATTTTTAATGGCTAAATTTTTTGGTAAGAAGTATGGACAGAGTTTCTAGGAGGGAATATGAAAATCACTATCAAAAGGTATTCACTGCCAGAAATTTTAGGACTAACAGCATTAGCTATATTCCTACTATTTTCGTTATTAAGTATAACTCTTTATGCCCAATATATATCTACTAAAGTATATTTTATTGCACTTTTTGGCATTATTTTACTAATATTTCTGAAGGAACTTATATCTGAGAGTTATAATCTTAAATCTGTGATTGGATTATTCGTGATTTTTACTATCTGCTTCATCATAGGCACCGTCACGAATTACGCATATTTTTTTATTTTAGGTCTGTTTTTGATTTATAGTCTTAGAAATCTTCCTTTTTCAGACGTAGCCAAAGTCTCCTTTATCATTAGTATTAGTGTATTGCTCCTAGTAGTATTGAGTAGTAAGCTTGGTATTATTCCTGATTATATTGAGATTTCGCCTACCAGAGTTAGACACTATCTTGGTTTCCGATATTCATTATTTCCATCAACGCTTATGATGAATATCATAGCTATATCATTTTTTTTAAAGCAAGAAAACGCTTCATATCCGCGTCTTCTTGTATTGTTTTTACTTTCAGGCTGGTTATACGTAGAAACAGATTCACGTTTGACTTTTATTAATTCATGTTTGTTTCTACTGGTTAATTTAATAATGAAATTGTCACCTTCCATCATTGAAAAGGTAGGGAGACTATTAAAACTTTTTTCGTTCACCTACTTTATTAATGCCTGTTTGAGTTACTGGATTGCGAAGACTTACTTAAACACCTCAAATGTTGTTTTGAATCAATTCTTTTACCAAGCGGATCAATTTCTTGGAGGACGTATTTATTATGCTAATCGTTCGTTATCTTTATATGGATATAAGTTGTTAGGTCAAAAGATTGATTGGATTGGAAATGGCTTGAGCATGCAAGGGGAGCGTAGCATAGGAACATATTTGTATGTGGATAATTTATATATTCAGACTCTTCAACATTTTGGTTTGATAGTTTCGGTAATTATTTTAAGCCTATTAACTATAACTTTAGTAAAGCTTTTGAAAAAGGGGCAGATGGTATTAGGAATTATTTTAGTTATTTTGAGTTTTCATGCTTTAATTGATGATTTGATACTAAATCTATATTATAATATCTTTTGGGTTTTGATAGGGATGTTGATATATAAAAAGTATCAATTTTTATGATAAAAAGCAGTTGACAATAGAATAAGAAGCAAGCATTGGAAATAGACATTCAGATATGTACAAGAAAACTCGATTTAAATTTTTTTGGTAAAAATTTTTTTAAAAATTAAGTTGTAAAATGGATATCAAAAATCTCACCTTTTTTTGTAGGTGTGATTAAACAGAGGGATTTAGATAGGAAAAATAATGAATAAGATTAGCTTAACTGATAATTTACCGTTAATTTCAGTTGTTTTACCAGTATACAACGTAGAGAATTATTTGGAAAAGTGTCTGAATTCTGTTGTGAGACAGACGTATAAAAAAACATAGAGATTATTATAGTAAATGATGGTAGCCTAGATTCTTCAATAGATATTTGTAATAAGTATGCAAATAAAGATAGTCGAATTAAAGTATTCACAAAACCTAATGGAGGTTTATCTGATGCTAGAAATTTCGGTGTTGAAAAATCTATGGGGGAGTTTATAACATTTGTTGATTCAGATGACTATGTTACAGATGATTATGTAGAATATTTGTATAGCTTAGTCGAAAAATATAATTGTAAAATGTCAATGTGTTCAATATTTGTCCATTATCTTTCTAATGATAAAATGATCAATAATGGAACAGGAAGAGAATTGATGTTGACAGCAGAGCAGTGTATTGAAAAAATGTGCTATCATGATGAGGTGGATACATGTGCTTATGCAAAATTATATCATAGAAGTCTTTTTAGTAAAATATGCTTCCCTAAAGGAAGGATATTCGAAGATATTGGGACAATTTATCAATTTTTTGATGCTGCTGGGCAGATTGCCTGTGGTTTTAACGCAAAATATTACTATGAGATTCGGGAAAATTCGATTGTTACATCATCATTTAGTGAAAAGAAATTTGATTTGTTATTTATGACAGATCAAATGCGAAATTTTGTTGATCAACGCTATCCTTCTTTAAAAGCTGCAACAAAACGTCGGGCTGTTTATGCAAGATTTAGTACCCTTAACCAATTATTAGATGTACAAGGATATGATGAAGAAAAAAAAGAAATAATTCGTTTTATCCAAGACAACAAGGAAGCGTTGCTTGCAGATCCTAAGACTCCTAAGCGGGATAGATTAGCTGTTAGAGCTCTGTCCCTTGGATTTCGCATTTATAAATTGTTATGGAAGCAATATCTAAAAATTCAAAGAGGTTAGTATGAATAAAGAATTTTTGAAGTATATTTATATTCGATTTTTAAGAAATTTAAGGAGAATTTTCTTTATTCTCCCGATAATACGGAATAGAGTTGTTTTTGAATCTTTCTCAGGAGATGCTTATAGTTGCAATCCTAAATATATTTCTGAAGAATTGAGAAAACAGTATGGTGATTCTGTTGAAATTATCTGGGCTTTTAATGATCCAAACAAATTCAAAAAAGAATTACCAAAGGAGATTGTGACTTGTCGTTACCGTAGTTTCAAACATCTGATATATAGAATCACTTCAAAAGTTTATGTTTGTAATTTCTTGCAAGCAATCGAAATTCCAAAGCGTAAAGGACAACTAGAGATTCAAACTTGGCATGGAGGAGGTTGCTATAAAAAAGTTGGGGTGGCTGAAAAAGGACGCCAGACTGCTTATGTTAAACGACAACAGATGCACGTTGAAGAAACAGATCTCTTTATTACAAGTAGTAAATATTTTGAAAATGAGGTAGTGAAAAAACAATTTGGGTATAAGGGAGAAACTTTATCTATTGGTATGCCTCGAAATGATATTTTAATAAATTTACCAATTTCAAGTCAAGTTGAGAAATTAAAGGAGAAATTGGGATTACCAAACAATAAATTGATAGTACTTTATGCTCCGACTTGGAGATCAGGTACTAAACAGTACGAAACACTTGATATAAAAAAACTAACTCAAGCCGTTGATAAAAAATTTGGTAAAAAATGTATCGTTCTTTTCAGATCGCATCTATATGGAAATCAATCTTATGATGATGTTGTGGATGTCTCTCAGTATAGTGATATGCAAGAATTATTGTTGCTTTCAGATATACTGATTACTGACTATTCGTCGTCTATGTGGGATTTCTCTCTCTCTTTTAAACCGTGTTTTTTATATACCCCTGATCTGAAGGATTATCTAGATGAAAGAGGTTTTGATGAAGATATACATTCATGGGGATTTTCAGTTTCTGAATCAAATAAAGAACTAGTTGAAAATATTTTGCAGTTTAATAATGAAGAATATAGACAAAAAATGAAGAATCATCATCAGTTTTTAGAATCTTATGAACAAGGAGATGCAGCGAAGAGAGTTGTGGCGAAGATTGCTGAATATTGTAATTTATAGAGAGGATAGATAATGAAAAAAATTGGTGATTTGGTCAAAAGATATGGTGTGAAAAATGTGGTTTTACGTGCTATTAATGATGTTCTACCAGTCAATCTCATCTTTCCTAGTCAACAACTCAGACGTTTGAATTGGCAAGAAAAAGTTAAAAAGAAGTTAAAAAAATATGTAGTTATTTCGGATTCAATTAAGAGTGAGGAGGAGTGCGATATTATCTGGTGGCTATGGTTTCAAGGACTTGATAATGCACCAGCTATTGTGAAAAAATGTAGAGAGTCGGTAGATAAATATGCTAAACGCAGTGGCAAAAGGGTTATTGAGTTAACATCTCAAAATTTATTTGAATATATTGAGGTACCTAACGAACTCTATGTGAAATATAAGTCAGGTAATTTGCCATTAGCTTTGTTTTCAGATTTTTGTCGAATTAGCCTTCTTTCTAACTATGGAGGATTATGGATTGATTCAACTGTTCTAATTACGGGGGAAATTGAAGATGAGATGTTGAATCAAGATATTTTTATGTTTCAAGCCTCCCCTTTAGACTATTCGGTTACTAAAATCAGTAATTGGATGTTATATTCAAAATACCCAGGACACCCGTTCATATCATCGATACGTGATACTTTGATTTCATTTTATAATAAGAATAATACGATTCCAGATTATTTTTTATTTCATTTACTTGTTTCCTGTTTAATAGATGATAATAGGATAAATCAAAGTTTTTATAATATGGATTATTATACCAACACCTATCCTCACTTATTAGGGAGAGTTTTGAGCGAACCATATGATCCTTTGAAATTTGAAAACATTTTAAGAAAAACGTCTATTCATAAATTATCATATAAAAATTTAGATTGTGTTGCTGAAGATAGCTTTTATAATGCAATTTTAGGTTTAGATTTTAGTTAGTAATAAAGAGGAGAGAAATGAATTTAGCAGTTATTTTTGCTGGTGGATCCGGTACGCGAATGAATGCAAAGGATAGACCTAAGCAGTTTCTTTTGGTACATGGTAAGCCAATTATTGTTCATACTATTGAGCTATTTGAGAACCATCCAGAAATTGATGGAATTATCGTTGTTTGTATTGAGGATTGGATTCCGTATATGGAGGAGATGAAATATCGCTATAGATTAGATAAGATTGCTAAGATTGTTCCAGGGGGGGCAACTGGTCAATTATCTATTTATAATGGTTTAGTCGCGGCTGAACAAGTTTATGGAATAGAGGATAATGTTGTGTTAATCCATGATGGAGTCCGTCCTTTAATTACAGCAGACACTATTTCAGACAACATCCAATCCGTAAAAGAAAAGGGAAATGCTATTACTTGTACAGTAGCCAAAGAAACAGTTATCTTAGTAGATGATGAAAATAAGGTAGACGAAGTGCCTAGTCGTGAACATTCGCGATTTGCCAAGGCTCCTCAGAGTTTTTGGCTAAAAGATATTCTAGTTGCACATCGAGACTCTGTAGATAATGGTAGAAATGATTTTATTGATTCATGCACCATGATGAGATACTATGGTCATGATTTACATGTTGTTGTTGGTCCGTATGAGAATATTAAGATTACAACGCCTGATGATTTTTATACATTTAGGGCTTTGTACGATATTCGTGAGAATGAGCAACTAAAATAATGAGGAAAAGATGAAGTATTTTGTTGAAGAAACGTTACTTGATGAACAGGATAAAAAAAATGCGGGTGGAAAGGCTAGACAAGACGTCACTGATATTTTAGAATCCATAGGTTATCAGAAGTTAATGGCTGAGTCCGAAATGAATGAACGTCAGGAATTAAATGCTGTTCAAAGATTGGTTCATCATTATAAAGTTAAGAAAATGTGGGAGAAAACTCTTTCAGTTGTTGGTAAGGGTGATGAAGTTATTATTCAATTTCCTTTACTAAATCATAGTTTATTCTTTAATCAGGTTATTAAGCAACTTAGTAAGAATGGAGTTAAAGTTTATTTTTTGATTCATGATTTAGAATCATTGCGATGGTCGCAGTCAAAATCGATATCATTAAAAAGTAGGATTCGATTAAACATTGAAGAGCGTAGTGTTTTAAGGTTATCAGAAGGCATTATTGCTCATAATAAAAAAATGAAATCTTATATTAAGACCTACTCCGTTGAAAGTTCTAAAATTATTCCTCTTGAAATTTTTGATTATATTATTCCATCTTATCATGAAAGAAAGAATCTGGATAATTTTCAGTTAAATGCTCCAATTGTTATTGCTGGAAATTTAAAGCAACATAAATCTGGATATGTCTATCATTTACCAAGCAATGTGGAGTTTAATCTTTATGGAATTGGATATGAACAGACAGATGACAAAGTGTGCACTACTTCGGTTCTTTTATGCCAGAAGAATTACCATTCGTTTTAAAAGGGAGTTTTGGATTGGTTTGGGATGGTCCGTCATCAGAGTCTTGTATAGAAACTTATGGAGAGTATCTTCGTGTAAACAACCCTCACAAGACTTCACTATATTTAGCTTCAGGCATACCAGTAGTTGTATGGTCAGAGGCAGCAATAGCTAGTTTCATTAAGGAGAATAATTGTGGTATTCTTGTATCCAATCTGAGTGAATTACCTGAGTTACTTTCTAAGATTACCGTTGATGAATATGAATTGATGAAAAAGAATACTGAGATTATTGGAGAAAGACTTCGACAAGGTTTTTATACTAAACAAGCAGTTAAAGCTTTTTAGACTGGGGGAAGTGTAATGATTGAAAGTTTTAATGATAAAGTGTTGCAGGAAGATTTAGAGATAATTGCAAAAGAAGAGCTCCCATTTCAAAAATTTAGAAATTCAACTGTTTTTATCACGGGAGTAACAGGTTTAGTAGGCCTTCAATTATTTAAAGCTTTGGCTTGTATCAATAGAGTCCATCAGTTGAATATGAAAATTATTGGTCTAGTCAGAAATTTGGATAAAGCAGAAAAAATTTTTGGAGATTTATTGAAACGGAAAGATATACAAATAGTTTTAGGAGATGTTTCGGAAGATTTCCACTCGTATATCCCTGATGGTTTGGTTATTGACTATATCATTCACGGAGCAAGCGTGACTACCTCTAAACTCATGATTGAATTTCCAGTAGATACAATTCGGGTTGCTTTTGATGGAACGTATCAAATGTTAGAATTGGCAAAAGAAAAAAAAGTGAAAAGTTTTGTATATCTTTCTTCAATGGAGGTATATGGTAGCTTTCAGTCAGATAGAACAACTGTTGTACACGAGAATATGTTAGGGTATCTTGACTTGTCATCTGTTCGAACAAATTACCCAGAATGCAAAAGAATTTGTGAAAATATGTGCACTGCATTTCTCAGTCAGTATCAAGTCCCGGCTAAGATTGCTCGTCTATCCCAGACCTTTGGTGCAGGCATTCTACCGGGTGAAAATAGGGTATTTGCTCAATTTGCTCGCAGTGTTATGCAAGGGAAAGATATTGTTTTACATACGTTAGGGCAATCAGAAGGAAATTACTGCTACACAGCTGATACTGTTGTTGCATTATTAACAATTCTATTGAGAGGAGAAAATGGGGAGGCTTATAATATTGCTAATGAAGAGAGTCATACAACAATAGCAGATATGGCAAAAATGGTAACTTCGCAATTCTCTCAAACTAGTCAAGTGGTTTTTGATATTCCAGAGAAAAATATCTTTGGTTATGCTGTAGATACTAAAATGAAGTTATCAACACACAAAATTCAACAATTGGGTTGGAAGCCGAGGGTCTCTCTTGTAGATGCTTATGATCGAATGATGAGAAGTATGAATGAAACTGGGGTATAGATAACTATATGAAAGTATTAAAAAACTACGCCTACAATCTTTCTTATCAGTTGTTGGTGATTATACTTCCAATTATTACGACTCCCTATGTGACACGGGTCTTTTCTTCGGATGATTTGGGGACTTATGGTTATTTTAATTCCATTGTCACCTACTTCATCCTCTTAGCGACGCTAGGAGTTGCTAACTATGGAACCAAGGTCATTTCAGGGCATCGCAAGGAAATTGAAAAAAACTTTTGGGGAATCTACTCCCTGCAATTAGGTGCAACTCTTCTTTCTCTAACCCTGTATGGCCTTCTTTGTCTGGCTCTTCCCTTTATGCAAAATCCGGTAGCCTATATTCTAGGCTTGAGTTTAGTTTCTAAAGGTTTAGACATCTCTTGGCTCTTTCAAGGGTTGGAGGATTTTCGAAAGATTACTGTTCGAAACATCACGGTTAAAATCGTTGGGGTTACCTCTATCTTTCTCTTTGTCAAGTCTGCAAACGACCTATATCTCTATGTTTTTTTACTAACCATATTTGAGCTTTTGGGGCAACTAAGTATGTGGTTGCCTGCTCGAGAATTTATCGGTAGACCTCATTTTGACATAGAATATGCTAGGCATCATTTGAAACCCGTCATCTTATTGTTCCTTCCGCAAGTGGCGATTTCCTTGTATGTAACGCTAGATCGTACCATGCTTGGAGCCTTAGCTTCTACAAAAGATGTAGGGATTTATGACCAGGCCCTAAAGTTGGTAAATATCCTTCTGACCTTGGTAACTTCCTTGGGAAGCGTTATGCTACCTCGTGTTGCGCATTTATTAGCCACAGGTGATCATAAGGCGGTCAATAAAATGCATGAAATGTCCTTTCTAATTTATAACTTGGTAATTTTTCCTATTATGGCAGGGATTCTGATTGTCAATGATGATTTTGTTCAATTTTTCCTTGGTCAAGATTTTCAGGATGCACGTTATGCAATCGCCATTATGATCTTCCGTATGTTCTTCATCGGTTGGACCAACATCATGGGAATTCAGATGTTGATACCTCATAATCAAAATAAAGAATTCATGATTTCAACAACAGCTCCCGCAATTATCAGTGTAGGTTTGAATTTACTTTTCCTTCCTAAACTTGGATATATCGGAGCAGCCATTGTTTCTGTTTTGACAGAGGCGTTAGTATGGGCGATACAATTATACTTTACCCGCAGATACTTAAAAGAAGTTCCTATTATCGGATCTATGGCAAAAATTATTCTAGCATCAGCTATCATGTATGGTATCTTGCTGGGTTCAAAAACAGTTATACATTTTACACCAACCTTAAATGTTCTAGCATTTGCAGTGCTTGGTGGAATCATTTATCTTTTTGCAATTCTATCTCTGAAAGTGATAGATGTAAAAGAATTAAAACAAATCATTAAAAAATAATGGAGTTAACTATGTACGATTATCTTATCGTTGGTGCAGGTTTGTCTGGAGCAATCTTTGCACATGAAGCTACAAAACGTGGGAAAAAAGTAAAAGTGATTGACAAGCGTGATCACATCGGTGGAAATATCTACTGTGAAAATGTTGAGGGCATCAATGTCCACAAGTATGGTGCCCACATTTTCCATACTTCCAATAAAAAAGTTTGGGACTATGTCAACCAGTTTGCTGAATTCAATAACTATATCAACTCACCAGTGGCTAACTACAAGGGGAGTCTCTACAATCTTCCTTTCAACATGAACACCTTCTACGCTATGTGGGGAACTAAGACACCACAAGAAGTCAAGGATAAGATTGCCCAGCAAACGGCTGACATGAAAGATATTGAACCTAAGAACCTTGAAGAACAGGCAATCAAGTTGATTGGTCCAGATATCTACGAAAAGTTGATCAAGGGCTATACAGAAAAACAATGGGGACGTTCTGCAACAGACCTTCCACCGTTTATTATCAAGCGTCTTCCAGTTCGTTTAACCTTTGATAATAACTACTTTAACGACCGTTATCAAGGGATTCCAATCGGTGGTTATAATGTCATTATCGAAAACATGCTTGGTGATGTTGAAGTGGAGCTTGGTGTAGACTTCTTTGCCAATCGGGAAGAACTCGAAGCATCAGCTAAAAAAGTTGTCTTCACAGGAATGATTGACCAGTACTTTGACTACAAACATGGGGAGTTGGAATATCGTAGTCTTCGTTTTGAACATGAAGTTTTGGATGAAGAAAATCACCAAGGAAATGCGGTGGTTAACTATACAGAACGTGAGATTCCTTATACTCGTATTATCGAGCACAAGCATTTCGAGTATGGTACTCAACCGAAGACGGTTATCACTCGTGAGTACCCTGCTGATTGGAAACGTGGAGATGAACCATATTACCCAATCAACGATGAAAAGAACAACGCCATGTTTGCTAAGTACCAAGAAGAAGCGGCCAAAAATGACAAGATTATCTTCTGTGGCCGCCTAGCAGACTATAAATACTATGATATGCATGTTGTTATTGAACGTGCTCTTGAGGTTGTTGAGAAAGAATTTAAACATGACTAAAAGTAGAATTAATTGGATAGATTTTGGGAAGGGGTTAGCTATATTTTTAGTTTTGGTTGGTCATGTACTACTTGGTCTGTATCAATCTGAAAAATTTCCAACTTGGAATAACCTATTACTATTGCTCATAGCTCAAATCTATATATTTCATATACCTGTATTTTTTGCTCTATCTGGATATTTTTTCAAACCAGTATCAAGTTTAAAGGAATTTTGGGATTACGCTAAAAAGAAGACAATCATTTTAGGTCTTCCCTATATTTTTTATTCAGTTATCCACTTTTGCCTTCAAAAAATTGCTGGCTCCTCTGTCCGTGTACCTACAACAATATTTAATTTAATGAATATATACAAAATTCCTTTGGGAGTTTCATGGTACTTGTATATACTCTGGTCATTATTGATCATATACGGACTATTATCTGTTGTTATCAAAAGTCGTAAAGCTCTATTTTTTGTTAGCGTTTTTGCCTATATTTTGACACTATTTATTCAAAGTGATATTTTTATTGTACAACGAACGTTAGTTTGGGGAGTTTGTTTCCTTCTTGGTAGTATATTGAGCGAAATTAATTTACATAAAATCAATCCGAAAAAGTTACTTTTTTCCTTTATCGCATTTGATTTAATCTATATGCTCATGTGGATATTATTTTATGAAGTTGATTCTACAAAGGATTATGTGAGCTATAGTAATCCAGGTTTGTGGGGAGTTGCTTTTATATTTAGTGTTTTGGTAGCCTTTGTGGTTTTTCCTAAAATGGAGAAAAAGTTTCCTAAAATATTTTCATATTTCACAAAATATGGAAAGGACAGTTTAGGTATTTATATCCTCCATGCACCAATTTGTAGTATGATTCGGATTGTAATGTTAAAAATGGGAATTGGTTCTGTTTTTCTTCATATTGTTATTGGTATTGTCTTGGGCTGGTATTTATCAATACTTGCAACCAATGTATTGAAGAAAATTCCATTATTGAATATTGTTTTACTACCACAAAGATATATTAAACTAAAATGAAAGGCTTTTTGTCAACCATAGTGTATGCATATATAGCTAGTATCAGGAGAAGAATAAATTGTTCTTCTCTTTTTCATATAATGAATGAAAAATATGTTTCTATAATAGTAATAAAAATACGAAAAACAAGGGAATTGTGCTTGAATGAATTAATAAATGGAGTAGTTGCTATTTTCAAGTTAGGCTTAGAAATAAGATTGAAAAAAATTCAAGAAAAAGCTTGGTTAAATGTTAGAAAATCCGAGCACGAATGTATTTTTTGTGTTATAATATTCTGTGAATAGCTATGCCTTCATATAGCTATTAAAAATAGAAGTGTGAAACTTGGAAGATAGAGAGGACGCAGTGTAATGACTAGGAATGGTTTTTTTACAGGCTTAGATATCGGAACTAGCTCTATTAAAGTGTTGGTTGCAGAGCTTGTAAATGGTGAAGTAAATGTAATTGGCGTGAGCAATGCCAAAAGTAAAGGTGTCAAAGATGGCATTATCGTTGACATCGAAGCAGCAGCGACTGCTATTAAGTCTGCAATTTCTCAAGCAGAAGAAAAGGCAGGAATTTCAATTAAGTCTGTAAACGTTGGCTTGCCAGCTAATTTGTTGCAAGTTGAACCAACTCAAGGTATGATTCCAGTGACATCAGACACCAAGGAAATTACTGATCAAGACGTTGAGAACGTAGTTAAATCAGCTTTGACTAAAAGTATGACTCCAGACCGTGAAGTTATTACCTTTATTCCGGAGGAATTTGTCGTAGATGGATTCCAAGGGATTCGTGATCCTCGCGGGATGATGGGAGTGCGCTTGGAAATGCGCGGTCTCTTGTATACTGGTCCACGTACTATTCTCCACAATCTTCGTAAAACTGTTGAGCGTGTAGGAGTTCAAGTTGATAACGTGATTATTTCACCTCTTGCAATGGTTCACTCTGTCTTGAATGAAGGTGAACGTGAGTTTGGTGCGACTGTTATCGACATGGGTGGTGGCCAAACGACTGTTGCCACTATTCGCAACCAAGAACTTCAATACACAAATGTCAACCAAGAAGGTGGCGATTATGTCACAAAAGACATCTCTAAAGTTCTCAAGACTTCTAAGAAATTGCAGAAGGTCTAAAACTGAACTACGGGGAAGCTTATCCACCGTTAGCTAGCAAGGAAACCTTCCAAGTTGAAGTGATCGGTGAGGTTGAACCAGTTGAAGTGACTGAGGAATACTTGGCTGAGATTATTTCAGCAAGACTTAAGCACATTTTTGAGCAAATTAAGCAAGAGTTGGAAAGACGTCACCTATTAGACTTGCCAGGAGGTATTGTCTTAATTGGTGGGAATGCCCTTCTTCCAGGTGTCGTTGAATTGGCTCAAGAAGTATTTGGAGTACGTGTTAAGTTATTCGTGCCAAATCAAGTTGGTATTCGCAACCCTGCTTTCGCTCATGTCATCAGCTTGTCAGAATTCGCTGGCAGCCTTACTGAAGTGAATGTTCTGGCACAACGAGCAATTCGAGGTGACGAGAGTTTACGCCACCAACCGATTGATTTTAGAAGTTCAGCTCAACCAGTTTCACCTGTTTCTCCACGACCAGTATTTAATACAGTGACAACTCCTGAGCCTGAAACAACTCAATCTGTTGAACCAGTAGCTCCTCTTCAATCAGAAGAAAAGAGCAAGGGTAAATTAACGGATCGTTTCCGTAGCTTGATTGGAAGCATGTTTGACGAATAAAATAGAGGAATATAAATATGACATTTTCATTTGATACAGCAGCTGCACAAGGTGCAGTCATTAAAGTAATCGGTGTCGGTGGTGGTGGTGGAAATGCCATCAACCGTATGGTTGACGAAGGCGTTTCTGGCGTTGAGTTTATCGCAGCCAACACAGATGTACAGGCTTTGAGCAGTACAAAAGCTGAGACAGTTATCCAGCTCGGCCCTAAATTGACTCGTGGACTTGGTGCAGGAGGTCAACCTGAGGTTGGTCGTAAAGCTGCAGAAGAAAGCGAAGAAGTGCTGACAGAAGCAATCAGCGGTGCAGACATGGTCTTCATCACTGCTGGTATGGGTGGTGGTTCTGGTACAGGAGCTGCACCAGTTATCGCTCGTATTGCAAAAAGTCTAGGAGCTTTAACAGTAGGTGTTGTCACTCGTCCATTTGGCTTTGAAGGAAGCAAACGTGGACAATTTGCCATCGAAGGGATCAACGAACTTCGTGAGCATGTTGATACACTTTTGATTATCTCAAACAACAACTTACTAGAAATCGTCGACAAGAAAACTCCACTTCTTGAAGCATTGAGTGAAGCAGACAACGTTCTTCGTCAAGGTGTACAAGGGATTACAGATTTGATCACAAATCCTGGTTTGATTAACTTGGACTTTGCAGACGTTAAGACTGTTATGGCTAACAAAGGAAATGCCCTTATGGGTATTGGTATCGGTAGCGGTGAAGAACGTGTTGTAGAAGCTGCTCGTAAAGCAATCTACTCACCACTTCTTGAAACAACTATCGATGGTGCTGAGGATGTTATCGTTAACGTAACTGGTGGTTTGGACTTGACTTTGATTGAAGCTGAGGAAGCATCAGAAATTGTTAACCAAGCAGCTGGTCATGGTGTTAACATCTGGCTTGGAACATCTATTGATGAGACTATGAAAGACGAAATTCGCGTGACTGTTGTTGCGACAGGAGTACGTCAAGATAAAGTTGAGAAAGTTGTAACTGCTCAACCACGCCAAGCAGCCTACCGTGAACCTGCTAGAACTAGCCATACACATACATATGATCGCAATTTTGATATGGCTGATACAGTAGAGTTACCAACTCCAAGTCATCGTCGCCCAGAAGCTCCAAAGACATCAGCCTTTGGTGACTGGGATTTGAGACGTGATGCCATTGTTCGACAAGGAGATCCAGTTGTTTCTCCTGTAGAACGTTTGAGGTTCCAGCCGCAACAGATGAAGATGAGTTGGAAACTCCACCATTCTTTAAAAATCGTTAATGAAGATGAATTTAAAAGAAAATACGAACCTTGTTTTTCAACAGATATCGAATGCAGTTCAGGAAGCCGGTCGTGAAAACGATTCGGTTTCTGTGATTGCGGTGACCAAATATGTAGATGTTGAAACAGCCTCTGCTTTGGTTTCGCAAGGAGTGCAACACATCGGTGAGAACCGTGTTGATAAATTTCTTGACAAGTATCATGCCTTGAGTGATAAAAATCTTACTTGGCATTTGATAGGAACCTTACAGAGACGTAAAGTCAAGGAAGTAATTTCTTATGTGGATTATTTTCATGCTTTAGATTCCTTAAAGCTAGCTCAGGAAATTCAAAAACGAGCGGACCACAAGATTAAGTGCTTTTTGCAAGTAAATATCTCCCAGGAAGAGAGCAAACATGGTTTTTCTAAAGAAGAATTGTTAGCCCTTTTACCAGAACTCTCAGAATTAGATCAGATTGAGTACGTTGGATTGATGACCATGGCTCCATTTGAAGCTACAAGTCAAGAGTTACAAGAGATATTTAAAGAAACGCAAGAATTGCAAAAAACCATTCAAGAAAAACATCTCCCCAATATGCCGATGACAGAACTCAGTATGGGAATGAGTCGAGACTTTAAAGAAGCGATTCAATTTGGTTCAACTTTTGTTCGAATCGGCACAGCATTTTTTAAGTAGGAAATAACCATGTCATTAAAAGATAAATTTGATAAGTTTATAGATTATTTCACTGAAGATGGAGAAGAGGTGGCACCAAACGTTGCTGAGTTAAAGCCTGAAAAAACGCTAACATCAGTGTCTGCCCCCAAGGAAGAACTTCCACAAGCACAACAGCTACCACAACCATCACAAGTGAATACTAAAGAAAAAAATATTACTCGCCTTCATGCTCGTCAGCAAGAGTTGGCGATGCAGAGCCATCGTAGTACAGAAAAGGTAACCATTGATGTTCGTTATCCTCGTCGTTACGAAGATGCAACAGATATCGTTGATTTACTGGCAGGTAATGAAAGTATTTTGATCGATTTCCAATATATGACTGAAGTACAAGCGCGTCGTTGTCTAGACTATTTAGATGGGGCACGTCACGTATTGGCTGGTGAATTGAGAAAAGTTGCAAATACTATGTACCTTTTGACACCAGTAGGAGTTGTAGTAAATATCGAAGATATTCGCTTGCCTGAGGGAACTCAGAGTGAAGAATTCGACTTTGATATGAAGAGAAATAGAGTGAAATAATGATATTTCTAATTCGCTTCATTCAAAATGCTACAGATATCTATTCTTGGATACTTGTAGCTTTTGCTCTCTTATCCTGGCTTCCAAATGCCTATGAGACAGCAGTAGGTCGCTTGTTGTCTAGTTTAGCTAGACCGATACTTCACCCCTTAAGTCGTCTGCCTCTAAGATTTGGCGGTTTTGACTTTTCAGTATGGGTGGCTGTCATCTTGGTTCATCTTGTTGGAAACTATCTCATTCGTTTTCTTTATATACTAGCATGAGAAGAGACATCTATCAGCATTTCTCAGTCGAGGATATTCCCTTTATTGATAAAGGCTTGGAGTGGCTAAGGCAGGTAGAAGAGCACTACGCTCCTATCTTAACTCCCTTTATCAATCCTCATCAGGTCTTTATCCTAAAGACATTGGGAAATAATCATGGGATTCAAGTTTTTTCTAGCAATGATTTTGTAGCTACAGAATATAGTCGTGTGCTACTTGCACCAGATTATTTCATACCGACGAATTTAGCGGATTTTGATATGGAATTGCTTGAGATTGTCTATCCTAGCAAATTTGAGCAATTGACTCACGCTAAGATTTTAGGAACGGTTCTTAATCGACTCGGTATTGATCGCAAGCTCTTTGGTGATATATTGGTAACGGAAAATAGAGCGCAAATCATTGTAGATCAGAAATTCACTTCCCTCTTTCAAGACGGGATTCAAAGGATTGCCAAACTACCTGTCATACTAGAAGTCAAATCTTTTGAAGATCTGTTAGAAGCCGAAAATGATTATCAGGAGAAGGAAGTTTTGCTTCCAAGTCTGCGATTGGATGCTTTCTTATCCAATGTCTTGAAATTATCTCGATCACAGACCAGTGATTTGTTAGCCAAAAAATATGTTCAGGTAAATTACCATCTGGTTGAAAAAGCTGACTATCAAGTCAAAATAGGTGATTTAGTAAGTGTCAGACGTTTTGGAAGGATTAGTATTCTGAGAGAAAATGGTCAAACCAAAAGAGATAAGAAGAAAATAACAGTCCAAGTCCTACGAAGTAAGTGAGAGAAGATATGCCAGTTACACCCCTTGAAATTAGGGACAAGGTTTTTTCAACGAAATTCAGAGGCTATGACAAGAATCAAGTTGATGAATTTTTAGATGAGATTCTTTGTGACTATGAGGAATTGATACGGTACAAGGATGAATCTGAAGACTATATCAAAAAATTAGAAGAGAGTCTTTCGGATTTTACCAAAGATTTTCCTAAGAGACAAGTGACAAATGAGCAAAAACAAGAAACAATGAATGATTCTGTTTTTTATTAAGTAAGTGAGGAAAAATATGCCAATTACGTCATTAGAAATTAAGGATAAAACCTTTAGTACTAAGTTTAGAGGTTTTAATCCAGAAGAGGTTGATGAATTTCTAGACATTGTTGTTCGTGACTATGAAACACTTGTTCGTAGCAACCACGAAAAAGAGCAACATATTAAAAATCTAGAAGAACGTTTGTCTTATTTTGATGAGATTAAAGATTCTTTGAGCCAGTCAGTATTGATTGCTCAAGATACTGCAGAACGCGTCAAGCAAGCAGCTAATGAACGTTCTCAAAATATCATCAAACAGGCTGAGCAAGATGCGCATCGTTTGCTCGACGAAGCTAAGTACAAGGCTAATGAAATTTTGCGTCAAGCAACTGATAATGCCAAGAAAGTTGCGGTAGAGACAGAAGAGTTGAAGAACAAGAGTCGCGTCTTCCATCAACGTTTGAAATCTACGATTGAAAGTCAATTGGCTATCGTAGATTCATCTGACTGGGAAGAAATTTTGCGCCCTACAGCTACTTATCTACAAACTAGTGATGAAGCTTTTAAGGAAGTTGTTGCAGAAGTTTTAGGTGAAGATGTGTCTTCTTACCATGAGGAAGAACCAATTGATATGACTCGTCAGTTTTCACCTGAGGAAGTAGCAGAACTCCAAGCTCGAATTGAAGCTGCAAATCGAGAACTAGTAGAATCTCAGAAAGAAGCTACTCCAACCAAGTCAAGTGATGAAGGACCAGGACAAACTGAAGAAGATTCTCAACCAACACCCTTGACAGAATCTATTGATCTTTATAAGAAATAAAATCTGGGAATAAGATCTTATCAAACATATTTTTAGCGAGTAGGAGATGGTGGAAGTCCTACAATCCCTGTTGATAAGATTATCCTCTCAAGTTATCAAGTCTGAAGTTAGTAGGATTTGACGTTGCCCACGTTACGGGAAAAGAGGGAGAAAGACTAGTTCTTTTTCCGAATAAAGGTGGTACCACGATTTTCGTCCTTTTTAGCGAGTCGTGGTTTTTATTTTGTCTATATAATAAAGGAGATAACATGAAACTCAAAGAAACTTTAAATCTTGGGAAAACAGACTTCCCAATGCGTGCAGGCCTTCCTACCAAAGAGCCTCTTTGGCAAAAAGAATGGGAAGAAGCAAAACTTTACCAACGTCGTCAAGAGTTAAATGAAGGGGAAACCTCATTTCACCTTGCATGATGGGCCTCCATACGCTAACGGAAATATCCACGTTGGACATGCTATGAACAAGATTTCTAAAGATATCATCGTTCGTTCTAAATCAATGTCTGGTTTCTACGCACCATACATTCCAGGTTGGGATACTCATGGTCTTCCAATCGAGCAGGTCTTGGCAAAACAAGGTGTCAAACGCAAAGAAATGGACTTGGTTGAGTACTTGAAACTTTGCCGTGAGTACGCTCTTTCTCAAGTTGATAAACAACGTGAAGACTTTAAACGTTTGGGTGTTTCTGGTGACTGGGAAAATCCTTATGTGACTTTGACTCCTGACTATGAAGCAGCTCAAATTCGTGTCTTTGGAGAAATGGCCAATAAAGGCTATATCTACCGTGGTGCTAAGCCCGTTTACTGGTCATGGTCATCTGAGTCAGCTCTTGCTGAAGCGGAAATCGAATACCATGATTTGGTTTCAACATCCCTTTACTATGCCAATAAGGTCAAAGATGGCAAAGGTGTATTAGACACTGATACTTACATTGTTGTCTGGACAACAACTCCATTTACCATCACGGCTTCTCGTGGTTTGACTGTTGGTGCGGATATTGACTATGTAGTCGTACAACCTGCAGGTGAATCTCGCAAGTTTGTCGTCGCTTCAGAATTATTGAACAGCTTATCTGAGAAGTTTGGTTGGTCGGATGTTCAAGTTTTAGCAACTTATCGTGGACAAGAATTGAACCAAATCGTGACAGAACACCCATGGGATACTGCAGTAGATGAGTTGGTTATCCTTGGAGATCACGTTACAACAGACTCTGGTACAGGTATCGTCCATACAGCCCCTGGTTTTGGTGAGGACGACTACAATGTCGGTATTGCCAATGGTCTTGAAGTTGCGGTTACAGTTGACGAGCGCGGTATCATGATGGCTAATGCTGGTCCTGAGTTTGAAGGCCAATTCTATGATAAGGTTGTCCCAACTGTCATTGAAAAACTTGGAAACCTGCTTCTTGCTCAAGAAGAAATCTCTCACTCATACCCATTTGACTGGCGTACGAAAAAACCAATCATCTGGCGTGCAGTGCCACAATGGTTTGCCTCTGTATCAAAATTCCGTCAAGAAATCTTGGACGAAATTGAAAAAGTGAAATTCCACTCAGAATGGGGTAAAGTCCGTCTTTACAACATGATTCGTGACCGCGGTGATTGGGTTATTTCTCGTCAACGTGCTTGGGGTGTACCACTTCCAATCTTCTATGCTGAAGACGGAACGCCAATCATGACAGCTGAAACGATTGAGCATGTAGCTAAACTCTTTGAAGACCATGGTTCTCTCATCTGGTGGGAACGTGATGCTAAAGACCTCTTGCCAGAAGGATTTACGCATCCAGGTTCACCAAATGGTGAGTTCAAGAAAGAAACAGATATCATGGATGTTTGGTTTGACTCAGGTTCGTCATGGAATGGAGTCGTGGTTAATCGTCCAGAACTCAAATACCCAGCTGATCTTTACCTAGAAGGTTCTGACCAATACCGTGGTTGGTTCAACTCATCACTCATCACATCTGTTGCCAATCATGGTGTTGCACCATACAAACAAATCTTGTCACAAGGTTTTGCTTTGGATGGTAAAGGTGAGAAGATGTCCAAATCTCTTGGAAATACCATTGCTCCAAGCGATGTTGAAAAACAATTCGGTGCGGAAATCTTGCGTCTATGGGTAACAAGTGTTGACTCAAGCAATGACGTGCGTATCTCTATGGATATCTTGAGCCAAGTCTCTGAAACTTACCGTAAGATCCGTAACACCCTTCGTTTCTTGATTGCCAATACATCTGACTTTAATCCAGCTGAGGATGCAGTTGCTTACGAAGAGCTTCGTTCAGTTGATAAGTACATGACCATCCGCTTTAACCAACTTGTCAAGACCATTCGTGATGCTTATGCAGACTTTGAATTCTTGACAATTTACAAGGCCTTGGTGAACTTTATCAACGTTGATTTGTCTGCCTTCTACCTTGACTTCGCCAAAGACGTTGTCTACATCGAAGGTGCCAAATCATTGGAACGCCGTCAAATGCAAACTGTCTTCTATGACATCCTTGTGAAAATCACCAAACTCTTGACACCAATCCTTCCTCACACTGCGGAAGAAATCTGGTCATATCTCGAGTTTGAAGCTGAAGACTTCGTTCAATTGTCAGAATTGCCAGAAGCTCAAACCTTTGCGAATCAAGAGGAAATCTTAGATACATGGGCAGCCTTCATGGACTTCCGTGGACAAGCTCAAAAAGCCTTGGAAGAAGCGCGTAATGCTAAAGTAATTGGTAAATCTCTTGAAGCTCACTTGACTGTTTATCCAAATGAAGTGGTACAAACCCTTCTTGGTGCGGTTAACAGTAATGTTGCTCAACTCTTGATCGTCTCAGAATTGACTATCGCAGAAGGCTCAGCTCCAGAAAACGCAGTAAGCTTTGAAGATGTAGCCTTCACAGTTGAACGTGCAGCTGGTGAAGTTTGTGACCGTTGCCGTCGTATCGATCCAAGTACAGCAGAACGTAGTTATAACGCAACCATCTGTAACCACTGTGCAAGTATCGTAGAAGAAAACTTTGCAGACGCAGTAGCAGAAGGTTTTGAAGTCAAATAATTCTTTATATTGAGAGGACGCAAGTTCTCTCTTTTTTATTCGATACTGAAAAAAAGATTGATAATGGTCTGAAAAAGAGGAAGAGTAGTATCAAAGAAAACTTATCGTTGGATCTAATACTCTTCGAAAATCAAATTTAAACCACGTCAGCGTCGCCTTACCGTACTCAAGTACAGCCTGCGGCTAGCTTCCTAGTTTGCTCTTTGATTTTCATTGAGTATAAAACGAATGTGAGTTCCTCTTAAGACCTTATCTAAATACTACGGTGAAATTCATTTTTTAGATACTGTTCAGTCTTGTAAGAACTATTTTTAGTAACCGGATAAAATTACACAGTAAAAATAAAAGTAAAAAGCAACATATTTTATGAATGATTTTTCCCGAATTTTTTGACAAAATTAAGTACATATTTTATAATAAAAGTGTATGTAGTATATAAAATACTAAAAAATACGTAAAAGGAGATATAGATATGTATTTTAATCGTAAAAATGCAGAGCAGAAGAATTGGCGTATGATCAAAAAAGGAAAACATTTCCTTTTCGGTTGTTCGCTTGTTTTTGCAGTTGGAGCTGCTTTGGTAGCACCATCAGTCAAAGCAGATACAGTAGAAGCTAAACTAGAAACTAGCTCTACAACAGAGGGGACTAAGCCGATTTCAGCCAAAGAGAACCCAACTTATGCATCACCAGCTGTAGAAGTAGCTCCAGTAGCAGTGGCTGAAGCAAAAGTTGAAAAACCAGCTGAAACTACTCAAAATTCTAAGGAAGAACCAGTAGTTGCGACTGAAAGAAGCTGACTCTATTCAAGCACCTAGTTTAACCCCTGTATCCAATGAAACATCATTAACTGCTGAAGAAATCTCAAGCGTCATTGAAGCAATTAAAGGTGTAAATCCAACAGCAGTTGATGTTCAAGTGAATGCTGATGCTACTGCAGTTGTAACGTTTGCAGATGGTTCAAGAACCACATTAACAGCTAATCAGCTTGTCAAAGCTAAACCTGAAGTAAGAACTGAGAGCGTAAGTAACAAGCGTAATCGCCGTGCTACAACAGATGGAGTTAGTACACGCTCTTTTGATTCTGAACTCCAAGATGCTGCACAAAAATCAGCTATCTATAGCCCAGGTGAAAAGGGTCAAAAACAAGGTTACGAAGGAACAGTTTGGCTCTACCGTAATGGTACAATCAGTAATGATAACCAAGAAGATGCAAAACGTCTTGCTAATGTTAATGTTTACCTTCAGTATGTAACTGGTAAAGGTTTCGTTTCTCCAGTTTATAAGACAACAAGTGGAGAAGATGGAACATTTGTATTTGACTTGTCTAAACCAGTAACAAACCGTCTAGGAGCTACAGGTGAGTTTCAACTTGCAGGAGATCCTAAGCTTTCTATCCGTACTTGGGTAGAAAATCCAGATCCAACAAAATATACTGTCATCAAGTCAGGTGACCAGCGTACAGGTTTCCACGGACGTCTTAGTCGTACAAATGAATCTTGGAACTTCACGGCAGGGATTAACCGTATTACTAATGGTCAGGTACTCCTTCAAGAAAAACCAAACTCAGTAGATTATTTATTGAAGCCAGAGGCAGAACGTCAAACAGGAGATTCTGCAGATGGTCAATTCTCACGTAAAGGTAACTATGGTACTATCCGTGGAAGTGTATGGTATGACCTTCGTGACCCAAGTGGTTCTGATGCACGTATGTACAAAAAAGATAGCTACGATATTAATGCCACAAATGTTAAAGTAGCAGCTTCATACGTTAACGATGAAGTGACACGTCTTTTTGATAAATGGAAAAAAGAACACAAAAACTATAAACTAGATGATTTCAAAGCAGCTCAAGCAGAAATTATCAAAGAATATGAAGCTAAGAATGGTAAAGGTTCACATATCGCTGAAACTGTTGTAGTACCAGTTGACAAAGATGGTAACTACCGTATCGTATTCCGAGGTCTTTATGGTGTAAGTGCTGATAAGGCAAATGCTGCTGGTAAAAAGATTTCTGATGAAGAATTCGGAAAGCTCGTTAAAGACGAAGATTTAGACAATGAACATCTTATGAAGTGGAACGGCACTTTGGGACAAACACCGTCACATTAATACGGATTATGTCTATACTACTGTTCTCGTTGATGACTATGCTATCTGGAGCAATAACTACCAAACAAATATGTTCGAAGGTACATCAGATGCTGTACTTCCAGTAGGACCTTCATCACTTGCGGGAGTAAATATTTCAAATACAAACTTTGCCTTAATTGCACCTCAACCAATGCACGATGTCTTGGTATATGATAACGCTGATAACTTTGCAAAACCAGGAAATACTGCTGAAAGCACTACTGGTGGACTTATGCCATCACGTGAATACCAAATTCGTTGGTTTAAAGATGGTAAAGCAATTGGTGAAGCAACAACGGTTATGTCAAAAGCAGATGGAACTGCTACATCAGTACCAATCACTGTACCAGCTGACCTTACAGAAGCAGCTATTTATACATCAGCTGTGTTCCTCCAAGGTGATGACACAAGTGATCTTCATTCAGCTTTGGCACTAGATTCATTTACAGCTGTTCCTGATGAAGATGCTGACAAGTACACTCCAAAATATGCTGACACACTTGTAACACCAGGTGCACCTTCTACAGTAACCCCTACGTTCACAAATAAAGATGGCAATGATACTACAGCTCCAGAAGGTGCTAAATACACTATTCCATCTGACTTTGTAGCTCCAGAAGGATACACAGTAACAATTGATGAAAACACAGGAAAAATCACTGTTGAAGCTAAGCCAGGAACAACAATTGAAGAAGTAGAAGTGCCTGTCAAAGTAACCTACAAAGATAACTCAACTGATACAGTCAAGGCTACCTTTAAGTTGGATACTGATGGTGATAAAATTCCAGATGTAACGGATGAAGATGACGATAACGACGGTGTAAAAGATTCTGATGAAACAACAGATGGTACAAACACTAAAGATCCAAATTCAATCGCTTCAAAAATCACTCCGATTGATGATCAAACAGGCGTAGTTGGGAAAGAAATCACACCAGTTACTGTAACAGTAGAGAAAGTCCCTACAGATGGTTCTATCAAGGTTGAAGGTCTTCCAGATGGTGTTTCTTACGACCCAACAACAAAACAAATTACAGGCACACCAACAACTGAAGGGGAATCAGCAGTAACTATCACTGTTCTTGGTAAAAATGGTCAACCAGTAAAAGGTGCTGATGGAAATCCTGTAACTGAAACATTTAAATTTACTGTTACAAAAGCACCAACCCAAGCAGATGAAAACACCCCAACAGCTAAAGAACAAACAGTGAACAAGGGAGAAACTCCAGACGCTAAGAAATCAATTGGTAACGTAGGAGATCTTCCAGAAGGAACTAAGTTCGAATACAAGACTCCAGTAGATACTACAACAACAGGCGAAAAATCAGCAACAGTAGTTGTAACCTACCCAGACGACTCTAAGGATGAAGTTCCAGTAACTGTTAAGGTAGTTGATCCACGTACAGATGCGGATAAGAACGATCCAACAGCTAAAGAACAAACAGTGGACAAGGGTGAAACTCCAGACGCTAAGAAATCAATCGGTAACGTAGGAGATCTTCCAGAAGGAACTAAGTTCGAATACAAGACTCCAGTAGATACTACAACAACAGGCGAAAAATCAGCAACAGTAGTTGTAACCTATCCAGACGACTCTAAGGATGAAGTTCCAGTAACTGTTAAGGTAGTTGATCCACGTACAGATGCGGATAAGAACGATCCAACAGCTAAAGAACAAACAGTGGACAAGGGAGAAACTCCAGACGCTAAGAAATCAATTGGTAACGTAGGAGATCTTCCAGAAGGAACTAAATTTGAGTTTAAGACACCAGTAGACACTACAACTCCAGGCGACAAAGGAGCAACAGTAGTTGTAACCTACCCAGACGACTCTAAGGATGAAGTTCCAGTAACTGTTAAGGTAGTAGATCCACGTACAGATGCGGATAAGAACGATCCAACAGCTAAAGAACAAACAGTGGACAAGGGAGAAACTCCAGACGCTAAGAAATCAATTGGTAACGTAGGCGATCTTCCAGAAGGAACTAAATTTGAGTTTAAGACACCAGTAGACACTACAACTCCAGGCGACAAAGGAGCAACAGTAGTAGTAACCTACCCAGACGACTCTAAGGATGAAGTTCCAGTAACTGTTAAGGTAGTAGATCCACGTACAGATGCGGATAAGAACACTCCAACAGCTAAAGAACAAACAGTGGACAAGGGAGAAACTCCAGACGCTAAGAAATCAATCGGTAACGTAGGAGATCTTCCAGAAGGAACTAAGTTCGAATACAAGACTCCAGTAGATACTACAACAACAGGCGAAAAATCAGCAACAGTAGTTGTAACCTACCCAGACGACTCTAAGGATGAAGTTCCAGTAACTGTTAAGGTAGTAGATCCACGTACAGATGCGGATAAGAACACTCCAACAGCTAAAGAACAAACAGTGGACAAGGGAGAAACTCCAGACGCTAAGAAATCAATCGGTAACGTAGGCGATCTTCCAGAAGGAACTAAATTTGAGTTTAAGACACCAGTAGACACTACAACTCCAGGCGACAAAGGAGCAACAGTAGTTGTAACCTACCCAGACGACTCTAAGGATGAAGTTCCAGTAACTGTTAAGGTAGTAGATCCACGTACAGATGCGGATAAGAACACTCCAACAGCTAAAGAACAAACAGTGGACAAGGGAGAAACTCCAGACGCTAAGAAATCAATCGGTAACGTAGGCGATCTTCCAGAAGGAACTAAGTTCGAATACAAGACTCCAGTAGATACTACAACAACAGGCGAAAAATCAGCAACAGTAGTAGTAACCTACCCAGACGGCTCTAAGGATGAAGTTCCAGTAACTGTTAAGGTAGTAGATCCACGTACAGACGCAGATAAGAATACACCAGTAGCGAAAGATCAAACTGTTAAACCAGGAGATAAACCAAACGCTAAGGATTCAATCGGCAACGTAGGAGATCTTCCAGAAGGAACTAAATTTGAGTTTAAGACTCCAGTAGATACTACAACAACAGGCGATAAACCAGCAACCGTAGTTGTAACTTACCCAGACGGCTCTAAGGATGAAGTTCCAGTAACTGTTAAGGTAGTAGATCCACGTACAGACGCAGATAAGAATACACCAGTAGCGAAAGATCAAACTGTTAAACCAGGAGATAAACCAAACGCTAAGGATTCAATCGGCAACGTAGGAGACCTTCCAGAAGGAACTAAGTTCGAATACAAGACTCCAGTAGATACTACAACAACAGGCGAAAAATCAGCAACCGTTGTTGTAACCTACCCAGACGGCTCTAAGGATGAAGTTCCAGTTAAGGTTACTATAGTTGATCCACGTACAGACGCAGATAAGAATACACCAGTAGCGAAAGATCAAACTGTTAAACCAGGAGATAAACCAAACGCTAAGGATTCAATTGGCAACGTAGGAGATCTTCCAGAAGGAACTAAGTTCGAATACAAGACTCCAGTAGATACTACAACAACAGGCGAAAAATCAGCAACAGTAGTTGTAACCTACCCAGACGGCTCTAAGGATGAAGTTCCAGTAACTGTTAAGGTAGTAGATCCACGTACAGACGCAGATAAGAATACACCAGTAGCGAAAGATCAAACTGTTAAACCAGGAGATAAACCAAACGCTAAGGATTCAATCGGCAACGTAGGAGATCTTCCAGAAGGAACTAAGTTCGAATACAAGACTCCAGTAGATACTACAACAACAGGCGATAAACCAGCAACCGTTGTTGTAACTTACCCAGACGGCTCTAAGGATGAAGTTCCAGTAACTGTTAAGGTAGTAGATCCACGTACAGACGCAGATAAGAATACACCAGTAGCGAAAGATCAAACTGTTAAACCAGGAGATAAACCAAACGCTAAGGATTCAATCGGCAACGTAGGAGACCTTCCAGAAGGAACTAAGTTCGAATACAAGACACCGGTAGATACTACAACCCCAGGCGACAAAGATGCAATCGTTGTTGTTACATACCCAGATGGCTCTAAAGACGAAGTTCTAGTTAAAGTTACTGTTGTAGCAAATTCAACTAGAGCATCTGATAGTACTCCATCTAAGAAAGCTGGAGCGAAAGAATTGCCAAATACTGGTACAGAGCAATCTAACGCTTCACTTGGTCTAGCACTACTTGCAGCAGCGACAGGTGGACTTCTCTTCGCTAAAAAACGCAAGGAAGAAGAGTAAACCATTACTCTAATACAGCAAACCTGAGAATTTTGATTCTGTGAATTTGCTAGAAAAACCGTAAGAAGAAATTCTTACGGTTTTTTGTACTTTCTAAAAGGACGTGCCTCTAGGACATCTTATTTTATGAGCCATACCTTTCTTCATGCATTTTTTTTAATTATTTTCATAGAAACTCTTGTGGATGAAATTGAAGTTAATAGGAAGTTGAGAATTCTTGATAAACAGTATCCACTGATAAGCCTCTTGTTAACGGTATGTAGCGTCAAATAATTTCAAGAGGCAAACAAAATCCTTGTATATTGGAGGGGAATTCGATAAAATAGAAAGGATTTAATATTTTATTATAAAGGAAAAAGTTAAGTGATGAAACATCAATTTTACGGGGAAAAGCGTCAGCGTTTTTCTTTTAGGAAGTTATCAGTAGGTCTGATATCTGCGACTATCGGAAGCTTCTTTTTGGGTTCTGTAGCTGGGCCTAGTACACACCCTGTTGAAGCTGCAGAGTTACCGGCGAATCAAGCTGTTCAGATTCAGTATAAGTATGTTATGGAATCAGAATTGACCGATGCTGAAAAGGGAATGATTGTTAAGGAACTTCCAAAATTTGTAGAGGAAAGTACAGATGCATACTACTTGGTTTATCGTCCGAAAAAAGAAGGAAGATTGATAGGAAACTTACCAAGTACTGGCTACTCTGGTATGTGGGAAGCAATCTTTGCAACGGCAGGTCTAGTTCTTGTGGTCTTGGTAATTTCTAAGGGGAAAAATGGGAAAAGATACTTATCTTCGATTTTATTGGTGACTGGACTAGGTTCTGTCCTTCTTTCTCCTGCTACGCTTGCGGTTACAAATATTGAGCTAGCTGCTTATAATCAGCTTTTAAATTTGGGACTAGGAGAGCAACTACCTCAGCCCTTGAACATTGAAGATTTTGAATACATTGGTTATCTGAAGAGTCAGGCTATTTTGAAAAATTCTCGGGAGCAAGGTGAAGAATCTGAGGATAAAACTAATAAGACTGTAAATCAATCAGTGGATCGTTCTGAAAATGACAAAGCGGTAGCAATATCAAAAGTAGATAGTTCAGACAAGTCGACAGATGAAAAACTGGAGCTTGTCAATGGAGCAAACCGAGTGTCGTCGGGAAGCTCAATTTCTGATCGCTCTGAGTTACAATTATCTAGTCAAGATGAAAGTCAAACGCAAGTGCTTCCTTATCAAACAGAATATCGCTATTCGGATAATCTTGTTAAGGGGCAAACAAAGATCATTCAGGTGGGTGTATCTGGGGAACGTACAGTGATTACTCGTCGCTACAGTACTGGTCAGAAGGTGATAAAATCTGAGTTGGTGTCTGATCAAGTGACAGTTCAACCTGTTTCAGAGATTATTCTGATGGGCACGGCAGAAAGTAGTCAATTGCTAAAAGAATCGCCAGTTCACGAAATTCCTGAATATACAGCTTCGGTAGGTACGTCAGGTGACAACCCAGCTCCAGTTCATGACCTTCCCGAGTATACAGCTCCTGTAGGCACAGCAGGTGACGACTTAGCTCCAGTTCATGAAGTTCTAGAATACACAGATCCTGTAGGTACAGCAGGTGAAGTTCCCGTTCCAGTTCATGAATTTCCAGAATACACAGAATCTGTAGGCACAGTAGGCGATGACTCATCCCCAGTTCATGAATTATCTGAATATACAGATTCAGTCGGAACAGTTGGTGAAGCTCCCGTTCCAGTTCATGAATTTCCAGAATATACAGATTCATTGGGCACAGCAGGTGACGATCCAATCCCAGTTCACGCCCTCCCTGAGTACACAGAACCTATAGGCACAGTAGGCGATGACTCAGCTCCGGTTCATGAATTGCCTGAGTACACATCTCCAGTAGGCACAACAGGTGACGATCCAGCCCCAGTTCACGAAGTCCCAGAATATACAGCTCCTGTGGGTACAGTAGGTCCAGAGCCCGCTCCCGTTCATGAAGTTCTAGAATACACAGATCTTGTAGGTACAGTTGGCGAAGTTCCTGCTCCCGTTCATGAATTGCCAGAGTATACAGAATCAGTCGGTACATCCGGTGAAGATCCTGCTCCTGCTCATGACCTCCCCGAGTATACAGATTCGTTGGGCACAGCCGGTGAAGATCCAGCTCTGGTTCACGAATTACCAGAGTACACAGATCCTATAGGCACAGCCGGTGACGAACCAGCTCCCGTTCACGACGTTCCAGGCTACACAGAATCAGTCGGCACAGCCGGTGACGAACCAGCTCCGGTTTACGACTTGCCAGAGTACACAGAATCAGTCGGTACAGCTGGCGACGCCCCAGCTCCGGTTCATGAGGTTCCCGAGTATACAGATCCAGTCGGTACAGCTGGTGACGCACCCACCCCAGTTCACGAAGTCCCAGAATATACAGACCCAGTCGGTACATCTGGCGAAGAACCCGCTCTCGTTCACGAAGTCCCAGAATATACAGACCCAGTCGGTACATCTGGCGAAGAACCCGCTCTCGTTCACGAAGTCCCAGAATATACAGACCCAGTCGGCACAATGGGTGACGCACCAGCTCCAGTTCATGAAGTCCCAGAATATACAGACCCAGTCGGCACAGTGGGTGACGCACCAGCTCCAGTTCATGAAGTCCCAGAATATACAGACCCAGTTGGCACAGTGGGTGACGCACCAGCCCCAGTTCATGAATTACCAGACTACACAGATTCAGTCGGCACAGTGGGTGACGCACCAGCTCCAGTTCATGAAGTCCCAGAATATACAGACCCAGTCGGCACAGTGGGTGACGCACCAGCCCCAGTTCATGAATTACCAGACTACACAGATTCAGTCGGCACAGTTGGTGAAGCTCCAGCTCCAGTTCACGAAGTTCCGGAATATACAGATTCATTGGGCATAGCCGGTGAAGATCCAGCTCCAGTTCATGATATTCCAGAATATACAGATCCTGTAGGCACAGCTGGTGAAGACTCAGCTCTGGTTCACGAATTGCCAGAGTATACAGATTCGTTGGGCACAGCCGGTGAAGATCCAGCTCTGGTTCACGAATTACCAGAGTATACAGATTCAGTAGGCACAGCAGGCGACGATCCAGTCCCAGTTTATGAATTACCAGAGTATACAGAATCAGTCGGCACAGCTGGTGAAGATTCAACACCAGTTCATGAATTTCCCGAGTACACAGAACCAGTAGGTACAGCTGGTGACGCACCCACCCCAGTTCACGAAGTCCCAGAATATACAGACCCAGTCGGTACATCTGGCGACGAACCCGCTCTCGTTCACGAAGTCCCAGAATATACAGCTCCAGTCGGCACAATAGGTGACGCAACAGCTCCAGTTCATGAAGTCCCAGAATATACAGAAACAGTCGGCACAGTGGGTGACGCACCAGCCCCAGTTCATGAATTACCAGACTACACAGATTCAGTCGGCACAGTTGGTGACGCACCAGCTCCAGTTCACGAAGTTCCGGAATATACAGATTCATTGGGCACAGCAGGTGAAGATTCAACCCCAGTTCATGAAGTCCCAGAATATACAGATTCATTGGGCACAGCAGGTGACGCACCAGCTCCAGTTCATGAATTGCCAGACTACACAGATTCAGTCGGCACAGCAGGCGACGACCTAGCCCCCGTTCATGACGTTCCCGAGTACACAGAACCAGTCGGCACAGTGGGTGACGCACCAGCTCCAGTTCATGATATTCCAGAATATACAGAATCAGTCGGTACATCTGGCGACGAACCCGCTCCTGTTCACGAAGTCCCAGAATATACAGAACCAGTCGGCACAGCTGGTGATGAACCCGCTCCTGTTCACGAAGTCCCAGAATATACAGACCTAGTCGGCACAGCAGGCGACAATCCAGCCCTGGTTCATGAAGTCCCAGAATATACAGAATCAGTCGGCACAGTAGGTGACGCACCAGCCCTGGTTCATGAATTACCAGAGTATACAGAACCAGTCGGCACAGCAGGTGCAGAGCCTACACCAAGTTTTGAACTTCCTGAGTTAGAGCTTAGCTATGTAGATGAAACGCGAGTTGAAAAAGTAGCCTTTAAGATTGAGGAGCAGTATACTGATGAGTTGGTCAAGGATTCACGTATTATAAGTATTCCTGGAGTGGAAGGCCAGCGTACAATCAAAACTAGGGTCTATTATTCAAATAACCAAGAATTGGATCGTCAAGAATTGTCTAATGAAGAAACCTTGCCCCCAGCGACTCAGATTGTTAAGGTGGGAACAGCAAGTCCGTTTATGATTCCAAATGATGCTCCAAAGGTTGAAGCATTGGATGAATTTGATTTAATTCCACTCTACAATCTATTGTCAGAAGCAGAGCAAGTTAAATCACAGGCACGTTATTTTAACGATATCTCAACTCGCCAAACTAGTTACGACTCGGCACTCCTTATAGGTCAAGAGTTATTGACACAGTCAGAAGCTAGTCAAGAGCAAGTAAACCAAGTAGTTGCAAGCATTGAAAATGCGAAAGAGCAATTACAGGGTCCAGATGTCACTAAGGTAGCTTTACAAACAGAATACCGAGAAAGTCAAGCTATCCAGGATAGCTTCAAATACAAAAATTCTGACACAGATAAGAAAACAAACTTTACAAGAGAATTTGCAAATGCAGAAACAGTTTTAGCAAATCGACTAGCTAGCCAAGTTCAAGTTGATCAAGCCTTGGCGAACTTGACAGCAGCCAGAACGGCTCTAAATGGAGTTGCAAAAGTTAGACCAAATCTAAGTATCCTCAGTCTTACAGAAAATCCAGAAGATCGTTCTGTTACGGTTCAGTACAACCTGACTGATGAAACTCAATCATTACGTACAGCTACAGCAGAATTATATGAAGGTGACCAGCTTGTACGCTCACTTCCGATTACGAATTTTGCAGGCAGTCTCAAGATTGGTGATTTGGATCATTATACAAATTATACTTTGAAGACAAAATTGACCTATGAATTAGATCAAGGCCAGGTTACAGACTTTGAAAAGGACAGTCGTCAATTTGAACTCGAGTATAAGAAAATTTCTATCCGAAATGTAGAGGCGGTTGAATTCTACAGCAAGGAAAATGATCAGTATAAACGCTTGATTTCTATGAACGCAGTTCCAAGCGATTTGTCAAATTACTTTGTCAAAGTTAAGTCTGCTGATTCGAAAGAAATGCTCCTGCCGGTTCAGAGTATTGCCGAAAGTACTAAAGATGGTAGGGAAGTTTATAAGGTTACTGTATCTCTGCTTGATCTTGTGCAAGAAAGTGAAACAGGTTATAAACCAGGATATGACTTCTACATCAGCAAGTCTCATTCAAATCAGCAAGGTGTCTATACTAGTTTTGCAAGTCTGTTAGAAGCAATGAAGAGCAACATGGCAGGCAACTATGTACTAGGAGCTGATTTAGATGCTAGTGAAGTAAGCTTGGCAGCAAGCGATTATGTTTATTTACGAAACAACTTTACAGGTAGCCTTACAGGTAGTCATAATGGTAAACAGTATGCTATTTACAACCTAGCCAAGCCTTTGTTTGAGAATCTCAAGAGTGGTGCAAGGATTACAAATATCGATTTGAAGGATGTCAATATTGTTGGGACTTATGATTCTGCAAGCTTGGCCCGTTCTGCAGAAAATGCTCACATTCAAGATGTCTCTGCTCAAGGACGAGTTGCCGTGGTAGGGAATGCAAGTCAAGTTGCAGGGCTAGTGGTTGTTGCAACTAACACGCAAATCACAAATAGTTCCTTTACAGGTACTATCCAGACTAACGATAAGCAAAGCAAGGCCTATAATGCCGGAGGATTAGTCGCAAATCTGAAAGGAAATGGTTCCCTACTGACACAAAGTAGAGCAGATGTTACTATTTTTAGCGAGTGCTAAGACTAATGAGCAACGCTTTGGTGGTTTAGTCGGAAGATTAGAAGCCAATGCTCGTATCACTAATTCCTATGCATCAGGGAAAATTCAGAACTCAACCAAGAATGGTCAAATTGGTGGAGTAGTTGGTTCAAATTACTACAATGGTTTGATTGACAACGTCTTGAGTAATGTTAGTGGATCAAGAGTCTATAGCATCTCTGGTGATCAAGGTTATAAAAATGACCGTATCACCAATGCCTATGCAGTCGAAGGAATTGAAACACTAGCAGAAGATCCATTTGCTAGCTCTAAGCTTAGTCTTGAAGAAGCCCAAGACAAACTAGGAGAGTTTGGAATCACGACAAGCCTGGACGACACCAATCTGAACCTCTATGCAGTAGATTATAGTAAGGCGAAGAAAGTAGGCAGTAACCGTGCTATAGCTTACTTAAACATGGAAAAACTTCTGCCATTCTATAATAAGGAAACAATCGTAGCGTATGCTAACAAACTAGCAGAGGATCATAAGCTCAACACCAGCTATTTGCTTGATGTAGTTCCGATGAAAGATCAGCAGATCATCACGGATATTCATGGAAATAAGACAGGCATCAATCGTCTCATGCTTCATTACGAAGACAATACCATTCAGTATCTAGAAGTTACCTATAAGGGAGACTTTAAAAATAAGGCTATAGCAGAATATACCATCAAGGACTTGAATCTTCTCTATACTCCGGAAGCCTTCCTATCTGACTACAGCAAGATTCTCACCAAAGTTTTACCAGAGCTGAATAAGGTGGTTTTAGATTCAGCTGCCGTGAGAACGGTCTTAGGTATAAATGCAGAAACATCTCTGGATGATCTTTATTTGGATAAAGCCTTTGATCAAGTCAAGGCTAACTTATCTGTGGAGTTACGAAAGGTTCTGGCTATGGACAAGTCCATCAATACCGAGGGAACTGTAGTAGCTGATTATATCGCTAAGAAAATCACCGATAATAAAGAAGCCTTGCTAGTCGGTTTAACCTACCTAAATCGTTGGTATAACATCAATTATGACACCATCAATGTTAAAGATTTATCTGCCTATAAGTTTGATTTCTTTGGTAATAACGATGCGTCGACACTAGACACGATCATTGCCTTAGGTCGCTCTGGTTTTGAAAATCTCAAAGCCAAAAATACTTATCAAACTTATGATACTTCCTTGTCTGAGGCAACTGGTAAGCGAGGTTTATTCAATTATCTTGAAAGTTATCGTAATCTCTTTTTGCCGTATAAGACCAATAATGAATGGCTCAAGGATAATACAAAAGCCTATATTATCGAGGCCAAGTCGGACATTGCAGAAGCTAAGGCGCTCCAAGACAATGCGAATGATAAGAGCAAGTATTCTGTCGGAGTTTATGATAAGATTACATCAGACAATTGGGAACATAAGGGCATGTTGCTACCGCTTTTGACCATGACTGAAAAGGGTGTCTACATCATTTCCAATATGTCTACCATCTCTATGGGAGCTTATGATCGTTACCGAGATATTGTTGATGGGAAGGTCCGTACAGATGCTGAACTTGCTAGCTATGTTGAAGATCGAGTGAGAAAGTCAGCTGAATGGCAGAGAGACCATTACGATTTCTGGTACAAGATTTTAAGTGATGAAAGTAAAGATAAACTCTTCCGTTCGGTCTTGGTTTATGATGGTTTTGCTCTCAAAGATAAGAATGGTCAAAGATATTGGACTCAACCAAATGACAAGCAGTCCACTGCAATGCAGGAATTCTTTGGACCGGCTGGTAAGTGGTATCCAAGCAAGGGCTATAATGCTTACGCAACAGGAAGTGTGACCCATTTTGACAATGCTCGTCTGTTAGAAGATTACGGAAACTCTGTTTATACACACGAGATGACACACAATTCTGATGGGGCCATCTATTTGAGGGCTTTGGTCGTCGCGAAGGTCTAGGGGCAGAACTTTATGCTCGTGGTCTTTTGCAATCTACACCTAGCCCAGACGAAGCGACAATTACTCTCAATACTTTATTCAAGGTTGATAAGGATTCGAAGACTCGTCTCCACACTTATAACTTTAAAGAGCGTGTTCAGAATGCAGCAGATCTAAAAGACTATGTTCATGGTATGTTTGATATGATTTATACGCTGGATTACCTAGAAGCAAGCTCTATCCTGAAGCAGACAGATGAAGCCAAGATGAAGTGGTTTAGAAAAATGGAAAACTACTACATTACTGATAAGTATGGCAAACAAACCCATGCTGGTAACCAAACACGGACCTTCACTGCTGAAGAGATTAAGAAACTAAAAACCTTTGAATCCTTGATTGACAATGATGTCATCACTCGACGAGAAAACAAGGATAGTGGCAAGTATGCACGAAATGGTTATCTCAGTCTCAGTCTATTCTCTCCAATTTATTCAGCGCTTAGCAATCCAACTGGTGCGCCAGGTGATGTCATGTTCCGTCGTACAGCCTATGAGTTGCTGGCAGCTAAGGGCTATCATGAAGGATTTGTCCCATATGTATCTGGTAAGTTGTCAGAAGAAGCTCTGAAAGAGGGCAGTACAACTTGGGATGGATGGCTCGGAAGAGATGTTGGTCTAGTGACAGACCAGAAGGTTTTGGAAAATGTATTTAAAGGTGAGTATGACACTTGGGCAGCCTTTAAGAAGGCCATGTACCAAGAGCGGATTGACAAATTGACAAAATTGAAGCCGATCACCATTGAATATGAACTCAGAAACCCAAATAGTACGAAGCAAGTAACTATTCGATCTTATAAAGATATGCAAAGGCTAATGGATGAGGCGACAGCAGAGGATGTTCGTAATATTGACAATGCTACAAGCCGCGTCGAAGCTAGCTGGGTTAACTTACTGAAGAAAAAGATTTATAATGCTTATCTTCGTACAACAGATGACTTCCGCCAGTCTATCTTTACCAAATAAGCTGCAGTATTACTTTTAATAAGTAGTGTTATCCCTAGGTCTAAAAGGACTTAGGGATTTTTGTTCTGGAAACACATATAAAAAATGAATATATGACTAAAGGAAAATAAAGTGTCGCTGATGATATTGTGGTCTACTTGGAAGAACTTTGAATTTAACATAAAATATGGTAGAATAACAATTATTATCATTTTAAGGAGACATTTATGAAGACAAAAACACTAGCACAAATTGCTGGAATTATTGGGACTATCGCGGGCTCGCTCTTGGCAATTTTGCCTGTCGTTATATTAATGATTGCATCTATTTGAAAATGAAGATTTTGCAGGAGTACTTTTGGCGATCATTTTCATTGTTTTTACCTTAGTAAAAATCGCAACTCTCATTCTTGGAATTCTCTCTCTAATCTATTATAAAGATGATAAGCGCATGTCAATGGCACCATCTGTTTTGTTAATCGTAGGTTCTGTAGTAGGCTTGATTCCATTTTTAGGCTGGATTGGTGGCATTGTCATTGTCATCGGTGGTGCCCTATTCTTGACAAGCTTGAAACAATTTCAAGTTCAAGAATAGTTGGTTATTGAGAGAAGGGGCACTCACCTCTTCTCTTTTTAATCGATTTTGACTAGCTTTTTTGTGAAAAATTGTGTAAAATAGAATAGATAAACGAGGGAAACCTCGGAAAATAAAAGGAGTATCCATCAAATGGTAAAATTGGTTTTTGCTCGCCACGGTGAGTCTGAATGGAACAAAGCTAACCTTTTCACTGGTTGGGCTGATGTTGATTTGTCTGAAAAAGGAACACAACAAGCGATTGACGCTGGTAAATTGATCAAAGAAGCTGGTATCGAATTTGACCAAGCTTACACTTCAGTATTGAAACGTGCGATCAAAACAACTAACTTGGCTCTTGAAGCAGCTGACCAATTGTGGGTTCCAGTTGAAAAATCATGGCGCTTGAACGAACGTCACTACGGTGGTTTGACTGGTAAAAACAAAGCTGAAGCAGCTGAACAATTTGGTGATGAGCAAGTTCACATCTGGCGTCGTTCATACGATGTATTGCCTCCAAACATGGACCGTGATGATGAGCACTCAGCTCACACTGACCGTCGTTACGCTTCACTTGATGACTCAGTTATCCCAGATGCTGAAAACTTGAAAGTGACTTTGGAACGTGCCCTTCCATTCTGGGAAGATAAAATCGCTCCAGCTCTTAAAGATGGCAAAAACGTATTCGTAGGAGCACACGGCAACTCAATCCGTGCTCTTGTAAAACACATCAAAGGTTTGTCAGATGACGAAATCATGGACGTGGAAATCCCTAACTTCCCACCATTGGTATTCGAATTCGACGAAAAATTGAACGTAGTTTCTGAATACTACCTTGGTAAATAAGTATCATAAAGCCTAGGATGACTCCTGGGCTTTTTCAATTTCTATATATTACAGTGCGAAATTGAAAGAAACTATATTTAAGTAGAAAGATTTAAGAATACAAAAAACAATTAAGCTTGTCAAAGCAGAGGATTCTTGTTATAATAGGTAAGATGGAGGCGTTATGGCACTTAAAAAAGCAAGTCTAGCCTGTGCGGTTTGTGGTTCTAGAAACTACTCAATTAAAATTAGTGGGAATCCAAAACCGACTCGCTTAGAAGTAAATAAATTTTGTAAACATTGTGGTAAATACACAACACATCGAGAAACGAGATAGGAGATAAGAATGGGTTTTATTAAGGATATCTTTACACTTCTTAAAGATACAACTTGGCCAACTCGCAAGGAAAGTTGGTTAGATTTTAAATCTATCATGGAATACACTGCTTTCTTTGTAGTGATGATTTATATTTTTGACCAATTGATTGTTAGCGGATTGATTCGTTTTATTAATATTTTTTAAAATAAGCTAAGAAAAAGATCTAGTCACTGAAATTCTTCAGTTAGGAAAGGAAAAAACATGGATAGTTTTGACAAAGGATGGTTTGTACTACAAACTTATTCTGGCTACGAAAATAAAGTAAAAGAAAATCTATTGCAACGTGCACAAACATACAATATGTTAGAAAATATTCTACGTGTTGAGATTCCTACACAAACAGTGCAAGTGGAAAAAAATGGAAAGAAAAAAGAAATCGAAGAAAATCGCTTTCCAGGGTATGTTCTTGTAGAAATGGTTATGACCGACGAAGCATGGTTTGTTGTGCGTAACACACCAAACGTAACAGGATTTGTAGGCTCACACGGAAATAGATCAAAACCAACTCCACTTTGGAACAAGAAATTCGCGATATTTTAGTTTCTATGGGTCAAACTGTCCAAGAATTTGATATTGATGTCCAAGTTGGTCAAACTGTTCGTATTATTGACGGTGCTTTCGCGGATTACACAGGTAAGATTACAGAAATTGATAACAACAAAGTCAAGATGATTATCTCAATGTTTGGAAATGATACAGTAGCAGAAGTAAATCTTAATCAGATTGCAGAACTTTAATCGGGCATTTCTTGGAAATTTCGTTAATTAAATCTAAAAAGCAAAGACAACTGTGGGGAAAACAGTTGTCTTTTTTTCACCCGCACTTGTCAACATTCACGATTTCCGTAACATCAGAGAGCTAAAAAGAGACAAGATAGAAACTAGGGCCCTTCTTTCCTCCTTTCTCTGCTATACTACAAGCAGAGAAAGGGGGAAAGCAAATGCTTGAGAAATACTATGCAAAGGTAAAAGGGATTGTCCATAAATGTCGAAAAGATTATTATCTCCATCTATGGGAGAAGGAGGATTGGGATCAAGAAGGGATGATCTGCCTTTATGAACTCCTAGAGTCCCATCCAGAACTAGCGGAAGAAGAAAAGAAACTCTACGTCTACTTCAAAACAAAATTCCGCAACCGAATCCTTGATACTGTAAGAAAACAAGAGAGCCAAAGCGACGTCTGGATCGAATGAGTTATGAAGAAGTAGGAGAGATCAGCCATCGACTACCAGAAGGAGGTTTATGGTTGGATGATTATTATGCTTTTCATGACTTGTTAGACAATTATAGAAGAAAGTTGCCCCAAGATAAGCAAGAAGCCTACGAACGTCTATGGGCAGATGAACGCTTCAAAGGCCGCAAGAGTCTTCTCAGGGAGTTAGAGGTAGTCTTCAAAGGTTGGTGAAAAAAAGTTTCAAAAAGGTGTTGACAAGTAAGAAAAAGTCGGTATAATAGTAAGAGTTGAAAATAACAACTCAGGTCCGTTGGTCAAGGGGTTAAGACACCGCCTTTTCACGGCGGTAACACGGGTTCGAATCCCGTACGGACTATGGTGTATTGCAGTTGAAACACTAGATGAAAAAAGTTAAAAAAAGTTTCAAAAAAGTGTTGACAAGCGAAAGCGGCTGTGATATACTAATATAGTTGTCACTTGAGAGAGATTGAGTGACAAAGACCTTTGAAAACTGAACAAGACGAACCAATGTGCAGGGCACTACAACTGAGGTTGTAGTACTGAACAATGAAAAAACAATAAATCTGTCAGTGACAGAAATGAGTGAGAACTCAAACTTTTAATGAGAGTTTGATCCTGGCTCAGGACGAACGCTGGCGGCGTGCCTAATACATGCAAGTAGAACGCTGAAGGAGGAGCTTGCTTCTCCGGATGAGTTGCGAACGGGTGAGTAACGCGTAGGTAACCTGCCTGGTAGCGGGGGATAACTATTGGAAACGATAGCTAATACCGCATAACAGTAGATATCGCATGATATGTGCTTGAAAGGTGCAATTGCATCACTACCAGATGGACCTGCGTTGTATTAGCTAGTTGGTGAGGTAACGGCTCACCAAGGCGACGATACATAGCCGACCTGAGAGGGTGATCGGCCACACTGGGACTGAGACACGGCCCAGACTCCTACGGGAGGCAGCAGTAGGGAATCTTCGGCAATGGACGGAAGTCTGACCGAGCAACGCCGCGTGAGTGAAGAAGGTTTTCGGATCGTAAAGCTCTGTTGTAAGAGAAGAACGAGTGTGAGAGTGGAAAGTTCACACTGTGACGGTATCTTACCAGAAAGGGACGGCTAACTACGTGCCAGCAGCCGCGGTAATACGTAGGTCCCGAGCGTTGTCCGGATTTATTGGGCGTAAAGCGAGCGCAGGCGGTTAGATAAGTCTGAAGTTAAAGGCTGTGGCTTAACCATAGTACGCTTTGGAAACTGTTTAACTTGAGTGCAGAAGGGGAGAGTGGAATTCCATGTGTAGCGGTGAAATGCGTAGATATATGGAGGAACACCGGTGGCGAAAGCGGCTCTCTGGCTTGTAACTGACGCTGAGGCTCGAAAGCGTGGGGAGCAAACAGGATTAGATACCCTGGTAGTCCACGCCGTAAACGATGAGTGCTAGGTGTTGGGTCCTTTCCGGGACTCAGTGCCGCAGCTAACGCATTAAGCACTCCGCCTGGGGAGTACGACCGCAAGGTTGAAACTCAAAGGAATTGACGGGGGCCCGCACAAGCGGTGGAGCATGTGGTTTAATTCGAAGCAACGCGAAGAACCTTACCAGGTCTTGACATCCCTCTGACCGCTCTAGAGATAGAGTTTTCCTTCGGGACAGAGGTGACAGGTGGTGCATGGTTGTCGTCAGCTCGTGTCGTGAGATGTTGGGTTAAGTCCCGCAACGAGCGCAACCCCTATTGTTAGTTGCCATCATTTAGTTGGGCACTCTAGCGAGACTGCCGGTAATAAACCGGAGGAAGGTGGGGATGACGTCAAATCATCATGCCCCTTATGACCTGGGCTACACACGTGCTACAATGGCTGGTACAACGAGTCGCAAGTCGGTGACGGCAAGCTAATCTCTTAAAGCCAGTCTCAGTTCGGATTGTAGGCTGCAACTCGCCTACATGAAGTCGGAATCGCTAGTAATCGCGGATCAGCACGCCGCGGTGAATACGTTCCCGGGCCTTGTACACACCGCCCGTCACACCACGAGAGTTTGTAACACCCGAAGTCGGTGAGGTAACCTTTTGAGAGCCAGCCGCCTAAGGTGGGATAGATGATTGGGGTGAAGTCGTAACAAGGTAGCCGTATCGGAAGGTGCGGCTGGATCACCCTCCTTTCTAAGGATAAGGAATGCACATTGGTCTTGTTTAGTCTTGAGAGGTCTTGTGGGGCCTTAGCTCAGCTGGGAGAGCGCCTGCTTTGCACGCAGGAGGTCAGCGGTTCGATCCCGCTAGGCTCCATTGGTGAGAGATCACCAAGTAATGCACATTGAAAATTGAATATCTATATCAAATAGTAACAAGAAAATAAACCGAAAACGCTGTAGTATTAATAAAGAGTTTATGACTGAAAGGTCAGAAAAATAAGGTTAAGTTAATAAGGGCGCACGGTGGATGCCTTGGCACTAGGAGCCGAAGAAGGACGTGACAAACGACGATATGCCTTGGGTAGCTGTAAGTAAGCGATGATCCAGGGATTTCCGAATGGGGGAACCCAACAGGTAATGCCTGTTACCCATATCTGTTAAGGATATGAGGAGGAAGACGCAGTGAACTGAAACATCTAAGTAGCTGCAGGAAGAGAAAGCAAAAGCGATTGCCTTAGTAGCGGCGAGCGAAACGGCAGGAGGGCAAACCGAAGAGTTTACTCTTCGGGGTTGTAGGACTGCAATGTGGACTCAAAGACTATAGAAGAATGGTCTGGGAAGATCAGCCAAAGAGAGTGATAGCCTCGTATTTAAAATAGTCTTTGTACCTAGCAGAATCCTGAGTACGGCGGGACACGCGAAATCCCGTCGGAATCTGGGAGGACCATCTCCCAACCCTAAATACTCCCTAGTGACCGATAGTGAACCAGTACCGTGAGGGAAAGGTGAAAAGCACCCCGGGAGGGGAGTGAAATAGAACCTGAAACCGTGTGCCTACAACAAGTTCGAGCCCGTTAATGGGTGAGAGCGTGCCTTTTGTAGAATGAACCGGCGAGTTACGATATGATGCGAGGTTAAGTTGAAGAGACGGAGCCGCAGGGAAACCGAGTCTGAATAGGGCGCCTTAGTATCATGTCGTAGACCCGAAACCATGTGACCTACCCATGAGCAGGTTGAAGGTGCGGTAAGACGCACTGGAGGACCGAACCAGGGCACGTTGAAAAGTGCTTGGATGACTTGTGGGTAGCGGAGAAATTCCAAACGAACTTGGAGATAGCTGGTTCTCTCCGAAATAGCTTTAGGGCTAGCGTCGACATTAGAGATTCTTGGAGGTAGAGCACTGTTTGGGTGAGGGGTCCATCCCGGATTACCAATCTCAGATAAACTCCGAATGCCAAAGAATTATGGTCGGCAGTCAGACTGCGAGTGCTAAGATCCGTAGTCGAAAGGGAAACAGCCCAGACCACCAGCTAAGGTCCCAAAAATAATTGTTAAGTGGAAAAAGGATGTGGGGTTGCACAGACAACTAGGATGTTAGCTTAGAAGCAGCTATTCATTCAAAGAGTGCGTAATAGCTCACTAGTCGAGTGACCCTGCGCCGAAAATGTACCGGGGCTAAAACAATTTACCGAAGCTGTGGATACCTTTATAGGTATGGTAGGAGAGCGTTCTATGTGTGAAGAAGGTGTACCGTGAGGAGTGCTGGAACGCATAGAAGTGAGAATGCCGGTATGAGTAGCGAAAGACAGGTGAGAATCCTGTCCACCGTAAGACTAAGGTTTCCAGGGGAAGGCTCGTCCGCCCCTGGGTTAGTCAGGGACCTAAGGAGAGACCGAAAGGTGTATCCGATGGACAACAGGTTGATATTCCTGTACTAGAGTATGTAGTGATGGAGGGACGCAGTAGGCTAACTAAAAGCAGACGATTGGAAGTGTCTGTCTAAGCAGTGAGGTGTGAATTGAGTTAAATGCTTAGTTCTATAACATTGAGCTGTGATGGGGAGCGAAGTTTAGTAGCGAAGTTAGTGACGTCACACTGCCAAGAAAAAGCTTCTAGCGTTTAAACATACTCTACCCGTACCGCAAACCGACACAGGTAGTCGAGGCGAGTAGCCTCAGGTGAGCGAGAGAACTCTCGTTAAGGAACTCGGCAAAAATGACCCCGTAACTTCGGGAGAAGGGGTGCTGACTTTAAGTCAGCCGCAGTGAATAGGCCCAAGCAACTGTTTATCAAAAAAACACAGCTCTCTGCTAAATCGTAAGATGATGTATAGGGGGTGACGCCTGCCCGGTGCTGGAAGGTTAAGAGGAGTGCTTAGCGCAAGCGAAGGTATGAATTGAAGCCCCAGTAAACGGCGGCCGTAACTATAACGGTCCTAAGGTAGCGAAATTCCTTGTCGGGTAAGTTCCGACCCGCACGAAAGGCGTAATGATTTGGGCACTGTCTCAACGAGAGACTCGGTGAAATTTTTAGTACCTGTGAAGATGCAGGTTACCCGCGACAGGACGGAAAGACCCCATGGAGCTTTACTGCAGTTTGATATTGAGTGTCTGTACCACATGTACAGGATAGGTAGGAGTCTAAGAGATCGGGACGCCAGTTTCGAAGGAGACGTTGTTGGGATACTACCCTTGTGTTATGGCCACTCTAACCCAGATAGGTGATCCCTATCGGAGACAGTGTCTGACGGGCAGTTTGACTGGGGCGGTCGCCTCCTAAAAAGGTAACGGAGGCGCCCAAAGGTTTCCCTCAGAATGGTTGGAAATCATTCGCAGAGTGTAAAGGTATAAGGGAGCTTGACTGCGAGAGCTACAACTCGAGCAGGGACGAAAAGTCGGGCTTAGTGATCCGGTGGTTTCCGTATGGAAGGGCCATCGCTCAACGGATAAAAGCTACCCTGGGGATAACAGGCTTATCTCCCCCAAGAGTTCACATCGACGGGGAGGTTTGGCACCTCGATGTCGGCTCGTCGCATCCTGGGGCTGTAGTCGGTCCCAAGGGTTGGGCTGTTCGCCCATTAAAGCGGCACGCGAGCTGGGTTCAGAACGTCGTGAGACAGTTCGGTCCCTATCCGTCGCGGGCGTAGGAAATTTGAGAGGATCTGCTCCTAGTACGAGAGGACCAGAGTGGACTTACCGCTGGTGTACCAGTTGTCTTGCCAAAGGCATCGCTGGGTAGCTATGTAGGGAAGGGATAAACGCTGAAAGCATCTAAGTGTGAAACCCACCTCAAGATGAGATTTCCCATGATTTTATATCAGTAAGAGCCCTGAGAGAAGATCAGGTAGATAGGTTAGAAGTGGAAGTGTGGCGACACATGTAGCGGACTAATACTAATAGCTCGAGGACTTATCCAAAGTAACTGAGAATACGAAGCGTGATTATTTTTAAGTGAAATTTGAAAGATATTCAATTTTGAGTATGTATTACTCAAAGTTAAGTGACGATAGCCTAGGAGATACACCTGTACCCATGCCGAACACAGCAGTTAAGCCCTAGAACGCCGGAAGTAGTTGGGGGTTGCCCCCTGTGAGATAAGGAAGTCGCTTAGCTAAAGGGAGTTTAGCTCAGCTGGGAGAGCATCTGCCTTACAAGCAGAGGGTCAGCGGTTCGATCCCGTTAACTCCCATAGGTCCCGTAGTGTAGCGGTTATCACGTCGCCCTGTCACGGCGAAGATCGCGGGTTCGATTCCCGTCGGGACCGTTTAAGATAACGGAAGTTATTTTAGACTCGTTAGCTCAGTTGGTAGAGCAATTGACTTTTAATCAATGGGTCACTGGTTCGAGCCCAGTACGGGTCATCATTGCGGGTTTGGCGGAATTGGCAGACGCACCAGATTTAGGATCTGGCGCTTAACGGCGTGGGGGTTCAAGTCCCTTAACCCGCATAATAGAAATAAGCCGGCTTAGCTCAGTTGGTAGAGCATCTGATTTGTAATCAGAGGGTCGCGTGTTCAAGTCATGTAGCCGGCATTTTTTAATATAACCAAGAGGTCGATGCGAACGTAGTTCAGTGGTAGAACACCACCTTGCCAAGGTGGGGGTCGCGGGTTCGAATCCCGTCGTTCGCTTAGAGAGGCCGGGGTGGCGGAACTGGCAGACGCACAGGACTTAAAATCCTGCGATTGGTAACGATCGTACCGGTTCGATCCCGGTCCTCGGCATATATTAATGAGCACCCTTAGCTCAACTGGATAGAGTACCTGACTACGAATCAGGCGGTTAGAGGTTCGACTCCTCTAGGGTGCATTTTTTCTATTTAACTCGGGAAGTAGCTCAGCTTGGTAGAGTACTTGGTTTGGGACCAAGGTGTCGCAGGTTCGAATCCTGTCTTCCCGATTGATGGCGGTGTAGCTCAGCTGGCTAGAGCGTCCGGTTCATACCCGGGAGGTCGGGGGTTCGATCCCCTTCGCCGCTATAATGATCTTGTTGGACCTTTAGCTCAGCTGGTTAGAGCTCTCGGCTCATAACCGAGTGGTCGTAGGTTCAAGTCCTACAAGGTCCATAAAATGTTATGGAGGATTACCCAAGTCCGGCTGAAGGGAACGGTCTTGAAAACCGTCAGGCGTGTAAAAGCGTGCGTGGGTTCGAATCCCACATCCTCCTTTATTATTAACGCGGGATGGAGCAGCTCGGTAGCTCGTCGGGCTCATAACCCGAAGGTCGTAGGTTCAAATCCTGCTCCCGCAATTTTGGCTCGGTAGCTCAGTTGGTAGAGCAATGGATTGAAGCTCCATGTGTCGGCGGTTCGATTCCGTCTCGCGCCATATCTATTATTAATGCGGGTGTAGTTTAGTGGTAAAACTACAGCCTTCCAAGCTGTTGTCGCGAGTTCGATTCTCGTCACCCGCTTTGAACTTTTAGTTCATATACCAAGTTTATTAACTTGGGCGCGTAGCTCAGGTGGTTAGAGCGCACGCCTGATAAGCGTGAGGTCGGTGGTTCGAGTCCACTCGTGCCCATTAATAGGAGAATTACTCAAGAGGCTGAAGAGGACGGTTTGCTAAATCGTTAGGTCGGGTAACTGGCGCAAGGGTTCGAATCCCTTATTCTCCGTATTCAAAGAGCTTTTATAGCTCTTTTTTTAATGGCTCTTTTCTACCATTTGTCAAGTATATCAAGGTCCTTAAGTAAAAAAAGAGATAAGACAGTAGCTATTCTGAGGTTACTGTCTTATTTTAACCACTTATTGATCCATAAAAGGGCATGCTAAAAAACACCTCATCTGGTATTTTTTGAAACAAGGTGTTATAATAATACGGCATGGATGACCTTATCGATTTTGGGTCAAAGAGTAATCGTAAAGTTTGTTATGCGTAATGAGGTAATACATTGTTCGAATGAGACGATGTATAGAGGCAATCGCATGTGGCTTGGTTGAAGCTATTGTCGATTGTCTTTTTCGTTTCTCATAAAAGTCGGCGATATGGCAGGGATTGGTATGCCTAGCTGAAGCGATGTTATGAATGCACTTGAAGAAGATTTTTCTGGCATAGGGATTACCTCGCTTAGTAATGTGTTCCTTGGCGAGAAAGTTCCCAGATTCATAGTGTCTCAGGTCAATGCCAATAAAAGCGTTGATTTGATTGGTAGACTGAAAGCGACGAATATCTCCCAATTCGCCAATGATAGATGTCGCTGTGGTTTCTGCGATGCCAGGAATTGATCGTAAGATGTCATACTCTGGTAAAGGCTGAGCTAGAGCTACCATGTCGTCTAAGACAACCTGTCTGTGCTCAGAAAGACGAAGCAATTCTTGAGCATAGTAACGAACCTCTTCAAGCATTGGGGAGATTTCTTGACCGCACAAAAAGATTGTTTAGCGAGTTTTATAAGTTTATCAGTCAGGTAAGCAATACGCTTTTCAGAGATTCGTTTGGAGGTAGATTGACGGATAATCTTACACAATTCATTTTGAGATAGGTTTAATACAAACTCTTTGCATGGAAAAGCCATCACTAAATTCCAATATTGCTCTCCAGTTGGTGTAGATAAGAGATTTTCCAATTCAGGAAAGGTGACTTGTAAGACCTTGTGTAGACGGTTTTTAGCTCTAACAATGTCTTCTGTAAGATTTTGATAGAAACGGCTTAAATCACGCAGGTGTTGATAAACTTCTTCCTGCGCATAAGTTGGTTTACGATTGAGTATAAACTGAGAATGAGCCAACTTTTCAGCGTCAATTTTGTCTGTTTTACGAACTCGCAGACTATCCAGTTGCTTCTTAGCTTCCAGAGGATTCAGCTGTGTATAAGCGTAGCCGTATTCCTCAAGAAAGGCTCGAAGACGCCGAGAATAGACACCAGTAGCTTCAAATATAATCTCAGGGTTATGAACAGTTTTCAAGTCATTCAAAAGACGATTGAAGTCAATGGCGTCATTGAGCATAGTGTATCCATGAATTTTTCACCGTTGACTAAAATTGCCACCTCAGAACTTGCCTTACTCACATCAATCCCAAATACTGTACGCATGATATTACCTCTTTTGTCTTGAATAATTCCGTGTTTTAGTGATTTTATTTTCAATACGCGACGTCTAGCGTCCCACATACTTTGATCAAATTCCACCTAAAACAGGTGTCTTGCCAGTTTGTCAAGCGACGTCTAGCGCCAAAGAGCCCTACGACTTTACAAGACACCTCTACTTTAACATAAAGAAAAAGTAGTGAGTACTCTCTCCCGTCGGAGATTTTCTCACTACTAATCTTAGTATGTTTTCTACAACAAAATAGGCTCCATATTATCTACATGGGATTTACCCACTACAAATAGTATAGAGCCCATATTGTTCACTTAGTTTTTCTTATTCTATGTCAAACTCTTTTTCATTTGATATAATGTAAGAGAGATTTAAGTATAAATTTAGTGTAACAATAAAGGAGAATGTTATGGAGAATAAAAAAGTCTTAGGAGCCTCGTTTTTTCTGTTTTTAAGTTTATTTATAATTGGTTGTAGTAATCAAAATGGTGATATTTCCAGTCATGAAAGTAGCTTATCATCTACTACTAGTCAGTCTACAACTAACGAACCGTCCAAGAAAGATTTTAAAGAATTCTACAAGCCGATTTTTGATGATTACCAAAAAATACTTTCTACACCTAAGGATATAGACAAAATAGTAGATCTTTATAAAAATTTGAATGCAACTGATCGGCCTATTAACAGTTGGTCAGTTGAAAATGCAGTTTTTCAAGGGGATCAGATGCGCTATGTGTATACGGATCTTAATCAAGATGGTATCGAGGAGTTGCTAATCGGTGTTGAGCAATCTAGTGGCGGTTATTTTATTTCGGGACTTTATTATTTAGTAAATGAGAGACCGGTACTTTTGGCAGAGGGCTTTGTTGCAGGCCATGGTGGTGCTAGAAATTCTATGAATATCTATCAGGGTGGTGATATTCTAGAATTAGGTTGGACCTCTGGAACAGGAGAAGGTAGGGGAGTACTTTATCATCTGAATTCGAGCCAGCAAGTAGCAAGTAAAGTTCAGGAACAGGACATTCGGGTTCCTGGAAATAAAAATTTGCATACAGAGTTTGGAAAAACAGAAGCCGAAATGCTAGATTTCAATCAACTTGATTGGCAAAAATTTGAACCTTCTACTAGCAGCAAGGCTATTTCGAGTGAAGAACAAAAGGCTCCTTGGAATGCTAGTAAGTCTGCTAAATTAGAATCCTTCATAAAAGGGTGGGGCGAGAGACTTGGGCAACCTAATTACAAAAAGGGCATATCAGGAGGAGATGTCGGTCCAGATAATCTCTATACCTTTGGTGATGGGCCAAGTGAAAAAATAAATGCAGAATACTCGGATAATGGGTTAGGAACTACTCAGTACCGAATTGTAGAACGCTACAGTAATTGGGATAAATACCCGGATGTACATAGTTACTTCTTTGCGATAACCAACACAGGAGAAGCGATTGTATTTCATTCACCAACAACAAATGGTGGAATCATGTACTTAAAACCTACAGAAATACAGAGATTCAAGCAGAGTTTAAACGTTTGGTAGAAGAAGATTAAAAAAAAAGAGTTTAGTTTTGAACTGCACCCCAAAAGTTAGACATAAAAATCTAACTTTTGGGGTGTTTTTATTATGAAATTAACTTATGAAGATAAAATTCAAATATATGAATTAAGAAAGAAAGGAGAGAGCTTCAGAGAGCTTTCAAATCAATTTGGGATAAACATTTCTAATCTTCAGTACATGATTAAATTGATTGATCGTTATGGGATAAAAATTGTCAAAAAAGGAAAGAATTGTTACTATTCTCCTGAACTAAAACAAGAGATCATTGATAAAGTTCTTCTTGAAGGTCGTTCACAAATTAGGGTGTCTCTGGATTATGCTCTTCCAAGTAGTGGATTACTTTCGAATTGGCTGGCACAATACAAGAAAAACGGGTATACTATTGTTGAGAAAATAAGAGGGAGACCACCTAAAATGGGACGTAAGTCAAAGAAGAAACCTGAAGAGATGACAGAGTTAGAACGTCTTCAAGCAGAAAATGAATACCTGAGAGCGGAGAATGCTGTTCTAAAAAAGTTGAGAGAACTCCGATTGAGGGACGAAAAAGAGCAAGAAGAAAAACGGAAATTGTCCGAGGATTGGTAACAGAGTTTGCTTTAGAGATTCTTCTAAAGATTATTAAGCTTGCCCGTTCAACTTATTATTATCATTTAAAACAGCTGGATCAAAGCGATAAAGATTATGATGTTAAAGCTGAAATTCAAGCTATTTTTACTGAGCACAAAGGAAATTATGGCTATCGCCGAATAACTCTTGAATTGAGGAATCGTGGTCATATAATAAACCATAAGAAGGTCCAACGTCTGATGAAGATCCTTTGTTTAAGTGCTCGAATTCGTCGGAAACGGAAGTATTCTTCTTATCAAGGAGAGATTGGCAAGAAAGCAGATAATCTTATTCAACGCCAATTTGAAGCAGCCAAACCAATGGAAAAGTGCTACACGGATGTGACTGAGTTTGCCATTCCAAATAGCACTCAGAAACTCTATTTATCGCCCGTTTTAGATGGTTTCAACAGCGAAATTATTGCTTTTAATCTTTCTTGTTCGCCTAATTTAGAACAAGTACAAACAATGTTGGAACAGGCATTCACAGAGAAGCACTACGAGAATACGATTCTCCATAGCGATCAAGGCTGGCAATACCAACACGATTCTTATCATCGGTTCCTAGAAAGTAAGGGAATTCGAGCATCTATGTCACGTAAGGGCAACAGCCCAGACAACGGCATGATGGAATCTTTCTTTGGCATTTTAAAATCCGAAATGTTTTATGGCTATGAGAAAACCTTTAAATCACTTAATCAATTGGAACAAGCTATTGTAGACTATATCAATTACTACAACAACAAACGAATTAAGGTAAAACTAAAAGGACTTAGTCCTGTACAATACAGAACTAAATCCTTTGGGTAAATTAATTGTCTAACTTTTTGGGGTCAGTACATTTTGACTAGACTCTATTTTTTAATATCTCTTTCTATTATTTTTTTATATTCTTTGAGTATTTAATGTTATACTAGTCTTATATATGATTGTAAAGTATTTTTTTGATGTTGATGGGTAATCTAGGAGAATATGATCTATGACTAAAGGTGTAAAGTTTCGTAGTATTTTTTTATAGATATGTTTTATTTATAATTGTTTTTGTTTTTTTCTAGGCTTTAATCAAATTGTTGGTCGAGGATTTCAAACGATAACATTTTTTGATTACGCTTTTAGTTTTGATCAAACAGAGTTAGTGTATTTCCTTCTTTTATTGCTTTTTACTAGGTATCGGCATAAATTTTTCTTTTTTTCCTTGGAAATTTTTATATTACACATGATGGGATTTACCTTAGAAGATTAGGGTTATTTGTTCCTTGGAGTGATATCAGTGGAGCTTCTCATGTTTGGATTAACAAAAGGAGTAATTTTAGTAGGGGGCTTATTTTTTATAATCATAAATGTTTAGTTTTCTATCGAAATAATTATAAGCCGATTTGTATCTATAATACTTCTTTATTAGCCTTGTTTTTTTGTCAAACTCTTTAATTATCAGATCAAGACGAATATCTTATCGGCTAGTTTTTGCTACGGGATTTAATATTCTATTGAATACATCAATTGTCTGTTATCTTTACTTTCTTGATTTAAAAACTCTTAGTTTTAGTTATTTTTTACTTTTTTGCTTACTCTACTTTATAAAAATGTTTCTCATTCCTCTATGGTCGGTTTATAGTCAAAATCGTAAGTACGGTCCTTATCTGGCTCATAGTAGTTTCTTTAAGAGGAATGCTTCAGATGTGATTCATGTTTAATTTTATAAAAATGATGACTTTCTACTTTTGGGTAGGAAGTTTTTGTTATTTCTATATAAAAATAGTTTACAGATGAAGGATTTCCTTTGACAATGTAATTCAAATAGCTGCGAGGGTTTAGCTTCGTTTAGCCTGTCTTGTGCTCATGTAGGAGCACAAGACAGGTCAGGACAAAGGACTTTAACCTATATTCTCGCTATGTCCTTCACACGCTTGAGCCTATTATCTATAAAGAAGTGACAGATTTGGAAAGATAGCATTTAGCCTTGTCGTAAGAAGAGTATTTGACCTTAGCTTATGAACAAGCTCTGAGAAATTGGTCTTTTGTTGTATTTCAACAGGAGAATTTCGATTTCCAAATGAAGAGTCAGTCAAGATTGCGATGGAGTCTGTTATATAGTTTCAGATAAAACACACTGATATGACAGTTGTATTCAATGCTTTAAGGATTTTGATTATGAGTTTTATGCAGATTTATTAAAAATTAATATTTCTATATCGAAACAGTTGACAGGTGTAATCAAAAGAGTTACAATAATTTTGGAAAGTTCCATATAGAAGAAAAAGGAGACAAAATGGACAAGATGTTAGGTGGCTACCAAGCTCTACAGATTCGATTGTTAAACGGGCGTATCTTTCAAAAACTCTTGAGCAATGAACCAGATGCTCAATACCGAAGTGAACAGGGAAAAATTTTAACGATTTTGTGGAAGCAAGAGTTGGGGTGCGCTACTGCGACCGATATTGCTCTTGCGACGGGTCTAGCCAATAATACATTGACCAGTATGGTTAAGAAATTGGAAGAACAAGGCTTGGTTACGATTCAACCTTGCACACAGGATAAAAGGAAAAAATATATTTCTTTGACAGAACTTGGTTGGGCGCAAAAAGAAATCGGTGACCGCGTTAGTAAAGAGTTGGGTGAAATTTTCTATCAAGGGTTTTCAGATGAAGAAATCCGAGAATTTGAAGCCTATCAAGAGCGTATAATCTCAAATCTAAAAGCTAAAGAAAATGATATGTAGGGGAAGGAAGTAATAGTTATGATTGGAATAACAGGTGTAACAGGGAAATTAGGCTCTTATGTAGCTGATCTTATCGATCAGCAAGGAATTGCTTCTATCCATCTGGCAAGAAGTCCAGAGCGTGCAAAAGTCTACGCGTCAGCGGAAATTCGTAAGATGGTGTATGCCAATACTCCAGAGGTGGTTGATGCCTTAAAGGGTATCGATGTCTTATTGATGGTCTCTGCTCGGGAAAATCCAGAGCGTGTTGAGGAACACAAGAGTTTTTTAGATGCCGCAAAGCTTGCTGGGGTGCAGCATATTGTTTATACCTCCTTTTACGGAGCAGATGAAAAAGCAACCTTTACCTTGTCTCGAGATCATGCCCAGACGGAAGCCTATATCAAGGAGTTAGGATTCACCTATACATTTCTAAGAGATAATTTTTACTTGGATTTCTTGATTGATATTGCGCTTGAAAATGGAGAGATTCGTGGTCCGGCCGGCAGTGGCCTTGTGTCAGCTGTTGCCCGTAAGGACACATCTAGGGTTGCAGCAGAGATTCTTTTAAATCCTAAGGAGTGGGAAAATCAAAGCTTGAATCTGACAGGGCCAGAGGATCTTTCCATGGAAGAAATCGTAGTGCTTCTCTCAAAGGAGACCGGTAATGCCATCACGTATGTAGATGAATCAGTAGAAGAAGCTTATGAGTCTCGGAAAAATGGCCAGCACAAATTTGGGAGTACGATGCCTGGGTCAGTACCTATACAGCGATTAAAGCTGGGGAACAAGCTGGAGTTTCAACAGATGTCGAAAAGGTATTAGGACGTCCAGCTATGAGTTTAATAGATGTTTTGAAAGAAAGACAGTTGCTTGAGGATGATTTATGATTGAATATAAACATGTAGCCTTGCGCTACACGGAAAAGGACATTTTAAAAGATGTCAATCTCCGCATTGAAAATGGAGAATTTATGGTGCTAGTGGGTCCTTCAGGATCTGGAAAGACAACCATGATCAAGATGGTGAACCGTCTTTTGGAGCCGACAGATGGCAATATCTATATGGATGGGAAACGTATCAAGGACTATGATGAACGGGAGTTACGTCTCAGTACCGGCTATGTCCTTCAAGCCATTGCCTTATTTCCTAACTTGACAGTTGCTGAAAATATAGCTCTCATTCCTGAAATGAAGGGGTGGAGCAAGGAGCAAATTGCTTCTAAAACAGAGGAACTCTTGGACAAGGTTGGCCTGCCTGCTGCAGAGTATGCAAAGCGCATGCCTAGTGAATTATCTGGTGGGGAGCAACAGAGGATTGGCATTGTACGAGCCATCATTGGGGAACCAAAAATCTTGCTAATGGATGAGCCCTTTTCAGCCTTGGATGCCATCTCTCGCAAGCAGTTGCAAGCTCTCACCAAAGAATTGCACAAGGAGTTCGGTATGACGACCATCTTCGTAACACATGATACGGATGAGGCCTTAAAATTAGGGGATCGAATTGCAGTTTTGCAGGATGGAGAAATTCGCCAGGTGGCAGATCCTGAAACAATTTTACAAGCGCCTGCGACAGACTTTGTAGCAAACTTATTTGGAGGTAGCCTTCATGTCTAATTTGATTTCAACATTTCAAGATCGTTTTGGGGAATGGTTAACCGCTCTTGGGCAACACTTACAATTATCTCTTTTGACCTTATTGGTTGCTATTTTTCTGACCATCCCACTTGCGGTTTATCTAAATGGTCACAAAAAAGCAGCGACCTGGGTGCTACAAGTTGCAGGTATCTTCCAGACCATTCCTTCAATGGCCTTGTTGGGTCTCTTTATTCCTTTCATGGGGATTGGAACCTTACCAGCCCTCACAGCCCTTGTCATTTATGCTATTTTTCCGATTTTGGAAAATACAATCACAGCCCTGAACGGCATTGATCCTAGTCTTGAGGAGGCAGGGATTGCTTTTGGGATGACCAAGTGGGAGCGACTCAAAAAGTTTGAAATTCCACTGGCCATGCCTGTCATTGTATCGGGGGTTCGGACAGCGACTGTTATGATCATTGGGACAGCGACTCTAGCAGCTCTTGTGGGAGCTGGCGGATTGGGCTCCTTTATCCTTTTGGGAATTGATCGTCGGAATGCTAGTCTCATTTTAATCGGTGCAATCTCATCAGCCATCTTGGCCATTCTCTTTAATGTTATTCTCAAATGGTTGGAAAAGGCAAAGTTGTGTACGATTGTTTCGACCTTTGCTGTCATGGTCCTTGGTTTGGGAGTTAGTTATGTTCCAAGCATCATTCCACATAATGAGAAAGACAATCTCGTCATTGCTGGGAAGTTAGGACCTGAACCTGAGATTCTCATGAATATGTATAAACTTCTCATCGAGGAAAATACGGATATGACGGTGACGGTTAAACCCAATTTTGGGAAGACAGATTTCCTTTACCAAGCACTGAAAAAAGGGGATATTGATATTTATCCAGAATTTACAGGTACTATTACAGGCTCTCTCTTGCAGCCAGCTCCTAAAGTGAGCAATGACTCTGAAGAAGTTTATGAAGTAGCGCGTGATGGTATTAAGAAACAGGATAATCTAGTCTTACTTAATCACATGGCTTATCAAATACTTATGCTATAGCAGTTCCTAAAAAAATTGCGCAAGAATATGGACTTAAGACGATTTCAGACTTGAAAAAAGTGGAAGGACAGCTCAAGGCAGGATTCACTCTAGAGTTTAATGATCGTGAGGATGGAAACAAGGGCTTGCAGTCTGTTTATGGACTAAATCTCAATGTGGCAACCATGGAGCCAGCCCTTCGCTACCAAGCCATCCAGCCAGGTGACATTCAAATTACAGATGCTTACTCAACGGATGCTGAAATTGCTCGGTATGATTTAGTGGTTTTGGAGGATGATAAACAACTCTTCCCGCCATATCAAGGTGCACCACTGATGAAAGCTGAATTACTCGAAAAACATCCTGAGTTGGAAGTAGTCCTCAATAAACTAGCTGGTAAAATCACCGAGAGCCAGATGAGTCAGCTCAACTATCAGGTTGGTGTGGAAGGCAAGTCGGCAGAAACAGTAGCGCGTGAATTTCTCCTTCAAGAAGGAATACTTCAAAAATAAATATAGAAATTACTTTATACTAACAAAAACCCCATCTTGCTTTTTAGATAAGATGGGGTTTTTGTATTAGAATAAAAGTAGTATAAGTGTCAATACTATAGCAAATGTAATTCTGATGATATGGTGAGACTTTTTAAAGGTTCCTTTCTGTTTGTCATTCCAATAGGCTCCGAAGCAAATCAAACCACAGCCAATCAGCCAAATAGATAGTGCGACAATCGGCAAAAAGAAGTAGCAGAAGATAGATAAGGTAGCAAAGAAGTAGAGGAAGATAGATAAGGTAGCAAGGATACTTCCGATAAGGAGAAGCTGATTTCCTAGGGGATTCCTGCCTTTTCTTAATTCTGAAAGGCTAGCCAATAAATGATGAAGAGGAAAAGCAAGAAGTAAGAAGGCTATCAAAATAACAAGAATAATAACGAAGTTCATAAGATTTCCTCTCTAGCTAGAATAATGATGATTTATTTTTGTTTGTTTGTCATTTCCATGACGTCTAAGTAAAATCTCACTACTTGATCTTCCTTATAAGATTTTCCTTTTTTTAACCACCAGGTCAGTGTTTCAATAAAATTACTGACAACAAAATGTTTGAGGTAGGAGGCTGGAATCTTAGGATAGGAAACTTGCAAGTCCTCTGCGACCATAGGATAAACATGATGTTCCAATTCTTTTTGCAATTGACGAAGGAAGTAGTCATTTTTTGAAAAAAGAAGGCTGGTGACATGGTCTTGATTTTTCTTAAAATGCAAAAAAATATGTGTCAAATATGCTTCGATGCTAATATTTTCCTCGCGTTCAAAAAGATGATGAAAGAGATAACGGCAGAGCTCATCTAGGAGTAATTCCTTACTTTCATAATGACTGTAGAAGGTTGAACGACCAACATCGGCTAGGTCGATGATCTCTTGGACCGTGATGGATTCATAATCTTTCTGATTTAGTAATTGTAAAAAAGCAGTATAGATAGCTTTCCGAGTCTTGGTAATACGACGATCTTGAGTACTCATATAGACAATTTGAATCAATTGTTCAGTAACTTACAAACCGAACAGTTTGCTCCTATCCTTTCTTTTTATTTTATTGGATAATAACAATGAAGAGAAGAGATAATAGTCTCATTTCTCAGAATATTTATAGAAATATATGTTTGACGCAGTAGCTGATTGGGATCTTCTTTCGCTATTTAGCCCCAAAGAGCACCTAGTCAGCCTTGCAGGGGTGGGACTAGGAAAATTTTTTTATAAAATTTATTCTATCCTACTCTCATTATAACAAAGGAAGGTGGAAAAATGAGTTCAAAACGTGCTATTTGGCTGGCTTTTTTCTTAAATTTGAGTTACGCCATTGTTGAGTTTATTGCAGGCGGAGTATTTGGTTCTAGTGCTGTTCTTGCGGACTCTGTCCATGACTTAGGAGATGCGATTGCAATTGGGCTATCAGCCTTTCTTGAAACAATTTCCAATCGTGAAGAGGATAGTCATTACACCTTGGGTTACAAACGATTTAGCCTTCTAGGAGCTTTGATAACGGCTGTGATTCTCATGACAGGATCTGCTCTAGTCATTTTGGAAAATATAAGGAAACTTTTTCATCCACAACCTATCAATGATGAAGGAATCCTCTGGCTTGGAATTATTGCGGTTAGTATAAATGTGCTAGCGAGTTTAGTGGTTCGTAAAGGAAAAACAAAGAATGAGTCTATACTTAGCCTGCATTTTCTGGAAGATACCCTGGGTTGGATAGCAGTTATCCTGATGGCAATTATTCTACGATTTACGGATTGGTATATCTTAGATCCTCTCTTATCACTTGTCATTTCCTTCTTTATCTTGTCAAAAGCCATTCCTCGTTTTTGGTCTACACTTAAGATATTTCTCGATGCGGTTCCTGAAGGTATTGATACAGGTAAGCTGGAAAAGGAGTTGTTTGCTCTAGAAAATATCAAGAGTATCAATCAACTGAGTATTTGGTCCATGGATGGTCTAGAAAATAATGCAATTGTTCATCTATGCTTAGAGGATTGGGCACGAATGGAAGAATGCAAAGAAGCTATTCGCAGTCAATTAAGACAAAGTGGAGTTCACAATATTACTATTGAAGTGGATACTAGTCCAATGAATCATAATCAACACAAACGCTGCCTTGAAGATATTGGGGGCATAAAAGGTCACGAACACTAGAGAAGTTTTGGAAAGGTTGATACTGTTTTTTTCTCCTATATATGCTATTTTTCATTTGCTAGTATACAAATCTTTAAATTGAGTGTAAACTAAAAGTATCAAAAGAAGTAGGGGAAAATATGTTTTACAAAACCTTAAACAACAATATCAAAATGCCACAACTTGGATTTGGAGTATTTCAGACTCCAGTAGATGAAACAAAGCGAGCAGTTCTTGAGGCTATCGAGGTTGGTTATCGTTCCTTTGATACCGCTCAAATCTATGGCAATGAAGCAGGTGTGGGGGGAAGCTATCTTGGAGTCAGGTCTTCCACGGGAAGAATTCTTCATCACGACCAAGGTTTGGATTTCGAATGCCGGCTATGAAAAGGCCAAAGCATCTATCGAAGAATCCTTGAAAAAGCTTCAAACAGATTATATTGACCTTTTGTTGGTTCACCAACCTTTCGCCTAATCGATTCATTGATCTTCAGCATTTTGTGGAAATTAAACCGGCTGTCAACCAGATAGAAACCCATGTCTTTCAGCAACAAAAAGAAGCCAAAAAGTATTTGGAAAAATACAATTGCCAAATCGAGTCTTGGGGGCCTTTTGCGGAAGGAAAAAATGACTTCTTTAATACTCCTTTGTTGAAGGAAATTGGAGAAAAGTATGGCAAATCAGTAGCGCAAGTAGCTCTACGTTTCTTACTTCAAAGTGACCTGGTTGTTATTCCTAAGTCTGTTCGTAAAGAACGGATGCAAGAGAACTTTGATATTTTTGACTTTGAGTTAACAGAAGATGAAATGAAGAGTATAGAAGGATTGGACCAAGGACGTACACTCTTTCATGATCATCAAGAACCTGAAACAGCTGAAAGATTTATCTCATTTTTAGGCTAAGTAAAGGAGACCAGCTAGTCTGACTATTATATCTATAAGATGATTGAGTTCTTAGGAGTCAATTTTGTTTGGCGGAAACTTTTACTATCATCTTGCATGCTATTTCACTCATAAAAGTGTATACTGAAGTTAAGAAAGCAATAGAAAGTAGGTTGTTCTTATGAAGAAAACAGTCTATACAAAAGCAGGGCAAGTTGGTCTTGTCGAAGTGGAGCGTCCGAAAATTGAGGCGCCGGATGATGTTGTTCTCCGGATTGTCCGTACCTGTGTTTGTGGATCAGACCTCTGGAGCTACCGTAATCCAGACATTGAAAAGGGGCATCAAAATAGTGGTCACGAGGCTATTGGAATCGTCGAAGAAATCGGAGATGCTATTACAACGGTTAAACCAGGAGATTTTGTCATTGCGCCTTTCACCCATGGCTGTGGCGAGTGTGACGCCTGTCGCGCTGGTTATGATGGAACTTGTGATCGCCATATTGGAACTAACTGGTCTGATGGAGTGCAGGCAGAGTACATGCGTTTTGAATATGCAAACTGGGCACTCGTAAAAGTCCCTGGACAACCATCCGATTATACTGAAGCCATGCTCAAATCCTTCTTGACTTTGGCAGATGTTATGCCGACTGGCTACCATGCCGCGCGTGTGGCTCATGTTAAACCAGGTGACAAAGTGGTGGTAATCGGTGATGGGGCAGTTGGACAATGTGCTGTTATTGCAGCCAAAATGCGTGGAGCTTCCCAAATCGTCCTCATGAGCCGTCATGAAGATCGACAAAAGCTGGCTTTGGAATTCGGTGCTACAGCGGTGGTTGAAGAACGTGGTCAAGAAGGTATTGCTAAGGTCCGTGAAGTCCTTGGTGGCGGAGCGGATGCTGCCCTTGAATGTGTCGATACCGCAGCAGCTGTTGATCAAGCCCTAGGTGTCCTTCACAATGGAGGTCGCTTAGGATTTGTTGGTGTGCCTCACTACAATAACCGTGCTCTTGGTTCGACCTTTGCCCAAAACATCTCTGTAGCAGGTGGAGCAGCTTCTGTTACCACCTATGACAAACAGTTCTTACTCAAGGCTGTCCTTGATGGAGACATCAATCCAGGTCGTGTGTTCACTCATAGTTATCGCTTAGATGAGATTGATCGAGCCTATAAAGATATGGATGAACGTAAGACCATTAAAGCTATGATTGTGATTGAATAGAAAAGAAAATCCTAATAGAGAGTGAACTCTTATTAGGATTTTTTATTGTAAACAGTTGTATTTAATGCAAGGTGCTTTCTCTTAAAGTCAGCTTGGTTCCCAGCATAGTGAGGCTTGGAATCTTGCGTCCGTGGAGCACTTCTCTATTAAGGATATCCATGCCTGTGCGTCCCATTTCCTCTGTATAAACAGTGATACTTGAAAGTGGTGGGAAAACTTGTTTGGTCAAGCTAGTGTCATTAAAGGAAATCAAACTCACTCGCTCTGGTAGGTGGATACTAGCTTCTTGGAGTGCCCGAAGGGCACCGATTGCCAGACTATCGCTTGCAGCAAAAAAGGCAGATGGAAGTTGTTCCCCAAAGCTTTGAATTGCATGTTTCATTAAGTCGTAGCCAGATTGGGCAGTAAACTCTCCTTGGAAAATCAGTTCTTCATGATAGATTCCCAGTTCCTGTGTGTAGCTGATAAAGGCTTCAAGTCGTTTGTCATGGATTTCTTCCTCTTGATCAGTCGTAATCTCGAGTCCAGTCAGAATTCCAACCCTGTCCATGCCTTGATTGATAAAATAATCCAAAACTTGTTTGACAGCATTTGAAAAATCAGTGATAACACAAGTATGCCCTAAAGCCAGAGTGTCACTATCTAAAAATACTAGAGGCTTTTGATATTCCTCGAATGAAGCAATCTGTGCACGACTAAATTTACCTATGCAGAGGATACCAATCACTTCCTCACTAAGCGTGAAAGGTTGGTCGTTAAAATAGCGTAAAATGTCATAGTCTAACTCTTGAGCTCTTTTTCAATTCCAAGACGGATCTGGTAGTAGTAGAGATCTTCTAATTCTCCTTGTTCGCTCACCCACTGGATGATAGCAATTTTTTGTTTGAGTTTATGACTTTCGCCTGTTTTGAGATGTTTTGTATATCCTAGCTCTTCTGCGACGGTTAAGATACGATGTCGAGTTTCTTCTGTGACAGATAGGCTCTGATCGCGATTGAGAACGCGGGATACAGTTGCGATCGAGACAGAGGCTAGCTGAGCGATATCTTTGAGTGTAGCCATAATTCCCCTCCTTTTTAGGTTATTATAGCATATTTTTGTTGCTTTTTACCTATAGTTTAGTAAAATATAGGTAAAAATGTTGACCAAAGCAAAACCCTTGGGTACAATAGAAGAAAACGATTACAGGTTAAGGTTTTTTACCTAACAATTCGTCAAAGGAGAATTCATATGACACAACATCTTACTGCTGATGCACTTCGCAAGGATTTTCTTGCTGTTTTTGGTCAAGAAGCAGATCAAACCTTCTTCTCACCAGGTCGTATCAACTTGATTGGGGAACATACTGACTACAACGGTGGCCATGTTTTCCCAGCTGCTATTTCACTAGGAACATATGGGGCTGCTCGCAAGCGCGATGATCAAGTTTTGCGTTTTTACTCAGCAAACTTTGAGGATAAAGGCATTATCGAAGTTCCTCTAGCTGACCTTAAATTTGAGAAAGAGCACAACTGGACTAACTATCCAAAAGGTGTTCTTCATTTCTTGCAAGAAGCTGGACATGTGATTGATAAAGGTTTTGATTTCTATGTATTTGGAAATATCCCAAATGGTGCAGGTTTGTCCTCTTCAGCTTCATTGGAGCTTTTGACTGGTGTCGTGGCAGAATACCTCTTTGATCTAAAATTGGATCGTCTAGATTTAGTAAAAATCGGGAAATTGACAGAGAATAATTTTATCGGTGTTAACTCTGGTATCATGGACCAATTTGCTATCGGTATGGGGGCAGATCAACGTGCCATTTATCTGGATACAAATAGTTTAGAATATGACTTGGTTCCCCTTGATTTGAAGGACAATGTTGTTGTTATCATGAATACCAACAAACGCCGTGAACTAGCAGATTCTAAGTACAATGAACGTCGTGCTGAATGTGAAAAAGCAGTAGAAGAACTCCAAGTGGCCTTAAATATTCAAACCTTAGGTGAATTGGATGAGTGGGCTTTTGATGAATACAGTTACCTCATCAAAGATGAAAATCGTTTGAAACGTGCTCGTCACGCCGTTCTTGAAAACCAACGTACACTTAAAGCACAAGCGGCTCTTCAAGCAGGAGATTTGGACAAGTTTGGTCGTTTGATGAATGCTTCTCATGTTTCGCTTGAGCACGATTACGAAGTGACTGGATTGGAATTAGATACCCTTGTTCATACGGCTTGGGCTCAAGAAGGTGTTCTTGGTGCTCGTATGACAGGAGCAGGTTTTGGTGGTTGTGCCATTGCCCTGGTTCAAAAAGATGCGGTTGAGGCCTTTAAAGAAGCTGTTGGCAAGCACTACGAAGAAATCGTTGGCTATGCACCAAGCTTCTATATCGCTGAAGTTGCAGGTGGTACTCGCATCCTTGAATAGTCAGAAGGAGGTTTTCTAGTGACCTTAGTAGAAACATTTGTGACCAAAGTCATTGCAGAAAGTAGCTTTGAAGAGTTGGATTGGATCTATCTGACCAATCGTGTTTTAGCACTGGTGGGAGATGGAGTTCTTGAAGTTGAGACTGACCAGGATAACTTGATTGATCTCAAAGAGCATCTTGTCGAGGAAGCAGTTCGCTTGGAAACTATTGAAGATAGTCTGGCAGCGCGTGAGATTCTCGGTGCAGACCTCATGGATTTGGTAACTCCTTGTCCAAGTCAGGTTAATCGTGACTTTTGGGATACCTATGCCCAGTCACCAGAGCAGGCGATTGCGAACTTCTACCAACTCAGTCAGAAGAATGACTACATCAAACTAAAGGCTATCGCAAAGAATATTGCTTATCGTGTTCCGTCTGACTACGGTGAATTAGAGATTACCATCAATCTCTCTAAGCCTGAAAAGGATCCAAAAGAGATAGCGGCAGCTAAGTTGGTTAAGTCGAGTAACTATCCTCAATGTCAGCTCTGTATGGAAAATGAAGGTTACCATGGTCGTGTCAACCATCCAGCTAGAAGCAACCATCGCATTATTCGTTTTGATATTTCTGGGCAGGAGTGGGGCTTCCAGTATTCGCCTTACGCTTACTTTAATGAGCACTGTATTTTCCTAGATAGCAAGCATCGTCCTATGGCCATTAGTCGCCAAAGTTTTGAACGTTTGTTAGCAATTGTGGAGCAATTTCCAGGTTACTTTGCTGGTTCAAATGCTGATTTGCCAATCGTGGGTGGCTCCATCCTGACCCATGATCATTACCAAGGTGGGCGCCATGTATTCCCAATGGAAGTGACTCCTATTCAGAAAAACTTTACCTTTGAAGGTTTTGAAACTGTCAAAGCAGGAATTGTCCAGTGGCCTATGTCCGTCATTCGACTAACTTCAGATTCTAAAGAGGATTTGACAGAACTAGCGGATAAAATCTTACTGGCTTGGCGTCAATACTCAGATCCAAGTGTACAGGTCTTGGCAGAAAGTAATGGAACACCGCATCATACCATTACACCGATAGCCCGTAAGCGAGATGGGCAGTTTGAGTTAGACTTGGTTTTACGGGATAACCAAACATCTCCAGAGCATCCAGATGGTATCTATCATCCCCACAAGGATGTCCAACATATCAAGAAGGAAAATATCGGCTTGATAGAGGTCATGGGTTTGGCAATTTTGCCACCACGCTTGAAGGAAGAAGTGGAGCAAGTAGCAACTTATCTAGTCGGAGAGGATGTTTCAGTTTCAGATTATCACCAAGAATGGGCGGATGAATTGAAAGAATCCCATCCTGGATTGACTGACAAAGACCAAGCTCTTGAAATCGTCCAAGAATCTGTCGGTAAATCTTCGCTCGAGTTTTGGAAGATGCAGGAGTTTACAAGCAAACAGAAGAAGGACAAGCTGCTTTTATGCGCTTTGTGGAGCAGGTGGGTATTTTGCCCGAATAAGTGCTTGTCTCTTGCGTAGAGTCTTGAAAAGTAGTATCATAGTGTCGTTTGAAATATCAGGAGGAACGTATGAAAGATTTTCACTTTGACGCTATATCTGCCTTTGAAAATTACGAAATTGAAAAAATGAGAGATGGCCACGTTGTGGTGACGACAAAAGTAGTGGACTCTTCACTCAACTACTATGGAAATGCTCATGGAGGCTATCTATTTACCCTTTGTGACCAAATCAGTGGACTTGTGGTGATCTCGCTTGGTTTAGACGGAGTGACACTCCAGTCTTCCATCAACTATCTGAAAGCTGGAAATCTAGGGGATGTTCTCACTATCAAAGGAGAATGTGTCCATCAAGGACGTACCACTTGTGTCGTCGATGTTGACATCATCAACCAAGATGGCCGAAATGTCTGCAAGGCAACCTTCACCATGTTTGTCACAGGACATCGATCTGAAGATAGACAGGTGAGGATATAGGAAATATAAAAAAGAGGCATATGAACTGCACCCCAAAAGTTAGACATAAAAATCTAACTTTTGGGGTGTTTTTATTATGAAATTAACTTATGAAGATAAAATTCAAATATATGAATTAAGAAAGAAAGGAGAGAGCTTCAGAGAGCTTTCAAATCAATTTGGGATAAACATTTCTAATCTTCAGTACATGATTAAATTGATTGATCGTTATGGGATAAAAATTGTCAAAAAAGGAAAGAATTGTTACTATTCTCCTGAACTAAAACAAGAGATCATTGATAAAGTTCTTCTTGAAGGTCGTTCACAAATTAGGGTGTCTCTGGATTATGCTCTTCCAAGTAGTGGATTACTTTCGAATTGGCTGGCACAATACAAGAAAAACGGGTATACTATTGTTGAGAAAATAAGAGGGAGACCACCTAAAATGGGACGTAAGTCAAAGAAGAAACCTGAAGAGATGACAGAGTTAGAACGTCTTCAAGCAGAAAATGAATACCTGAGAGCGGAGAATGCTGTTCTAAAAAAGTTGAGAGAACTCCGATTGAGGGACGAAAAAGAGCAAGAAGAAAAACGGAAATTGTCCGAGGATTGGTAACAGAGTTTGCTTTAGAGATTCTTCTAAAGATTATTAAGCTTGCCCGTTCAACTTATTATTATCATTTAAAACAGCTGGATCAAAGCGATAAAGATTATGATGTTAAAGCTGAAATTCAAGCTATTTTTACTGAGCACAAAGGAAATTATGGCTATCGCCGAATAACTCTTGAATTGAGGAATCGTGGTCATATAATAAACCATAAGAAGGTCCAACGTCTGATGAAGATCCTTTGTTTAAGTGCTCGAATTCGTCGGAAACGGAAGTATTCTTCTTATCAAGGAGAGATTGGCAAGAAAGCAGATAATCTTATTCAACGCCAATTTGAAGCAGCCAAACCAATGGAAAAGTGCTACACGGATGTGACTGAGTTTGCCATTCCAAATAGCACTCAGAAACTCTATTTATCGCCCGTTTTAGATGGTTTCAACAGCGAAATTATTGCTTTTAATCTTTCTTGTTCGCCTAATTTAGAACAAGTACAAACAATGTTGGAACAGGCATTCACAGAGAAGCACTACGAGAATACGATTCTCCATAGCGATCAAGGCTGGCAATACCAACACGATTCTTATCATCGGTTCCTAGAAAGTAAGGGAATTCGAGCATCTATGTCACGTAAGGGCAACAGCCCAGACAACGGCATGATGGAATCTTTCTTTGGCATTTTAAAATCCGAAATGTTTTATGGCTATGAGAAAACCTTTAAATCACTTAATCAATTGGAACAAGCTATTGTAGACTATATCAATTACTACAACAACAAACGAATTAAGGTAAAACTAAAAGGACTTAGTCCTGTACAATACAGAACTAAATCCTTTGGGTAAATTAATTGTCTAACTTTTTGGGGTCAGTACAATATGCCTCTTTTTTTATTACTTTTCCACTCTAGTGCTGTATTATACTATTCACTAAATCTTAAAAAGTAGCCATCTGGGTCTAAAACTGCAAATTCATGAGGATAGATATGCTTCTCACCAACACGAAATTCTCTTTTAGTCAAAGGACGATGAATAGGATAGTTAGACTCGATTACTTTCTGATGGAGTCTAGGGACATCCTTTATGCCAAAGGAGATATTGACACCACGACCAAATGGGTAGGTCAGTTCAGCTAATTCATCCTTTGGTCCCTCCTCTAACATTAGCTGGCAGTCTTCAAGCGAGAGAAAGAGAAATTTTTCCTCTGGACGCTCGTATTCGACAGAGAATCCCAATAAGTCGCAGTAGAAGTGACGCGATTTCTCGATATCCGATACGACAAATTCAGGGATGACAGCTTGATAGTCCATTCGTTTTCTCCTTAGAAATCAATCTCCATGACAATCGGTGTATGGTCTTGGCGAGCACCTGAGTCAATCATATCAGATTTAGTGACTTTGTCTGCGAGACGGTTACTTGTGAGCCAGTAGTCGATTCTCCAGCCTGTGTTGTTGATTTTTGAAGTCTTGCTACGTTGTGCCCACCAAGTATAGCGTTCTGGCACATCGCCATGGATATGGCGGAAGGTATCTGTAAATCCTTTGGCTAAAAGGTTTGTAAATCCTTCACGTTCTTCGTCTGTAAAACCTGGTGAACGACGGTTGCTGGCTGGGTTGGCAAGGTCAATTTCCTTGTGGGCAACGTTGTAGTCTCCGGTTGCTAGGACAGGTTTTTGCTTGTCTAGTTGAGTCAAGTACTCTGCATATTTGACATCCCAGACTTGACGATCTTCCAAGCGTTTGAGTCCATCACCAGCGTTTGGTGTGTAAACTTGGGTCACGAAAAATGTATCAAATTCTAGGGTAATGATGCGACCTTCCGAGTCCATAGTAGAAGGGGCACCGATTTCCGGAAAGCTGATAGTTGGAGTGAGTTCTTTCTTATAGAGAAACATAGTTCCAGCATAACCTTTACGAGCAGGTTCTTGAGAGGAACGCCAAGTATTTTCATATCCAGGGAAGAGTTCTTCTAACACCTCAAGATGTTTTTTAGTAGGCCCTGTAGCTGAAAGCTTGGTTTCTTGGATGGCAATAATATCAGCGTCTTCGGCTACCAAGGTTTGGAGGACATCTTGTGATAATTTCGCACGCGCAGAATCACTTGTCAATGCTGCATTGAGGGAATCAATATTCCATGAGATTAGTTTCATAATGTTTACCTTTTCATTCAGATTATAGACAATATTATACCAGAAAAAGAAGCAATTCCCCAGCGTATAGTTTGAAAAATCAAGGTCATTCCTATATAATAAAGAATGATTTATGTAAAGGATTGAAAATGAATGAAATGTTACTCCTACGAATATTTTTATCGCTGAGTATGATAAAGGTCAACTAAGCGTCGTCACCTATGAATAAGAAAAACCTGGGGTTCATGCCTCAGGTTTCCATTTGTTATTAGAAAGGAATTTTATGTCCATCATCCAAAAACTCTGGTGGTTTTTTAAATTAGAAAAACGCCGTTACCTAGTTGGAATTGTAGCTCTGGTTTTAGTCTCTGTGCTAAACCTCATCCCACCTATGGTTATGGGGCGCGTGATCGATGCCATCACTTCAGGACGATTAACACAGGATGAGCTCCTGCTTCATCTCTTTTATCTCCTGTTGGCAGCTTTCGGGATGTACTATCTGCGTTACGTTTGGCGTATGTATATCCTAGGGACTTCCTACCGACTTGGACAAATCATGCGTTCAAGACTATTTGAACATTTTACAAGGATGTCTCCCGCTTTTTATCAGAGTTATCGGACTGGGGATTTGATGGCTCACGCAACCAATGATATCAATGCTCTGACTCGTTTAGCAGGTGGTGGTGTCATGATGGCAGTGGATGCCTCTATCACAGCCTTGGTGACTCTCTTGACTATGCTCTTTAGCATTTCTTGGCAGATGACCTTGGTTGCCATTCTACCTTTGCCGTTTATGGCCTATGGGACTAGTCGTTTGGGGAGAAAGACCCACAAAGCTTTTGGCGAATCGCAAGCAGCCTTTTCTGAACTCAACAATAAGGTTCAAGAATCTGTATCAGGTATCAAGGTAACCAAGTCCTTTGGCTATCAGTCTGATGAATTGGCATCTTTCCAGGAAGTCAATGATTTGACCTTCCAAAAGAATCTGCAAACCATGAAATATGATAGCCTCTTTGACCCCATGGTTCTGCTATTTGTTGGTTCCTCTTATGCCTTAACTCTCTTAGTCGGTGCCTTATGGTGCAAGCAGGACAAGTAACCGTTGGGAATCTTGTCACCTTTATCTCTTACTTGGATATGTTAGTCTGGCCCTTGATGGCGATTGGTTTTCTCTTTAATATTACTCAAAGAGGGAAGGTTTCTTATCAACGAATTGAGAGTCTTTTGTCCCAAGAGTCACCTGTCAAAGATCCAGAATCTCCACTTGAAGGGATTGAAAATGGGCGCTTAGACTATACCATTGATCGTTTTGCCTTTGAAGACGAAGAGACGCTGAGAGATATCCATTTTAGTCTCGAAAAAGGGCAAACCTTGGGCTTGGTTGGGCAAACTGGTTCAGGGAAAACTGCTTTGATTAAATTGCTCCTACGTGAGTATGACGTTGACCAAGGAGCTATTTATCTAAATGGTCATGACATTCGTGACTATCGACTAGCTGACTTACGAAGTTTGATGGGATACGTTCCACAGGACCAATTTCTTTTTGCTAGTTCTATCCTAGAGAATATCCGTTTTGGAAATCCCGACCTGCCTTTCTCAGCAGTAGAAGAAGCGACTAAGTTGGCTCAAGTCTATCAAGATATTCAAGCCATGCCTGAAGGATTTGATACTGTTATCGGCGAAAAAGGTGTCAGTCTATCTGGTGGGCAAAAGCAACGTCTGGCTATGAGTCGGGCTATGATTTTAAATCCTGATATCTTGATTTTAGATGATTCCTTGTCAGCTGTGGATGCTAAGACAGAGTTCGCGATTATCGATAATCTCAAGGAAACTCGCAAAGATAAAACGACTATCATCACTGCCCATCGTCTCAGTGCAGTTGTTCATGCAGATTTGATTTTGGTGATGCAGGATGGTCGCATCATTGAACGAGGTAGGCATGAAGACTTACTAGCCTTGGATGGTTGGTATGCCCAAACCTACCAGTCTCAACAGTTAGAAATGAAAGGAGAAGAAGATGCGGAATAAACAAGAACAATGGGCTGTATTGAAGCGTTTGTTGTCTTATCTTAAGCCCTATGGTCTCCTAACCTTTTTAGCCCTTGCTTTTCTCCTTGCGACGACTGTTGTTAAGAGTATTATCCCCCTGGTAGCTTCGCACTTTATCGACCAGTATCTAAACAACCTTAATCAGCTTGCTGTTACAGTTTTGCTCGTCTACTATGGTCTCTATATCCTTCAAACCATTGTTCAATATGTAGGGAATCTCCTTTTTGCGCGTGTGTCCTATAGCATTGTTAGAGATATTCGACGTGATGCCTTTGCCAATATGGAGAAGCTAGGCATGTCTTACTTTGATAAAACGCCTGCAGGCTCTATTGTCTCTCGTTTGACAAATGACACCGAGACTATCAGTGATATGTTTTCGGGAATCTTATCCAGCTTTATCTCGGCAGTTTTTATCTTTGTGACGACCCTTTATACCATGTTAGTTCTGGACTATCGTCTGACCGCTTTAGTCTTGCTCTTTCTGCCTTTGATTTTCCTTTTGATCAATCTCTATCGTAAAAAATCGGTCAAGGTCATTGAAAAAACCAGAAGTCTATTGTCAGATATTAACAGTAAGCTGGCAGAAAATATCGAAGGAATTCGTATTATTCAAGCCTTTAACCAAGAAAAACGCCTGCAAGAAGAGTTTGATGAGATAAACCAGGAACACCTAGTCTACGCTAACCGTTCAGTAGCCTTGGATTCTCTCTTTTTACGTCCAGCTATGAGTTTGTTGAAGCTGTTGGGATATGCGGTTTTGATGGCTTATTTTGGCTATCGCGGACTTTATCTAGGAATAACGGCAGGAACTATGTATGCCTTTATCCAGTACATCAACCGTCTCTTTGATCCGCTCATCGAGGTGACACAGAACTTTTCTACCCTTCAGACATCCATGGTGTCAGCAAGTCGTGTCTTTGCACTGATCGATGAGTCCAACTATGAACCGGTCCAAGAAAATGGTCAATCCAAGATTCAAGAAGGAAATATCCGCTTTGAACATGTGTCCTTCTCTTATGATGGAAAACACCAAATTCTCGATGATATTTCCTTTACTGTCAATAAAGGAGAAACCATTGCTTTTGTCGGTCATACGGGATCGGGAAAATCTTCTATCATCAATGTTCTCATGCGCTTTTATGAATTCCAGTCAGGTCGGGTACTACTAGATGGTGTGGATATTCGAGAGTATGGTCAAGATGAGCTGAGAAAAAACATCGGTTTGGTTCTACAGGACCCCTTCCTCTATCATGGGACCATTAAGTCCAATATCGCCATGTACCAAGATATCAGCGATGACCAAGTCAAGGCTGCAGCAGAATTTGTCGATGCAGATTCCTTCATTCAGGACCTTCCATTAGGCTATGATGCTCCTGTATCTGAGCGTGGTTCGAGTTTTTCAACTGGTCAACGTCAGCTTCTTGCCTTTGCTAGAACTGTTGCCAGTCAACCTAAAATCCTGATTTTGGATGAAGCGACAGCCAATATCGACTCTGAAACAGAAGCTCTGGTCCAAAATTCCCTAGCTAAGATGAGACAAGGTCGGACAACCATTGCCATCGCCCATCGCCTTTCTACCATTCAAGATGCTAACTGTATCTATGTTCTTGATAAGGGACTTATTATCGAAAGTGGAACCCACGAAGAACTCCTAGCATTGGGTGGAACCTATCACAAGATGTATAGTTTGCAGGCAGGGGCTCTTTCCTAAGGAAGAATTCCTTTAAAACACAGATTTCTTGCACTGCCTCTTTCATTTTGTGGTATAATGTAGAATGTTAATAAAGATTATATAAAAAAACAGAGGAGAATGTGCATGCTGAAATGGGATGAACTACCTCAAGAAATGCAATTGAGCGAGGTAAAACCATACTACCAGCTTGTGTCTAGAAGAAAAGGCTCACTGATTTCCAAGCGTTGTCTAGATTTGTTTCTAGCCGTAGTCTTGTTAATCTTGACCTCCCCCTTATTTCTGATTCTAAGCATCTGGATCAAGCTAGATAGCAAGGGTCCAGTTATTTACAAGCAAGTGCGGGTAACCCAGTACAACCGACATTTCAAGATTTGGAAATTCCGGACTATGGTGACGGATGCTGATAAAAAAGGAAGTCTGGTAACTTCTGCAAATGACAGTCGCATCACTAAAGTTGGAAATTTCATTCGACGTGTTCGTTTGGATGAATTGCCGCAATTGGTCAATGTCCTCAAAGGAGAGATGTCCTTTGTAGGAACACGCCCAGAAGTACCACGCTACACAGAGCAGTATAGCCCTGAAATGATGGCTACCTTGCTCTTACCTGCAGGGATTACATCGCTTGCCAGCATTAACTATAAGGATGAGGATGCCATCATCAGTCAAATGACTGCAAAGGGTATGACTGTTGACCAGGCTTATGTAGAAAGAGTCCTTCCAGAGAAAATGCACTTTAACCTAGCCTACCTACGTGATTTTAATTTCTTCGGAGATATCAAGATCATGTTCCAGACTGTAGTTGAAGTTTTAAAATAAAGTAGTCACAAGAGTGAATACAGTAAAAGGAGTAAATCAATGACAAAGTATAATATTCCATTTTCACCACCCGATATTACCGAAGCTGAAATTGCTGAAGTAGCCGATACCCTTCGTTCTGGTTGGATCACAACAGGTCCAAAGACAAAAGAATTAGAGCGTCGTCTGTCCGTCTATACTCAGACGCCTAAGACAGTCTGCCTCAACTCTGCAACAGCAGCTCTTGAATTAATCTTGCGCGTGCTTGAAGTAGGGCCTGGTGACGAAGTCATCGTTCCAGCTATGACCTATACAGCTTCATGTAGTGTCATCACTCACGTTGGTGCGACACCAGTGATGGTTGATATCCAAGATGATACCTTTGAAATGGACTATGATAAGCTTGAGCAAGCTATTACTGAGAAGACTAAAGTCATCATCCCGGTAGAACTAGCAGGGATTATCTGTGACTATGACCGTTTGTTCCAAGTTGTAGAAAAGAAACGCGACCTCTTTACAGCTGCTAGCAAGTGGCAAAAGGCCTTTAACCGTATTGTGATTGTCTCTGATAGTGCCCATGCTTTAGGTTCAACCTACAAGGGACAACCAGCCGGTTCAATCGCTGACTTTACATCATTCTCTTTCCACGCAGTCAAGAATTTTACAACTGCAGAAGGAGGAAGTGCCACTTGGAAAGCCAATCCAGCGATTGATGATGAAGAAATGTATAAGGAATTCCAAATCCTATCTCTTCATGGTCAAACAAAAGATGCGCTTGCCAAGATGCAACTGGGTTCATGGGAATACGATATCGTAACTCCTGCCTACAAGTGCAACATGACGGATATCATGGCTTCAATTGGTTTGGTACAATTGGATCGTTATCCTGGCTTGCTTCAACGTCGTAAGGATATTGTGGATCGCTATGACCGTGGATTTGCAGGGACTCCTATCCATCCATTGGCTCATGAGACAGATGCAGTTGAATCTTGTCGTCACCTTTACATTACCCATGTAGAAGGTGCGAGCCTCGAAGAGCGCAATCAAATCATTCAAGAATTGGCTAAGGCAGGAATTGCAAGTAATGTTCATTACAAACCGCTTCCGCTTTTGACAGCCTATAAGAATCTTGGTTTCGATATGGCAGATTATCCAAAGGCTTATGCCTTCTTTGTAAACGAAATTACACTGCCACTTCACACGAAATTAACAGACGAAGAAGTAGACTATATCATTGAGACTTTTGTCAGAGTTTCTGAAGAAGTTCTTGCTTCACAAATAATTAAAAAAATTAGTAAAAAATGAATGAAAACGATTGACAAAGAAAAAACAATAACATATAATTAACTCAACAAATCAGAAAAGTAGTTATTTTTGATCTTCAGGGAGCCTGTGGTTACTGTGAACAGGTGTTTGAAAGTAGTGAAATTGGGCTGATTTGAAAAAATGAATTTGAAACAATGAAAATTCGGTAGGCACACCTTACAGTGCAACTTGTTGTTAGACAAGGCAGAGATGTAAAGGGGATATTCTCTTTACAATTGAGGTGGTACCGCGTTACGAACGCCCTCACATGGAAATATATTCCGTGTGTGGGCTTTTTCTATCCGTCAGTTTGTTTATCTTTTTTTAAGGCGTTAAGTCGCTTTGATGAACTTGAGTTCTATCTACAGCTCCTTGCCTACTACTAAAAGCAAACAAAAAGCCGGATTCATACAGAAGGAGGAAAATTTTATGACAACTAAAGGATATTTTGGACAATTTGGTGGTAGTTTTGTACCAGAACCAATTCAGGTTTTACTAGATGAATTGGAAGTGACTTTTGAAAAATACAAGGATGATCCAGAGTTTTTAGCTGAGTTTCGTCATTACTTGAAGGATTATTCAGGTCGCGAAACACCGCTCTATTTTGCAGAAAGTTTGACAGAGCACCTAGGTGGAGCTAAGATTTATCTCAAGCGTGAAGACCTTAACCACCTTGGATCTCACAAACTTAACAACGTTTTAGGACAAATCCTTCTAGCAAAACGCATGGGTAAAAAGCGTGTCATTGCTGAGACAGGAGCTGGCCAGCACGGTGTTGCGACAGCTGCAGCTGCAGCTAAGTTTGGTATGGCATGTGATGTCTACATGGGGGCAGAAGATGTGGAGCGTCAACGTCTCAATGTCTTCCGCATGGAGATGATGGGAGCAACTGTTCACGCAGTTGAAACTGGTACTCGTACCCTCAAAGATGCGGTTGACGCAGCCTTTGGAGCATGGATGAATGACCTTGAAGCCTTCTACGTTTTAGGTTCTGCTGTAGGCCCTCACCCTTATCCAACGATTGTTCATGAATTCCAAAAAGTCATCAGTGAAGAATCTCGTCGTCAAATCTTGGAAAAAGAAGGACGACTGCCAGACTACGTCATTGCCTGTGTGGGCGGTGGTTCCAATGCCATCGGTGCCTTTTCACAGTATGTAGCTGATGAAGAAGTCAAATTGGTCGGGGTAGAAGCTGCTGGTCACGGTTTAGATACTGACAAACACGCAGCAACTATGACTAAGGGTAGTGTTGGTATTGTTGATGGAATGAAGACCTATGCAGTCTTTAAGGAAGATGGAGAGCTCGCGCCAGTTTACTCTATCTCAGCAGGTTTGGACTATCCAGGGGTTGGTCCAGAACATGCCTTCTTTAAAGACTCTGGTCGAGTAGAATATGTAGCAGCGACAGACGAAGAAGCTGTCCAAGCCTTGCTTTTATTAAGCAAAACAGAAGGAATTATCCCGGCGATTGAAAGCTCACATGCTATCGCTGAAGCAGTCAAACGCGCACCAAAACTAAGTAAAGATGAGATTATCATCATCAATGTCTCTGGTCGTGGAGACAAGGACG
>BNJS01002764.1_pt1 | contig 189391 bp, 382 predicted proteins | sample 8540461 | NCBI WGS metagenome assembly BNJS01 (sample SAMD00202454, study PRJDB9452) | human saliva metagenome | isolation source: human saliva | place: Japan
TCAAGATGTCGGTGATGTGGTCTCTGTTAACGGCAATATTTTTTAGTAGCAAAATTAATTCATAATAACGTATTTCATATCATCAGCGAGAACTGACAGATTTCGTAGTTCAAAGAATTGCCCCTACGGTTCTCAAACCTTCCGACGTAACATCAGGCGTTCAACGCTTTTCCGCCCCACCGGTCACATTGGCCAGCAGCTCATCACTTTTTCATTGTTCATTCGAACCTTCACCTCGCTCAGGTCGGCCGTTTGAAAGCCACCACAGCCATCAGCTCGGTCATTTTTCATCGATTCACGATACCCGCCGCATTTGCGGCATCACCACCCCAGCGAACATGCGAATCTTCGTTCGACGGCGCTCACAAGAAAGTTACAGTTATCTTTCATTTCCGGTACATACACCGTAACACCGACAGCAGTTCATCGATAGGTTGCATCAGCACAGTTTAATCGATAATTATCTGACCATCGTACCACCTTCACACCATATACGGTCGTGATCTCCTCCCCGCGCTGTTCCCAGTAGCCGTCGCTCATCAATTCTAAAGGGTTAAAAACATTATTCTTCAGATGGTTTCTAACACCCACACAGGATACTGTTTCTCCACCACCATTCAATGCCCACCACCGTGGTCTTCCGCCCGGTCACCAGCACCCTGTCTGCGTCATATCAGCCTGTACCTCTTTGAGCACGTCATTGGCATCCCACCGTCTCGAGTCTCACCACCGCTTTTCTGGTCGACAACACATGGTCCTTCGGTTACTTCGTCGAGCACCGCGTTACCCTTTACCTGGCCCACCTGACCACCATCTTCACCATCGTCGTTCATCATTCCATTTGACGGTAATAGCCTGGATCATCTGCACAGTGGCCGTCATCGGCTGAAATCATTGCTGGCAATACTGGGCTCGATTCCACATGTATTTAAAATTTCCACATTGAGGACATGAACAGAATGAACATAAATGGTCAACCTGATTTTTCAATCAACGTAATGGTTAGCGTCCTCAGTATTCAATTTGTGGCCCATCGTCCTCCACTGTGGTCACACGACATCACAACGGCACCAGACCACCGAACGGTTAGAACACAGACATACCAGCGTAGCCGTATTCATTGAACATTATAACGAGGGAATTGCGCTGGTCATCTGGTAGCCAGGAGGCGACAGCGCATCGCCCAAAGATGGAAGCCCCGGTTCGGCATCATCGTGTCCGTCATCACGAGCGGCACCACTCATTTCATGAACCTGAATATCTCAGATTTGATTGGGGAGGACATATCGATTGCTCTTCCAGCTATCTCAGACCCCACAGCACAGCACCGACCGAAGTTCACAGGCGCACAATCACGGCCCACGGTCACCCACCCCTTGTCACTGGTCCCACGAAAACCCTCATTTCCACGAGTTCAACACCCGCCCATCTTCGCTTCGACCGCCGTCATCGCGTTCAACGCAGTTAAACACCAATATCGATGGGCAAACAGATTATCATCATCATCCTCTCGCGGACAACCGACAGATCTTCATATCAGAGTTACCCCGTTAAGACGGTCTCTGTCAACACAGAGAAAGCTTTGTGTTTGCTCAAGAACAGGCATCATCGGCGTATCAGCACGTACCGGCACATTTATCAGCCCGAATGGCCGAGGCACGACAAAGCCGACGAACATACCGCGCGATAACACCGACATGAATGGCCGCGCTCATCCTTGCCCGCGGATACGGCGTGGCGCTCGCCGCGCCCAGACATCGCAGTAATCAGCGTAGAAGCCTGCCACGCAGCAGCTTCAAACCATATCGAGCGTTACCGCGCATGGCTCACGTTGTTCACAACCGAAATAGTCATAAAACACCCGAACGAACATTTCAGTCATTGGCATCTTCGAGACGAACACCCAGACTTTACGACGTTCGCGTTTCATATGCAGATCCTACCATCGGCTTAAACATGCTCATTTCATGGGGCGGCAACATGACGATAACCATTTCTTCGATCGATGCCGACGCAGCGCGTCATCAATATCACAAGGATAATGCAGTGAGGCGGAGAACACACAGCTATCTCACCGGTAAAGTTGGCGATATTCGACGTATGACCTCTTCCGATGACGGTACCATCGTCATTTCCAAAGGATGTAAAAGCCAAATCAAATACTATTGTGATCCGTCACGGTAGTCATATTACTATGGGCCCATCAGAGTCCACGAATTTAGCAATGGGCACCTAATTCAGATAACAGCCTATGTTAACAGTTGATTATATACAGACAGTTGTCACAATAGCCTCTATACTTCCATGTAAAGATAACTTAACCAGTTACGATTCATTTTCGATCACGGAGAAAATATTGTACATTCACACCGATATTTTAACTTTGGTATGACAGCATTTCATGGGTATACTATCCCCATTGCCGTAATGCATATTCAGACACATACCCCTTAGTGGCTCATGAACACACAGCCACTAACATTTATTGGCGATATGCTTCGGTCAGTACGCGCCCATCAGTTATCATGACAGATCGTGACTTCAAACAGCATAGTCAGCTTAATGCTAACACTTAACTATAATAGACAACAATCATTGTCCACGACCAGGCGGTCAGTGTTTCTTTAATTACTATTACCATGGCAAATAGTGAAAGTTACCTGTCAATGGTCGTCATTTAGCGCCAGCTATTTCAAACAAGCGCTGCTCTTTCGTTACCGGCGGCGAATACTTATCGTTACACTTTTCTGTAATCCACGGCGGCACATCACCAGGGAACCACTGGCAGCGAAAGCGCACCAGCCTCCGGTAGACGATTTTCATCGTTTAACCACACCAGAACGCCGCCATGTTGCATATTTTAAATTAGCACATCTGTTCATAACGCAGGTCGATTACACAATATTTCACCACTTATCATTGCTTCGTTGACGATCGGTTCTTCTCATAAGAATCCTTCGGTTATGTTTGAGTGTTCTACCGTTAGCCCTTCTTGTCATCGCTTCAGGCAAACAATCCACCGCGATCACGTGACGGAACGATCCGCCAACATGTCCTCACGCAACACATTGTGGCAGACTAAAAACATCACGTGTGTCGCTTGGTGATTGGGTTTGAGCGTGTACGTGCGTGAGCAAAAAGAGGCTAGCGGGCATACTCTAGAACACTCAAATATAACTGAAGGATTCTGTGAAGAACCCAGGTAAATTAACTGAAAGCGAGGCGAGTAAAGTTGTTAGAAATATTGCATATATCCGACGACCTGCGGCGTGGTATATGGACTTAGATTAGCCTTTTAGAAAGATATTTAAGATATACAGCATACCTAACACATAGAAAGATATATACAATTTATGGTTAAACACAGTAGAAAAACAGTCATCTACCGGAGTTTAGTAATTTTAAAACTTCCTTTACCAGTTGGTCCCTTCAAATTGTTAATGCCTTTTGTATTACCATTCAGTGATTTACAGAAGGGTGTATTAATAACATTAAAGTATTAAAAAGAATAAGCTATGGATTGCATCATTTTGGGCGTTTCAGGTTCGTACACTTTCTATTAAACGAGAATAGCGCTAGTATTTAAATGAGCTAACTAAGAACACTTTTACAGAGCCCATTTCACAAAAGGTAACTTTCCTCTGATCATTGGCAAGTGTATAGTATTAGCATTAAAACGATATGCTTTGCTCAGGACAGAGTCGCATCTAACTAGCTGATGACATGCAGCATACCCACAAGCACTGCATCATACGATAAATCATTAGCTGAGAGCATGTGTATGCCTGATTTCTGCGTGATCATAGCTGTATCTGAGCATGATTAGCGGTGCGTGTCAGAGGGTACGCACATAGAATTTCCTCATAGCACTGTGTTAAGTAGATATCAGGATTGGAGATGCTTTTAATATTTTCTCCATGATCAAGAAAGAATCATAGCTTGTAAAGTTTAAGTTATGCACCGTTATGTGTAACAACAATCTGATATAATCGACTGATTAGCAAAGCTCAATCCCATCTGGATTAGGACCTTTTTCCATTTATAAATTATGTGGATATCGTCATTATAGTAGATATGACTCACCCACGATATGGATCACAATGAAATTATTTTGATTTGGCTTTACATCCTTTAAGAGTGGCAGTAAGGCACCGTCATATTGATCGGAGAAGGAGTAAGATTCATGTGCCCAACGTGGGGTATCGCTAGCTTTTGCAATTAAAGAGATAGCTGTATCATATTCTCCATATACGCCTTGGTTAGATAACCATGATGTATGATAACCAGCTTTTTTTGCTACGTCAATAATCGTAGTGGAATCAAAGAATGGTTTATCATCATATTGGTTGCGTTCCGTTAACGCTCTTTCAAGGGTAGGAACGGTTTGTACATAGGAAGAATAGGCATGTTTAAATACATTAAAATTAGGATCTGCATATAAGGAACCTTGCCAAGGCGTATCGTCATAAGGAAAGTCTGGGTATACATTTTCATGTAATCTCGAAGAAGATCTCACCGATGACTCAAAATGATCGTTCCAGGTGTTTTTGTGCAGCTGTTTCGGTTGTAGATAACTGTAAATTTTATATACGCTGACATGCTTATCATTATAAGTTTGAAGCTCTTTCATGTAGGCTTCTACGCCTAGCCAGTTACTTACGATGTCTGTTTTGCAGGCAGTACATAATATCCACCATAGATGATAAGGATGATGGAAAGCAGCCATTTCATATCAGTGTTATATCATGCTTAAAAATGCATTGAGGAAATTATCTTCATCAACTTTGTCAATGCCTCGTACATTCAGGTAATAGAATATACCGAGTAATAATACGATGCCTATGATCACACCGATGATGCCACCAACACCGACAATGTTCTTGACAAACCCTAAAAGCTTCCTCTGATTTGTTTGATACAGGGCCATCATAGCAGGAGTAATACAATGCCAAGTCGATAGATAATATCCAATTTGTCCCGCAGGGATAATGAGTAATATAATATCTAATACACTATATCCAATAGCCCAAACCTGTTTTGCTTTCCCCCATTGACGCAAACCAATAATGAGTAGCGGTCAGAAAGCAGAAAATGACTAATCCAAATAAAAGTCATTGGCAAACTCGTAAAAATAAAAAAGGTTTTTCATAGGACCAGTGAAATAAAAGGGGAAATGTTAAAGCCAACTAATTCCTGACAAGACCGTGACCGAGCATATAGCCTTTTGTAAAAGAACTTCGAATCAGGTATTGTAGTACTGTGAGTCCCTAAGATAGCTGGAAGAAATAATGTCAATATGTCCTCCCAATCAAATCCTAGGGTAATAGGTTCATAAATATAAAAATAGTGCCACTCCGATGATGGTGGACACGATGGTATACAGACCGAGCTGCTTCCATCTTTGACGATGCATATTGTCGCCCTCTTTCTGGGTGCAGTAATTTTCCCTCATATCATTTATAATATTTAGTAGATACATACACTAGTATGTCTATGTATTATTCTAACTGCTTTCGAATTGGAAATGCAATTTTTCCATACAAGGTGTGGTGAAAGCCATGCCTTATTTTTAGTAGAGAGGACTATTCATGAATACCTACGACTTTAAATTAGATATTTTTGAAGGGCCTTTTGGACCTACTGTTGCATTTGATTGAAAAATCAAATTGATATTTATGATATTCCTATTGTTCATATCACATCTCAATATATGGAAATTTTAAATACATGGAATCAATTTGATATTGTGTATAGTAGTGAGTTTCTAGTGATGGCAGCTACTTTATTGCAGATTAAGTCAAGGCTATTACTACCTAAATCAAATGGAAAATGATGAACAAACGATAGATGATCCAAGAGATGAATTGGTCAATCGCTTGGTTGAATTTAAAAAGAATTAAAAGAATTAACCTTGGTGCTCGATGAAAAGAGTAGCAGAAGGTTCCTATGTATTTAATCGGCCAGAAGAGCTAAGTGAAATTGGGCTCCGATGTGGTGTGCTCAGTTGAGTGGGATGCCTTAGTGGCATGCTTTCAAAAAGTACAAGAACGATATAATCGACCTGAGATAGAGGTGCCTAAGGTGACTCTGGAGCGAGAAGAATATACATTAGAACAAGGCATTGAAGATGTGTTGTTAGTGACTAGAGGGAAGCAAGTATCCTGTATGGAATTATTTGAAAAGACTACTCTAAAGAAGAAGGAGTAGTAACTTTTTAGCCCTTTTAGAATTAATGAAGCGACAACTACTTAGAATTATTGTGGGAGATCACGATGTATATAGTATAATTGTAGAAGGTGTTGGAGAGGAAGAAGTACGATGAGTGGAGTAGAATTACATCAATTAGAAGCTGTGCTGTTCGCAGCAGCCCTCGCCATTGTCACTAGATACCTTATCGGATATTTTTGAAGTGTATATACCGGAAATAGAAGATGCTGTAACTGCTTATGAGGAGCTTCTCATCCGAGAACGAAGAGGTATTCGTATTCGTAGGAGTGCAGCAGGCATAGAGTTGGTGAGTGCGCAAGAGTGTAGCGAATTCGTCGGCAAGATCCGTCATCGTGATGAAAAATTATCTGGAGCCGCTATGGAAACATTAGCTGTAGTGGCTTTCAAACAGCCCATTACAAAAGGTGAAATTGAAGAGTTCCGAGGTGTGAACTGTGAAAAAGTATTAAAACAGTTGCTAGCCCGTGATATGATTATTGAATTAGGGCGGAAGGAAACGATTGGACGCCCTGTTATTTATGGTACATCGAGAATTTTTTTGAGAACCGTAGGGGCCAATTCTTTGGAAGAGCTACAGGAATCTATGGTTCTCACTGATGATATAGAAATATCACAAAGAAGGAGGCGTATAATATGGAATTAGAACGCTTACAAAAAGTATATTGCCCGTTGTGGAGTTGCATCACGGCGTAAAGCTGAAGAATTGATTACAGCAGGAAAAAGTATTGGTCAATGGAAAGTATGTCAAGGAATTAGGGGCTAGCAGTGAACCCTACACGTGATCGTGAAGGTAGATGGACAATTGTTGGAACCGAAGCATTGGAATATTATATTTTTTAATAAACCCAAGTGTGATTACTTCAATTACAGATCCAGAAGGGCGTAAAACTGTGATGGATTATATTAAAGATGTAAAAGTTCGTATATATCCGGTAGGGCGCTTAGATTATCATACAGAGGGACTGTTGGTATTAACAAATGATGGTACTATGGCACAAAATTTGGCACATCCTTCCAAAGGTGTTACTAAAACCTATGAAGTGAAAGTAAAGGACCGTGTATTTGATGAACATTTAGAACAGTTAGCTGTGGGGATTACTCTAGAAGATGGTTTGACGGCGCCTTGTGAAATTACAGACTATGGTTTAATGGGAAAAACAGGTCTTACAACTGTAGAAATTACGATACATGAAGGCCGCAATCGTCAAGTTCGTCGGGATGTTTGAACATTTTTGGCTATTCGATCCACAATCTTAAAAACGGATTAACTATGCTGGATTAAACCTGAAAGGGTTAAAGCGGGCGCTTTCCGACGATTGACGCGCGAAGAAGTAAAAACAGTTACAGGCGATTAAGTAAGGATACGTATGAAAAAAATTATTGTCATTGGTGGTGGGGCCGCAGGCCTTATGGCAGGAGTTCGTGCCGCTCAATTAGGTGCCTCTGTAAGAATCATTGAAAAAATGAAAATGGTTGGGCTTAAAATGGGCATTACAGGAAAAGGACGTTGTAATGTAACGAATGCAGCACCTATTGAAGATTTTATTAAACAAACACCAGGTAATGGTAAGTTTTTGTATAGTGCATACCAACAATGGACAAATGAAGATGTCATTCAAATGCTACATTCATGGAACGTGCCGACAAAAGTAGAACGAGGAGGGAGAGTATTCCCTGAATCTGATAAAGCCTTAGATGTACGCAATGCATTTGTTGATGCGTACCGTAAATTAGGTGGGCATTACATTTGGAAGAATCTGTTACAGAGCTTTATTGTACAAGATGGACATATACAAGGTGTTGTTACTAATAAAGGGAAGTATACTTGTGATGCTGCTATCATTGCTACAGGTGGTATGTCTTACCCTTAACTGGATCTTCTGGTGATGGGGGTATGAATTGGCAAGAACAGTGGGACACTCCATTGTAGAATTACGACCATCCTTGATTCCTTTGGAAACAAAAGAATCGTGGGTAAAAGATATTGTGGGGCTTAGCTTAAAAAATGTCGAAGTCTCTATTATTGCATAAGGTACAAACAAAGCAATTTGAGAGATGCTCTTTGCTCATTTTTGGTGTTACGGGACCCTATCATATTATCTGCATCACATACTGTAACTAAACTGTTAAAGAAAAAGTTGAACCTATTGAGATTTCCATCAACTTAAAGCCAGCTTTAACCCGTGAAGTATTGGATAAGCGAGTACAACGTGACTTTTCTGAAGCACAAAATAAGCAATTAGTGAATGTTTTGAAAGGCTTATTACCAACAAAGCTCATCCCAGTTATCTGCCAATTAGCTAAGATTGAAGGCACGAAGGCTATTCATGATATTACAAAAGAAGAGCGCTTGCGATTGGTAGATACTATGCAAGATATGAGATTATCGGTTCATCGCCCTAGACCGATTGCAGAAGCGATAGTGACGGCAGGTGGTATTTCCGTAAAAGAAGTAGATCCTAAAACAATGCAATCTAAATTAGTGCAAGGATTGTATATGGCTGGTGAAGTGTTGGATATAGATGCTTTCACTGGTGGATATAATTTGCAAGCAGCATTTTCTACAGCATATGTGGCTGCTACACATGCAGCAGAAGGAGATATAGCATAATGAATCGACGAATTTCAGTAGTTATTGATGGACCTGCAGGGCAGGGAAAGAGTAGTATATCTAAAAGTTGTGGCTAAACAATTAGGCTATTTGTATATCGATACGGGAGCTATGTATCGAGGAATTACTTGGGCTTTGTTAGATCAGGGTATCGAAATTTCTGATACGGATGCAGTGAAAGCAGCACTAGACCATATTGAGTTACGACTAGTACCAGTGGAAGATGGTTTACGAGTGTTAGTAAATGATCGGGATGTATCTAAAGAAATTCGCATACACAATATGTAACGAGTCATGTATCGCAGGTAGCAGCTCAAAAAGCAGTGCGCACGAAATTAGTAGAAATGCAGCGCAGCATGGCGAGTGTAGGTAGTGTGATATTAGATGGTCGAGATATTGGATCCGTAGTATTACCAGATGCTGAATTAAAAAGTGTATTTAACGGCTTCTGTAGAAACACGTGGACATCGTCGTTGGTTGAGGGAGTTAAAAAGATAAGGAAGATATTACTCTAGAAGAGGTGTGTCGCACAGTGGCTGATCGAGATACAATGGATATGGAAACGAAAAGAGTCCCCACTCATTTGTGTAGACGATGCAGTTGTTGTGGAAACAGATTACATGTCCATTGAAGAAACTGTACAAAGATTGACAGAGTTAATCAGAAATGCTGAAAAAGGAGAACATCATGGATAGATTTTCTGAGTGTTTATGGAGATCTGCTTTTACGATTGTCTATGGCTGGTGGTATAAAACAAAAGTATATGGCAGAGAGAATGTACCCAAAGAAGGTCCTGTTATTATTTCCTAACCATAAAAAGTAATAATGATCCACCCTTTGTGGTTTTGCACCACTCGACATGTGAATTTTATGGCAAAAGAAGAACTTTTTCAGAAATCCAATTTCTAAAGCTGTATGCTCATGGCTAGGTGCTTTTCCAGTTCGTCGTGGAGGGGTAGATAAAAATTGCTATTCGCCATGCTATGAATTTATTAAAGAATAATTTAATGCTTTGGTATTTTTCCAGAAGGACACGACAAAAAGGTGATTCTTTAGGTCGTTTTCATGATGGTGTAGCCTCGATGGCATTGCGTACAGGAGTACCTGTAGTTCCATTGGCAATTGTTGGCAGTGATAAAATGGTGCGTGGTGAGGTAGCTGTTATTATTGGAAAGACCAATTCTAATCAAAAAGCGAAGCCTACAGTAGAAGCTATTGCTGATGTGAATGCCATTGTAAAAGAGGCAGATTCAGACGATGATTGATGATTATAAAGCAGGTAAATATAACTAGAGGAAAACGATGTTTACAATACGATTAGCAGAGAACTGTGGCTTTTTGTTGTATGGTGTGAAACGAGCTGTTACCATAGCAGAAAAAGCAGCAGATTCTAAAGATGTAAGCTATACATTAGGCCCTATATTCATAATCCACAAGTGGTTGGTAAATTAGAGAACAATGGTGTATATGCAATTAATGAATTAGGGATGTAGAAGAAGGAACTATCATTATACGTTCCTCACGGTGTAGGCCCTAGAAATGGTAGAAGAGGCTGAAAGTAGAGGTCTCCCAGTGATAGATGCGACTTGTCCACATGTGCAGAAAGCGCAACGAGATGCCAAGTCCGTAGTAGAGGAAGGCTAACCTTGGTCATTTTAGGAGAGAAAAAGCATCCTGAAGTAAAAAGTATAAATCTATGGGCTGGAAATAAAGGTATCATTGTAGAAACAGAAGAGGATGCTAAAAATATTCAATTCGTGGAAAAATCGAGCTGTGGTACAAACTACCTTTTCACAATTTAAGTTTCAGTATAATAAAAATATTAGAACAAAAATCTAATGATCAGAAGATTTTTCAAAACAATTTCATGAAGCCAGAAGAGCGACAAAATTCGGCAGTAGCCTTAGCAAAGGAAGTGGATCTAATGATCGTGGTAGGGGGTAAAAACTCGGGCAATACGACTAGATTAGCAGAAGTATGTCGTGATGTAGGGTGTACTACATACCACATCGAAACTGCTACTGAAATACAACTGGCGTGGTTGAAAGGCGTCACAACAGTAGGAGTAACGGCTGGTGCATCGACACCAGACTGGATAATTAAGGAGGTCATTCAGACGATGGAAAATTTTGCAGAATTATTTGCAGCATCAGAAGCGCAAGCAGAAGAATTTAAGAAAGGTAATGTGATTGAAGGGGAAGTTGTACAAATCGATGATGAACGTGCATATGTATCCTTCGGCTACAAAACAGAAGCACAATTAGAGAAAAAAGAAATTGCTTACCCAACTCCAGCTTCTGCAAAAGATGTGTTACATTTAGGAGACAAAATCAAAGCTGTTATCCTTAACCACATCAAAGAAGATAGCCCTATCTATCTTTCTATCACTCGTTTGGCTAAAGATGAAGATTGGCACATATGTTATTTGAAGCAAGAAAAAAGATGACAATCATCTGTAAAAGTGTGGATGCAATCCCTGCAGGTTTAGTCGTAACTGTTAAGTCTTTACGTGGTTTTTATTCCACTTTCCCCAAGGTGATGTACATTTCGTAAAAATCCCTTGATAACTTAGTAGGTACAGAATTCGAAGCTAAAAGTACTTGAAGTTGAAGAGAAGAAAAACCGTTTGGTTCTTTCCCGTCGTGAAGTACTTGAAGTGGAACGCCAAGCTAAATTAAAAGAAGCTTTAGCAAATGTAGATTGGCGGTACTTAAAGGTACTGTACGTAAAATCATGCCTTATGTGCATTTGTTGATATCGGAGGCATCGAAGGTTTACTTCATATTTCCGACATCTCTTGGCAAGAGATCAAACGCGTTGAAGACGTGTTAGCTGTAGGTCAAGAAATCGACGTTAAATTACAGTCTTTGATGAAGAAAACAGCAAAATCTCTTTATCTTTAAAAGCATTAACAAAAAGCCCATGGGATGTTGCAGAAGAAACTCATCCATGTAGGTGATGTTGTAACTGGTAAAGTTGTTCGTACAGTTCAATACGGTGCGTTCGTTGCTATCAATGATGACATTCAAGGTTTACTTCACATTTCTCAAGTGACTAAACAACGCAATGCGAAAGTAGAAGACTACTTAAGCCGCGGTCAAGAAGTAGAAGTAGAGTTATTTCCTTCCAACAAAAGAAGAAAAAGAAATTAGGTTTTAAAAATTAACTGAGTTAATGGAACCAGTAGCGACTGAAGAAGAAGCTGAATAATTTTATGTAAGAACAGTAAATCCATTGGGTTTACTTCGTTCTTTTGCGCTCGTTTATATGTTACAATATAAGGTGATAAATTATGTGTTAGATCTCCCGTGATGGGAGTTACGATATGAGGTGAAAGAATGTCAAAACCATTAGTAGCAGTCGTAGGGCGCCCCAATGTAGGTAAAGTCTACATTATTTAATGCTATTGTGAATAAACGTATTTCTATTGTAGAAGATATTCCAGGTGTGACACGTGATCGAATTTACTTCGATGCAGAATGGTTGCAACGAGAGTTTACTATGATCGATACAGGTGGGATTGAGTTCATCACTGCTGACAGCCATGAGATTCCAAAGATGATGCGTTTCAAGCACAATTGGCTATTGAAGAAGCAGATGTAATTCCTATTTGTTGTAGATGGTAAACAAGGGATTACGATTGCCGATGAAGAAGTAGCTAACCTATTGCGAGCAAGCGGTAAGCCTGTCATCTTAGTTGTTAATAAAATTGATAGCGTTAACCAAGAAGCTAATATTTATGAATTCTATAATTTAGGTATTGGCGACCTGATTGGTATTTCGGCAAAGAGCTTAATGAATTTAGGGGACTTTACTGATGATGTAGTGAAGCACTTCCTCCACAAGTGGAGAGGAGGAAAATGAAGATACAATTCATGTAGCCTCATTGGTCGTCCTAATGTGGGTAAATCGTCTTTAACAAATGCATTGTTAGGTCAAGAACGAGTTATCGTTAGTGATGTGGCTGGGACCACAAAGATTCGATTGATACCATTGGAGTCATGATGGACAGGACTTTGTGTTAATTGATACAGCGGGTATGCGACGAAAATCTCGCATTGATGCGCCAGTGGAACGATATAGTATTGTTCGTTCTTTGCGTGCTATCGATCGTTCTGATATCGTGGTGTTAGTATTAGATGCTACAGATGGTGTGACAGAGCAAGATAAAAAAATCGTTGGCTATGCTCATGAATCAGGTAAAGGCTTAGTGATTGTTGTTAATAAATGGGACCTTGTGGAAAAAGATGATAAAACCACATTGCGTTTTACAGAAGATATTTATGATGAAATGGCTTTCACGATATGCGCCAATTCTATTTGCTTCCGCATTGACTAAACAACGTGTTCATCGACTAGCTGAACTGATTAAATATGTATCAGAGCAACAGCACATGCGCATTTCTACAAGCGTGTTGAATCAATTGTTGTCCGATGCACAAACAGTTAACCCAGTGCCATCTCGTGGGGGTCGAATTCCTAAGATATATTATATGACGCAGGCAAGTGTGAAACCGCCTACATTTATTCTCTTTGTGAATGAGCCGGATTTGATTCATTTCTCTTATATGCGTTTCTTGGAAAACCGTTTACGCGAATCATTTGGGTTTGAAGGTACTCCGATTCGCCTAGTATTACGTGGCAAGAAGGGAACTGATGAAGAATGATAACCATGGAAATTGCCGTACTCTTATTAGCGGCTTATGTCATAGGATCGATACCCACAGGTCTTATCATTGGAAAGTTGTTTTTCAAAACAGATGTACGTAATTATGGAAGCAAAAATATTGGAGCTACCAATACATTTAGAGTGCTAGGGTTGAAAGCAGCATTGCCGGTATTTTTGGGAGATGCTGGTAAAGGTGCATTAGGTGTGCTATTATTTTACCCTAATCCTGAATGGATGATTGCAGGTGGATTATGTGCAATGATTGGACATAATTGGTCTATTTTCTTGAAGTTTTCAGGTGGTCGTGGTGTAGCCACAGGGTTAGGTGTGCTCATTGCATTATCACCTGTGGTAGCAGCTATCTGTTTTGCTGTATGGGCTGTGATTGTTAAATTTACATCTTTTTGTATCGTTGGGATCCATTGTTGCAGCTGTATTAGTGCCAGTGTTGATGTATGTTATGGCAGAGCCAGTTCCTTACATTATATTTGGAGGCATAGCTGCTGCATTTGTAGTGTTTAGACATAGAGAAAAATATAGTTCGTCTATTACAAGGTAAAAGAATTGGCTGTCAAAACGTATAAAAAGGATGATTCACCATGAAAATAGCTGTTATAGGTTCAGTAGCTGGGGTACTGCATTGGCCTTTAAAGGGATTAGCTGCAGGTCGCGAGGTGACCATGTACTGTCAGAACCGAAGAAAAAGGCAAAAATATTTACGTGAATATCGTATCAATCCATACTTACCTGATGTAGTATTACCAAACACATTAGACTTTTCAACATTCTGTATAAAAAGGCATTAGAAGGTGCTCAGGTAGTTCTTATGGTTACTCCTTCTAGTTATGTACGAGTACCTTACAAGAATTAAAAAGCATGGTTGCGCAAAGACATGATTATTGTTGGTTGCTCTAAAGGACTTGAAAAAGAAAGTGAAAAACGACTGTCCTTAGTGATAAAAGAAGAAGTTGGAAGCCTAGTAAAAGCAATGGCTATTTTATCTGGGCCCAATCATGCTGAGGAAGTGGGGCGTGACTTACCGGCTGCTACAGTAGTAGCTAGTCATAGTGAAGAGGCTATTTCCATATTACAAGAGGCACTAGGCAGTGCTACATTTAGAGTATACGGCAATACAGATGTAATTGGTGTAGAGCTTGGAGGAGCTACAAAAAATATTCTTGCCTTAGCTGCTGGTATTGCACATGGTATGCAGTTAGGAGATAATTTGCTGGCTACTTTGCTCACTAGGGGCTTCATGAAATGACAAAGTTTGGTGTTGCTATGGGTGCGAAGGCAGAAACATATGCGGGTCTTTCAGGCATGGGAGATTTGATTGCGACGTGCATGAGTCCTCATAGTAGAAATCGACGAGCAGGGCAAAAAGCTCAGCGAACGGGGAAACTATGGACGAGATTATACATCGATCCCAAATGGTAGTGGAAGGATTTTTGCAGTTAGAATTATTTATGATTGGCGAAAGCAAATGCGGTGGAAATGCCGATTACAAATGCTTTGTAGTGAGGTGTTATATAATCAAGTTTCGCTCTAGCGAGATGTTGCATCGATTAATGATGCGCGATGTAAAGCAAGAAGTTGTATTAAGCATATCCAAATAAATTAAGAAATGTATATTGTACGGTATCATAAAATCATGTAGAATATACGAGTAATAGGTAATAAAAGCGTATGAGAATAATTTCAGGTACAGCTAAAGGGCATACCATACAAGCACCAAAAAGGAATAGAGACAAGGCCTCACGCAAGATCGTGTGACGCGAGAGTATATGCAATGTTATACAGAGTCGTAGAGGATTTTTGAAACTCACGTACTAGATATTTTTCTGGTACTGGTGCCTTTGCTATTGAAACGCTGAGTAGAGGCGCTAAGAAGGCTATTGCCATTGATACCCGAACAAGTGATTGTATTCGTAAAAATGCTCAACATTGTAAGGTGGAAGAACGATTAGAGATCGTAAAATCCATAATGGAGTCTGCTCTAGTCGACTACAAGGTCAACAGTTTAATCTCATTTTTCAGATCCTCCATGAAAAAAGGATATGTACATTAGATATGAGTAGATCAGCTAGATTTACTGAGTGATGACGGCATACTAATTATAGAGCGTCATAAGGATGAAGCATTAAATATATTGCCTAAATGGAATATTATAAAATCTTTATCAGCTGGGTATACCCGTGTAGATTTTTGATGCAAGCAAGTGTAGAAAGGGACGTATACTATGAGAATCGGCGTGTCCTGGTAGCTTTGATCCAGTTACGAATGGACATGTAGATATTTTTGAGAGAGCTAGTAAATTAGTAGATAAGCTCTGTTGTGCCTCATCGCAGAAAAACCCAAATAAAAACTACTTGTTCACATTAGAAGAAAGAGCGAATTTGATTCTGACAGTCAGTGGCTCATATTCCTAATATAGAAGTTGATTTTGTGAAGGATTATTGAATGACTACGTCAAATCTCGCGACGGTCATATTATTATTCGGGGTTACGAGCCTTGAGTGATTTTTGAATATGAATTCCAGAGAGCCTTGTTTTCCAAATTTTTAGATGATGATATTAGAAACTGTATTTATTATGACGAATAATAAATATTCCTTTGTGAGTTCTACAGGGATTCGTGAACTTGCTAAATTTGTGCGGAAAATTAGAAGGATTAGTACCACCAACAGTGAAAGAAGCGTTAGAAAGTAAATTTAATATATAAAATTAAACTAGGAGGATATCATGAAAAACAGAAAAGTTATTAGAAGAATTGGAAAAATTTGATTGAAACTAGCAGTCATATGCCTTTAACAAATAAGAAATGATAGAAGAAGGGATATCATGCGCCTCGTCGACGCATTGACTGAATCCCTTCCGCTAGAATTAGAAGAATCTCGTCGTATTGTTGCTGAACGCGATCGTATCATTGCGAAGGACAACAACAAGCAGAAAGCATTAGTAGCACAAGCAAAAAGAATATATTCAAAAATTGACAGAAGAAAGCGAATTGGTAAAAACAAGCACAAGAACATGCCAATCATATTATTGCAGAAGCAAATAAATCCTCTGAAGAATTGAAAAATAGTTCTATACAATATGCTAGTGACGTTTTCAAGTATGTAGAATCTAATTTAGAAAAACACTAGAATCTTTAAAAGAAAATCGTCAAACTTTACAAAAATAATATGTGATTTATGTAAAAACACTCTTACTACTTTTATAAGAAGTGTTTTCTTTTTATCTTATGGAATATTTTTCCAAAAATTAAAATAAATTAGAAAAAAATAAAAAGGACTTTTATAGTGCGTGTCGAATACTATCAGTATCAGTTTCATGTAATACTATGAGGAGGAATACCCTATGAACTTTGAAATTCGTAATGGTCATGATTATATTGATGAAGTAAAAAGATTTGTTTGTAGAATACGTTAGATCCCTTGGTGTATCCGCAAGTTTACGAGAGTTTCATGGACTGGAAGATAAGTATAAGGGTGAAGGGGAAGCCTTATATATTGCTTTTATCGATAATAAGCCTGCAGGCTGTGTCGCTTTGCGCAATGTGGATAACAATACAGCGGCTATGAAACGTTTGTATGTAAGACCGGCCTTTCGTCATAGTTCATTAGGTAGTAATATGGCTAAATTAGTAGTGGAAGACGCTCATGAATTTGGATATAAGACACTGTTGCTAGATAGCTTACCAAGTATGGAAAACGCAAAAGAACTATATACTAATTTGGGATTTAAAAAATTAGATGATACGAAACGTCCTGTAAAAACAGTAGTCCATTTATCGTTGCCTCTGTAATAGGTAGTAGGTGCTTATATATACATTAGTAAGAATTATGATTAAAGAGCTGCAATAGTAATATTTCTATTGCAGCTTTCATGTGACAGGCTAGGTTAAAGCAGTATTACATGCAGGAAGAGTGTTGGCTTTTATGAAAAATAGATGTAATCCGTAGATATATAATGTATAATGGGTATGGTGAAAAGAGCGATGATGATTGCATCATGTTAGTGGCAGTGTTAGAAAAGGTGAAGGCATTGAAAGATAAGCATATAGTAGTAGGTGTAACTGCTGGGATTGCAGCCTCACAAAGCAGTAGACTTAGTAAGCCGTCTACGTAAAGCAGGGGCTGACTGTTAAAGTAGTAATGACTAAGAATGCAACAAAGTTTGTAAGTCCTCTTTGTGTTTGGTGAAATAAGCAAGCATCCTGTAGCTGTAGATATGTTTGAAGAGGTTCATGATTGGAATGTTGAGCACATCGCTTATGCAACTTGGGCAGATGCTTATATTGTGGCACCAGCGACGGCTAATAGTGATCGGAAAGATGACACATGGTATTGCTGATGATATGTTATCAACACAACTATTGGCTACTACGGCACCTATCTTTGTATGTCCTGCAAATGAATAGCAATATAGTATGCGCATCCAGCAGTACAAGAAAATTTGGATACCTTTACGAAGTAGAGGTGTCATAATCATGGAACCAGATAGTGGCTTACTGGCCTGTGGAGTAGAAGGAAAAGGAAGATTGCCTAATCCGGAGAATATTGTGAAATGGGTAGACTTTCATTTGGGTAAAACAGATATACTGAAAGGCAAAAACCGTTTTTGGTGAGTGCTGGAGTACACAAGAGCCGATTGATCCAGTTCGGTTTATCAGCAAATCGTTCGAGTGGAAAAATGGGATATGCTGTTGCACTCAAGGCTGCACAAGCAGGTGCCAATACAATTCTAGTATCTGCGCCTACGGAATTCAGATGTCTTTATGGGGTTACATTTGTACCAGTGCGCTCTGCTATGGAAATGAAAGCTGTCATCGATGGATACTATCATGAGGTAGATGCTGTGATTATGGCAGCTGCAGTGGCTGATTATCGAGTGGCGGAAACAGCAGATAACAAGATTAAAAACAAGATTTGATGGCATTGGAATTAGTAAAAATCCAGATATCTTGGCAGGATTAGGGGCGTCTAAAGTACATCAAAGAAATTGATAGGATTTGCTGCAGAAACACAACATGTGATTGAATATGGCAAAGAAAAGTTCACTTGGATATGCTAGTAGCTAATGATGTAAGTAAAAGGAATGCTGGATTTGATGTAGATACAAATGAAGTTACCTTTTATTTATCCTGGAGATCAAATTGTGTCTCTGCCAACGATGTCAAAAGTTGACGTAGCAGAACGTATTATTCAAGCCTAGCAGACCCATAAATGTGTGTTATAATGACATATAGTGATTTTTAAACTAAGTATTATATGTATGATACAAGTCTCATCAAGAGTGAGTGGAGGAGAGGCCCTTTGAGCTAGCAGCAACCATTCCTTAGGGAGAAGGTGCTAAAATCCAACGATCTTGATCGGAAGATGGGATATGATTCCTCATCTTGGGATGAGGAAATTTTTTATTGAGGTTTATTCATGGCAGAAAACATGTATTTTTCACTTCTGAATCTGTAACAGAAGGTCATCCAGACAAAATTGCTGACCAAATTTCAGATGCTGTATTGGATGCTATTTTAGAAAAAGATCCAACAGCTCACGTTGCCTGTGAAACATTAGTAACGACTAGGTCAAGTTCATGTAGTAGGTGAAATTACTACAAAAACGTATGTAGATATTCCTCATATTGTTCGTGATACAATTCGTGAAATTGGTTATACTCGTGCAAAATATGGATTTGATGCTGATACTTGTGGTGTAAACGTAGCGATTGACGAACAATCTGCAGATATTGCGATGGGCGTTGATGAAGCATTGGAATCTCGTGAAGGCGGTAGCGATGCATTCGATAAAATTGGTGCAGGCACCAAGGTATGATGTTTGGTTTTGCATCCAATGAAACTGAAGAATTGATGCCTATGCCTATTAGCTTGGCTCATCGTTTATCTCGTCAATTAACAAAAGTTCGTAAAGATGGCACTTTAGATTACCTTCGTCCAGATGGTAAAACACAAGTGACAGTGGAATATGTAGATGGAAAAACCAAAACGTATTGAAACAATCGTTATTTCCACGCAACATGGTCCAGAAGTAACATTAGAAACGAATTCAAGCAGATATTTAAAAATATGTTATCGATCCAGTGCTTCGGGAGGATTTATTGATGAAAAACTACAAAATACTTTATCAACCCAACTGGTCGCTTCGTAATCGGTGGCCCTATGCAAGGCGATGCTGGATTAACTGGACGTAAAATTATCGTAGATACTTACGGTGGCATGGCTCGTCATGGTGGTGGAGCATTCTCCGGTAAAGATCCTACAAAAGTTGACCGTCTGCAGCGGCATGCAGCTCGTTATAGTAGAAAAAAATATCGTAGCAGCTGGTCTCTGCTGATAAATGTGAAGCACAAGTGGCGTATGCGATTGGTGTAGCAAAACCTGTTTCTATCATGGTAGAAACATTTGGTACTGCAAAATTGAAGAAGAAAAATCTCTGCATTAGTAAGCAAAACATTTTGATCTTCGTCCAGCAGGTATCATCGAAATGCTAGACTTATTGAAACCACATTACAAGAAAATCGGCTGCTTATGGTCATTTCGGCTTCGCGAACTGATGTAGATCTTCCATGGGAGCACACTGATAAAGCTGCAGTTCTTCGTCAAAAGAAGATCTGTAAATATAAGTAGTTGTAACTATTGTTATAGAAATATACTCGATATTACACAATGTGGTAATGAGTTACAGGGTAGGGAATGGAAATTCCTACCCTGTTTTGTGTATGCTCACAAATAAGAGACATATTTTTAATTGTTAAAAAGCATAGTAAGAACGTTTCTAATAGTAGGAATGAATACTATAATCGTGGTATAATGGAGAGTGTTTGAGTCAGGAGGTTATTCATGCAATTAGGTGAAATTATTATTAATCGTCCTGCGAAAACAATTGAATAAACCTTTAACATATGAAATTCTGAACTTTTGCAATGTTCTTGTAGAACACGTGTTGCTGTACCATTAGGAGCCTCTAGAGAAGAAGGAATTTTAGTGGGGTATAGTGAAATGAAAGAGATGCCATTTGTAGTGAAGCCGATTCTATCTGTATTAGACCCTTCACCTTTGGTTTTCTTCTGAAATGCTAGCAACAGCTCGTAAGTTAAGTGAATATTACTTGTGTACATTTGCAGAAGCACTGAGTTTGTTACAGTCGATAAAAAGTAAGAAAATCCTATGATCGGCCTAAGATTGAAATGGTTAGTACCCAGCTCATCATTTCATATCGGCCTATTTGAGCCTAGAGAGAAACAACGATTGTTGGCCCAGTATTTGATAGATCATGGTCCCACATCGGTAACTACATTGCGATCATTAGGGCTTTAGTGCGCCGGTCATAAAACAAGTGAAAGAATGCTCTCATATAAATTTGGAGCTTCGGTATGAGATGACGTGAAGACTCGTTATGAAGACAAGGAATATACTGAGCCAATTCCTTTAAGTGAAGCTCAGGAACAAGTCTCATGCACCAACCATCAATGTATTCAAGATGCACGAAGTGAGACTTTTTGCTTCATGGTGTTACAGGCAGTGGTAAAACACAAATTTACTTAAAAGCCGTGCAAGAAACGATTCAGCGGGATAAAATTGCTATCGTCTTAGTGCCTGAGATTGCTTTGACTACGCAGATTGTAAAACGATTTGTAGAGAGATTTGGACAAGAAGTTGTAGTGTTTCATAGCCAATTGACGAAAAGTGAACGATATAATAATTGGGAACGACTGCGTCGAAAGGATAGTCATATTATTATTGGTGCTCGTTCTGCTGTGTTTGCGCCAACGGAAGATATTGGCTTAATTGTAGTAGATGAAGAACATGATCCATCTTATAAGCAGCAAGATATGACGAGATATGATGCTCGGATGGTGGCACGCTGGCGTAGTGAGGCGAATCATTGTCCCTCACTATTCGGTTCAGCCACGCCGTCGGTACAAGCCTCATACAAAGGCACAACAACAAGAGTATACACTTCTTTCTTTTACACATCGTATTTTTCATCAGCCTCATGCCGAAGGTACAGGTCATGAGATATGAAAGAAGAAATGTTCTATGGCAACTATTCGGTGTTTTCCGCATCTCTTACTCAGTTGATTCAAGAGACCCTAGAGAAGCGAGAACAAATGATTTTGTTGTTAAATCGTCGTGGTCATAGCACGTTTGTAATGTGTCGTGAATGTGGTAAAACGATACAATGCCCTCATTGTGATATATCTATGGTATATCATCAGGCACATCAAGACTTTGCAATGTCATTATTGTGACCATCATGAAAAGGTTCCACATATGTCCTCATTAGGAAGCCAAAAATTAAATTTTTGGAACTGGTACACAAAAAGGTTGAAGAAGAGTTGCAAAAACACTTTCCACAAGCAAGAATCGCTAGACTTGATCAAGATACAAACCTCTACAAAGGGGCATCAGAGCGTATTCTTGGAGATTTTGGAAAGGGTGTCTGCGATATTTTGTTAGGTACACAAATGGTAGCAAAGGGGCTGATTTTTTAAATGTTACTGCAGGGTGTCATTACAGCTGACCAGTGTTACACATTCCCGTATATACCGCAGCAGAACGCACGTTTAATTTATTGGACACAAGCGGCAGGGCGTGCAGGACGTGGCAAGAAATCAGGTCTGTTGTTATACAAACTTATAACCCTGATCGATTATGCTATTATTCACAGTACGAATCATGACTATGAAAGCTTTTTCAAAGAAGAAATGATAGGTCGAGAAGCATTATCAAATATCCGCCTATCGGTGAAATGATTCAAATTACCATGCTAGATACGACACTCAAAAGTAAAAAGAAAGAGTTACTGAATTAGCCAATACGTTACGTAAGGCTAGTCATGGACAACGTATTGATATATTAGGGCCTTATGAAAATGGTGCTACCAAGATACGAGATATGTATCGACTTTGTATTATGATACGAGGAATTAATTTGCAGCAGATTAAATCATATATGTATCATTCAGATATATTTACAATGCCCCACATGTATATTGATGTGGATCCAGTATAGGAGGAACTATGGCAGTATTAGAAATTATGACTACAGGGCACCCTGTATTAAAACAAATTGCGGAACCAGTGGAGTTCGTTAATAAAATTCGTCAATTATTAGATGATATGGCGGAAACTATGTATAAAACTGATGGCGTAGGATTAGCAGCGCCGCAAGTTAATGTATCTAAGCGTAATATCGTACTTGATGATGGCAATGGACTTATTGAAGTTGTCAATCCAGAAATTGTCAAAAAAGAGGGTGCCCAAATTGGCCTCGAGGGTTGTTTAAGTGTACCGGAATTGTTCGGCGAAGTGGAACGCTATGAAAAGAGAAGTTCATGGGTTAAACCGTAATAACAAAAATTAAGATTAAGGCAGAAGGCTTTTTAGCTCGTATCTTCCAAACATGAAATTGATCATTTAAACGGGATTTTATTTTGTAGAAAAATTAGTGAATCCTAATGAGATTATGATTCATAAAAGGGCAATAATCATGAATCCACTTCGTATTGTATTTATGGGAACACCAGATATAGCTGTCCCTACACTAGCTTCTCTAATCCAAAGCAAAACATCATGGTAGTGGCGTTTTTGTCAACCGGATAAAACCGAAAAGGAAGGGGCAATAAAATTGCAAAATGCCACCTACAAAAGAGTTGGCATTACAGCATGATATACCGTATATCAACCGCAGTCGCTGCGCAATGAAGAAGCTGAAAGGTTGCTAGAAACATTAGCACCAGATATTGTAGTAGTTATTGCATATGCGTAAAACCACCGCCTTGGTTAATTCATCAGCCACCATTAGGATGTATCAACCAGCACGCCTCTTATTGCCAAAATTTAGAGGGGCAGCACCTATCCAATATGCAATTCTTCATGAGGAAGCTGAAACAGGCATGACTATCATGCATATGGATGAAGGATACGGGAGATATTATCTGTATGGAACGAATCCCTGTTACGGAAGAAGATACTTGGTACAATATTCGAAACCTATCACACTTAGAGCTTGAGATGATTGTACCATGCGTTTTAGCAGGCTACAGATGGATCGTTAGGTAGAACACCCTCAAAATCATGAGGAGGCTATTGAAACAGGTAAAATTACAAAGAAATGGGTCTATTGGATTTTTGCTGAATCAGCCCATGTATTAGCGGCTAAGATTCGCGCATTTAACCCGAGCCCTGGATGTTTTACTTTTTGAAGGTAAACGCATTAAATTTTGGCATGCTAAAGTAGATCGTGAATCCATGTATGCACCAGAAAAATTTGAAAAATGCTTGTGGATATCCTAAGGAAGGTTCTGCTGTAGGCATCGATAAAGAATCATTTAGTATTTTTACACGCCAAGGTGTGTTGCAGAGGACAGAAGTACAGCTAGAGAATAAAAAGCGAATGAGTGTTGGGGATTTTGTTCGAGGGCATCAACCCAATTAGGAGCTTATTTTGGAAATGAATAAATCCTATTACTTGTATTTACTACTGACAGCATTAACATTAAGCCTTCTCTCTATGGTGTGGGGCTGGATATTATGGATGATGCATCCTAGTTTACTAGAATGACATACTCGGTATTGGTATAGAAATATTCTTATTACTTCCACTGGTAATCGGATGGTTCATGTGGGCTTATATGGTACTGTAGCGCAGTATTCAATTCAGCATCCTATTTTGTTGCGTCTATCTAATCGTGGACGGTATTATTTCCTCATTGTGACTGCATTAGGTAAGATATGTGGATATACAAAGATGAGGTTAGTCAACTCTCGATTGCATTCATTAACCATTTAGTAAATACTCAAGTATATCGGGTAGAGCCAGACACATTATTACTGCTGACACCTCACTGTATACAACTTTCAGAGTGTGTACATAAAAGTGACGACGGATGTATATAATTGCAAACAATGCGGTCGATGTCAGGTGGGAGTTTGTTAGAAATAGCCAACCAATATGGATGTCAGTTTTCCTAGTTGTCACGGGTGGCACCTGTAGCCCGATTAAAATTAAAGAGCTGCGTCCAAGAGCTCATTGTTGCAATTAGTCAGAACGAGATTTCGGTCAGTGGGATGGCAGATGTATTCCCCAATCCGTGATTGGAGTACTTAATGAACGCCCTGTGGACCTATGTTGTAATACGCGAGTAAATACAGAGATATTAGACTTGTCGTAGAAAAGGATGTATGGAAACGATACAGCGAAAAAGAGCATAAAAATATTCGACGCCTTGCTATGAAAGCATTAGTGATATTAATCGAGATCAAAAATATGCCAATATTGTGTTACCTCATTATATAATGCAAGAAAAGTTAGAAGATTTAGATCGTAGGTTTTTACAGAGCTTGTATGGGTGGTGCGCTGACAAAATTATTTAGATGCCATCATAGAACATCTAACCAAGAAAACCCCGCTAAAAAGTTGTCGCCTTTAGTATTAGATTTTGCGATTAGGCATATATCAATTAATTTATATGGATAAAGCACCTTCTAGTGCAGCTGTGAATGAAAGTGTAAAACTAGCAAAAGTAGCTCCTGGTATGGATCGATTCATTAATGCCGTATTACGTAACGTAGATCGCAAACGAGAAGAGATTAGTATTGATAGTCTTGCAAGCTCAGAGGCGGAAAGAATATCCTTTATTTATAATCAGCCATTATGGTTGGTTAACTTGTGGATACAACAAAGAGGTGGGAAGAAACCATCGATGTATGCGAATGGTTCAATGAAACTCCTTACTGACGGCCAGGGTAAATACATTGAAAATTTTCCAGAGAAGCTTTGTTAGAGGAGCCAACAGAAGCCGGATGGAATGTAGAGCCTAGCCATATGATTCCAGAGGCTATAATTGTGCACTCTCATAAAGGGCAGCTACAACAAGCTAAATGGGTACAACAAGGTGCATTGACCTTTATGGATGAGGCATCGATGGCCGTTGCCTATGCAATGGATCCTAAGGAAGGAATGCGTATATTAGATATTTGTGCAGCACCAGGTGGAAAGACACTCACATGTCTACACTAATGAAAATACGGGCTCATAGTAGCTACAGATATTCATGAGCATAAAAGTGACCTGTTAGAAGAGAATGCGAAAGCGTATGGGTGCCACTCAATGTCACTGCACAACAAGGAGATGCTACGGCTTTTCATGAAGCATGGAAAGCACAATATGATGCTGTGTTAGTAGATGCACCTTGCTCAGGACTTGAATATTACAGAAAAAGTTAGATATGCGGTGCGAAAAGATGCATCGCAATTAACTTCTTACCAGAAATTGCAACTCACAGATTCTAGAGAATGCTAGTGCCTTATGTTAAAACAGGTGGCTATTTAGTCTATTCTACATGTACGATTAATGAACTAGAGAACGAACTATGTTGTACAAGCATTTTTAAATACACATACGAATTATACCTTAGAAGATGTAGCTCCATTGTTACCATTTGAAACAGAGGGCCTGATGGTTACTTTATTACCACAGTGTATGATATGGATGGATTCTTTTATAGCACGATTACGTAAGGAGAAAAGAATGATTGAATTAGTGGGCCTTTCATTGCCAGCTGAGTAAAGTCGTCATGGAAGGTGGATTTCAAGTTTAGGAGCGAAACAAATCATGGACTATATATATCAACGTCATATATTTTTCTATGGATGAGATGTTACAGCTACCACAAGGTATGCGTACTTGGTTAGCAAGCGTATTGTACAATAACAGTTCCTATTGTAGTTAAAGAAAGCACTAGCTCTGACGGGAACACCAAAAACTATTGCTTAGGGCTTTCGATGGCAATCAGGTAGAAACGGTGTTAATGCGCCAACATTATGGCAATTCAGTTTGCTTATCATCTCAGGTGGGCTGTGCCATGGGTTGTATTTTTGCATCTACTACGGAAGGTTTATTTCGCAATTTGACCGTAGTTGAAATTGTCGGACAGCTATTGCTGTTTGAGAGCTATACAAGAAGTAGGCACTCGATTGTAGTTAGTAGGGTCTCAGGTGAGCCACTACAAAACTTTGAAAAATACATGGCTAAGCATTACGATTTATCCATGAAAAAGAAAGTTTTAATATTGGATATCGTCGTATGACAGTGTCTACCTGTGGGCTTGTACCTAAAATTTATGAATTTGCGGATCACGATCTACCCATTACACTGGCTTTATCCTTACGCTACCACAGATACTACGAGAAAAGCGATTATGCCAATTGGTGCTACCTATGCATTGCAGGATGTATTAGATGCGGTTAGTGAATATTATAAAAACAGAGCGCCGTGTCACATTTGAATATATACTAATAAAAGATGTGAATGCTTCTGAGAAAGAAGCTCATGAATTAGGCCAAATTGCTAAAAAGTTTCCTCATTGTAATGTAAACTTAATTCCTGTTAATGGAAATGAGCATATTAATTTATACAAACCGTCTATGAAAGCAATGAAGATTTCAAACGAATTGTAGAGTCCATGGTGTCTCTGTTACAATTGTAAAGAAGGGTGATGAAACACAAGCGGCGTGTGGTCAATTAAAGATACAACATCAACAATCTTTGAAAGAAGGGATGTAATGATTAGTTTAGGGGTTAGTAAAACAGGGTTAGTTCGTCAACGAAATGAAGATAGATTCTATGCCAAAGGGCCACTTCTTATAGTGGCAGATGGTATGGGTGGCTATACCGGTGGTGAATATGCCAGTACTATGGTAGTAGATACTATCGTAGATGTCATTGAAAGGGCAGATATAATTACTGTAGACGTATTACGTGAGGCTATTTTAGAAGCGAATCGTATGGTCTTTGAAAAAAGTCAATCCTATAAAGAATTAGAAGGTATGGGAACTACTGCTGTAGTAGCCTATGTAAAGGACGATACTTTATTATGGGCTCATGTAGGAGATAGTCGTCTATATATCTATGGTGATAGCCAGTTACGTAGAATGACAAATGACCATTCTATGGTACAAGAGTTGGTCAATGCAGGTACTGATTACAGAAGCTGAAGTGATTCATCATCCAAAACGGAATATGCTAACAAGAGCTATAGGTGTATATGATACAGTAGAAGTTGATACAGGAATGGTTGAAGTTCATGAAGGTGAACGAATCCTACTATGTAGTGATGGTTTATCTGGTTATATTGAAGAAAGTCGTATTGAAAGAGATACTTTCAGAAGAATCATCTGAAAGTAGAGTTCTAGAAGATTTAGTGCAACTCGTATATGATGCAGGTGCACGTGATAATGTACAACTCATACTTGGACGAATATAAAGAGGTGACATATGGATAGACATACATTAGTAGGATTAGTCTTTGACCATCGTTATGAAGTAAGACAAAAATTGGTGTCGGTGGTATGGCCGATGTATATCAGGGTAAAGATACATTATTGGGAAGGCCTGTAGCTATTAAAAATTTTGCATCAAAAACTTTGGTAGTGATCAAGATTTTTGTGGCTCGCTTTAAACGCGAAGCACAAGCGGCAGGTAAATTGAATCATCCTAATGTAGTGAGTATGTATGATGGTAGGCTATGACCAAGGCTATCATTATATCATTATGGAATATGTGGCTGGTTGTACATTAAAAAGAATATATTCAACATCATGCACGTGTTTCTGTACAAGAAGCTGTTAAAATTACGATTGCTATAGCAGAGGGGCTTGAACATGCACATGCTATGGGTATCGTACACTGTGATGTGAAACCACATAATATTTTGATTACGGATACTGGTAGAATCAAAGTAACAGATTTTGGGATTGCTCGGGCTATTAATTCTGCGGCGACGATGATGTATACTAACTCTGTCATGGGATCGGCCCATTATATTTCTCCCGAACAAGCCAGTGGTAAAAAGCATCAATGTCAGTACAGATATATACTCTTTAGGAGTGGTATTATATGAATTATTGACAGGAGAAGTTCCTTTCCGAGGTGAAACGCCTGTTAGTGTGGCCTTACAACATGTTAAGGATAGAGTGGTTGTCCTAGAATTAAAAATAACTTATACCGCCACAGCTAGAACAAGTCGTGTTAGTTGCTCTTGAGAAAGAGCCAGGCAAGCGATTTGGATCTATTTCTGAGATGATTCAAGCCTTACGTATGTCTTTAGGATATCGTGGAGGCACTTCTGCTAGACCCTATGCAGCATGATTTTGCTACTCAGGTGTTACCACCCAATGGATACTGAGGTTTTAGAAGAAGAGGAAGAATCTCAAGATGGCATTTTTGCTAAAATTGGGTAGCTTACCTGTAAATATATTTTTTGGGGGAGCCTTATTTGCATTCATACTCAGCTTTTTATGGGCATTTTTAAGCTTCGTAATTTCTGGAGTAATTCTACTGTAGATGTACCAAATGTGGCTGGTAAGCAGTTAAAGTGTGGCTACACGTTTATTAGAAGAACGTCATTTACGGGTATCTAGTTCAGAAGTAACGAATTCAGATGTTCCAGCAGGACAAGTTATTTCTCAAAGCCCAGAGCCTGGTGAATCGGTAAAAAGAACAACGATTAGTTCACTTGGGGTAAGTAAAGGAGCTGGAGATATTACAATTCCTGATTTACAAGGTATGAGCTTTGATCAGGCAGAGAGAGAAATTAAAATCTTTAGGGCTATCTATTGGTAAGGTTACTTTATGTCAGTGATACGAGTAAAGATGATGGCGTAGTCATCAGTCAAGGGTTACAAGCCGGTGGTAAAGCATCTAAAGGAGCTACCGCTGATATTACGGTAAATCAAACAAAGTCTTCTACCATAGAAATTCCTAATGTAGTGGGTATGACTATTAAAGAAGCTAAAGAAGCTCTAGGTAATTTAGGATTAAGCATCAGTAAAATTTCTGGCTCAAATGAAGATACAGCCATTGTTACAGATGTGAGTCCTGCCCCCAGGATCATCTGTCAAACGAGATGAAAGTGTGAGCTTAGTAGGTGAGGCTAAAGCTGATAAAAAGATTCGCAATCTAGCAAAAATAGTGGGCCTACAAAAGGGTGAAATTGATGTGACAGTACCAAATGGAAAACCATCACAGCACATCAAAGTTGTTATCATAGATGATGAAGGAAGTCGTGTGGTCTATGACGCATCCAATGCCCCAGGTGATCGAATTGTAAAACGTGTTTCTGGTAGTGGAAATGTACGAGTACAGACCTTCTTAAATGGCGTATTAGTACAGGAACAATCCTTATAGGAGAGAGCATGGAACAAGGTGTTGTAGTTAAGAATATGAATGGCTACTTTTACGTACAAATACAAAATGGTGAAGTACGTGAATGTAAAGTGAGAGGCCGATTGAAAAAGGAGCGGTATTCCTTGCTAGTAGGGGATACGGTTACAATCACAGATGATGGTTGGATTAATGGTATAGCGGAACGTAGAAACTCTTTACGTAGACCGGCGATTGCTAATATTGATCAAGTAGTAGTTGTGGTGGCTGCAAGGGAACCTGATATACATCCATTACTGTTGGATCGTTTGTTAGTCATGATTCATCATAGTAATATTCCTCCTGTATTAGCTCATCAATAAGTATGATTTTAATCAGAAGAAAACAGTACAGTTACAACATATCTATGAGGATATTGATATACTGTACTATGCACATCTACCTATACAGAAGAAGGCATTGAAGAGTTGCGTCGTGTATTGCATGGAAGATCAGTGCTTTTTGCTGGCTCCATCGGGGGTTGGCAAAAGCAGCTTGCTCAATGCAGTAGACCCTAATTTTGCCTTCCAAACTGGAGCTGTGAGCGATAAAATTAAACGAGGTAGACATACTACTCGACATGCTTCACTGTATAGTTTGGATGAAAGTTCTTTTATCATGGATACCCCAGTTTTTCTGCCATTGAACATACAGGAATGACGCTAGAAGAGTTAACGTATGCATTTCCTGAGTTTAGTCAGTATGATACAGGTTGTAAATTTAGCCCTGTTCTCACAGTCATGAACCCATCTGCTCAGTAAAAGAAGCTATGGGAGCTGGCAAAATTAGTCAACAAAGATATCAATCCTACTTGACTATAAAAATCTGAAATTGAAGATCAAAGGAGAAGATAAAATGATTCAAATTGCCCCATCAATGTTGTCTGCAGACTTTTCAAACTTGCGAGAAGATATTCGCACGATTGAAGAAGGTGGTGCAGATTTACTTCATATCGATGTTATGGATGGTCATTTTGTACCAAACCTAACATTTGGTACCGATTGTAAAACGCACTATGCCCACATACTACATTGCCTTTTTGATGTTCATTTAATGGTGACCAATCCTGCTGATTATGTAGAAGAGTATGCGCAAGATAGGTGTGAGAGTATTTTACGTTTCATTGGGAAGTTGTACCATGCGCACCGATTGATTCAAGCTATTAAAAGCACAGGAATGAAAGCTGGTGTTTCCTTGAACCCATCTACACCAGTATCCTTATTAGAGGATATTGCTAGCGATTTAGATTTAATTTTCAATTGTGAGTGTGAATCCAGGATTTGGTGGACAATCTTCATTTCCAATGCTGTAAAAAGTACAACAAGCTCGTCAACTGTTGGATGCGGTAGGTAATAGCACCAGCCGTTGTGGAAGCAGATGGAGGCATTAATTTAGAAACGGCTCCACTTGTACGTGAAGCTGGGCTACATGTTAGTAGCGGGATCAGCTGTATTTGGAGCCTCGGATCGAGCAGATATGATTCGCCAATTGCGAGGATGATATGATTCGAGTAGGTACAGATATAATAGAAATACATCGAATGAATCAGCGATGCAAAAAGAGTCCTTGCATCGTGTTTTTACAGAGTATGAAAGAAACTATGCATGGGGAAGAAATAAACAAGCCGCCGCTTCATTTGCCGGCATCTTTGCAGCTAAAGAGGCATGCGTGAAAGCATTAGAACAGGTTTTCGCTATGGTTCATGGCAAGATATACATGTCAGTCATGATGCGTGGGGGCACCGGTTCTTACCTGTTCAGGATACTTTGGTAAACGGATGAAAGTTTTGTAGGATATGATACCCCTGCAAGTATCTATCAGTCATTGTCTGAATATGCTACCAGTACTGTGATTGTATTCTAGAGGAAATAGTCATGAGAGTATTAACCCCAAGCCAAGTGACAAAAATTGATCAATATATTCAGGCACTAGGGCTTCCTGTATCGCATCTGATGGAACAAGCGGTCGATCTCGTTTTTGAAGTGGTAACGACATTATAGGAGAAATAGAAGGGCCCAAAATGCTGTCTTTTTATGCGGCATAGGAAATAATGGAGGGATGCTCTTGTAGCAGCCAGACTGTTGGCTGAAGTTTCTATGGAACCACCTATTGTTGTTATACTAGGAGAACCCCAAAAAGGATCAACACTATTTAAACAGCAGTGGAAAAATTATAAGTACATTAGAAAATAGGATTGAAATAATTTTATTAGAAGAAATAATGGATAGGAGAACAGCTACCTGAATTTGTATTAACTAATGCAGGTATCGTTGTAGATGGCGTATTCGGAACTGGTTTTCAGGGTACATTACCAGAGTATGTTCAAACTATTTTCGAACAATGCAAATGGTGGGGGCTTGAAAAGTTCTAATCGTAGATGTATATCCATTGATATACCAAGTGGTGTGAATGGATTAACTGGTGAAGTAGATGAATATACGTTTCGAGCAGATGAAACAGTGACATTATTAGCATCTCAAAAATAGGTATGTTGGTGTAATCCAGGTCGTGAATATGTGGGACATATGACAATATGAAGCATTGGTTTTCCCATGGCCTATGATACACCGTCAGCTATGAATAAGGAACGATATATCGATGTATTTTGGAATACCAAAAGATAGTTTATATATAACACCAAGATCTCCTATTGCTCATAAGGGAAATTAATGGACATGTCTATGTAGTAGGTGATCTCCTGGCATCTATGGGGCTCCTATATTAAGTGCTGAAGGAGCTCTTACGAAGTGGTGCTGGAAAAAGTCACCATACTATCAGGTACTAATGAACTAGAATCGTTACGAACATTGAGCCGGCCTGAAATGATGATTAATTCTATTGAGAATGTCGTCACCTTGGATGCCAATAGTTCAGTGGTAATCGGTCCTGGTGGTGGTAGAACTGAGATGTATAGAAATCAGCTACTACAGAGATTTGAAGTGACCCATGATTCTCATATTGTCATTGATGCAGATGGACTGATTGCTATAGCAAGTGACTTAGAATTACTTAAGAAACAGGCTTTCATTCTAAGTAAAACAGGTCATTCTATTGTGCTTACTCCCCATAAAGGAGAGTTTTCTATACTTACTGGTAAATCAATAGAAGAAATAGATGCTGATCTGATTGGCAGTAGTTCATACATTTGCGACTTCCTATGGCGTGTATGTAGTATTAAAAGGTCAGCCTACATTGATAGGTACACCAACAGGTGTAGTTAGTCTTACTACTTCTGGTAATCCATATATGGGTACGGGAGGTATGGGTGATGTATTAGCAGGTGTGATTGGATCTCATGTTGAATCAAACTGATGAGGTTCATACAGTCATAAAACTTGCTGTATATACTCATAGTGTAGCGGGTGACAGGACATTAGCAGAAGTTGGTCCTGGATTTACCCCATCAGAAGTAGCACTCAAGAATGGGACAAGTGATTCGAGAGATTAGAGGATATTCGGAACAAAAATCTTTATAAAATCAAACGTAGTAGTAATATTCTACCTGTCCCAGTTTTATAGATGAAATATACTTGTTAAGTATGTAAGTTATTGAGTTGGAAAGAAACTATAGATGAAACGAAATATATATAAATATCTGCTTATATTGGGGACTCTATTCATCACCTTACTATCGATATTAGGATGTAGTTCAGATATATCGATGGCTAGTGCTAGTTCAACCAAGGTTGAGTCCACACAGGAACAAAAAGAAGTATCCGGAACTATGAAAGTTCATGTCTTAGATATAGGGCAAGGTGATGCTATCTTAATTCAAGTTGGGGATTCATTTACGATGATTGATACAGGGGATATAGAACATCGCCCTACAAGTCGTTGCTTTACTAAAAATATGGTGTAAAAGAATTGAAAATATAATCTTAACGCATCCACATGCAGATCATATTGGAGGCTTTTATGCGATTGCAAAGGAATTCCCTATTAAACATGTCTATGATAATGGCATTGAAATCGATAGTGGAACTTATAGAACGTATTTAAAAATTATAGAAACTAAAAATTCATCGTGAAGTGTTACAAAAAGGTGATCGATTAGATCTTGGTAATGGTGCGTATTTCGATGTGTTTGCTCCATGGAAAGGAGAAGTTTTGGGAGATTCCAAAGGACATGTGCATCAAAAATAATAACTCTATTGTAGGAAAACCAACATTTGGTAAATTTTTCTATGCTTATGACGGGTGATGCTGAGAAAGAAGAAGAAGCGCGATTAATTAAAGAACAAAACACAAAAATGTCGAGTAAAGTATTGAAAGTAGGTCATCACGGAAGCAATGGATCTAGTGAAAAAGATTTTATTCGCTCAATACGTCCAGAAATAGCAGTTATTTCCTGCTGGATTACATAACTCTTATGGATTATCCTGGTGCAAAGGCGTTGGAACGCCTTTCAAAAGAAAAAAATGTAGAGATATATCGTACAGATACAATGGGAACTGTTACTATTAGAACAGATGGTAAAGACTATGATGTTCGCACAGAACGATAATCTTTCACAATATATTCATGAATCATTTCAAAAATATGGTATAATTAAGATACTGTCTAAAGGAAATTATCCAAAGCAACATAGATTGAGTGATATACTTGCGTAAGTTATTTACTTTGTTAGGAATGTTAATGTTTGTCTTACCAATAGTCTTTGGGGAACTCGTGCTGCTAATGTGACAGATTTTCATTGGGTGACTAGAAATGATGCACCCATACCATTTTGTTAGAATGGTGTTTAGTTTATCTAGTCCAGTACATGCAAATGCTTCTATTAGTGCCAGCGGAACTTCTACGACATTGACGTTAAAAATGCTGTTATTGCAGGGAGCACCTACATCAGTCATAATGGATGATGGAATTGCTAAACAAGCAACTCTATCACAAAAAGGATCTCGATACAGTAGTAACGATTGAAACACCAAAACCTATTGATGTAGCAGATTTAAAAAGTATTTACATTAAAAAGACACGAGTTAATAATAAACCGTATCGTATGGTAGTAGATATTCAACAAAAAGGGTGTGGCTCCTAGAGAAAAATTACTACGGTAAAACCAGTTGCAGCTGCACCAGTAGCAAAGCCTGCTTCAGAGTCGAAGGAAAAGGCTACTGCAGCTAAGGCTACACCTAAACCGGCTACAAAGCTAGAACCTGTGAAAATCAAATGTACCGGCAAAGGTAGCGCCTCCTGTAGTGAATTCTGCACCAGCGCAGCCAGCAAAGCCCACAACCAGCTAAGCCAACAGTGTCAACTATCGTACATCTGGTGGTCTAGTGGTAAAATTATTGTCCTGGACCCTGGTCATGGTGGTAGTGACCCAGGTGCTATTGGGCCTACAGGGCTACAAGAAAAAGCAGGTTACATTGCCTCGTTTCAGAATATTTAAAATCTGTTTTTAGAAGCAAGAGGTGCTAAAGTAGTGTTGACATCGGACTACAGATGTGGGATGTATGGACCTCACGCTAGTGGTGTTGATGAGTTGCAAGCTCGTGTGGATATAGCTAATGTGAATCAAGCAGATGCATTCATCAGTGTCCGTATTAATTCCTTCTCGAATCCTAATGTAGGTGGTATAGCTACGTACTATTTTGATGGCTCTGAGCAATCAAAACTAGCTTCATCAGTGCAACGACAAATAGCTAACCATAGTGGATTCAACGGAGATAGAGGTATTCAACCTGGAAACTTATATGTATTACGTCATTCTTTGATGCCTTCTATTTTGTAGTAGAATTAGGGTTCATTTCAATCCCACTGAGGAAGCACATCTGAAAGAAGCGAATACACGTCAACAGTTTGCTAATGAAATAGCAAAGGGTTTGGAAGCGTATTTTGGAGGTTAATGTCATGAAACAATCATTGCGTAATAGCTTAATTGCCATGATGAGCATATGTATAATCGCTTTAGCTGGGTGTAATTCCCAGGATGTTAAAGTGGACTTGGGAAAACAAACGCAACAAGCAGCGAGTCAAGGGCAAACTAATAATGCACAAGAAGCAATGACAAAAATAATGGTATATGTACCACGACAGGATGGAAAGGGTGTTATGCCACAGCCATTGACAATTGATGCAAATCGTAAAACGGTAAAAGATGCTATTAACTTGATGATTGAGCAAGATGGTCGTGCGGAGTACCCGGTGTTTGCTAAAAAGGAACAAAAAGTAGTAGAAACGGCAAAAGCATGATGATACAGTGACCGTAGTATTGAATGATGATTTTTACAAGATGCCACTGGTTTAACAGCCACATTGCGTATTGCTTCTATTGTAAATACAGCGGTGGAATTTGATGGTGTATATAAAGTTTATGTGAAAGGTAAAAGGTGTAACCTTACCGACCCTATGGTGATATTGACTTAACGCATCCATTAAAACAAATGAAAGACAAAATAGTAAAAGATTAAGTTGTATGTTGGGGCCTCTTAGTAGAAGTGCCTCCAACATTTTTTATACACTAAATTCATGGTAGTTTACTATGATATTATACCTGCAAAGATACTGTAGGAAAGGAGGACTTGATGATACAAAAATAGTAGAAGAGTTAGGAAGCAATTCATCATTTTATGTGCAGTTATTAATAGAACATATAGGAATTACATTTATATCCGTTATCACTTGCTACTATTGTAGGCCTTGCAATTGGAATATGGATATCACAAAAACGAGAAAATGGCAAATTCGGTGATATCTGTGGTGAATATTGCTTACACTATACCGTCTATAGCTCTGTTAGGTTTTTCTGATTTCTTTCACAGGGTGGGGAATATCGACGGCTATCATTGCACTTATTATCTATGCCTTGTTACCTATTGTTCGTGGTACCTATGTAGGGATTACCACCATTGACTCAAAAGATCATTGAGGCCAGTCGGGCTATGGGGGAGTACTGATAGTCAAATTTTATGGAAAATACAGTTACCATTAGCATTTCCTGTGATTCATTCATCGATTATGAATATGGTGACTATGACGATTGCATTAGCGGGTATTGCATCCTTTGTAGGTGCAGGTGGATTAGGTGTTGTCATCTATCGTGGCATTACGACTAATAATGAAGTATTGATTTGGATCGGTGGGATTTTTGATTGCACTGTTAGCGCTAGTGATAGACCGTATCTTAGGTGCCATTGGCAAATTAGTGGAGCAACATAGGATCCATACAGTAGTCAACAAAAGAATGGGCTATGCAGTGGATTTCTATTGATTGTTATAGGGGAGTGTTTTTGGACTGCAACAATATAGCAAACATGATACGATACATATTGCATCAAAACCCGTATCGGAAGGATACATCTTGGCGGAAATTGTGGGTACTCTCATTGAGGCAGATACGAATCTAAAAGTGAGAGTATACTCATGGTGTAGGCGGTGGTACATCTAATATTCATCCAGGTATGGTTCGTAGTGATTTTTGATATGTATCCAGAGTACACGGCACATCTTTGGCAAAGTTGTTTTTGAAACATCAGGACGAGTATAAGAATGATAAGTTTTTCGATGTTAACTGCAGAATACAAGGATAAGTATCACTTTTTGTGGAAAGGTATGTTTTGGATTTAATGATACCTATAGTATTGGCATCCGAGCAGATTTAGCGAAGGAATATGGTATTAAAAACATTTACAGACTTGGCAAAAGTATGCAGGACAGCTAACGTTTGGTGCAGAATATGATTTCTTTGAACGAGAAGATGGGTATAAAGCGCTAGCTAATGCCTATAATTATCACTTTAAACAAGTAGTAGATATGGACAATGGATTAAAATATCAAGCCTTGTTTGATAAGAAAATTGATGCTATGACAGTATTTACTACGGATGGTCAGCTATCTGATCCACGAGTTGTAGTCTTAGAAGATGATCGAAACTTGTATCCAAGTTATATGGCAGGCATGGTCGTTCGTGAGGAGACGTTACAGAAACATCCTGAACTAGAAAGTGTTTTGCATCGATTAGATGGTATCTTAGATGAAAGTACCATGGCACAGTTAAATAAAAAGTGAAATTGATAAGGAAGATCCGAAACAAGTGGCGAAAGAATTTTTGCAGTCTAAAGGATTGGTGGTGAAATAGATGAATCCAATTATAGAGTATAAAAATATTGGAAAATCCTATCAAGGAAAAATGGGTGGTAAGAAATTTCAATCTTACTATCAATGAAGGGACTTTCTTTGTATTGTAGGAACATCAGGGTCAGGAAAAACGACACTTTTAAAAATGATTAATGGATTAGTTGTTCCTGATGAAGGAGATATTACTATCAATGGTATACGGGGTTATCGATCAGGATATTATCTCTTTACGGAGAAAGATAGGCTATGCTATTCAAGGGGATGGACTGTTCTCCCATATGACGGTAGCAGATAATATCGGCTATGTGCCGAAATTAGATGGCGTACCGAAAGAAGAAGTGGATAGCATTGTCAATCGAATGCTTTCATTAGTTGGACTTCCATTGGATAGTAAGGGAAGTATCCCAAAGAACTATCGGGTGGACAACAACAACGAGTAGGTATCGCTAGAGCCTATGCGAACTCACCAAAGATATTGCTTATGGATGAACCATTCGGAGCGGTGGACTCCATTACAAGGTATCAACTGCAAGAAGATTTGAAACAGATTCATAAACAAACGGATTGTAATGATTGTATTTATTACCCATGATATGCATGAAGCTTTTTGAAGTTAGAACTCACATCCTTGTCATGCATGAAGGAAAATACAACAATACGGGACTGCGGAAGAAGTGAAAGAATCATCCGAGAAATGAGTACGTGAAACAATTGATTGAGATGACGCGGTAGTGTCATATAGTTAAGTACTATCCAATGATGAGGGGACCTGGTAAGGGTCCTTTGTTTTATATAGTTTGATGAGCGTGCTAAAGAACAGGTGGAATAGAGAATTTTGGCAAATTTCTCTTATATTTAGTTGCTAGTATGGTACAATAAGAACAACATGTATAGTGAAAGTGATATACAATACTCATAGTTAGGTATACACATTTCTACTGTGTTAGCGTGTCAGAATAGTTGATTAGTTTTTATTTCATAACGAAGTGAGGTGGTACGATGCATAAAGATCCTTTTGAGGAATATATCCGTCAAGGTGAAGCCAGTCAATATGAAAAAGTTCTAGCCTGGAAGACAGCTATTGGTTTACAAGCTGTCGATGGGTTAACTCCGTCTGCATATTTGATAGACTTAGCGAAGAAGAATATTGAAGGGCAGATGTCCCTACAGGCCCTTCATACATTATTGGAAAATTATTAGAATCCTATCCGCATCATGAAGATAGAACGGCAGAGGCGGATATAGTATCACTTCGTATTTCGGAGTTGCTCTTAGAGAAAATCTTTCAGCTTCACTCTAATGAGTACCTATCGATTCATAGACAATTATTTACAGATATTTATCCTCATGCGGGTAGTATACGAGATTACAATATCACAAAAAGAATGGATTCTCGATGGAGATACCGTGACCTATGGGAGTGTGTCTGAATTAGGGGCTGACTTTGCTGTATGATATAGAGCAAGAGAAAAGTTTTACCTATGCCAAGTTAGATATGTCAGAGAGTATTCGACATTTGGCGACGTTTGTTGCTAGATTATGGCAGATTCATGTATTTGGTGAAGGAAATACACGAACGACAGCTGTATATTAAATATCTCCGGACCCTAGGTTTTACAGTGACTAATGATATGTTTGCCGACCATGCTTGGTATTTTAGGAATGCCTTGGTACGTGCCAATTATCAAAATTTGAAACTTGGTGTGTATAGAACAACAGAATATTTAGAACGTTTTTGCGAAACTTGCTGTTAGATGAAGACCATGTGCTATCGAAAGTCGAAAACATGCATATTTATAGAGTACTAGGGACGATATACGAGAATATAGTACAGAGTATACTATAAGAGAGAGACTATATCAGACTATGATACTACTGGAAAATGAAATTGTAGAGGAACTACACGGTCACATAGGTAATAATACTAAATCACGGGAGGAAAAGGTATCTTTGCTTGACGAATTTTTCCCTCATTGATAAATTAACACAACACAGTATCCACAATCCTACATACGTAAAGGTCGGCGTTGGTGATGATTGTGCTGTCTATGATACGCCTCGTGATGTGGATCAATTGGTTAGTACGGACATGATGGTGGAAGGCATCCACTTTAGTGAACGTACCACCTCACCTTTCGACGTGAGGCTATCGATTGGGGACGGCAAACATTAGTGATATAGCAGCGATGGGCGGTACTCCACGGCATATGGTAGTATCTGTTGCAGTTCATAAGGGCAAGATACATCCTATGTGGGAAGAAGTTTACAATGGATTGCGCCATATATGTGCAGACTACGATGTGAATATCATCGGTGGCGACACTGTATCAACGGAAGGCCCTTTTGTCATTTCAGCCACAGTATTTGGAGATGTGCCACAGAATCAAGGTGTTCTCCGCAGTGGTGCTCAAGATGAGTGACGTTGTGTTTATCACAAATTATTTAGGGCTTATCTCTAGCAGGGTCTCCATAGTTTGCTGGAGGGCTGCGAGGACTATCCGGTGAGTCAATCCGTTCACCAACGCCCCATTCCTCATGTGGAATGTGGTATAATAGCAAGAGACTTAGGTGCCACATCTATGAACGACATCAGCGACGGCTTGTCTAGCGAGCTCAACGAGATAGCTAAAGCACTGCGAGGTGACCATTTTACATTGATGAAAATACATTACCCATCCATCCAGAGGTACAGGTCTACTGTGAAAGTCACCATATGAGCCCTTATCTACCTATGTGGACTGGGGGCGAAGACTTTCAGCTAGTGGGAACTATTCCAGCTGATAAAGCAGAGGAGTTACCAGCCGATACATTCACGATTATCGGATGCGTTAAAGCTGGCAGTGCACAGGTGTTAGTAGACCATGATGGACAATGGATTACAGTGAAACCTAAAGGGTATAATCATTTATCTCATGACTGGAGTATTAGAGCTAAGCAGTATGACTAAGAATAGAACGAGGCTGTCATGAAGGCTTTTGAAATAGTTGAAAGTATTAAAAATCGAATTATAAGAGATAGAATGATAGAGGAATGATATGAATACTATAGTATATACAACCCATTCCGTAGAGGAAACGTTGGCGTTAGGTCACAACCTAGGAAGATTTATGAAACCTATGAAAGCCCAATTTGTATTAGCTCTAGATGGCACACTAGGGCGGGAAACATACTTTTTCCCAAGGGATTGCAAAAGGGCTTTTGGAGTTACAGAAGAAGTGACAAGTCCTACGTTTGCTTTGATGAATACTTATGAAGTAGATGAATCTATTTGTATCACTTTCGATTTATATCGAATGGATTTGGTGGAAGAACTGGAAACTATCGGCTTTTTACTGAATACACAGAGAAACGAAGTCCGTTGTAGAATGGGCTAGTAAGTTTTCTGATGAATTACCAGATACGATAGTGGATTGAGATTTCGTCGGTGATGATGGATCCTCGTCAGTTTACAGTTCGTACGGACCTACTTTCAGAAGAAACATTACAACGCATAGGAGAGAACCTATGATTTTAGGAATCGAAACGAGCAGTGCCATTGCCAGTGTGGCGGTGGGAAATGACAAAGAAATACGGAGCGAACTCATTGTACAGGCAGGCCTTACTCATTCTGAGCAATTAGTGCCACACATTGAAACAGTGATGACAACGGGAAAGTAAGAAATCTGATATAACCGGCATTGCCGTAACCATTGGACCTGGCTCGTTTACAGGCTTGCGCATTGGCTTGGGCACGGCGAAGGCCTTGGCGTATGCTTGGAATGTACCCGTAGTAGGTGTGCTCACCACCGATGTGTTAGCTCAAAGTTTTATGTATTCTAACTATCGGGTATGCACTGTCATTGATGCACAAAAAGAAACAGGTTTATGGCCGTCAGTATGAGTGGAATGGCGTGGACATGATTGCTTTAGATACAATAGAAGTACATCAAGTAACTGAATTGTTAGAGAAACTAGTACAACTATCTGGAGATACGCCAGTGGTCATCGTAGGAGATGGTCTGAAAGCGATTGGAAAAAGATTATGCTTTAGGGTGTAGAAGAAGGCCGATATTGACCCTCTTAGACTTGTTATCGGTCATGAATCGAAACAACGCCACGGGCATCCCATGTTATCCAAGTGGCATTGCCACAATTTATGAACGGTTCGATTCCTGATGCGCAGTCCATTGAGCCATTCTATATTCGTAAAATCGGAGGCAGAGTAGTCTGGGACGAGAAAAATAAAGACATCTTAGCTACAGGTACTACGTAGAACCTACGGTAGTAGTCCGTGAAGCAGCAGGTGAGCGATAATGGTCACCTTACGAGAAGCTTTACGTAGTGACATTGAAGGTATTTACCAAATAGACAGCCTGTTTTTCAACACCATGGTCAAAGGAAGCTTTATTAGATGATTTAGAAGTAGAAGATAAGTTGTACATCGTAGCAGAATCTGAAGAAGGTAAGATTATTGGTTATGCAGGGTCTTGGCTAGTCTTGGATGAAGGGCAAATTACGAATATTGCTATACATCCTGGATATCGTCGTGCAGGTTATGGAGCTAAAATGACTCGTAAGTTAACGCAAATGCTCCGTAAACAAGGGATGAAGCATATTTTTTTAGAAGTACGTGTCTCCAATATTGCGGCTCAAGCCATGTATCGTAGACTTGGCTTTACAGCGGTAGGAGTACGCAAACAATTTTATTCAGATCCCAGTAGAAGATGGGCTGATTATGACGAAAGAAATGGAGGAACTGGCATGAGTATCTACACACTAGCTATTGAAACTAGTTGTGATGAAACATCAGCAGCAGTGTTGCAAGATGGCAGAACGGTCGTTTCTAATGTAATTTCAGTCAAGTACCCATACATAGAAAGTTTGGCGGTGTCGCCAGAGGTGGCGTCTCGACATCATATAGAACAGATTATGCCTGTTATTGACCAAGCTTTTGACAGATGCGAATGTGACATTAGACGATGGATCATATCGGTGTCACCTATGGGCCTGGTTTAGTTGGGGCTCTTTTGCTAGGGGTGTCAGCGGCGAAGGCTCTATCCTTTGCAAAAGATATTCCCCTTTGATTGGCGTTCATCATATGGAAGGTCATATCTTTGCAAACTTTCTGTTGCATCCCTGAGTTAGAACCACCATTTTTGTGTTTAGTGGTATCTGGGGGCAGCAATGATCGTCCATGTGACAGATTATGAAAGCTTCCAAGTACTAGGACAAACACGTGATGATGCGGCAGGTGAAGCCTCGATAAAATCGCTCGCGTATTAGGCTATCCTTACCCAGGAGGGCCACATTACGATGCGTTGGCGAAAGAAGGAAAACTGAATGCCATTGATTTTCCACGACTTTTATTAGAAAAAGGAAACTTGATTTTAGTTTTAGTGGTTTAAAATCTGCTGTGTTAATTATATCAATGGAAAACAACAAAAGGTGAATCTATCTGTCATGAAGATGTAGCAGCCTCCTTTCAAAAACGCCATTACGGACGTATTGGTAGAAAAATGAAAAGAAGCAGCCCATACCTTGGGAGAAACGAAGATTGCTCTAGCTGGTGGCGTGTCGGCTAACAGCGGACTGCAACGACGATACAGGCTATGTGGAGCAGTAAGGCTTGACATACCTCACAGCAGGCTCGTTGGCCACAGACAATGCAGCTATGATTGGTTGCCGAGCTTACTATATGGCACAAGCTGGCAAATTTCAGTAGTATACATTGAATGCAAAACCGTCCATTCCATTGGGCAGCGATTTGTGGAAAGGAAACCAACATGACTAGTTGGAAAGATGACTCTAAACAAAGAAACAGATTTATATCCAACACAACAGGCTTTTACTATTGCAGTTTTCTCAGCGATTAGCTTTTGGTAAAGCCATCAGAACAAGGGTGTCCCTCTTGAGTGCAAGCTAAGGATGGGCACCTTTACTAGTGGTGCACTGGCACAGTGGTCATACAGGAATGGTACAGAAATACAAGTGCCTATGGACCATCCCTATCCCAGGAGATGTTACGTAGTGGTAAACCTTATGCAGGTCCCATGGAATGGGAGGAACCGACTGATACCGGTATGACAATGGAATCGTATCATGCTTACGTGTATCCTATCATGAATATGGGGCAAGTGCATCGTGCCTGTGCCTTCACTGAATCCGGTATCTGAGAGTGTATCTCTAGTCGCTATGACGAGTTTATGTCCATCGTGTCACAGACGACCTTTCAAGGTATGTTGGTGCCACAACTACAGCAACCAGAGTTGTATGAAGGCATTTCCGTTCTAGATGGGAATCATCTTTTTGAACAAGACGGGACTATACTCTATGCAAACCGAGGGGCGAAAAATTAGGAGATATTTTTGGTATCGATCGGAGATTACAGGGAACATCTATTTATAGTAGTACCTTAAAAGTTGGTCGTATCAAAAAGGCCTTAGAAGATAGAGTGGGTACCATTGATGAAGAGTTATATGGTGACATTGCATTGAGACAAGTGATGATTCCCGTCGTCCTTGGGGTGAAGTGGAAGCGTGGTATCTTGGTATTGCAAGACAAAACAGAACTGCGCAAGCGAGATCAAGAATTACTGGTGAAAAATTCCGTTATCAAAGAAGTGCACCATCGCAGGAAAAATAATTTGCAATCTGTGGCAGGATTACTTCGCATGCAAAGCCGTCGTAGTGGCTCGAAGATGTGGAAACATGTTTTACAAGACAGTATTCATCGTATTGAAAAGCATGGCTCTCGTCTCATGAAATTGTGTCGAACTTTTGATGAAGATTATGTAGCGTTGCGTAGTATTATCGAAGAATCTGTGGCTTGTTAAGACAAGGACTAGGGCTTCTGAGCAACGTATCGATATGGAATATATAGGGAAGACATGATTATGTCTTCTCATAAGGCAGCTATGTGTCCTTAGTGCTGAATGAACTGTTCTCCAATCTTTTTAAACATGCTTTCAAAGATAGAGAAGGACAAGTGCAGGTAGAGAGTGCGTGAGGTGATATCTCAAGAAAATCGAGATATGTTGCATATTATTATTCGAGATACTGGCTGTGGTTTGCCAGAAGATTTTGAAGACAGTAGACAACGTCGCTTAGGGTTGCAAATTATTGACAACTTAGTGCGGAATGAATTAGATGGAACGATTGCTTGGACATCCCAAAGGAACGGGCACTGTGGTAGATATATGGATACACAAAGGAGAAGAGTATGCGCGTCTTAGTAGTAGATGATGAGTCACTCATTCGCATGGACTTACGAGATATATTAGAAAGCCAAGGCCATACCGTTATAGGTGAAGGTGCCAATGGAGTGGGAAGCCATCCAACTATGCAGACCTTTGCGCCAGATATAGTACTCATGGATGTGAAAATGCCAACATTAGATGGCATTGAGGCAGCGCGACAAATTCGTCATAAGCGACTAGCGCCGGTGGTGCTCTTAACAGCGTACAGTCAAGATGATTTAATCCAAAAAGGCATCTCAATCGGGCGTATAGTGGCTATTTAATTAGCCTTTGCGGGAACCGGACTTAGGACCCGCTCTACAGATGGCGATGTGTCGCTTTCAAGAAGAAAGAGATTTACTAGAACAGGTGAAAAGGACTGGAAAATTCCTTGGAAGAACGAAAATATGTGTCGAAAGCGACGGGCATATTGATGGAGTTAAGATGGATTTTCTGAGGAAAAAGCAATGAGAAAAATACGAGCTTTCAGTATGGATAAACGTATTAGCCTCGTGGAAACTTGCAAAAAGATTATCGCAGCCCATGAGGCAAAAATCGTAAAAATTGTGGTGACCCTATTGCAAAAATTATAAAAAGATTATGTCAACTATGAAGTAAAATATTAACTATGAAAAAGTATTTGGTCAAAAAGTCAAAAAGACTTGCAAAAATTTTAAAAATGATTTATAATAATACTTTGTGATTAGCACTCACCACTCTTGAGTGCTAACATCGATATTATAGTGTATAAGAGAAGAGGTATAACAATGAAACCATTAGGCGATCGTGTCATTATTCGTGTATTGAAGTAGAAACAAAAACGGAAAGTGGTATCTTTTTAGCATCTTCCACAAAAAGAACGTCCATCTGAAGGTACGGTTATTGCTGTGGGTCCTGGTAAATTATGTGACAATGGCGAACGTGTAGCACCAGAAGTTAAAGTGGGCGATACAGTCATGTTCTCCAAATATGCTGGTACTGAATTCAAAATCGATGGTCTTGACCATTTAATCATCAGTGAAAAAGATATTTTAGCAGTATTATAATCTAAGCAATTGAGGGAGTATCCCTAGTATAGGAGGCTAGACAATGGCAAAAGAAGTTTTATTCAACGAAGAAGCACGCCGTGCATTAGGTCGTGGCGTTGACCAATTAGCAAATGCAGTAAAAGTAACTTTAGGACCTAAAGGTCGCAATGTAGTATTAGAGAAAAAATTTGGTGCTCAACAATTACACTAATGATGGTGTAACAATCGCTCGTGATATTGAGCTGCAGATCCATTTGAAAACATGGGTGCACAATTAGTAGAAAAGAAGTTGCTACAAAACTAATGATGTAGCTGGTGATGGTACAACTACAGCAACTGTATTGGCACAAGCTATGATCCAAGAAGGTATGCGTAACGTAGCAGCTGGTGCTAATCCAATGATCCTAAAAAAAGGTATTGAATTAGCTGTGAAAAATTAGTAGGCTGAAATTCAATCCAAAGCGATCAATGTAAATGGTAAACAAGATATCGCTCAAGTTGCATCTGTATCCGCAGCTGACGAAGAAATCGGCGCTTTGATCGCAGAAGCAATGGACCGTGTGGGCAACGACGGTGTTATCACTGTAGAAGAATCTAAAACATTACAAACTGAATTGAACGTAGTAGAAGGTATGCAATTCGACCGCGGTTACTTATCTCCTTACATGGTAACTGACCCAGATAAAATGGAAGCAGTTGTAAACGAACCATTAATTTTGATCACTGACCGCAAAATCTCTGTTATCGCTGACTTATTACCAGCACTTGAAAAAGTAGTAAAACTTGGTAAAGAACTTGTGATTATCGCTGAAGACGTAGACGGCGAAGCATTGGCTACATTAGTAGTGAACCGCCTTCGTGGTACATTAAAAGCAGTGGCTGTGAAAGCTCCTGGTTTTGGCGACCGTCGTAAAGCTATGTTAGAAGATATCGCTATCTTAACTGGTGGTACTGTCATCAGTGAAGAAGTAGGTTTGAAATTAGAAAACGTAGATTTAGAACACTTGGGTACAGCTCGTCAAGTTCGCATCACTAAAGACGAAACTATCATCGTTGATGGCAATGGTGACAAAAGATGTAATTGCTCGTCGTGTTGCACAAGTTCGTGCACAAGCTGAAGAAGCGACTTCGAATTTGATAGAGAGAAAATTACAAGAACGTTTGGCTAAATTGTCTGGCGGTGTAGCTGTTATCGAAGCAGGTGCGGCAACAGAAGTAGAATTGAAAGATAAAAACTTCGCATCGAAGACGCATTGAACGCAACTCGTGCAGCTGTAGAAGAAGGTATCGTTGCAGGTGGTGGTACGACATTGATCGATATCATCCCAGCATTAGACGGTATCGAAGCTACTGGTGACGTATTGACAGGTGTGAACCTTGTGCGCCGTGCTGTGGAAGAACCACTACGCCAAATCGCTTACAATGCAGGTTTAGAAGGTTCCGTAGTAGTAGAACGTGTAAAATCTACTGAAAGCGGCATCGGTTTCAATGCATTAACAGAAGAATATGTAGACATGGTAAAAGCTGGTATCGTGGACCCTGCAAAAGTAACACGCTCTGCCTTGCAAAATGCAGCATCCATCGCAGCATTAGTACTAACTACTGAATCTATCGTTGCTGATAAAGTAGAAGAAAAATGCACTCAATGATGCCTCCAATGCCCAATGGGTGGCATGGGCGGTATGATGTAATCTAAGATTGCATGCATTCGTGGTACCATCGAATTAAATGAATCATATGAGGACTATGGAAGAATAGATAACTATTCTTTCATAGTCCTTTTGTATTGTGATATAAGATGAGATGAGACTATTAATGTTATAGTTTATAACATCAAAAATAATAAAACTTAATGGAAAATCATTATTGACAACATATAGAAAAAGTTCTATAATGAGTTCATAAGTTAACGGATAATAATTATCCGTTATAATAAAATATAGGTTTTAATTATATTATGATATGTATAAGTTTACAAAGGAGAAAGTTATGAAAGAAGAAAAATTAACAACTGCCTTTTGGTGCTCCGGTACCCTGATAATAATAACAGTAGCGCTACAGCTGGAAAAACGTGGTCCTGTATTAATGCAAGACGTGTGGTTGATGGAAAAAAATTAGGTCACTTTGCTCGTGAAGTAATTCCCTGAACGCCGTATGCATGCGAAAGGATCTGAGTGCATTTGGTACTTTCACAGTGACAAATGACATTACAAAATATACAAAAGCGAAAGTATTCTCTGAAGTGGGTAAACAAACTGATTTGTTCGTTCGTTTCTCCACAGTAGCTGGTGAACGTGGTGCGGCTGATGCAGAACGTGATATCCGTGGTTTTGCTGTGAAAATGTACACAGAAGAAGGTAACTGGGATTTAGTAGGTAACAACACACCAGTATTCTTCATCCGCGATCCATTGCAATTCCCGGACTTGAACCGTGCAGTTAAAACGTAATCCTGAAACTAATCTCCGTGATGCTACTGCTAACTGGGATTTCTGGACTAGCTTGCCAGAAGCAATGCATCAAATCACAATCGTCATGAGTGACCGCGGTATTCCAGATGGGTATCGTCATATGCATGGTTTTGGTTCCCCACATATAGCTTAATCAATGCCAATGACGAACGCGTATGGGTGAAATTCCACTGGGTTTGCCAACAACCAATTAAAAATTTAACTGAAGAAGAAGCAGCTGCTATTATTGCTAACGACCGTGAAAGTGCACAACGTGACTTATTCGACGCGATCGAAAAAGGCGATTTCCCTCGTTGGAAATTGTACATCCAAGTAATGACAGAAGAACAAGCAGAAGCCCTTCCACATACAACCCATTCGACCTTACAAAAGTATGGTACAAAAAAGACTTCCCATTAATCGAAGTAGGGGTAATGGAATTGAACCGCAACCCAGAAAACTACTTCCAAGATGTAGAACAAGCAGCATTTGCTCCATCCACAATCATCCCTGGTATTGGATTCAGCCCTGACCGCATGTTACAAGGTCGTTTGTTCTCCTACGCTGATGCACAACGCTATCGTTTAGGGTACAAACTACCATCAAATTCCCTGTGAATGCGCCAAAATGCCCATTCAATTCTTACCATCGTGATGGACAAGGCCGTGTAGATGGCAACCATGGCTCTTACTATCGGATATGCTCCAAATAGCTTTTGGACAATGGGCGAACCAACCACAATACAAAGATCCAGGATATGATGTATCTGGTAAAGCATACCAATACGACTTCCGTGAAGATGATTCCGATTACCACACAACCTGGTAAATTGTTCCGTCTCATGACTCCAGAACAACAGCGTATTGTCTCAAAAATACAGCGAACAACATGGCAGGAGTTCCATTGTTTATCCAAGAACGTCATGCAAAACATTGCGTGCGTGATCCCTGCATATGGCGAAGGCGTAGCAAAAGCATTGGGCATTACAGTAGATTTCTCACCTGCGACATCGGGTAACACTCGAAGCGCTATTTGTTTATGCGTCTTCCGAAAAATAGTATAGTAAAGACCGAACATATTCCTCCACAAACTGATCCTACGGTAGGTTTGCTCCGGAACATGTTGTGGTCTTTATGCTTCATCATTATTTTAGACAATGGGATGCCATAAACTGCTACGCATCAACTTCGTTCAAAGATAGATTTAGGAATATGTCGTGCTCTTTTGCATTGTCATGACTTTTGCCGGAAGGAACGTCATAAACTGCTACGCAACTGCGTTTAAAGGTGTATAAATGATTCTTAAGATTACGACAGATTCCTCAATAAACTAATCAAACTAAGAGTGATTCGGAATATGTCGTATTTTTGATATTAGTCTATATGTGCCATTATTTGGTGTTAGTATATGAACACCATAGATGTAAGCTTTTAATCGTGGTTAGAATAGTAGAAGATAGTGTGTATACTTTCAAGACTTGATTAATAATAAAAACTATAAGAAAGAAAAGGATTTTTATATGATTCATTTTTATTGCGTAGTAAACCCTACGTATATTAATTTTGGTATGTTGGTGTTACGATTAGCTCTTGGTATTTCTATGGCCCACCATGGATATTTAAAGTTCTTGAGTGGAGCAGAAGGTTTATATAAGGTAGGTTCAATGTTAGCGCCTTTGGGGGTAAGTGGCTCCTATGAATTACTGGGTACTTTTACAGCTTTTTGAAAGTGAACTTTTTAGGAGGCATATTAGTTGCTTTAGGACTATTTACTCGGTTAGGTAGCCTACTATTAGTGGGAGTTTTATTTACAGCTACTATGTTACATGTAGACGCAGGGTTCTTTTCCTGGGATTATCCATCTCAAAATGGGATTTTGCGGCCTTAGCAATTTTCTTTATGGGCGGTGGACGCTATAGTGTAGATGCAGCTCTATTTTGGGAAGTAACTTGTTGTGCTATGTAGCCTGTGGAGATCTAAACTGTATATGGAGGAAGTCCCATGGCATACTCCTTTTCAAACGGTATTTCATAATGTTTCTTCAGGAGCATGCTATGGGCTGTGTTTGCACAAATTAGGTAGTAAGGAACGCCAGAAGTCTACTACGCTCAATTGCGCTTCTTAAGGGGAGCACGCCATGGGCTTCTTTGTACTGTGTGTGATTTAGGTAGTAAGGGATGTCACAAGGCTACTACGTGCAACTTCTTTTTAGGTAAAGATTGTATTTTTATAAGGTATATATTTTATTTTATATATACATTCTATAGAATCTTTACAATTCTATAGAATATATGTTACAATACGTTACGGTATTCATATACTATCGGTATTTGAGGGCACATTAGTATCTCCGTCTTTCATAGAGGGAGGAGATCTTGTTATAGTTTAGACTCAACTGTGTAAGCCTTATATAAGATATTAAACATTGAATGCCTATTGTTTGACATATTGCTATGTTACAGAAAGAGGCTGTTGCATAGTGCATTACAAATAGATTGAGGAGTTATAATGAACGTAAAAACAACACCATTTACAAAAGAACAATTAGAAACGATTATTGCCCAATATCCAACGCCATTCCACATTTATGATGCGAAGGGCATTATGGATAATATGCGCGCATTTTTAGATGCTTTCAGCTGGGCCCCTGGATTCAAACAATATTTTGCTGTTAAAGCAACACCAAATCCATACATCATGAAAATGATGAAAGAAATTGGCATTGGTGCTGATTGCTCATCTATGGCAGAATTAATTTTTGAGCGAAAAGGTAGGTATCACTGGAGATGATATTATGTTTTCCTCTAATGATACGCCATACGAAGAATATCAAAAAGCAATGGAGTTGAGTGCTATTATCAATTTAGATGATATTACGCACATTGCTTACTTGGAACAACATGGTGAGTTACCTGATCGCTTCTGCTTCCGTTACAATCCAGGTTCTTTTAAAAGAGGGGGTAACACAATTATCGGTCTTCCAGAAGAAGCTAAATATGGGATGACAGAAGAACAGATTATGGAAGCCATCAACTACCTAAAAGGAAAAGGTATCACTAACTTTGGTTTACATACTATGGTAGTATCTAATGAATTAGATATTGATGGATTAGTAGGTACAGCAGAGTTAATGTTTAACCTAGCATTGCGGGTGAAAGAACAAACAGGGGTTGAAGTATCTTTCATCGACCTTGGCGGTGGTATTGGTGTTGCCTATAAACCAGAGCAAATCCCAGTAGATTACAAAGTGCTAAGTGCAAGCGTTAAAGAAGCGTATGATCGTTTGATTCTAGGTACAGGTCACAGCCCTATTCAACTAGCCTATGAATGTGGTCGTATGGTAACAGGACCTTATGGTTATTTAGTAGCTACTGCGATTCATAAAAAAGATATTTATAAACATTACATTGGTTTAGATGCATGTATGTCTAACTTGATGCGTCCAGCTTTATATGGCTCTTATCATCATATTACAGTGATGGGTAAAGAAAAATGAACCTGCTACAATGACCTATGATGTAACTGGCTCTTTATGTGAAAATAATGATAAGTTTGCCATTGATCGTCAATTGCCAAAAATCGATATGGGTGACCGCATTGTAATTCATGATGCAGGTGCACATGGACATGCAATGGGCTTCAATTATAATGGTAAATTACGCTCTGCTGAATTGTTATGCATGAAGATGGTAGCGTTACAGAAATTCGCCGTGCAGAAACGCTTGATGATTATTTTGCTACGTTAGATTTCTCTAAGTTATAATAGATATATTTATATGTTATCTGTAGAGTGAATTTCGTATTCAGTTCATGAATGTAAATAGTATACATAGTGTACTGTCGAATTGGAGGCAACTACTATTGAGTCGCCGATGTTGAGGAGAATAGGTCTATGTATACTATTTTTTATATAAAGATTTTTAGAATAAATTATAGTTATATCCCTAAAAATAAAGGGAATAGCATTTACAATATTGAGAAAATTCAGTATAATAAATATTATTGAGTCTCTTGGTAGAGAATTAAAATTTCAATATACTATAAATGAATAGGTGATATATAAAATTATCATCAATATCATAGTAAAATAGTAGAAATTAGCTTGTGGTTCTAGTCTATACACGGTATAATACAGATAGTATATTTACTATTTTTAGATGTAAGCCAAAGTGGCGTTCTCATACTATGAATATGACAGCGGATTACACTTTGGTGCAATCCGTTTTTACGGCATTTCGATACCATCTAAGACCCTAACTAGTCTTCATTTTTATATAATATCTTATTTGATAAGGAGTGACATACGTGGCAGAATTACTTCGCGTAGACAATGTACGTGCCTCTATTGAAGAGAAAGAAATCTTAAAGGGCATCAATTTAACAATTAATAAAGGTGAAATCCATGTAGTAATGGGCACAAACGGTGCTGGTAAATCTACATTGGCCAAACGTAATTATGGGCAACCCCTGCTTATGAAGTAACAGAAGGTTCCATCGTATTCGACGGTGAAAAACATTACAGAAGAAGCTGTAAACGATCGTGCGAAAAAAAGGCATTTTCATGTCTTTCCAACATCCAATTTCCGTGCCTGGTATTACGTAGAAAACTTTATCCGTACAGCTAAAAACACAATCACTGGTGAAAACGTACGTGCTTTAGCTTTCAAAAAGAATTGAAAGCTAAAATGGAAGAGTTATCCTTCGATACATCCTATGCAAAACTCGTTATGTAAATGAAGGCTTCTCTGGTGGTGAAAGAAAGAAAAATGAAATTCTTCAAAATGTCCATTTTGAATCCTAAATTGGCTATCCTTGATGAAACTGACTCTGGCCTTGACGTAGATGCTGTTCGTATCGTATCTGAAGGTGTAAATCGTTTCCATAATGAAGAAAATGCAGTGTTAATCATTACTCACCATAATCAAATTCTTCAAAAATTACAACCTAAACTTCATGCACATCTTAATCGATGGTCGTATTAGAAAAACTGGTGACCCTGAACTAGTTCGTGAAATCGAAGAAAAAGGCTACGATGCATACAAAAATTTAGCATAGGAGGATCTCATGGAAGCGAGAAAGAAAACTCAAATTGAGGAGATGGATCGCGATGTCTATGACATTCGTAATGAATTTGAATTCTCCTATAAATCAGAAGCTGGTTTAACAGAAGATATCATTCGTGAAATGTGGACCAATAAAAATGAACCACAATGGATGTTAGATTTCCGTTTAAAATCTCTTGAAATTTACAATCAAACTAGATGTACCTAACTGGGTACCTGATATTAGTGCTTTAAATATGGCGGATATCGTTACCTATGTAAAACCTAAAAATTGATATGAAAGAAGACTGGAACGAAGTTCCAGATGACATTAAAGAGACATTTGACCGTCTTGGTATCCAAGAAGCTGAAAAACTTCTTTGGCTGGCGTAGGCGCTCAATATGACTCTGAAGTTGTATATCATAGTATTCAAGAAGACTTGATTCGTCAAGGCGTTGTGTACACAGATATGCAAACAGCACTACATGAACATGAAGATTTGGTAAAACAATATTTCATGACATTAGTGCCACCTACAGATCATAAATTTGCAGCTTTACATGGTGCAGTGTGGTCTGGCGGTTCCTTCTGTATATGTGCCAAAAGGAGTAACTGTTGATATTCCATTGCAGTCTTACTTCCGTTTGAATGCACCGGGAGCAGGTCAGTTCGAGCATACGTTAATCATCGTAGAAGAAGGCGCAAAAGCACACTTCATTGAAGGTTGTTCCGCTCCAAAATACAATGTAGCTAACTTACATGCCGGTTGCGTTGAGTTGTTCGTAAAAGATAATGCTACTTTGCGTTATTCTACTATCGAAAACTGGTCTAAAAATATGTACAACTTGAATACAAAACGTAGCCGAGTTGGTAAAAACGGGACTATCGAGTGGGTATCCGGTTCCTTTGGCTCCGCTGTATCTTGCTTGTATCCAATGAGTATCTTAGCTGGTGAAGGGGCGCACTGTGAATTTACAGGCGTTACATTTGCTGGGTGAAGGTCAATACTTAGATACAGGAGCGAAAGTAATTCATGCGGCACCACATACAACAAGTAATGTTAACTCTAAATCTATTTCTAAGAGCGGTGGTACAGCGATTTACCGTGGTGTATTAAACATTGGTAAAAATGCAGACCATTCCAAAGCAACTGTATCTTGTGAATCCTTTGATGTTGGACCAAGAATCTCAATCTGATACCATTCCATCTATCACTATTGAAAATGATAATGTCGATTTAGGACATGAAGCAAAAATCGGTCGTATTTCTGATGAGGCAATTTTCTACTTGATGACTCGTGGTATTAGTGAAGAAGAAGCAAGAGCGATGCTTGTTCGTGGTTTCGTAGAACCAATTTCTAAAGAACTACCATTGGAATACGCTGTAGAAATGAATAATTTAATTACCTTAGAACTTGAAGGTTCTATCGGTTAGGAGGTTAGGATGAGCAAGACATTACAGTTTTAATGAATTGCCTAGACCGACTTTCCGTTGGTTAAAGGTAAATCATACAGAAGGCAATGTATGGGCTGGTACAGAACGTGCAACGGTAACAGTAGAAGGATCCAAGCACATTGTAACAGACATTACAAATAAAGAATTATTAGAGTCCTCTTATGAAGGTGTTCATGCTGGCGCATTGCGCGATGCATCTCATCACTTTCACATGGCTATCACATTCAAGTGCCAGCTGGTGCAAAGGAAGCATTGACCATAGTCCTTGATGTGCAAGGTGCAGTGAGTGAAAGAACACGCTTCAAATCGAAGCTGAAAAAGACTCTACCTTAGAATTAACGCTTTGCTTGAAAGCAGAAGCTACATGATAGTCATATGGGGATTACTTTCAGAAATCGTATCCCATACAGGGCCTCTGTAGTGTTCAAAAAGTACAATTATTGACTGGTAAAGTGCAGCAATTTGAACATCGTTATACACGAGTAGAAGAATCTGGTCGCGTAGAGTTCATCAACATTGAGTTGGGTGGCTCTGAAAATTTCTTGAATTACCAAGAAGATTTAGTAGGTGACTACGCTGAAGTAGAACATGATTTGGGATACTGTGGCAATGATACAAGTATTTGATATCGCTATGTTAATGAAACATATCGGTAGAAAAACAATCAGTAATATTAATAATTTAGGGGCATTGAATGGATCTTTCCAAGAAATCATTCCGTGGAACCTTAGATTTCTTGCGTGGTATTGCATCTGAAGGTGCGGAAGAAGATACATGCTTATTACTAACACCTAAGTTAAAATCCATCTCTTTACCATTGTTATTATGTAAAGAAGATAATGTATCTGGTAATCATGCATCCAGTGCAGGTCAATTAGACCAAGCTAAGTTATTCTATTTAATGAGCCGTGGTTTTCAACGAAGATGAAGCAAAAACATATCATCGTAGAATCCATGTTACGACCATTGATTGATCGTATTGGCAATGAAGAAATGGAAGAAACTGCCTTAGCAGTACTACGACAAAAATATAGTTGAGAGGGATAGTATGAGACCAATAGCAGAGGCATATAAAGATTTTCCAATTTTAACAAGAACTCATCGTAGTAAACGCATTGCGTTTACTTAGATAGGGTGCAGCACAACAAATCCCAGTGTCGTGATGAAAGCATTAGAAACACATATGGCAAATCACAATGGGAATCCTCATCGTGGGGCCCATGTGCTAGCTATGGAAGCATCGAGGCCTATGAAGGCAGCTCGTGATGTGGTGCAGCGCTTTTATCAATGCTCGTAAACGAGAAGAAATTATCTTCACTGCACACGACAGAAAGCTTGAACTTAATTGCTCACTCCTATGGATTTGAAGCATGTGAAAAGCGGGAGATAAAATCGTCATCACTGTAGCGGAGCATCATGCGAATCTTGTGACTTGGCAATATGTATGTCGAATGACAGGGCTACTTTGGAATATATGTACCTAGATGAAACTGGTCATATCAAAGATGGTGAAATGGATAAAATTGATGCATCTACTAAAAATTGTATCCTTTGCCCATGTGAGCAATGTGTTAGGTATGGAGTTTCCCGTGAAAAGAGTTAGTGGAACGTGCTCATGCTGTTGGTGCTATCGCTATCCTAGACGGAGCGCAATCGGCCCTGCATCAAGCCATTGATGTGCAAGCCTTAGATTGTGATTTCTTCGTTTTCTCAGGTCATAAAATGTGCGCCTCTCAAGGCATTGGCGTGGTGTATGGAAAATATCACTTACTAGAAGACATGGATCCATTCTTATTTGGTGGGGACATGATTGAATATGTGAAAGAACAAACTACAACATTCAATGAAGTACCTTATAAGTTCGAAGCAGGTACACCAAATGCACATGGTGCCATCACATTGAAAGCTGCCATTGAGTATTTGGAACAATTTGGTATGGATGCGATTCACGAATATGAACAAGAATTGGTGCGCTATATATTGCCAAAACTAGCGGCTATGCCACATATTCACTTATTGGGAAGCGCGAACCCAGAAGAAAAACATGGAGTTATTGCTTTCACTGTAGATGATGTACATCCACATGATGTGGCGACTATCATGGATAGCCATGGGGTATGCTTACGTTCTGGACATCATTGTGCACAGCCATGCTAGGTGCGTACTATGGTGTACCAGCATCCAACCGTATTAGTATGTACATATATACTAAAAAGAAGATTTAGATCAATTTTTGAAGCCCTGAAAACAGTTCGACCAACCATGGGCTTGTCAGAGTAAGGAGAACAATACCATGGAAATGGATCAAGTGTATACAGAACTGATTTTTAGAGCACAACCAAGATAAGCGTAATAAAGCGTTTATTAGATGTATTTACCGCTAGTGAGCATGGTCATAAACTCAAGTTGTGGTGATGATTTAACATTGCAAGTGAATGTGGTGGACGGTATTGTAAAAGATGCCGCATATACTGGGTTCTGGCTAAAAGTATCAGTCACATCGGCATCTATGATGATTGATGTCATCACTGGTAAATCTTTTAGAAGAAGCGTTCCAATTAGTGGATCTTTTCTTAGGGAATGATTAAAAAAAGAAGTGACAGATGAGAGAAGAATTAGAAGCCTTAGAAGATGCAATAGCTTTGCAAAATATTTCAATATGCCTGCCCGTGTTAAATGTGCAGTGCTTGCTTGGCATACATTGCGTGAAGCATTGAAAAATAAAAGGAAGGCTGCTGCAGACATGACCTACATTCTTGAGCAGCCTTTTTAGTATTCTAATAAAAAGATAGCGATGTGTATCGCCCATCCCTATCATTTTTATGTTGTTTTGATTACCATTGCCCTTCTTGGTGCTCTTTTAACAGTTTCACCACTCGAGGTCCACAACCTTTGCCACCGCATGCACCGGTACCAGCACTAGTGCGCTCTCTAATTTTGGGAAATGTATCGCAACCATCTAAGATTGCTTCTTTAATTGCTTTTCTTGTAATACTACGGCAAGTACAAACTTTTGTTAATTTATCTAAAAATGGCCGTAGGAATTTGATTATCTTCCATACTGTCCTCCTATATATAGAAACTTTTCTATATATAGTATACTCTGCCATGCAAGTATTGTAAAGAACTTATCGTGCATATGAAAGACAGTATCGATATTACCATATCGTAGTCTGAGAGGGACAATGGAGGTATATTTAGCTATAGGAGTATCTAGATTGGTAGATACTATCGGGGTGATATCATGATAGGCGAATCGAACAGTGGAAGTGATACACCAACAATAGATACCATATATAGTATTATGATAGATAATATATAGGAGTTATTATGATTTGTGTAATTTTTGATTTAGATGGAACTTTAACAGATTCTCGTGAAGGATTCTTAAGTCTATTCAGTATGCTCTAGAAAAATGGAGCAACCGATTCCCGATGAAAAAAACATTGCAATTGTTTATTGGACCACCATTAACAGATTCTTTTCCGAGATCATTGCCATATGACAGAAGAACAGATTGAACAAGCCTATGGATATTTTTAAAGAACGCTATGATGCTACTGGAAAATATGAAAATGCTGTGTATCCCTCAAATTGAGGCTGCTTTGCAAGCATTGAGAAAAACAGGTGCTTATGTTGGTATTGCCACGGCAAAACCAGAGGAGCAAGCAAAAGATATTATTAAACATTTTTAAATTAGACCAATACTTTGAAGTGATTCGAGGAGCGAATCGAGGACATTGGATTGATTCATAAGGAAGATATCTTACGTGAAGCTTTACAAGATATGAATACGATTACAGCACAGAAATATAAAATATCTCGTTGGTATATGGTGGGAGATAGAAAAATATGATATGGAAGCAGCTAAACTTCACAACTGTGTAGCTATGGGAGTTTCCTATGGATATGGAAGTGTAGAAGAATTAGAGGCGGCAGGAGCTGATTATATTTGTGAGAATCCATCAGATTTAATAGTAAATATCGCTGTAGATACATTATTATAAATCACATTTATTAGTAAGCTCATATATTCATAGTTTTGAATTTGTTTTTGTGACATAATACATAGAACATATTTTCCTTTGTGGTAAATTTCATATAAAGGAAGATATGTTCGATATATCATCTGTAAGTAGAGTAGAAAAACTTTATACGTACATATATATTGAAGAGCAATTCAGAAAAGAATAAGAGGAAGGTTGAAACAAATTCAACCTTCCTCTTTTGAACTACTATCTATACTTGTAAACGTCCATCAATCATGATAGGAACTTCTTTACCATCTTTTTGTCAATCCTATTATCGTCATATGTTCATGGCACAATCATAAAATCTGTATGGGCAAGGGATGTATTTAATCCATGATTACGCAATTCTTCTTGGCTCATACCATCGCTATTTTCCAGGCAAGTAGGATATGCAGCACCTAATGCTAAATGACACGAAGCATTTTTCATCATAAAGAGTCTCGAAGAAAATCATATTGGATTGGCTAATTGGAGAATAGTGATCCACAAGTGCTACTTCACCAAGGTAGCAAGAGTTTTCATCTGTTTCAATTAAATTAGTTAAATACTCTTTTACCTCTTTGGCACCATACATCTACAACTTTTCCATCTTTAAAAGTAAAAATAAAATTCATCTATTTGATTGCCATCATAAATTAATGGTTTTGTAGAATACACAGTTCCATTAGCACCTGCGTAATGAGGAGCGGTAAACACTTCTTCAGTAGAATGTTAGCATCAAAGATAATTCCTTTTTGAGGATTCTTTTACCACCCAACCAAAGGTGACCATCGGGAAGGGCAATTGTCAAATCAGTACCATTTGGACATGTATAATGTAGGGATACTAACTGCAGATCATTTAATGTAGCTGCACGCTGTGATAAACGGTCTAAATGCATTGAAAGATTCCTCTTCGATACATTCTTCATACGACATAGTGTAAAGATTGTATTCCATAGGCGATTTACCTTTTCATCATCATCACCTTCATAACCCAATAGGTTGGCCCAAGCTGAGGGTAGCTACAGAGGCGACACACCAAGTAAGACTAGAATCCATAATTGCTTCATGGTAAAATTTAGTTAATTTACTAATGCTGCATGAGAAGATAATGCAATTTTCTCAGAAGGAACGCCTTCGTAAGCAAATGGATTTGCACTAATTAAAGATAAAATGCAAGCATTAGAATCTACTATATGATGATACATATCGGCGATCCAAGGAGCAGGATTAGCTAATACAGTATCCTTAGCGTGGGTTAAACGTGATTTTGCAGTGATAGTACTGCGCCAATTGATATGTACATCTTAGCACCTAGTACTAAGCTTCTTCTACCACAATATATACGAAGTCTTTGTTTTCAACATCTCCGTTGATAACTAACAACTGATCTTGTTGTAAATTAACTCCTTCTTGAAGCAATAAACGTGCATATTGTTGTAAATTTTCTTTCATATAACCTCCAAATATATACTGGTAGTAAATTTTAAAGGATACTACCGATGTATCACGAAATCTAACTAAGAAAGGTCGATACTCATGAAACTATCAAGTCGAAAACGGAATATACTGATTGTAGTTATATTCCTAGTTTGTGTATGGGTGTACTATTCTATTATAGCAGATACATCGATGAAAGGCGATGCAGAATCAATTACAACAACTCATGAGGAAACTAGTAAAGAACATGGTAACAAAGAGAATCAGGATACATCTAGTGAGAAGGGAAAAGTCTTAGTCTATGTTACAGGGGCTGTGGAAGAGCCTGGTTTGTATGAATTAACATCACCAGTCACAGTAAAAGCAGCCATAGAAGCGAGTAAAGGATTGTTGCCGTATGCCGATGTCAATCGTTTGCATATGGAAGATACTATTGATGAAAGTACACTATTCATGTAGATTTTAACTTCCGCGGTAATCCAGAAGAATTGTTGAGAAGACAGAATATTTCAATTAATGATAGTTCAGAGGCAGAATTACAAAAAGATATCTGGAATAGGGCCTAAGATGGCGATCGTGGACTATCGAAATGAACATGGACCATTCAAACAACTAGAAGATTTGAAACATGTAAAAGGGATAGGGTCCTGCTTTGTATAAAAAGATTGTGGAGAAAGTACGATTATGAGATGTTGGATACTAAAACCAATTGATATAGGGAGTAGTAGCGTAATGGGGAGGATGATATTAGGCATCTCCATAGCTCTTTTATCATTATGAATATATTTCTTACATGGCACAATGGGTTTGTATAGTCAGTATTTTTGGGCATTGTATTCCAAATGAGCAAGTCATATTATGAACAGAGAACTGAACCAATTCGGACTAAGATTGCCTATTTGAGTGGGAATGTCACTGGTTATCACAGTGTCGCTGGCTGTAGGATATATGCGGTAGATACGGTGATTAACCCTATCATGAAGAGAGGCCCTTTTACTATGGAACACAGGGAATCTATCATATACAAGCAACCGGATCACCTCAGGAGACAATGACTGTAGATGGTCTGATGACCGTTGTAGATGGTACTGTAGAAGGTCTCGCCATAGACAAAGAGAATAACTCTGAAACATTGCCGGCAAGTGGTAACATACGTGTTTATGTGCGGGGAAGACCTTCTATCCATATAGGCGAACGATATCGGATAGAAGGTGTTGTTAGAAGGTTTCACCCTACTATGAATAGAGTGGTGCCATATCATGAAAACGCTGACATATTAACGATTCATTGGTAGGAACACTTTATGATGGTCAAATTGCAGGTTCATATAGAATAACGCCCACTACTATGGAGCCACTCACCAGATAGTATCTTTGGTGGCATATGGACAGAATGGATGAAATACATCATTGGATTGCTAAACAATTTGAAGAACACTTAGATCCATCTATTGCTACTTTGGGAGCGTCCCTAGTCTTAGGTGGACAGTATGCCACATTACCAGAAGCAACAGTCAAGTTATTTAGTGAAACAGGGCTGATACATATTTTATCTGTATCAGGATCACATATTGCACTATTATTTTTAATAATTTCAAATAATAGTAAAATCGTTTTTGTAAGTCTAAAAGAACAGAGTTTTTGTCACCACTAGTATGATACTTTTGTATTGTACAATTGTCGGCTGGAGTCCACCTGTATTGCGAGCAGCTATGATGGGGATATTGGCTGGATATGTAGCTCTACATGGAGGAACATATAGAGCAATACAAGGGTTAGTACTTTCTGCAGTATGCCTACTGTTGTGGAAACCTTTGTATGCTGTAGATATCAGTTTTATTTTTATCCTTTGGATCCACCTAGAAATTATTGAGCTTTATACCCTTATGTATATCGAATCTTTCCAGCTAATACCATATCAAAAAGCAATCGCCTGTATGCATATCCGCACAGGTATTGATTTTTCCTGTGGAACTATATTATTTCTACAACGTGAGTTTCTTAAGTATTCTATCAAATCTTATAGTAGGTCCATTACTCGATATGGCAATTATTATAGGGCTTATCTTGTCTATACTTAATTCTATTGTTGTATGTACTTGGGGCTGGTGGGGTCTAGGGTTTTATTCTGACAGCTAGTGTAGCTCTTTTAGTGGCTATACGTGATTTAGGTATACTATGGTCACCGCCGATGCCAATTTGGTTGAGTGTTACTATGGTATATGGGATTAGCCTATGTATATTGGCTACTGGCACTGAAAAGAACCAGCACATCTGAGGAATTGGAGATCGAATGGTTAGTGCTAGTTTGTTAGCATTGGGGGTACTACCACTAATGATATCTTATACGATGACTACAATTCATATAGTCCCTATCGCATTACATTCAGGACCAGCTTGCATGGTGTATAAAACAGGTCTTCATAGAGAGCCTATTTATATATAGACACTGGAGAATGGAGATATATCGCAACGTGATAGGAAACAATGTATAAATGTATTTACATCATAATGGATTTCAACAGTGGAATAGTCTATTCGTTGATGCCTATCAAAAGGGAGTTCACATATGAGATACATTGCGTGCTTACTATGTGAAGGGACAAGAAAAAGAAGGAATACAATCTAACTGGTTAGTTGTATCTGCACATAAAAAAGATGGTTATGAAATCATAGTAAAAGGTAATCGTATATTTCATCTAAATCCAAGAAAAGAAGAGGAAAAAGTACTGAAATAGTGTATAATACAAAGAGTGAAGCGAATACAATATATGGACTGACTTCTACAGAACGTTTTTCAGAATATCAGCAAAAAGGGGCCAAACAATTTGTAGTTTGGAATACATTGCACAGTCGGTTTGATGTGGAAGAAGGAGTATATATTGTAGGTAGTGACGAGGATAATATGTTTACACTATAAGAGGTGAAAGATAGTTACATTACTCTACGGAGATGAGCCACAGTTATTGGAAGACAGAATCTCTTAGAGTACCTATACAGATCGGACCTTGTTTACTTTTACGTGAGGAACAAGGTCCTGATTATCATTATGGGACAAGTGCAAGAAGTTTCTTTGTTTGGAGAACCAAGAGTATTTCTACTAGTTCATATACCTATCTTTGATAAGTCAAAGAAAAAGGCGAGCTCTGGATGGCAACAATTACGAGAGTTTCTCATACAATATGATGGTACAGATCCTATCCTGATTGTGTATCCTGAGTCCATCGATGGTCGATTGCAAGGAATAAAGCATTTTTACAAGCTGTAGAATCCTATAAGTTTGAAAAAGCTAGAAGGAGGCTCTCTTTCAATGGATTCAAACCTATTGTAAAGAACATGGTAAAAACTTGATACTCAAGGAATGTCTTACTTACGTGAAGTCGTGAGATCTTTGGAAAGATGTTCCTTTAGTTTTTACGAACTGATTTCGACCGTTTGTTTTTACTGTTGGGTACGCATAAAAGCATTACTAGAGAATTCTTAGAAGAGCATTTAACAGATTTTGGAGATACAAAAATATTTTCCGATTCAAAAGGCTCTTATCAAAAAGATGCACGTACTTTTACTAGATTTATTTCCATCATGTTAAAGGCAAATCTGTTGATATGGCGATGGCTTATGTTCATAATCAAATGCATTTGCAATTGATGGTAAGCGAATGTGCATTTTACGGATTATCACTGCCAGAAATTCAAAAAGCTATTTAAGGAAAAAGGGATGCAAGTGAATCCGTACCTCGTTAAACTGGCATACGAAGCTAGGAAACATATTCAGATTCCAGCCAGCTAAGTTACTTCGTGAACTATACCGAATTACTTTAGGGAGTCGACAAGGTATGTTTGATATGAGTCAATTTCAAGACGTATGTTTAGCCTATTGTGCAAGTTAGGAGATTTATGAGAAAGCAAAGATAGCAGCAATCGTAGCTGCATTTGCTCTATTAGGGGCGCATCTGCAGCAGGAATTTATGGCCTACAGGTCAAATTTTTATGGGTTACAGCCATGGACATTCTATATCTAATCAATCCCGTGAAGATGTAGAACAATATATTAAACAAGTGGAATCGAAGCTAACACTAAATCCATTACAATTGTAGATTCAAATGGCGCAAAGAAAACTATGAGTTTGCGTGAGTTGGGTATTACCGTAGATATAGTAGGAACCTTGACTGATAGTATTGATCATGGCTATGAATCTAATGTAGGTGAGTATGTATGGCATAGGATGCAAGCCATGGTGGGTGCACTTGCCTATACGGTATAAAATGGACGGACCTACAATTGAAAATTATCTGTTAGAATATGCAAAATCTATGGGGGAAACAGGGGCAAATGCGACAATTACTTTAGATGGTGATACAATTGTCCATCATTCTGCAAAAGTAGGACGTAAATTAGATATTCCAGCTACTATCAAACGATTGCAAGAACAGTTACAAGAGAAATGTAGAAACATTGGACCTTGTTATCGATGAAGCTGCGCAGCCCTACAATTCAGGATAAAGATTTAGAGAGCATTACCAGTGTATTAGGAACGTATACGACTCACTTTGATAGTTCCAATACAAGTCGTGCTCATAATATTCACTTAGCAGGACAAAAAATTCATCAAACGTATATACCAGCAGGCGGTGTATTCTCCTTTAATGAAGTCGTAGGTGAGAGAACTGCAGAAGCTGGCTATGATGATGCGCCTGTGTGTTTGTTGGAGGACGTCTAGTGCCTGGCATTGGTGGAGGTATTTGTCAAATCAGTTCTACTTTGTTCAATAGTGCTTTATTGGCAGGTATGGATATTGTAGAGAGAGATACACATTTTGCTCCCGTATCCTACATCCCAGTAGGCCTTGATGCGACAGTGGCATGGGGGTATATTGACTTTAAATTTAAAAACCCATACTCACATCCTATTTATGTGATTACTGAAGAAGGTAATGGATATGTAAAAATCTCAATATTAGGTGCTAAAGAAGATGTTCCGCAGTCTGTGTCTATTACAAAAAGTAATGAACGTACAGTTCCAAATCAAGTGATAGAACGCGTGGATCCTAATGCCACAGAAGATGTTGTGGAATCAGCAGGACATGCAGGAATTTCTGTAGATACGACTAGAACAATTACCTATGGTGATGGTCGTACAGCTACGTATACATTCAACTCTTACTATGAACCAGTAGAATCTGTTGTGGTGAAAGCTGGTAAACCTAAGCAAAAAGATGTGAAAGAAGCGAAAGAAGATCAGAAACAAGAGGGTCTCAAAACAAAGGGAAAAAGAGCAGACTAAAAAGAGCGAAAAACAATAAGCGATAAAGCATGATTGAGGTAGTATGAAACGATATCATTTGGTACGAAAAAGGAAAAAGGTCAAGCTGACTTTTACTTGTTTATAAAAGATGGACAACTGCATATTGATCGCTCCAATTTTACCGATGAAATGATGAGTTTACTATACAAGACGTATATGCATCGATAGTACAGGATTGTAAGCTGGTGGAGACAGAAAATGGCTATTGTATTCTACCAGTACAAACGGAATGGAATACGACGACTCATGATATGAGATTGCTGCTCCTGAAAGCTTTTGATTTAGATGCCTATGACCAGTATCTAGAATGAAATGGACATGTATCTTGATTGTCAAGGAGAGGTTGAATCTTCAGCATATTTAGATAATCTATATGAAGAGCCGGTTGTGCGAGATAAGCCAATTCCAATGGTGCAGATTGAATCAACATCTCCGTATCCTCAGCGTAGAAAAAAAACTAGTACAGATGAGGGGATGCTATTAGGACAAGCATTTGACGAGCCAGATACGCATACAACAAATGATTTTTGTTCGAACCGGTGAAATTATCGTAGTATCTGGATCCTTTCACAATTTAGATATTCGTGAGTTACGACCCTAAGGAAGATAGTAAAGCTGTACAAACAGCTCGTGAAAAAGGTGAAGAGCCCAAAAACGCTATTTGATTGCAGGGCATCTGGTAGATGATCACAACAGTTTGTGTGTGAAACGATTTACGAGAGCCTCTGAAGATGGACCACAACTTTTTAAAATCCTAAAATCTGCTAAAAAGTTCAGATTAAAGAGAGGTCATCTATGATGAAGAGTATGTAAAGGATTATGTGTTGGATATGGAGTCTGTCCGACCGATTCCATCAGAATCTATAGAAGTACGCACTGAAAATCGTGAAGAAACACGAGTAGAATTACATTTACATACAAAAATGTCTGACAAAAATGCTCTTGTAGCGGTGAAAGATATTGTTAGTCTAGCTAAGGAGTGGGGGCACCCTGCTGTAGCCATTACAGATCACGGTGTTGTACAAGCGTTTCCAGAAGCACAAGCCTATGCTGCTGAAAAGGGAGTTAAAATTCTTTATGGGGTGGAAGGATATTTAATAGACCAAGAAGACCAAAAACACCTAACCATATTATTATATTAGCTAAAAATATGGTAGGCCTTCGTAACCTGTATAAGATGATATCCATTAGTCATTTGAATTATTTTTGACGAATATCCTCGGTTACCTCGAGAGGTTATTCTTGATCACAGAGAAGGCATCATTCTAGGCTCTGCTTGTAAAAAGGAGAATTAATACAAGCGATAGTACATGGAGCATCTAATGAAGAACTACAAAAATATTGCTAGATTTTTATGACTATTTAGAAATCCAACCTCATGAATACTATAAAGAATTTATTAAGTTAGGCCTATTGAAAAACAGAAGAAGATTTGAAAGCAATCAATCGTCGCATCGTTGACATAGGTCATGCATTACAAATACCAGTGGCTGCTACGGGAAATGTACACTATTTACATCCAGAAGATAAACAATACCGTGAGATTATGCTAACGGCTTGTGATATAAAAAGATGTAAAAAGATAAGCCTTGTATGCACATGCGAACAACAGAAGAAATGCTACAGGAATTTTTCTTATTTGGGAGAAGACATAGCTTACGAAGTGGTTGTGACCAATACAAGAGCAATTAATGATTGTATTGAACATATAGTGCCAATTCCTAATGGCACCTATTCGCCTAAAATTGAAGGGGCAGATAAAGCTCTTGAAGATATGTGCTATGCAAAAGCTAAGTCTATCTATGGAGACCCATTACCGAAAACAGTACAGGATCGGTTAGATTATGAATTAAAAAGTATCATTGGCAATGGCTTTGGTGTGTGTATTATATCGCCCATAAATTAGTAAAAATCATTAGATGATGGATATTTAGTTGGTTCTCGTGGTTCCGTAGGTTCTTCTTTTGTAGCTACCATGGCTGATATTACAGAAGTAAACCCATTGGAGCCACATTATGTGTGTCCTCATTGCAAATGGAGTGAGTTTTATCTAAAGGGGAATACGCTGGGGGCTTTGATTTACCACGCAGAGAGTGTCCAGAATGTGGTACACCACTCATAGCGAATGGACATGATATTCCATTTGCTATTTTCATGGGATTCCATGGAGATAAAGTGCCTGATATTGATTTGAACTTTTCTGGAGATTATCAGGGACGCGCACATAAATACACAGAAGAACTCTTTGGGCGCGACAATGTCTTTAGAGCAGGGAACCATTGGTACGATCGCAGATAAAACAGCTGTAGGGATATACATTTAAATATGCAGAAGCTAATGACTTACAAAAACGCCGCGCTTTTTATTGAGCGTTTGTCTACAGGATTTACGAAGGTAAAGAATACAACTGGGCAACATCCAGGGGGGATCATGGTTTGTCCTCGAGATATGGATGTACATCATTTTACACCTGTCCAATATCCGGCCAATAAGAAAGAAAGTGGTATTATAACGACCCATTTTGATTATCACTCGATTGAAGGTCGTATGACTAAGCTGATATATTGGGACATGATGACCCTACTATCATTAGGATGTTAGAAGATATGACAGGAGTGCCTTCTACGAGTATTCCTTTCGATGACCCCGATACATTGAGTTTGTTTTCCTCTACAAAAGCATTGGGATTAACACCTGCTCAATTGCAAGGTGACAAAAGTAGCAACATTGGCTGTTCCAGAGTCAGGTACAGGGTTTTGTTCGTGCCATGTTAGAAGATTCTAAACCTCAAACCTTCTCAGATTTAGTCCGTATTTCTGGATTTTCTCATGGAACTAATGTATGGGTGGATAATGCGCAAACATTAATTAAAACAGGTACCTGTAAACTGAATGAAGCCATTTCAACTCGCGATGATATTATGAACTTTTTTGCGCAATCATGGTGTGGCTGATAACGTAGCCTTTTCTGTTATGGAAAATGTACGTAAGGGTAAAGGTATAGAGAAGCGAAATAAAGAAGGTGTAGCGCAAACAGATTATGAAGATCAAATGCGTGCCGCCAATGTACCAGAGTGGTTTATTGCTTCTTGTAAAAAGATTTCCTATTTATTCCCAAGAGCCCATGCTGTTGCGTATGTGATGATGGCATTCCGCATTGCTTGGTATAAGATTAATTATCCGTTGGCTTTTTATGCATCGTATTTTTCGATTCAGTGCGAAAGCATTTGACTTGAAAAATTATGATGGGTTCTTTAGAAGGAACAGCAAAGAGAGTTTAAACGATTAAAAAGCATTAGAGGCTAAGTATGAAGCATCTCCAAAGGAAAAAGATTTAATTTCAGCTTTAGAGGTGTCCTTGGAAATGAAACAAAGGGGATATCATTTTGCAAATGTAGAGTTAGCTACATCTGCCTCTAGACGATTTGCGATTAAAGATGAAACTTCTTTATTACCTCCATTTGTGGCTGTGGATAGTTTGGGTGAAAAAGTGGCAGATTTGATCGTAGAAGAGCGAGAAAAAGCAGACTTCTTATCGATTAAGGATCTGCGACGACGAACGAAAAATGTCACAGACCATAGCGAACCGTATGGTGGAGCTAGAGGTGTTTGCAGGACTTGCCAGAAGATGAACAAATGAATTTATTTGGATAATAGGAGTTATGATATGTCAGAAGTTAGAGAAGCAGTATGGATAGGCGTTGATGTGGGAACCACAGGCGTACGTGCTATGGCATATACAGCACAAGGTAAATCGGTAGCTGTACGAGATGCTTTCTATCCATTAGAAACACCACAGTATGATCGAGCAGAGCAGAATCCTCAACAAATTTATGATGCTGCAGAAGAAGTCATCGCTGGTGTAGTAAGAGGTTACAATATAAATTAGTGACTATATCTGGAATTGCATTGAGCTCTGTGATGCACAGTTTTATTCCTCAAGATGAACAGTTTGGTTTATTAGGGAATATGATTACTTGGGCGGATAGCAGAAGTTCCAATATTGTGCACCGTATGGAACAAGACGAACAGTGCAAACAATTCTACTTTAGAACAGGCTGTCCGCTACACGCGTCGTATCCATTGGCTAAAATCATATGGGTCAAAGAAAATCAACCTGAAATTTTTGCTCGTATGGCTCATATTGGATCTATCAAAGATTATATGTTCCGATTGATGACAGGAGAGTGGGTAACGGATAAATCTGTGGCCTCTAGCTCTGGTTTATTTAATGCCTTCACAGAATCTTTGGATTCTGAAATTTTAGACTATGTAGGGATTCAAGAAGAACAATTGCCTAAGGTAGTATCTACAACCTATAGTGGTAAGCTGGTAGCCAACGTAGCAGAGCGCTTAGGGTTGCCTGTGAATACGCCAGTCGTTATCGGCGCTACTGATGGAGTACTGGTAAATGTTGGTATTGGTGCTGTTTCTAAAAGGTCAGTTAAGTGCTACCATAGGTACCTCTGGTGCTATACGTATGCTTACAGAAAAAGCCACAAATGGATCCAAAAGGTCGTACCTGGTGCTATAATTTAACAGATACCATGTGGGTGGCTGGTGGAGCTATCAATAATGGTGGTATGATTTTGCGTTGGATGCGAGATCGTATCCTGCATTATCATGGATCCCAAATGGAACAATTATCGGTGGACCCTTATGATTTAATGACTATGAAAGCAAGACATGTACCAGCTGGATCTGGTGGCTTGTTATTAATGCCATATTTTACTGGTGAACGAGCTCTTACTGGAACTCTGATTTGCGTGGAGCCTTTGTAGGGTTATCTTTAAATCATAGTCGCTCTTACATGATTCGCGCCACAATGGAAGGGATTTGTTATAGCTTGCGCTTTGTTCTTGAGGCATTACGTGAGTTTGAAGAGGTAAAAGACATTCGAATTAGTGGTTCTTTCACTAAATCTGAATTATGGGTACAAATTATGAGTGATATATTCGGTGAACATATCACCTTACCAAATAATAGTGAAGGTGCCTCCTTTGGCGCTGCTGTGTTAGGGTTTATTTCTGATGGAACGTTGTCAGATATTAAGGATACAGCAGAGCTAGTACAGCCTGAATGTATCTATCACCCTAAGGAGCAACATCAAGCTGTATATGAAGAACTTTTCTCTATTTATGAAAGTTTGTATATTCATATGAAAGACGATTTGGCACGCCTTGTTCAGTTCCAAAAGGAACATCCGTTTAGATCGTTTATAATTAGAAAGGAGACTAGAAATGCCATTAATCATTCTTGCATTAGGAATTATTTTACTATTTTTCCTAATCGTAAAAGTAAAGATGAATAGCTTTTTATCATTGCTATTGGTCTGTGTATTATTAGCCTTTTGGAGAAGGATTGCCAATCGATAAGATTTTTCCCAACCATCCAAAAAGGCTTAGGAGCTACCTTAGGTGGTTTAACAATCGTAGTAGGCTTTGGCGCTATTTTAGGTAAATTGATGGCTGATAGCGGTGGAGCACAACGTATTGCTACTACCTTGATCAACATGTTTGGTCGTAATAATGTAAGATGGGCCGTTTGTTTAACTGGATTCATTGTAGGTATTGCTTTATTCTATGAAATCGGTTTCGTCTTATTAATTCCTTTAGTCTTTACCATTGCGAAATCTGCAGATATTCCATTGTTAGAGTAGGTATGCCAATGGTCGCAGCTTTATCTGTAACACATGGTTTCTTGCCTCCACATCCAGGTCCCACAGCGATTTCTGTATTGTTTAATGCAGATATTGGATTAACTTTGGTATATGGTATCCTAATTGGTATTCCTACAGTTATTTTGGCAGGTCCATTGTTGTACAACATGGTGAAAGATATTAAAACTGATATCCCTGAAGGTCTTCATAATGATAAGGAATTTACAGAAGAGGAAATGCCATCCTTTGGAGTTTCTATCTTTACAGCTTTAGTACCAGTTATCTTGATGGCAGCCACAGCTATTGGTAAAATGATGAGTTTACCAAAAACATCTACGATAATGGTCATTCTTAATTTCATTGGTGATCCATCTGTAGCGTTGACTATTTCTATTATTATTGCTTTCTATACATTTGGCTTCGCTCGTGGCAAAACTATGAAGGAGATTATGGCTACTTCTGAAAAAGCAATTTTAACAGTAGCTATGATTCTATTCGTTGTAGGCGCTGGTGGAGCATTAAAACAAGTCTTAATTGATAGCGGTGTAGGTACTTATATTGGTGAACTGGTGATGCAAGTTAATGTGTCTCCATTGGTATTAGCTTGGTTAATTGCAGTGGTGATTCTGTATTGCTGTAGGGATCTGCTACAGTAGCAGCTATGACAGCTGGCGGCATCGTAGCACCATTAATTCCATTAACCGGTGTAAGTCCTGAGTTGATGGTCATCGCAGTAGGTGCTGGATCTGTATTCTTCAGCCCTCCAAATGACCCAGGATTCTGGTTATTCAAAGAGTTTTTCGGACTATCTGTCAAAACAAACATTACGCTCTTGGTGTATGGTGGAAACAGTGATTGCTGTATGTGGATTAATTGGTGTAGAAATTATTAACTTATTCTTATAATTGAAATCATGAGATTACAATTATATATGTGATATAGAGGAACATTGATAGTCAGATATCGATGTCCTCTATTTTCATATATGTATTATATTAGTAAGCATAGTATGCATTATATAGTAAGAATACCCCAACCTACTGCATAAGGTTGGGGTATATGTAATACATAACCGTAAATCTAGTAAGAAATACTTAGCTTACTAATAGAACTGCATAATCCAATGTAGAATAGGAATACCTAATACATTGATTAAGACAGTAGCTGTAATAGGCACAACTAAGAAAGCTTTCACAGATTTTCTATAGCGACCGCCTAGGGTAGCGATGGTTGCCACTGTATTAGGTGTAATGCCTAAACCATGTCCCAGTAAGGCAGCACCAATGACAACGCCGTCGTAATCTTTACAGAGTACAGGGAATACAATGAACCGTGTAAATAGAATAATCGCAATGACTTGAACTAGAAGAATCACAAGCATAGGGCCTGTTAGAGATCCAAGTGCTATAACAGGGATGCTCATAAATACTGTTGTTAGGAAAATAGTGATACAAATTTGACTGAACAAAGCAATGGCTTTAGAATTGATGAATGTTTGCCCCATAGCATCGCCACCATTACGGATAGCAATGGCCAATAACATGGATATGATGAATGTAGGAATATGCAATCCAAAGTTATCAAGTAAGTAGTGGGATCCACTAATGCCGATACTTACGCAGATTAATACAAAGCAATAAGTTGACGATAATGCCAATCGGTGTAGGTGCTGGTGAATCTGGTGGAGGAGGCGCTGTTTCATAGCGGTTGAACTTTTCGATTAAATATTGTCCCATGGGACCACCGATGAACACACCGATAATAGTGGTGAAAGCAATGATACCATGTGCTACAGTTTCTCCGTTTAAGGCATTTCTAAATCGTGACCTAAGGCAGAGACAAAGGAATAGCTGCTTTCAAGAGATAACGAGCCCAATAAAATGGCATAGTGTTTATCTAGTCCAAATACACTAGCAAGACCTAATCCAATACAGATTTGCATAATCACAAGCAAAGTACTCATGCTCCAGTAGCGAGGGATTGCTTTTAGGGAGGATGTACAAATTTGAACCGGTGCCACTAGACCCATTGTGGCGAAGAATGCCACCATAGCAGGAACGAGAACGGCTTTTATCCAAGGTAATGAGGATAAGGCCAGATACTCACAATAGAAATACGATGAATGCCACAGTTAAACCACCAATGGCAGGGATGGGGATGGCCCATCGATGTAAAAATTGATGTGTTTGTGCATAAAAGGTACCCTAGCAAAAAGGAAAAGAGTGAGAGTATAACCGTTTCTACGGCGCCAAGGTGTAATTGTAGCATGTACGACGATGCCATGAAATGCCTCCTAACTTTAGATACATAACCTATACTAGGGCATAGGGATTCAATTGAATCGAAAATCATAGTGAGATAGTCTGAAATAATACCCTCCTATTATACAACTATTCATCTAATCTGTAAAAACTATCTATAAGAAAAGAATATTAATATGCGAACAGAGAATGCTATTAGGTCGAATACACATACACTGAAAGAGGCATACAAAAAGCGCACCATCCATAAAAGGATAGTGCGCTTTTATAAAGATCAAGAAAAGTATTTGTATGAGATTATGATTGTGGAGCATCTGCAATAGGACACCACAATCGTCTGCGGTAGTCGCGAATTCCTGATAGGACAACGCGGAGTGCACGCTGTGCGTCAGCTTTTTGAGAGGGAGGAACTCCATCTAAGCGATAGGAGATTCCAAGACTTTCATACTTATTCACCCCCATGACGTGGTACGGTAAACAATCTACGGCTTTCAAATGTTTGAAGGCACCTAGAAAGAAACCAAGCCGATACCAGCGATCGCGATTATCTGTGATGGTTGGGACTACCACGTGGCGCACCCAAAAATCTGTTCCATGAGCGTCTACAAATTTAGCGAACGCTAGGACTGCATCATTAGGTTTGCCGGTTAGTGTTTCGTGTATAGAGGAATCGATCTCTTTCACATCAAGAATGACTAAATCTGTAACGGAAAGAAGCTTTTCGTACTCACTAGCCTGTTCTTGTGTGTAGCAAATCCCACTTGTGTCGAGACAAGTATGAATTCCCTTTTCCTTGAATAAGGTAAAGAGTTCGATAATAAAAGGGAGTTGCAACAATGCTTCGCCACCAGTAACAGTGATGCCACCAGTGATATAAAAGTCTCGATTCCTTTCAAATTGTGTCCACACATCTGCCACAGTCATTTCTTGGGCATACGTTGAGGATCCCAAGTGTCTGGATTGTGGCAATAGGCACATCGCAATGGGCAACCTTGAAGGAAGAGGACAAATCGCATGCCAGGTCCATCGACGGTTCCCATAGTCTCAATGGAATGAATACGACCTACCATACTAGATTACATGGATTGATGGAAAGTACGAGAAATAACTTCGTCTTGTTGTGCTTTCGTCAATTTGTTGAAATGTACAGCATAGCCAGAAACGCGAATTGTCAATTGTGGATACAATTCTGGATGTTTTTTGCGCATCTAGCAATGTTTCACGATTGAATACGTTTACGTTTAAGTGATGGCCACCTTTTTTGCTGTAGCCGTCTAATAACTGTACTAAATTATCTACTTGTTGTTCGTTTGTCATAGTTACTCCTTTTCTTCAGGAATTGTAATATTAGGTTCACGGCACGCTAGATTTTCGCAACCATCTGCCAAGGCATGTTCAATATTGCCTAGGTCTAAGTCTAAATCTAGGTCGCCTAATGTTACCATCGACTCGCCAGATTTACCAAGGGAATCTGGGATGATGGAGAAGGTATTAGAAATACCATCGCAACAATCTCGCCATGGCATTTTAGCAACGGATGCTAAGGAAGAAATTGCGCCATGTTCATCGCGTCCGTGCATAGGGTTCGCACCTGGAGCAAATGGAATACCCGCTTTACGTCCATCGGGTGTAGCACCAGTGGCATTGCCGTATACTACATTTGATGTAATCGTTAAGAGTGACATAGTTGGTACAGATTGACGATAGGTAGGATGTTTACGAATTTTTATTCATAAATCCAGATACCACAGTGGCAGCCAATTGGTCTACCCGGTCATCATCATTACCATATTTAGGGAAGTCACCTTCGATTTCAAAGTCTACAGCAATACCATTTTCATCACGAATTGGTTTTTACTTTCGCATGTTTAATAGCAGATAGAGAATCGGCTACTACGGAAAGTCCAGCGATACCTGTAGCAAACCAACGTGTCACTTTGCGGTCATGCAATGCCATTTCCAATTTTTCATAAGCATATTTATCATGCATATAATGAATGATGTTCAAGGCATTCACATAGACACCAGCTAAATCCATTCCGTCATATCTTCAAATCGTTCCATGACTTCGTCGAAGTCAAGGTATTCTGAAGTAATAGGGCGGAATTTTTGGACTCTACTTGTTTTTCAGCTTTTCATCTACGCCACCATTGATTGCGTAAGTAATGCTTTTGCCAAAGTTACAGCGAGCACCAAAGAATTGCATTTCTTTTACCAATACGCATTGGAGATACGCAGCAAGCGATCGCATAATCATCGCCAGAGTTAGGGCGCATGATTTCATCATTTTCATATTGAATAGAAGATGTTGCAATAGAGAGCTTCGCACAGAACTTTAAATCCTTCAGGGAGGGAAGGGGACAAAGTACTGTCAAGTTTGGCTCTGGAGCAGGACCAAGATTTTGCAACGTATGTAAAAATACGGAATGCAGTTTTAGACACTAATGTACGTCCATCAGTACCCATACCACCGATAGACTCAGTTGTCCACACAGGGTCACCTGTAAATAAATTGTTGTATTCATGGATACGTGCGAAACGAACCATGCGCAATTTCATAATAAAGTGATCCACCATTTCTTGGATTTGTTCTTCTGTATATTTACCAGATTTCAAATCACGTTCTGCATAGATGTCCAAGAAAGTGGAGTTACGTCCGATGGACATAGCTGCACCGTTTTGTTCTTTGATAGCACCTAAATAGCCAAAGTATAGCCATTGGATCGCTTCTTTTTACATCGGTAGCAGGTTTGGAGATGTCAAATCCGTAGGACGCAGCCATTTCTTTTAACTCTTTTAAAGAACGGATTGATCTCGAATTTCTTCGCGGTCACGAATGACATCTGGCATCATATCGCCCATGGTGATGTTGAATTGATCTTCTTTGTCTTTGATCAAATAATCAATACCATATAAGGCTACGCGGCGATAATCACCGATAATTCGGCCGCGACTATACGCGTCAGGTAGGCCCGTAATAATGTGAGCAGAGCGAGCAGCTCTCATCTCAGGTGTATATACATCAAATACACCATCATTGTGTGTCTTACGATGAGTTTTAAAGAAGCTTTCAAGAGTTGGATCCATTTTGTAACCATACTCTTCGATAGCACTTTTAGCAGTTCGTAAAACCACCATAAGGGAACATGGCACGTTTTAAAGGATAATCAGTTTGAAGACCTACAATTTGTTCATCTTCTTTAATAATATATCCAGGGCATGCGCCGTAATATGAGTTGCTACATCAGTATCTGCATCGATGACAGAACCTTTTTTTGTCGTTCTTCCTCATATAAATCTAATACCCGTTGCCAAAGTCTAGTAGTTCGTTCAGTAGGACCTACTAGAAAGAATCATCGCCTACATAAGGCACATAGTTTCGTTGGATGAAATCTCGTACGTCGACGGATTTATCCCTATACACCTGTATTGAAGTCTTTCCATGCTTGTTGCATAATATACCTCAAATACACATTAAAACGCAAACCTATAGGGTTATTTTTTATTGTAATCTATAATAATTATCATTACAATCATTATTTTTGCATAGGTTATATTATTTTTGAAAGTGTGTATGAGTAAATGGTCATACTATAGACCAATTTTAATTAATATGCTTATTAGGATTGTAGGATGTATATATTTTTAAATAATATTTTATTCTATTATTCTCACTATAAGATAATTATGATATACTATGATTACAATATAATTTAGGATTGCAAGGGAGCCTATGAGATAGGCTGAGAAAAGGGCTATAAGTACCTGACCTTTTTGACCTGATCGGGATCATGCCCGCGTAGGAAGCACGCAGACAGCTATGTGGGTATCGATATATGTATCGATATATGTCGATACTCTTTTTGTTATAGAATACCGATAGGCTCCTTTGTACTGAAAAGGAGCTTTTATGTTTTATACACAAATGCAAGCAGCCCAAAAAGGAATTATTACCGATGCAATGAAAGTAGTGGCAGAAAAAGAAAACATGGATGTTGAGATGTTACGGGATCTAGTGGCAAAGGGATATGTAACAATTCCTTGTAATAAGCATCATACGTCTTTACAGCCTGAAGGTATCAGGACAAGCTTGCGTACAAAAATCAATGTCAATTTAGGTACGTCAAAAGACTGTACAGATTACGAAGAAGAAATGAAGAAAGTCCATCATGCGGTAGAATTAGGTGCTGAATCTATTATGGACTTGTCTACTCATGGTGATACAAAAGTATTTCGTCGTCTGTTAACAAAAGAATGTCCCGTTATGATTGGCACAGTTCCTATTTACGATAGTGTCATCTCACCATCAAAAAGATTTAGGAGAATTAACGGCAGAAGATTTTATTTCTACGATCCGACTGCATGCAGAAGATGGAGTAGACTTTGTGACATTACACTGTGGGATTACGCAGCATACTGTGGAACAGATTAAACGTCATAAACGTAAATTAAATATCGTTAGTCGTGGTGGCAGTTTAGTATTTGCTTGGATGTCCATGACAGGACAAGAAAACCCATTCTATGAATACTACGATGAAATCTTTAGAGATTTGTGCAGAATATGATATGACTATTTCCCTTGGTGATGCTTGTCGTCCAGGTTGTTTAGCGGATGCTACAGATATTTGCCAAATTGAAGAACTTGTTCGTCTTGGGGAATTAACAAAAGAGAGCTCGTGAACGTGGTGTACAAGTGTTGGTGGAAGGTCTGGTCATGTACCGTTGAATCAAGTGCAAGCAAATATGGAAGTACAACAAACTATCTGCGATGGAGCACCATTTCTATGTATTAGGCCCATTGGTGACAGATATTGCACCAGGTTACGACCATATTACGGCAGCCATCGGTGGTGCTGTGGCAGCCATGCATGGGGCAGCATTCCTTTGCTATGTAACACCTGCAGAACATTTAGCATTACCTGATGAAAACGATGTGAAAGAAGGGATTATGGCTTTCAAAATCGCAGCTCATGCAGCAGATATTGCTAAAAGGATTCCGAATGCGAGAGAACGTGATGATCGTATGGCGGAAGCACGCCAAAAGACTAGATTGGGAATCTCAATATGCAGTGGCATTGAGATCCAGAAAAGCTCGTCGCATCCGTGAAAGTCGTGCTCCCAGAAGAAGGACATAAAGAAGCCTGCAGTATGTGGAAAATTCTGCGCTGTACGGAGTATCAATAAAAGCCTTAGAGGAGAGAAAATCGATATATTATAAATGAGAAGTAAAGCAGCCAACTCCTTAGATGGGGTGGCTGCTTTTGCATAATGGGAAGTATTGACGGTTAATAATGTTATTTTCAAGGTAGTTTTATCTTTCAAAAAGTTATGTTAAAGAAAAGATATATGTAAAAGAGTTTTTACATGTATATCTAAATCGACAATTTAGCAAAAGCCGATCTTTATAGATCAACTTTTTATTAAGGAACTATAATGGTTATGGTGTATTAAAAAGAGGTATGCGTTTTAAGTATAGTTTAGAGTATCTTTATACTTGAAGTTAAGATTGTAAGTGCTGTATTATAAAAATACTGATAGTAATATTTTTATAGTGTGAGGTATATTATGGTAAAACTACCATAGCGTTTGTATTAGCTAGTATATTTGCAGTCAATGCTGGATCTGCAACAGTAGAAGCTAGTTGGTTGAGTAAAACCTTAGATAAAATAGATAAGGCGTTAGGTATTCCAAATAGTAAAACAGAGGTAACACAACAATCTGATGGGAAACTACGCTTGCCACAAGCAGGAGATAGATGGATCTTGCTTTCTGAAAATAAGTATTACCGAACATATGTGATCGAACAAAAATTTTTGCAGTTGGAGAAGCTCAAAATAGGGCTGTAAAAGGTGTTTTTAAACGTGAGTTTACACCATTAGGGTCACAAGCAATAGCAAAGTTTGGTAAAGTTAAACCTGATGTTGTAACAGTAGAGTATTATTCACGTGAATATTATGTAAACTCTGTGGAGACGTCATCCTGGTGGAATCACTATATACCTGAATCATACTATGACGTTCATGGTAATCTAATTTATAAGGGAAATAGTATGGAAAATAAACATAGTGGAAATTACATTCCAGAATCTGAAGAAGAGCACATTAAAGATAAACTATTCCATATGTTTCGGATGGGATTACTAATAGTATGTTACCTCAATGTTCTAGTAACTGTTTAACTACTACGACAGTATATTGATATAAAAACCAAGATCCTCTTGCTTTCACCCCACATTTTGTGCTATACTAACCAAGTATGAATACACACGCAACTAGACTATCAGTTCTGTGCGCAATTTCGCGTTTGCTGAGGGATGAGAGTTGCGGAGGTTTTTTTAACAGGAGGTGCCAAACATGGCAGTAGTATCATTAAAACAATTATTAGAAGCTGGTGTTCACTTTTCGGACATCAAACAAGAAGATGGAATCCTAAAATGGCTAAATTCATCTTCACTGAACGTAATGGTATTTATATCATTGACCTTACAAAAAAACTGTAAAAAAAGTTGAAGAAGCGTATGACTTCTTACGCAGTAGTAGCTCAAGAAGGTAAAACAATCCTTTTCGTAGGTACTAAAAAAACAAGCTCAAGAAGCTATTAAAAGAAGAAGCTCTTCGTGCAAATATGTTCTTCGTTAACGAACGTTGGTTGGGCGGTATGTTGACTAACTTCAAAAACTATCGAAGCTCGTATTAAACGTTTAAAACAATTAGAAAAAAATGGCTGAAGATGGAACTTTCAAGTTCTTCCTAAAAAGAAGTAATTCGTCTTCGTCATGAATGGGAAAAAAATTAGAAAAATATCTTGGCGGTATCAAAAGATATGCCTAACATGCCAGGTGCTCTTTTCGTAGTCGACCCTAAAAAGAAAAAAATCGCTATCGCAGAAGCTAAAAATTAGGTATTCCTGTTGTAGCAACAGTAGATACTAACTGTGATCCTGACGAAGTTGATTTCCCAATCCCAGCAAATGATGATGCAATTCGTGCAGTTAAATTATTAGCTGGTAAAATGGCTGACGCTGTATTTAGAAGGTCGCCAAGGTGAACAAGACGCATTCGATACAGAAACTGCTTCCGAAGAAGCGTAAGAATCTGTAAGATTATTTAACAATATATATAGACATAGTCTTAATTGATAAATAAGTAATAACGATGTAAAATTAAGGTAAGACTAAGGTCTTACCTTAATTATCTGTAGGAGGAAAAAAATCATGGCTCAAATTACAGCAGCTTTAGTAAAAGAATTACGCGACATGACTGGCGCAGGTATGATGGATGCTAAAAAAAGCATTGGTAGAAGTTGATGGCGACATCCAAAAAGCAGTAGACTTTCTTCGTGAAAAAGGTTTAGCAGCGGCAGCTAAAAAAGCTGGTCGTATCGCAGCAGAAGGTGTAGTTGCATCTTACATTCATGGCGGCGGACGTATCGGTGTATTAGTAGAAAGTTAACTGTGAAACAGACTTCGTTGCTAAAACTGATGACTTTCCAAGCTCTTTGCAAAGATGTAGCTATGCAAATCGCAGCTGCTAATCCCAACATACTTAAAACGTGAAGACGTTCCAGCTGACGTAATCGAACACGAAAAAACAGTATTGATGGAACAAGCTAAAGTAGAAGCTGAAGAAGACGTAAAAGCTGGCCGTAAACCAAAAACCAGAAGCAGTTCTTGAAAAAAATGGTAGCTGGTCGCGTTGAAAAATTCTATAAAGAAAACTGCCTATTAGAACAAGTTTTCATTAAAGACGGTGAAAAAAACTGTACAAGCTATGATTAATGAAGCAATCGCTAAAATCGGTGAAAACATTAACGTACGTCGTTATGTTCGCTATGCTTTAGGCGAAGGTATCGAAAAGAAACAAGACGATTTCGTTGCAGAAGTTATGGCTACTGTAGGTAAATAAGTACGGAGATAAGAGAACACCGCAAGTGTTCTCTTATTTTTGAATTATTTGTTAGAAACGCGTCATAAGGAGAAGGTCATGAGTGAACGTAAATTTCAAACGTATCGTATTAAAAACTAAGTGGTGAAGCTTTAGCAGGAGATCAAGGGTTTGGTATCAATCCACAAGTAGTAGAACCATTGGCACAAGAAATTGCAGAACTGTCCAAAAGAAAGTGGTATTGAAATTGCAATCGTTGTAGGTGGTGGTAATATCTGGCGTGGTCTATCTGGCAGTGCTAAAGGTATGGACCGTGCATCTGCAGATTATATGGGGTATGATTGCCACAGTAATGAATGCAATTGCATTACAAGATGCTCTTGAAAAATGCAGGTGTAGCGACACGCGTTCAAACTGCGATTGAAATGCAAGAAGTAGCTGAACCATATATTCGTCGTCGTGCGATTCGTCATTTAGAAAAAGGTCGTATTGTGATCTTTGCTGCAGGTACAGGCAATCCATATTTCTCTACAGATACAACAGCTGCTTTACGGGCTGCAGAAATTGAAGCAGATGCAATTTTAATGGCGAAAAATTTGCTGATGGTGTATATGACTCTGATCCCTAAAAACAAACCCTAATGCAGTGAAAATTTGATGAATTAACGTATATGGATGTGATTAGTAAAGAGTTGAAAGTCATGGATGCTACATCTACTACGTTATGTAAAGATAATAATATTCCAATCGTTGTGTTTAGTATGGATATTCCTGGCAATATCACACGTGCTGCTAAAGGAGAAGCTATCGGTACTATCGTAAAATAAAAGGTGATACTAATGGAAATTAAAGAGATTATTACTCGCGAAGAAGCGCGTATGGATAAAACAATTGAAGCTTTAAAAGCATGAATTTGCTAATGTACGTACAGGTCGTGCTCACACATCTTTGTTGGATTCTGTGATGGTAGATTATTACGGAGCTCCTACTCCTGTTAATCAAGTTGCTAATGTATCTGCTCCAGATCCACGTATGATTTTAATTGCACCATGGGATAAAACTATGATTGGTGCAATTGAAAAAGCAATTTTGACATCTGATTTAGGATTAAACCCTAATAACGATGGTGATTCTATTCGTTTAGCGATTCCTCAATTAACAGAAGAACGTCGTAAAGAATTGGTAAAAGTAGTAAGCAAAAAAAGCAGAAGATGCAAAAATTGCAATCCGCAATATTCGTCGTGATGCTAATGATGCAATTAAAAAAGAAGAAAAAGCGAAAAACAATTACTGAAGACGTGTCAAAAAGATGGACAAGAGCAAGTTCAAAAATTGACTGATAAAAAAATCAAAGTAATTGATGAACTTCGTGATACAAAAGAAAAGGATGTTATGTCTGTATAATGGAACATACATCAATTTTGGGATTTCCATGGCAGCTTGCACAGTCTCTTTTGCAGGCTGCCTCTATCCCTTTTACTACAAAAATAGAAAAGAACTATAATCGATTCTTTTCCGTTTCTTCCGAAGAATGTTATGTAGGCCGAGTCAAAGTATTGATGGTATATGGGAGATTGTTCTCTTTCATCCTATGGTAGCCAGTCATGTGGCAAAAGTCGTATGTGGTGCAGTCGAATGAGGTACAGTATGCTAAAAAAACTTATGGAAGAAAACTAAACATAAAGAGCCCCAGACTATCGATCCCTACAAATATTCCTAATCATATTGCCATTATTATGGATGGAAATGGGCGTTGGGCAAAACGACGTGGTATGCCGCGCAGTATGGGCCATCGAGTAGGAGCTGAAGTCCTTAAGGATATAGTAAAAGCTGCACAAGGCTTTTGGGGTAAAAGCCTTAACGGTATATGGGTTTTCTACTGAAAACTGGAAAGCGACCAGAAGAAGAAGTTAGCCTATTAATGGCACTTATAAAAAGAATATTTACTATCTAATGTTAAAGAGAATGCATGCCGAAGGAGTTAGAATTCGATTTATTGGGAGATATTTCAAGCTTTCTCTGAATTGCAAGACATCATTCATGAATCAGAAGCATTAACTGCAAATAATAAAGGGATTACCTTGCAACTAGCTATTAACTATGGGGAAGAGATGAGCTCACAAGAGCGATGAAGCGTATCATCCAGGATATTGCTAAAGGTAAACTCAGTGAAGATGATATTAATGAAGTATTGATTTCTTCTTATTTAGATACACAAGAATTTGATCGTGTAGACCTATTAATTCGGCCAAGCAATGATGCACGCATTAGTAATTTTCTATTATGGCAGTTGGCATATGCGGAATTTCTGGTTTACCCCATTACATTGGCCAGACTTTACCCCGGCAGTGTTGGAAGAAGCTATCTATGCATACCAACAAAGGAGCGTAGATTTGGTGGTTTAAAAAGAGGAGAAATAATATGTTAAAACCTCGCCTTATAACAGCCTTGATAGGTATTGTAGTATTGGCAATAGCCATTTCACTATGGAGGGTTTATCTTCAATTTGATGATGTCTATTTTGGCATTCATAGGTTGGGTAGAATTTGGGTCTTTGTGTAGACATATGAAAGTTAAAAGTCTTACCTATATGGGGGCTCGTATATGTAGTTTTTAGTGTGCGGATCATTACTATTTAGCTAATATGCACTGGCATTATTTTTGCCATTGGGATTTTACTAGGTTTGGGAGTGTTCTATACATTTGGCAATTCTAAAGTAAGTATTCAATCTATATGTGCTACGGTGAGTGGAATTCTCTATGTGACTAGTGGTTTTCGTGGCATTGATGATGATTCGTGATACTCAAATATATCAGAATACTACATATTATGCAGGACAGTCTTCGTTTGGAGAGTCTGTTATTTGGTTGCTTTTTATTATCTATATGGGCGAGTGATACATTTGCTTATTTTTGTAGGCAAGAAATGGGGCGCTAGACGTATAGTGCCGGATATTAGTCCTAATAAAACCTTAGAAGGATTTATCGGCGGATTTATCGGCTGTGTTCTTACAGGATGGATTGATCTATATGTCTAGGATTACCTACCACAATAGGTACTGGTATCGGTATTATTGTAGGTATTATGGCTCCACTAGGCGACTTATTTGAATCGAAGTTGAAACGATTGGCCAATAAAAAAGATTCTGGCAGTGTCTTGCCAGGTCATGGTGGTGTATTGGACCGATTCGACAGTGTATTATTTGCGACACCATTAGTGTTGGCATATATTCTTATGCTGTAATGATTAGCTCTTAGGGAGGCTTATATGAAAGCGATTAGTATCTTGGGCTCTACGGGTTCTATTGGAACACAAACCTTAGACGTAGTTCGTCAACACCCAGATCAATTTAAAGTAGTTGCTTTAGTCACGCATCGCAATATTGATTTATTGGAAAAGCAAATTGCTGAATTTAAGCCAATTATGGTGGGTGTTGTAGATGAAAAGGCGTATATACAATTAAAAGAACGCTTTGATGGCTCCACAGAAATTATTGGTGGTAAAGAAGCTTTGTCTATAGCCGCTACTTTGCCAGAAGCAACGATGGTAGTGACTGCCGTTGTAGGGGCAGCAGGTATTGAACCCACAATGGCTGCGATTCGAGCAAAGAAGACAATTGGACTTGCCAATAAAGAAACGTTAGTAGCTTGTGGTTCTTTAATTACAGAAGTAGCCGAACAATACGGTGTTTCATACTACCTATTGATAGTGAGCATAGTGCGATTTTTCAATGTTTAGAAGGACAAGATAGAAATAATGTTGAGAAATTAATTGTCACAGCCTCAGGTGGCGCTTTACGTAATTGGAAATCGGAAGATCTCTATGGAGCCACAGCCAAGGATTGTTTAGCTCATCCAACTTGGAATATGGGAAGTAAGATTACCATTGATTCTGCCACTCTATTTAATAAAGGGTTAGAAGTCATTGAAGCGCATTGGTTATTTAACTTCGACTATGATCATATTGATGTAGTTGTACATCCACAAAGTATTGTGCATTCTATGATTCAAATGAAAGATGGAGCTATATTGGCACAATTAGGGAATCCAGATATGCGAGAACCGATTCAATACGCAATGACCTACCCAAAACGGTATCCATTACAAATGGAACATTTAGACTTTTACCAAGGGATTGGACCTCAGTTTATGGCACCTCGTTGGGATGATTTTCCAGCTCTTCGATTGGCTTTCACAGTGGGGAAAGAAGGCGGTTATGCACCAGCTGTATTTAATGCAGCTAATGAAATGGCTGTGTATGCATTGCTGGATGGAAAGATTACCTATGGACATATATATGAGATAGTTTCTACTGTTCTTAGTCGCATGAATAATGGTGTGCCTACATCGATTGAAGATGTGCTTTCTATGGATGCATGGGCTAGATTAGAAGCTACGAAAGAAATACAAAGGAGAAGTGCATGTTAATTACTATATTAGGAGCTGTCTTCGTATTCGGTGTAATTGTAATGATTCATGAATTAGACACTTTCTAACAGCCAAAGCCTGTGGTATGCGTGTAGATGAATTTGCCATCGGTATTGGTCCCAATGTAATTCAAAAACAAAAAGGCGAGACATTGTATTCGATTCGCCTGTTACCTCTAGGAGGATTCAATAAAATTGCAGGTATGGATCCATCTGAAGATGTGGGAGAACGAGGATTTAATAACAAACCGGTATGGCAACGATTCATTGTTATTGCTGCGGGTGCTACATTTAATTTTTGTTAGCTATTGTTATCTATTTTTTTGTATCTTTGCTTTTCATGGAACAACAGTGCCGTCGCATGAGCCAGTGATTGGCGATACTCTTTGCAGGGAAATCCAGCGGCAGAGGCTGGTATCCAACAAGGTGATAGAATTTTAACTATTAATGGACAGTCTATTCAAGAGTGGAAAGATATAAGCCAGTCTTTGCAAGGTCATAGTAATCATGTAGTATCTGTTACACTTGATAGAAAAGGTGAAATCATTTCTACTACAGTGATTCCTCGGGAATCTGGTGATAGAGCTGTGATTGGCATTAATCCACTAATAGAAGTAAAACAATACAGTATAGGTGAATCCGCCGTATATGCTGTGACACATACAGGGTCTACCATTATGCGAAATGTTACAAGGATTATGGAATATTGTAACAGGTCATAGTAAAGGTGATGTTGCGGGTCCAATCGAGGGTTGCACAAATGGCTGGTCAAGTGGCTCAACATGGTTTTATTAGCTTGCTGTTATTTACGGCTTTATTAAGTTTAAATCTAGGTGTCATCAATCTATTGCCGATTCCAGTATTGGATGGTGGCCATTTAGTATTGTTAATCCTAGAAGGTATTACAGGTCGTAAATTGCCAGAAAAAGCGTTACAATACATCCAAAATGACTGGTGTAGGTTGTTATTATTAGTGTTTGTTTATTCTACATTCCAAGATATTCTACGATTATTTTAGAGGTATCCTATGATAGAACGTAAACCGACAAAAGGTATTCAAGTGGGTACCGTACATATTGGAAATCATGCACCAGTCAGTATTCAATCTATGATTACTACAAACCCTATAAAAGTGGAGCAATCTATTGAAGAAATTAATCGTCTTGCTACAGCAGGATGTGAATTGGTGCGTCTAGCCGTTCCTGATATGGCGGCAGCAAAAGCTATTAAAGATATTAAAGAGCGCGCGATGATTCCATTAATTTCGGATATCCATTTTGACTATCGCTTAGCACTGCAAGCTATTGACAGTGGGATTGATGGGCTTCGTATTAACCCTGGTAATATAGGTAGTATCGATAATGTGGTAAAAGTTGTAGAAAAAGCTAAACCTAAATTGATTCCTATCCGAATTGGTGTTAATGCGGGGTCCTTACCACAACATGTATTAAATGCTCATGGAGGACATCCTACAGCCGATGGTATGGTAGAGACCGCCCTAGAACATATTCGCATTTTAGAATCTTTAGAATATGACCAAATGAAAGTTTTCCATTAAAGCTACAGATGTGCCTTTAATGATTGAAGCGTATCGTAAGTTATCTAGTAAAATCCCATATCCATTGCATCTAGGTGTTACAGAAGCAGGCACTATCAAACAAGGAACGATTAAATCGGCTATCGGTATTGGAACACTCTTAGCAGATGGTATTGGTGATACAATCCGTGTATCTCTAACTGGAGACCCTGATCCATGAGGTAGAAGTAGCCAAAACTATTTTTAAGCTCTTTGGAGCTACGTAGCTTTGGGAGCAACCATGATTTCATGCCCTACTTGTGACGATGCCAAGTGAACCTATTCAATATGGCAGATATTGTGGAAGAGCGATTAAAATCCATTAAAACTCCCATTCGTGTGGCTGTGATGGGTTGTGTCGTAAACGGTCCAGGAGAAGCTCGAGAAGCAGATTTTGGTATTGCTGGGTGGAATGGACAAGGTATCATTTTTCCGAAAAGGAAAAGTGTTAAAAACAGTACCTGAACAAGAATTAGTAGATACCTTTGTTTGCTGAAATTGATCAATATCTTTTAACGTTAGAAGAAAAGTAGAAATATAAAAGGAGTATGTTATGTTAGCAAGTCGCTTTATACGCACCAACATTACGTGAAATGCCATCTGATGCTGATGTAATTAGTCAACAATTAATGTTGCGCGCTGGCTTTGTTCGTAAAAGTGGCTGGTGGTTTATATACTCTATTTACCATTAGCATGGCGCAGTATTCATAAAATTAATGAAATCATCCGTGAGGAAATGGAAGCTATCAATAGCCAAGAAATCATGATGCCGATTTTACAACCCTAGTGAACTATGGGAAGAGTCTGGTCGTTGGGCTGCGTACGGCGCAGAAATGATGCGCATTTCTGATCGTCATGGCCGTGAGTATTGCTTTAGGACCAACTCACGAAGAAATGGTTACGAATTTTGGTGCGTGGAGAAGTGAACTCCTATCGTCAATTGCCATTAAGTTTATATCAGATTCAAAAATAAATATCGCGATGAACGTCGTCCACGCTATGGATTGATGCGTAGCCGTGAGTTCATAATGAAAGATGCCTATTCTTTTTGATATCGATGAAGAAGGTATGAGTAAATCTTTCTGGGATATGTATGAGGCATATACGAATATCTTCAAACGTTGTGGCTTAACATGTAAAACCAGTAGAGGCGGATAATGGTGCTATTGGTGGTTCCGGTAGCTTTGAGTTCATGGCATTTGGCAGAATCTGGTGAAGCAGATGTTATCCACTGCACAAAATGCGATTATGCTGCGAATATTGAAATTGGCCAACCAAAAGCATTAGAAGTAGATACAGAAGGAGCTAAGGCATTGGAAACAGTATCTACACCAGATGCTAAATCAATTCAAGCGGTAGCTGATATGCTACAATTGCCATTGGAAAAAAACAATCAAAGCAGTAGTCTACAACATTGAAGGCAAAGTGATTCTTGCCATCGTTCGTGGTGACCATGAAGTGAATGAAATCGCTGTACAACGAGCTGTAGAAGGTGGCATTGAGCCAGAAATGGCTACTCCAGAAGATTTAGCTCGTGTTGGATTAACAGCTGGATTCATTAGCCCTGTAGGTCTTTCCCAATCAGAAGAGTTTGCCATTGTAGTGGATGAAACAGTGATGAATTTACATAATGTATGTGGCGGTGCTAATACAGCAGATGCTCATTATATCAATATCAACCCTAAGCGTGATTTCAATGTAGATGACATCATCGTGGCACCAATCCGTTTGATTACCTTGATGATCCATGCCCTAAATGCGGTGGTCAACTTCGCATCGACAAAGGTATCGAGGTAGGTCAAGTGTTCAAATTGGGTACGAAGTACTCCGAATCTATGAATGCCACAGTATTGAACCAAGGTGGTCGCCCAACGCCATTCCAAATGGGTTGTTATGGTATCGGTGTAGGCCGTACATTGGCAGCTGCTATTGAACAAAAGCTATGACGAAAATGGTATCATTTGGCCAGTAGCGATTGCTCCATTTGAGGTTGTCATTGTTCCTATTAATGCGAAAGATGAAGCTTTGATGGAAGTGAGCGAACGCTTGTATAAAGAGATGAAACAAGCAGGTGTTGATGTACTATTGGATGATCGTAAAAGACCGTGCAGGTGTGAAATTTAAAGATGCTGACCTCATCGGCTATCCTGTACGTATTACGGTAAGTAAAAATACCATCGAATCTGGTGAAGTAGAGTTACGTGTGCGCAAAGATGGATTCTACAAGTACAGTTAAAAATTGATGAGGTGACTACCTCTGTACAAGGATTACTTCGCTCTATTGAAAAGATGGATATAGTATTTAATTACACAAACTAAACTGTATATAATTAGAGAGAACGACTCATTGAGTTTATCTTGATGAGTCTTTTTGTTATACAGTAAAAAAGACAATACTATGAATGAGTTTGAAAATAATCATAAGTTAATCGACTATAATACTATTTTAGTCATAGAATATATAAAAATATGTCATTCAACTAGCTAAAAGTGATTAAAAAGTGTAAAATGAACGTAACTGATTTCTAACTTCAATTACATCATTTGATTTCAAGTTAGCCCAGGTTGGATACATAGATTTTAAGAGAGAGGAGAATACGTGTGAAACACAAACAGTTAGCATTTTTTAGTATTGGCAGCAATTCCTTTATTAGCAAGAGGGAGAAGGGTTTACCGTAGACACGGTGACTCGAAATGATTGGAAAACGAGTGGATACGATTTCCCTCGGTGAGACATTAGCTAAGAATGGGGTACTATTACTGAAAATAGTGATACAAAAAAATTAAGTATGAGTATAAGTATGCTGATGGCACTGTCTTAGGGACGAAAAACTAAGTATATAAAAACGGCGATACAGTTAATGAAATTCTTACAAATCGAAATATGACTTATCCAACCGACATTCGGACGAAAACCTACTACGGAAACGACAATAGCATCAGATGGGACGATTCATTTCATTCATGTTGATGATGGAACTCTTATTGATTGGCAAGATGGTATTCATGTATATAATCTCGAATAGTCCATTAGTAGACCGGTCTGAAACTATCTTAAACGTAAATGCTAATACAGATTTTAATATCAGAACACATAAACAATATGATGGTACACAGTATCAAATTTATAATGTAGTAAAAAGTGGTCGGAGAAGGTTCGGGGCAAGGGACGAAGCCAGTGTCTACTGTGAACTTTTTAAAGAAAGTGACTATGGATACCCGGGCACAAACGATTAATCCAGGAAATTTAAAATCTTATGAAAAACGCGTGAATAATTTCTTTCTACAAACGAATCAAGGGGAGAATCTCACGTACATTTTCATGATGATCTAACCATGCATACAGAGTCAACCACAAATAATTTGGAGATTGCAGCATTTCGTTCTGAAAAATAGAGAAGAAAATCGGTATCGCACTGTCTCCACTAAGGATACTATCGATGCAGAAACAGGCGGATCTAGCTTACCTTTGATGGAAATGTAACAAGTAACTATCTCAGGTAAAACAGATACAGAAATGCGCTTTTTGTCGAATGTGAATATTAATGGTGGTTTTCATGTATCATCAAAAGAAGGAAAGAACTTTGTATCTACCATCACGAATGAATCCGTGAATAACACGAATTATACTTTGCATGTCAATTCGGCTACCTACAATCATGGTTTTTCTCGAGTTTAATTTGAAAGGCTAATACGGATTTCATCACAAAGAGCGCTGGTCGTACTGTGTGGGGTATGTATATCAATGCTGACTCTCATGGTGAAAATCGAATCACCCTTTCCGGTGCTAAGAACAACATTTCCACCACTGGTAAAGATGCAGTCTATGGTATTGATGTAAACTCTAGTTTGAGTGATACAACAGATGCAACAATTCTGATGAAAAACGTAGTAAAAACTTGGTAGATCTACAGAATACAACTGTTACCACAGATTCTACATCTACAGGCCAATCGTGGGTATATGGCGTGAAAATGAGCGCTGATGAAATGGTGAAAATACAGTGAAGCTCACTCATAGTGATGTGAATACTGCCTCCAACTATGTGGCTAGAAGTATTGATATAGGAAGTGAGAATCAAGGCATAAATACAGTAACCTTAGATACTACGAATATCACTACAAAAGGTGAACTATGCCTATGGTGTGAATCTGATGAGTGCTAGAAATGCTGGTGCTGGTAGTAATCTATTCAGTGGAAAGGCAAGAACAGCATTGTCACTGAGGCAATAGCGAATGGATATGGCATACGCATTCAAAAAGATTCAGCTAATTCGGGAGCAGGTACAACCATAACCTCTGATGCAGATTCATCGTTATCAATTAAAGTAGATACAGAAGGTTCCGGAACTGGTATCTCACAAATACATAGTGATGCACATAATATAACAAATACTACTTTCAATGGGTGATGTATCGATTTTTGATGCGTGGTAGCGGAAACGCGAAAGTAGGTGTATTGGCGAGAACTGAGGCAGACAGTGATACGTCATCGAATACCATAACTTTCAATAAAAAGTTAAACATTGATGGTAATCCAACGGACCCTGCTTTAGCTGCAGGTGGTAAGAATACTAGTATTACTGCGGCGGGTAAGGACACGACCACCATAGTCGGTAATGTATTTGCCGCGAATGGTGGAACAGTTGATGTCAACCTATTGACGAAGGACTCCTATCTCATTGGTAAAGCGGACAACAGTGGTACTGGTAATATCCATGTAAAAAGTAGATGGTGGCAATTATTGGGAAATGACTGGTAATTCTAACATCAATCGATTGGATCCATCTAATGCGGGAGAAGTTCGATTTGGCGATACAGAGGTACCTCTTTCCTTAACTGTAGATACCCTAACAGGGAACTGGTGGTATACTCCATATGGCTGGCAATGTGGGTCAGGTGATACCGACAAACTCACCATTACGTCTAGTAGTGAAGGGGAACATGGCATTCATTTCCAAAATATGGCAGATTCCAAAATCTACGGGTACAGAAGTGTTGCAAACTAGTAGAAAGTCTAGGACACCAGAGAGATCATAAGGCGGTATTCTCATTACATAATGAAGAAGGCCATGTAGCGAGTTCCTACAGATGATAAAAAACCTACCCTTCCAAAAAGCTGTTATTGAAAAAGGAGCCTATCTATATACTCTAGGGAAGACCTACAGATTCCAAAAAGTTGTTTCTATCAACGATCTCGAATGTAAAATAACTGGTATCTATTCCCTTATGAGGACGATGGTAAAGGGAAAATTGACGCCGTGCAGACCAACCATTCAATTTCGATAACTTATTGTATAATTTACACGTAGGCACTACAGAAACGTTAGTACAGCGGTTAGGGAAATCCACCTTCATAAAGATGTGGAACGGTCTAATACAGTGTGGGCTAACTATACGAATGGAAAGTTTACATCTTCCAAACATGGTGGTTATGATCAACGTTACTGGGGACTTAAAGGCGGCTATAATTGGATACATCCGAGAGATACATGGATTCACTATAGTGGTTTTACAGCTAGGTATGGTGCAATCGAAAGCAACACTTACTGACTACCAAGGGCATGCACACGTATCAGGCACTGAGCTAGGGTATCTATTCTACTCGATTGTACAAGGACACCAATGTATACGTTGATTTAGTGGGTAAACGTAAGACGTTCTCTAGTGGTGAGTTTTCGACTTGGTTAACTATTCTAATGAAGCCTTACGATCTGACCACTATGCATGCGACCTCTTTACTTGCATCCGCAGAAGTAGGAAAACGCATGTACCGATCCGGCAAAGATGGATGAAGGGGCTATTTATACAACCTGAGGCACAAATTACTTACGAAGCTAGCAAAGGATATAGCATGGATATATCCAATGGATTACATAGCCCAATTAGGATCTCATGCACAGTCTAATAGGTCGCATCGGGTACGGGCAGGTGTGAATAACGCATCTGGCACTGCATGGAATCCATATGTAATTTATGTATGAAAAAGAGTTCCTCGGCAATCGAACTCTTACTTTTAATGAAAGTTCTACACAACAACTTTCATACAAAGGTCATTGGTTCACTTACGGCTTAGGATTCTCCTATGAATCGAGCTAAGACAGAACAGGTGTACGTTGAGGCTCAACGATCTACCCGTGATCGAGTGCAACAAAACTGGCAATTCAAAGTCGGAGTGCGTCATACATTCTAGGATAGTTTTTATCTTTGACCATTTTTCAATAGGCAAAAATAGGCAAAATCACCCTAACTATACGAACACTTACGAAACATTCAAAAGTTATAAAAACAACAAAAACCGCTTATTCATCGTATTCGCGAACACTTTACGAACACTTATGAATAAGCGGTTATTTCATTTGGTATTGTGGTGGAGACGAGGGGAGTCGAACCCCTGTCCAAACATGTTGCCCCCTAGACCTCTCCGAGCGCAGTTGATGTTTTAAACTTCGGATAGTGTTTGGACACCAACAACCTAAGCTATCCTAGCTCATGAGATTTAACTAGCTCTAATTGAGCGGATAGAACTAGCTAGCCCGTAGTTTGACGCCACATCCCTCTCCACGGGCGAGAGAAGGTGTGACGTAGCTTATGCAGCTAATGCAAAATTTTCTTCTGCGTTTAGTTTAAGTTTCACTGATTTATGGTCGAGTGAGACACCAGCTCGCTTTCTAAGATACATCCATACCTGTCGAAACCTTTACGTCCCCATATGTAATTATTGTCTTATAATTATATAGATATATTCTATGAAAGTCAAATGTAATATGTACTATTTTTATAGAGATAGTGTATACTATAAAGTATCATTTCTAGTACGACGTCATCAGGAGGAATCATATGTCCTATGAAACAGAAGCAGTATCTGAATTTGAGCGATTTACTTCATTAACTGATGAAGAAGTTGTCTCGATTTATCAAAAGGAAAATAATCATTTTGCTTCTGATTATATTGTGCAGCGTTATAAAAATTTTGTTCGTTCAAAAGCTAGAAGCTACTTTTTCTAATGGGGTGCTGATCAAAGAAGATATTATCCAAGAAGGGTATGATTGGTTTATACAAAGCGACGCGTGATTTTGAGCCGGAGCATCAAGTGAACTTTAAAGCTTTTGCTGAACTATGTATTACTCGACAAATCATATCGGCTATTAAAGGTGCCAATCGGCAAAAACATATGCCGCTCAACTCTTATATCTCCTTTAAATAAACCAGCCTTTGATGATTCATGAACGCACTTTGATGGAAGTGTTAGAAACAGAAAAACTTCGATCCCAAGAAGTAGTTATTAATCGAGAGCAATATCGCTCTAATTAAAGAAGTGATGGAAGCTGTATCAGTCCTTTAGAGATGGGACGTCTTACGTGGATATATGGATGCCAAAATCCTATCAGGAAATGGCAGAAGAACACCATCGTTCTAGTTAAAATCCATCGACAATGCATTACAAACGAGTGAAAGAAAAAAATGGAAGTGTACTTTAGTCAGAAACCGTTGATACAGAAAGGAAGAGTTTTCTTTATGAGAGATTTTTCTAATGGTTGTATGAAATTATTATTTCTATTCTTTTGATTGTAGTTGTGGTAGCACAAACTGGTAAGAGTGCAGGCATGGGTGGTGCTGTTTCCGGTGCAGCTGATTCTGTATTCGTGGGAAAAGAACGTGGTGTAGATGGATTCTATCCCGCTGTACAGTGAGTTCTTTAGCGACATTTATTTCATATTAGTTAGCTCTAGGCTTTAGATTTAGTACTAAGTTCTTATTAATACATAAAAGCCCTACCCCTATGGTAGGTTTTTATAGATTATATGAGGTGCTATGAGAGAAGAAATATTAGATTTTTTAGAGATATATGCCCCTGAATCCTATCATATAGAAGATGTTCCTTTTCATCTTAGGATATAAAGGTGAAGAAATTCAGAAAACAGTATTTTTTTCTATATATACATGAATTAGAGCAAGAAGGCTCTATTACGATCACAAGATGGAGAATATGCATCACTATCAAAAAACAGAAGATGAACGAAATTTGAGTAGGTATCTATAAAGCAGTAAAAAGGCTTTTGGTTTTGTTATACCTTCAGAAGGTAATTTACCAGATGTATTCATTCCCTAATGGTTGTGCAGGAACAGCCATGCATGATGATGTAGTGGAATATATAGATTACAAGAAAAGGTACTAGTGAAACGAAAAGCAGAAGGTATTATTCTTCGTGTCATAACAGAAATACGAATCGTGTGGTAGGTATTTATGAACGTCTAGCAAACAAAGTGGTTTTTGTAACCCTCATAATGAACGATTAGGGAGAGGATATTTATATTCCTGCTAGACGCAAGCATGGATGCAAGAAGTGGTGCTACCGTAGTAGTTGAACTTACATCTTGGCCAGAATTGCATCGTAAAGCAGAAGGCAAAATTGTAGAAATTGTAGGAGATAGTTCTACGCCTGATCTTTAGATGTATTATCGGTGATGGCTACCTATGATTTGCCAAAAGAGATTTTCCAGAGACGTACAAGAAGAAGCAGGTCGAATTTCTTTCACAGTAGAGAATGACGATCATCGGTTGGATTTACGACATCATGAAATGGTCACGATCGATGGAGAAGATGCAAAAGATTTAGATGATGCTGTACATGCCAAAATTTTAGAGAATGGCAATATTGAATTAGGTGTACATATTGCTGATGTCAGCCATTATGTACCTGCTAGGGTCAGCCATTGATCGAGAGGCCTATAAACGTGGTACCAGTGTCTATTTAGTAGATCGTGTGATTCCTATGCTGCCTGTGGAGTTATCCAATGGCATCTGTTCATTACAAGCCAAAGAAGATCGCTATGCAATGTCCTGTATTATGGAAGTGAGCCCTCAAACGGTAAGGTGGTACAATACACTATTAAAGCCATCCATCATTCATATTACACGTCGTTGTAGCTATAAGAAATCTATTTAGCATTAGAAGAACAAGTGATTCCTGATGATTTGATGCCACTCATGGGTATGATACGTACATTGGAAATATTGGCATACCAGTTGATGAAAATGCGTCAACAAGCAGGCGCTATTAGTTTTGACTTTCCAGAATATAAGGTGCTACTAAATGATAGTGGTGTACCACAACGAATCGTACGAAAAAGAACGTACAATTGCGGAAAAATTAATTGAACAATGCATGCTATTAGCCAATGAGACAGTAGCCACATTTTTAAGTGAACGATTAGATACCTCTGTGTATCGTATCCATGAAGAACCAAAGGATACAAAATTAGAACAATTAGTTACTGTGTTACACCATGCGGGATACCCTGTAAGACTACCTGATCAAGTAGAACCATGTCATATTGAACATCTATTACAATCTGTCAGTGGAACAGAGATTGAGCCAGTTGCTCAAATTATGGTGTTACGGTCTATGCAGCAAGCGAAATATAGTTCACAAAATGTGGGACATTTTGGCTAGCATCACCTATTTATACTCACTTTACCTCTCCTATTCGTAGGTATCCTGATTTGATGGTGCATAGATTATTGCGATATGTATTGGAAGGTAAAGCAAAACGATGGGCTCCCATTGCAGATGCAAATTATATAACTAATGGTGCTAGTCATTGTTCTGAAAGAGAACAAGTAGCTACAGAAGCAGAACGAGATACATTAGATATGAAAAAAGTGCAATATATGTCTCAATATATTGGGGAAAGCTTTGAAGGACATGTGAGTTCTATTACTGCCTTTGGTATCTTTGTAGAATTAGATAATGGAGTTGATGGATTAGTTCCGTTTAATTTGATGGACGATGATCATTATGTCTTTGATGAGCTACATTATATGGCCTATGGTAGACGCACTGGCATCGAATACCACCTTGGTACACCCGTAACTGTGACAGTAGTGAAGGCAGATCCAGAAACGCGTCAAATTGATTTTGTCATGGGAGAAGTGGCCTATATTGATGGATATTTGCGACGTATTCAACGTCGAGACCACTAGCACTAGTAAACATAGAGATCGTAATAAGATACAAAAACCATACGAGGTCGTCGTAAAAAGTATAAACAAGACGATAGCTATCATGGTAAAAGAGATACTACAAAATAAAGATTTACTCCCAATACAAATGCTACAGAGGCAGTAGAGACTATGCTTCGTAAATTAGATACTACCTCTAAAAAAGAGAAGAAACCATTTTACGAAACCATTAAGAAACGCAAATCACAAGAACGCAGGAAGAAAAAGAGGAAACGATAATGGCGAAAGAAGGAAATTCACTCATAGTAGATAATCGAAAAGCTAGACATGACTTTCATATTCATGAAACCTATGAAGCTGGTATAGCCCTTAACAGGAACAGAAGTGAAGTCTATCCGTGCTGGTCGTATTAATTTAAAAGACAGTTTTTGCAGAATAGAGAATGGCGAACTATTCCTTTATCAAGTGCATATTAGTAATACGAACAAGGCAATCAATTTAATCATGAACCAGAACGGACTCGTAAACTGCTTTATGCATAAACGAGAAATCCATAAATTATTAGGACAAGTGAAAGAAAAAGGATACTCCTTAATACCTTTAAACTTTCATTACAGTCATGGCTATGTAAAAGTAACAGTAGGGCTGGTAACAGGCAAGAAGAACTACGATAAACGACAAGATATGGCTGAACGTGATGCAAAAGCGGGATATTCAGCGACGAATGAAAGAACAGTTGCGATAGATTACAGTATTTATAATCTTCTATGGTATAATAAAATGATGTATATACATATTTGAGGAAAGGAGAGTCTATGCTAGTCGATTTCATATGCATACTAATGTTTCTGACGGTACATACGTGCCTAAAGATTTACTTGCATTAGCTAAACAACAACAAATTCAAGCTTTATCAATTACTGATCATGATGAAGTGGGTGCATATACACAGTTAACAGCTGAGGATACAGCAGGAATGGAATTGTTTCATGGTTGTGAATTTAGTACGTATTATAAAGAAAAAGAAGTACATGTATTGGGTTATCAATTTTTCATTAGACTATCCCGAAATACAGGAGTATATATTTCGCATTTTAAAGAGGTACGTCGTTCAAGAATTCATAAAATGTTAGATAAATGTAGAAGCAGGCTATGATATTTCTATCAAGAATTAGTCGATACATTTTACAGATGATGTGTCTTTTGGACGCCCTGCATATTGCACAACTGTTAATTGCTCATGGTTATGTCAAAACAGTTGGTGAAGCATTTGAAACTATATTACACCCCAATGGACCTTGCTTTGTACCAAAAGAAAATATTCGCCACGTGAGGCCATAGATCTCATTCATCGTGCAGGTGGCATTGCTGTATTAGCGCACCCTATACAGGTGGGCAAAATGAAAGTTATGTTCATGAATTATTGACATTGCCCTTCGATGGCGTAGAGGTATACCATTCGAGCCATACTAGAAGATAGCTTACGATATAAAAACTAGCCATAGAAAAAAGGCTGTTACTATCTGGAGGATCTGATTTCCATGGTATACAAGGTAGATTTTCAGAAAGTATTGGTATTGGTGAGTATGAAATACATGAGCATTGGGTAACGGATTTTATGAAAGCCCTTCGAGGTGCCTAAGAGGTAAATTATGGATGTTATTGCATTTATTGGACCCTAGTGGAACAGGGAAAAAGTCATAGAGCATTAGTGGTAGCACATGAACATCATGCATCATGTATTATTGATGACGGAATTTTAATTCATAATAATCGCATTGTAGGGTGGATTTTTCTGCAAAAAAAGAGGAAAATCGTATCAAAAGCTGTTCGTCGTGCTATCTTTCAAGATAAAGAACAGGTGGAAAGTGTACGGAAAGCGCTAGATGAGATTCAACCAGAACGTCTTATGATTCTAGGCACATCGGAAAATATGATTGGAAAAAAATCACGAAAGCCTTAGGAATCCCTGGACCGTCCTATTATATCCATATTGAAGATGTAGCTAGTCCTAAGGATATTGAAAAAGGCACAACATGCTAGGTTAAAAGAAGGAAAGCATATCATCCCTGTTCCATCTGTAGAATTGAAACCCCACTTCAAAGGTTTTTAATAGACCCTATTAAATCTTTCTGGCGAAGAACTAGATTATCTACGAAACAAGATGAAGGGTGGGAGAAGTCTGTTATACGTCCTGCTTTCAGCTATTATGGAAAAACTTGTCTTTGAAGATGCAGTGATTCAAGCACTAATCAAGAATAGCATCGAAAAATCTCCAGGAGTGACAGATGTACGCAGCATGGATATCAAAAAAGTAAAGAAGTAAATAATGGATTGATTTTTACAAATTAGATGTAACAGTGATGTTAGGGATTTGTTGTAAAGGAAATCATGGATACATTGCAAAAAGACTATTCGTCAAGAAATTGAATATATTACAGGCATGTCCATAGAACGACTAGCCATTAAGGTGGGTGGTACCATTGAGCCATCTAAAGTGAAAATATAAGCATAAGGGAGTAATATGAAGTCATACTATATTTATACATACGGTTGTCAAATGAATGAAAGTGATTCAGAGCGCTTAGCTCATCAATTTGGAATCTGTTGGTTATATCGCTACAGAAGAAGTGAACGAGGCAGATCTTATCATTTTAAATACTTGTTGCGTTCGTGAAACGGCGGAAAATAAAAATTTATGGCCGTATTGGCGAGCTAAAACATTTGAAAGAAAAGAATAAAAACTTAATCATTGCTATCACAGGCTGTATGGCACAGAAGAACCAAGCGGATATGTTCAAACGAGCACCTCACATTGATATTGTATTGGGTACGCATAATATTCAACATATCAATGAAATGGTAAAAGAAGTGCAACGTACGAAAAAACGCCAAGTCAATGTAGAAATGGATAACACTGTATTACCGGAACTGGCGGCGAAACCAAATGGTACATTCTTTTGCATGGGTGCCAATTATGAACGGATGTAATAAGTTCTGTACATATTGTATCGTACCTCATGTACGGGGCCGTGAAATTAGCCGTCCAGTAGAGGCCATTGTAAAAGATGTACGTGAACTGGGTGAAAAGGGCTTTAAAGAAATTACTTTGTTGGGGCAAAATGTAAACTCCTATGGTTTGGATTTTAAAGATGGCACAGACTTTTGGTACTTTAGTAGATGCTTTAGATGGCATCCCTGGTATTGAACGTATTCGCTATATGACCAGCCATCCACAAGATATGACAAAAGCTATGGTAGATGCCTTAGGTCGTTCGTCCAATATTGTGACACAATTGCATTTACCAGTGCAGTCTGGATCTGACAATATTTTAAAACGCATGAATCGTCATTATTCAGTGGAAAAATATAAAGATTTATTGCAGTATTGCCGTGAAAAAATCGATGGCGTTACTATTACAACAGACATTATCGTAGGTTTCCCTGGGGAAACAGAGGAAGATTTCCAACAAACATTACAATTATTGAAAGATGTACGCTATGATATGGCATTTACTTTCATCTATTCCAAACGTTCAGGTACACCAGCGGCTGAATTTGAAGAGCAAGTGCCAGAGGAAGTAAACGTGTTCGTTTACAAGCCTTGATGGACGTGCAAAACGAGATTTCCCTCGAGTTGAACCAAGCCATGGAAGGTAAGGTGTACGATATTATTGTAGAAGGACCTAGTCGTACTGATGAAAACATGTGGTTTGGTCGTACGTCCGGTAATAAAATGGTTCTATTCCCTAAACAAGACTCTCTAAAAATTGGGGATACTATTGATGTTCGCATCGATAAGGGACAAACTTGGGTATTATACGGCACTGTATTATAGAAAGGAGTTAGCAGAATGGGCAAAGAAACAAACGCCTGCGATGGAGCAGTATTTTTAGTATTAAAGCTCGCTATGAAAAGGAACTATTATTTTTCGGTTAGGGTGACTTTTACGAGCTTTTTACGACGATGCTATCGCCGCATCACGAGAATTGAATATCACCTTAACAGGTCGCAATGCGGGTGAAGAAGATAAAGCTCCTATGTGTGGTGTTCCTTTCCATTCTGCTGAGTCCTATATCGAAAAACTCATTGCAAAAGGCTATAAGGTAGCCATCTGTGAACAAGTGGAGGATCCTAAAAGAAGCAAAGGAATCGTAAAACGTGATGTGATCCGTGTCATCACGCCTGGTACAGTACTCAGTGAAAATGGTACGAAAGATGGGGAAAAATAACTTCTAGCTTTGACCCATGAAACAGGGGACAGCGCATTGTGTTGTTCACAGATATCAGCCACTGGTGAAGTGATTTGGGAACGCATGGATTGTGGTAGTGAAAGCTCTGTTTTTGATGCGTTCACTATGTACCAACCAAAAGAGCTTATCTTAGCCGGTAATGGTGAATTGCCTACTAGTATCCAAGATTTTTTAACACGTCAAATGTCTGGTATAGCCTTGTCTCCGTTTACGCCTATAGAAACTATGAGACAGTATTCGTCTGAAAGGTCGTGAACATTTTTCTGAGGCAGGCTTGCTAGAAGAAGACGTATTAGAAGCCTTAGGTTATGTCATTCTCTATTTACAAGAAATTATTAAAACAGATACGTCTCACATTAATTATGTGCACCAACTATCTGTAGGAGACCGAATGATATTGGACACATCTTGTTTGCGCCATTTGGAGATTACAAGAAATGTTCGAGATGGATCTCAAAAAGGAACGCTCCTAGATGTACTAGATAAGACATTAACCCCTATGGGAGCTCGCATGTTGAAACAGTGGATTGAACATCCTTTAATGGATATCCATCGCATCGTGCGCCGTCAAATGGGTATAGGTGAATCTATTGATAATCCGACCATGCGCAGTCAACTGCGTTCTTTATTGACCTCTGTCTATGATTTTGAACGTATTCTAAGCCGTGTAGAAACGAGGAGTGTGTCTCCTAGAGATTTTGCCTCCTTACGAGAATCGTTACGGGTGTTACCGATGATTCAAGAGGTATTACAACATTGTACCTCTAATATTCTACAAGACTGTCATAGTATGATTCACACCCATGATGACCTATGTGATCTTTTAACACGGGCTATCGTGGATCAGCCGTCGTTAGCATTGAAAGATGGTCATGTCATCCGTGATGGATACAGTGCAGAATTAGATGAATTGCGATCCTTGGCTACTAATAGTCAAGAGTGGTTGCATCGTTTAGAAGAAGAGGCGAAACAAGCTACAGGGATTCGTCTTAAAACAGGCTATAATAAAGTATTCGGATACTATTTTGAAGTTTCCCAAGGGCAAGTGGGACTCGTACCAGATTATTTCATTCGTAAGCAAACCTTAACCAATGCGGAGCGATATATTACGCCAGAGCTAAAAGAGTTTGAAATAAAAATGCTCAATGCAAAAGAGCAGATTCAAAAATTGGAATATTCCTTGTACCAAGACTTACGCTTAATAGCAAAAGAAAATATTAAAGATATTCAAGAAACAGCTCGTGGCATTGCCCAATTAGACGTCATTCTAAGCTTAGGAGAAGTGGCCTTTACTAATAAATATGTATGTCCTACTATCGTGACCAATGGTGCTATTTCCATTAAGGACGGTCGCCATCCAGTGATTGAAACCTTGCTGAAACAAGAATTATTCATTCCTAATGATGTGGTGTTGAACCATTCCGAAGAAGAGTTTATCCTCATCACAGGTCCCTAACATGGCAGGTAAATCGACATACATGCGTCAAGTGGCTTTGCTTATGATTATGGCACAGATTGGGTCCTTTATTCCCTGCTAGAGAAGCTACCATTGCGCCAGTAGATAGAATTTTTACACGGGTCGGCGCTAGTGATGATATTTCCACAGGCCAAAGTACGTTCATGGTGGAAATGAAGGAAGTATCCTATATCTTAGAACATGCGACGTGCAATAGTCTAGTCATCCTTGACGAAATCGGCCGTGGTACATCTACTTTTGATGGTCTTAGCATTGCTCGTGCTGTGGTGGAGCATATTTGTGAGACCATCCACTGTAAAAGCCTGTTCGCCACTCATTATCACGAGTTGATTGAACTAGAAGAGCAATATAGTAAACTGAAAAACTATACGGTGGCGGTTAAGGATAAAGGCAATGATGTACTATTTTTTTGTGCCGTATTGTAAAAAGGTGGAGCAGATCGCAGTTATGGTATCCATGTAGCTAAATTGGCGGGCCTTCCTCAAGGCTGTCCTAGATAGAGCTAACACAATTCTATCTCATTTGGAAGATGGAAAAGTAGTATCGGAAGCAGTGCCTAAGAAAAAGAAAAACCAAGTGTTACTGGACCCTCTATTTGGAAGTGGTGATTTATTCACGCAATCTGTGCTCGATCAGTTGCTAAAACTAGACATTATGAGTATGACACCCATCGAGGCTATCAGTGAATTATATCGTTTACAAGAAGAGGCGAAACAAGGAGGTGGCAAGTACGCCAACCATTCATGTCTTAGATGAAACGACCATCAATCAGATTGCAGCAGGCGAAGTGGTAGAACGCCCTGCCTCTGTGATTAAAGAATTAGTAGAAAATGCCATCGATGCAGGTGCTACTTCTATTGAAGTAGAAATTGCAGAAGGTGGTATCGAATACATGCGCATTACCGATAATGGGTGCGGTATGTCCGAAGTAGATGCACGGTTAGCCGTATTGCGTCACGCTACTAGTAAAATACGCAGTGCCGATGATTTATACGACATTGCCTCATTAGGTTTTCGTGGTGAAGCCATTGCCAGCATTGCTCTCCGTATCTAAGTTTACCTTACGGACCCGTCAGGAAACGGATACTATGGGCACACGAATCTATATCGAAGGTGGTCATATGGTGGATTGCGATCCATGTGGTACATCGGTAGGTACCTCCATTGAGGTGAAAGATTTATTTTATAATACCCCTGCTCGTAGAAAGTTTTTAAAGTCTACTCGTACAGAAGCGAATAAGATTCAAGATATGATTGGCAAACTGGCACTGAGCCACACTCATATTGCTTTTTAAAATGCATTGTGGATACACGAGTTACCATCATGACACCAGGGAATCATAAGATGGTGGATACTATCGCAGCTCTCTATGGATTTAAAGTCAGTGAAGATGTATTTCCCATTGCCTATGAAGCAGAAGGTATTTATGTGGAAGGTGTGGTCAGCAAGCCAACGGTGCTAAAAAGTAGCCGTCAATGGCAGACGACCATCGTAAACCAACGTGTCATTTCCGATAAAGCTATCTACAAGGCTATCGATACAGCATACCATGCGTTATTGCCGAAAGGTGGCTATCCTTTAGTAGTATTACAAATTGTCGTGCCACCAGGAACGGTGGATATCAATGTACATCCACGTAAAAGTGAAGTAAAATTCTCTGACGATAAGCCGGTTTTTAAAGCAGTGTATAATAGTATTTTTACAAGCCTTAGAATATCCTACGCGTCACGTGACCAACAATCATAGAAGAAACGATAGCTACAGCCATCGAATACGATAAAGTATTCACTGGACGTTCTCAAGGATTTACGGTGATGCGTGAAAAACAGAGGCTCTCGTGGATACGATTCTGTCAAAAAGGGATATACAGTCTCCACAACGTACAGTATATGAACAAAGTAACTTTAATGAATCCCTAGATGTGAATGAAAAACTTTGTGCCCTAAAAGTTATACCCAAGAGGATAAAGATCGGTTCAGAGCTATTCGTGAATCACGGCCTAATTTAGTGCCAAGTTCTGTTGAGCCATATATGAACCATACTAGAAATGAATCTGTACTGGAGATTTAACTGCATCACAAGGAATAGCAGGTGATTCTCACACTGGAGGCGCTATTGGTATAAATGGTTCCTAAGTGATGCTGATCGTGGTAATTCATATAATACTAATGCTAGTAAAACAGCAGCCAATCACGGATTACTTCCTATGGGCCAAGTAGCCTCTTGCTATATTTTGGCGAAAAAAGGCGACGATTTATACATTATCGATCAACATGCCGCGCATGAACGTGTTCGTTACGACAAACTATGTAAATCGTCCAAGTCCATTCCCTATGCAGGAATTATTAATGCCTATGTATATGGACGTGAGCGAGGAAGAATTAACATTGGTGGAAGAGCAGAGGGACGCTTTGTTAGACTTAGGATTCCAAGTAGACCAAGGTGGTCCTACATCTCTACGTATTGATGGTCATCCTGTGGATATTATTGAAAGTAAAGTTCCAGAGATTTTACAATATGTATTTTCCTACATGCATGATCATCAAAGTCCAAGTGCAGCGCAATTACGTCATGAAATGTTGGCTTATGCTTCCTGTCGTGGCGCCATTAAAGCAGGACATAATCTAAATTTGGTACAAATTGATGCTTTACTACAAGACCTATTCACTACAGATAAACCTTACGTCTGTCCTCATGGACGACCCTACGATTATTAAGTTTACACCAGACGAATTAGGAAAATTATTTTTACGGAGTTAATATGTATCTCATTAGCACAAGTTCAAAGACAAATGCATATCTCATTGAACAGGCTAAGGAGCTAAGTCGACTCCTGCAAATGCCCTATGTGCCACGAAGGCATCAGTCCGTGGAAGACTTGTTAGATACACATCATTGTGTGGGTGCTTTAGTGGTCACCAAGGAAGGCCCTTTCTTTGTGACAAAAGAGGGGATGCCCCATCTATTTCATCTGTCTATGGCACATTTGCGCTTGTTAGAAATTGACCGTGAAACACAGACCATCTGTTACGAGCCATCGGTTGTGAAACGGTCACATCTGTTTTAGATTGTACCGCTGGATTAGGCTCAGATAGTACTGTTATCAGCTATGGCTGTCCACAGCAACACGTCATACGGCTATTGAAGGACATCCTATTTTGGGTTATATTACCAATTATGGATTTCTGACACTTTTCAGCATAAGAATCCAAGCGTGACCGAGGCTCTGCGACGCATTCAATTGGTCATTTGTAACTATCAGGAGTATCTGCAACGGATAGAACCTAATCGGTATGATGTTATCTATTTGGACCCTATGTTTGAAAATCCTGTTTATGAAAGTCCTCAATTTCTGCAGTGGCGTGGTCATTTACTAGAATCTAAAGTAACTCCAGAGATTGTAGAGCTTGCCTTGGAGAAATCGAAACGTTTGGTCATTAAAGAGCGCAAAGGCAATCGTCTATTCAAAGATATTCCGCCCATAGAAATGGTGGGTGGTAAATATAGTTCCATTTCTTATGGTATCTATGAAAGGAGGTAAGATGAACCAGTTAATCACTATTTTGGGGCCTACCGCAGTAGGGAAAACAGCCCTTACCTTGCGGATGGCTGAAACCTTACAATCTCCTGTATTATCTGGAGATGCGTACCAAATCTATCAAGGGTTGACTATCGGCACTGCCAAACCTACCCTTGAAGAATTGAACAGAGTGCCTCACTATTTCATCGATACCCATGAGCCTAATGACTCCTACAGTGTAGCGGAGTTCAATGCACAAGCTAACACTGTTATAGAGGCCGTTAACAAGGACGGTAAGATTCCCATCTTATCTGGTGGTACAGGGCTCTATGTACAATCCTTGCTAGAAGGATACGACTTTTTAGATGTACCTCGCAATGAAAGTCTGCGCCATGAATTAGATAACATCTTTGATACCTCTGGATTAGAAGGTTTACAAGCCTATGCCAATGAATTGGCTGAAAAAGAAGGGGTGAAGTTGCCATTTCAAGATAAACATCGCCTATACCGTGCGATCGAGTGTGTTTTAGCTGGTGAAGGACATGCCTTATTAACGCCATCAAAAGAAGGATTAGTCTTTCATGGACCTGTCATTGGCTTAGAACGGTCTAGAGAAGAACTATACGAACGGATTAACCTTCGGAGTAGAGTATATGGTTCGAGATGGTTTATTCGAGGAAGTAGAACACTATTGGAATCTGGCGTAAAACCAGATTCACAGGCTTTCAAAGGTATTGGATATAAAGAAATTATCTCTTACTTTCAAGGGATGTATTCGAAAGAACGGGCTATTGAATTAGTACAACAACATACGCGACAATTTGCTAAGCGACAAATTACTTGGTATAAACGGATGCCATATATTCAGTGGATTTCTATTACGCCCAATCGCAGTGAAGAAAGTATTTATGAGGAAGCTATGGAAGTGGTTCAAGCTAGTCTAAAGATAAAACTAAATGACTAGAATAAACTAGCAATGATTGACTGACCATATATTTCGTTATATAGTTTAGAAAAATTTCAAATATGACATAGATATGTATAGTTAACGTATGAGATGTATATATCAAAAACTAGTTTTCTATATGTAGAAAGGAATAGAATGACTGTAGAAGAAATCCGTCAACAGGCTCTTGAGTTGGCTGAAAAAGAGTTCAAAAAAATTTGAGCCTGTGGCGTTATATAATACAAAAAGTGCTAGAAGCATTTAAAGAATGCCAGCTTTCAGATTATCATTTTAATGGCACTAGTGGCTATGGCTATAATGATGTGGGTCGAGAAATTAGACGAAGTATTCGCTCACGTATTTAAAGGAGAGCGAGCTATCGTGTGACCCTCATTTCGTATCCGGTACCCATGCATTAGCTACAACCTTGCAAGCTATTTTAGGAAATGGATCGAAAGGGAAAGAGTTCGTATACGCTGTAGGGCAACCATACGATACGATGCAATCAGTCATCGGTGCATCACGTCATGTGCCAGGATCCTTAACAGAGCAAGGATTCGTCTATAAAGAAGTTCCTTTAGTAAACAATACTTATGATTTAGAGGGAATTCGCCAAGCTATTACAAAAGACACGCGTGTGGTGGTGATCCAACGGTCTAGGGGATATAGTACAAGAGAACCCTTGTCTGTAGAAGATATTGGTATCATTGTGAAAGCTGTAAAAAGAAGTAAATCCTGAGACCATAACCTTTGTGGATAATTGTTATGGTGAATTTACAGAAACTAGAGAGCCTCTAGAAGTAGGAGCAGACATTATGGCAGGCTCTCTCATTAAAAATGCTGGTGGCGGTATTGCTCCTACCGGTGGTTACGTGGTAGGTCGAGATGATCTAGTAGAACAAGTCGGTTATCAATTGACAGCACCAGGATTGGGAGATCATATGGGATCCTATGCACCGGGATATCGTCTGTTCTTCCAAGGACTATTCCTAGCACCACATGTGGTATTACAAGCTTTGAAAGGGGCTGTGTATACAGCCGCAGTGGGAACTTTGTTGGGATATGACGTATTCCCAAAAGTTGATGCATCTCGCTTTGACTTGATCCAAGCCATTAACTTACATGGACCAGAAGAAATGGAATACTTCTGTCGAGGCATGCAAGCCTATAGTCCTGTAGATGCCCATGTACATCCAATCCCTGGAGATATGCCAGGCTACGAAGATAAAATCATCATGGCAGGAGGCACCTTCGTACAAGGATCCTCCATCGAACTAAGCGCAGATGGTCCTGTACGACCACCGTACACCATCTTTATGCAAGGCGGACTTGTATTTGAACATTCCATGCTAGGAATCTTGGGAGCTGCGGAAGAAATATTAAAACATAGAGTGTAAATAATGAAACCACTTACTTAGGTAGGTGGTTTTTGTTACAAATGACGTATTTTCTATGGTGAGTTTAAATTAGAGGAAAACCTCTTGCCCCAACATTTGATATAACTTATAATTTGTATGAGTAGATAAATAATAGGAAAGATAACACATATATCGTTGAGAAGACATTGATAACAATATTTGGCAGGGGATCATATGTCGCAGACAAAACGAAAAGAAATGATGATTTATATGACTATTTAGATGATTGGGAAAAACGAGCCAACACCGTTTTTATACATTAGAAACAGTTCATTTGTATCATAAAGAGATTGAGGAATTTGAAAAATTGGTTGATTCAAATGAAGAGTTGAAAGAATGGACAGAAAATTTATTTAAAAGTTTGGGATTTTCTGATAAAAAGAAAAACAAGAAGAGGTCAAGAAAAGAGAAGAAGTCAAGAAAGGTTAAGAGACTTGTCGATACACAAATGTAGAGCTAATCAATAAATAAAAATATAATCTGTAATAGCACTCTAGGCAATGGCCTATGGGCGATTTTTACAGTGAGAATATTAAAGGGAATAAACGGCATGTTGTAAAAATATTTGATACTTTATATAATAAAACAGAAAAATACTCTGATATGGGAGCTCAAAACTGTCAGAGCAGCCTTTATAAATTTACAAAATAAAAGGAGTGTTAACATTTGTCGAACAAATTGCAAAAAGAAAAGATAAAATATGATTATCTTGATGACTTTTAAAAATAATCCAGAGCCAGTGATAACGTGGGAGACAAAAAGAGGACTATTTTGCAAGTGCAGACGAACTATGCAGAATCCTACGTGAAGATAAAGAATATCAAGAGATGCTTAATGCATTATGTAAGAAAATTTGGATACTAGCCACTACTTAGGGTAGGTGGTCATGGGAAAAGACTTGTATCTCATTATTATGCATACATAATTTCAGCTATTCCAAGAGGGATAAAAGTTATGTTATGATGATGTATATACTGCAACAGTGAAAGGTAAAATAATTTCTGAATATAAAATAATATATAATGTGGCATTTAAAAGTTATGAAATTATGCTTATGGGGTTATGAAGAATGCGAAAAGTATATATATGGTTTTTAATAATTGTGGTGATAACGGGTCCACTCTATCTGTATATCAATATTCATAGGTATATGGATACAAAAACGTTTTTCGGTATGAGATAAGTCTATTTCTATGAATTAAGAGATTATTTTAATAAACTTACTATAGAAAAATCAAATGTATGATTACATTGTAAAAAGATGATTATTTATATACGTATGGAGTATCAGGATATACAAAGATAAAATTAGGTTAGGTATACATGTCATTAAAGTGTTAAATGTGGAATATGAAAATTATATTGCTGATGTAGAAGGAAGGGCTCATTTTATTCTAGTATAGATGAATTAAGATATGGGTATTTAGATGATATTACTCTTTAACAAACTTTGAAGATATAGATGATGAAGATTCAAACACCTTTTATTTGTTGTGTAAAAGAAAGAAGAATGTCGAAGGATATTTATCAATTATAGAAAGATACCCTTTATTTTGGTTACAAGGATGGAAAAAAGTTACACAAGGTGTACTGGATTTAAATAATTTTTAGTTAAAGAATATAGAAAGAGGAATAGAGACATAAATAATACCTCTCAATATATAAACATATAGACATTATGTGAAATCTATTAGTATCTCCTAAAAACACTGAAAGTAGAGGTTAAGATAGATTTAGTATAGTGATGGAGCAAGTAAAAAGACCAAAAAGAATTTAAAAATAAATTATAGTATCGATAAGAAAAAGATAAATTAAAGATTTCAAATGGAGATTAAGAATGTATATTGAAAGCAAGAAAAAGAGTCTGAGTTAAAGACCCAACAAGAAGCTTATAACATGACAACATTACCTTTTTGATGATAATTGGAGTGAAGTTTTAGTATGTAGTCAAAAAGTTTCATTCTAGTATGAATGGGGCTTTTTCTTGTTCTATATGATGATGATACTTTTTACATCAATATGACTTATGTATGTTTTCTTATTACAAAAACGATGATGTACCCTAATATTACTAGAAGATTTTACAAGATAGCAGGAGATATATTGGATGATAAGAGTATTGATGAAACACGCCCGACGAATCTAATGTTGTTAGATATAAAAAGAAATGGTGAATATTCTGCAAAAATATCTTGAGAATTTATCTGACTATGAATATTACGCACACTGCTGTCAGTATGGAAATATAAAAAGTAGGAGTTCACGATGAGGAGTATGGAAAAGAAGAGGTTACTAAATTTATAAAAAGAATTTAATATCATTCCAGAGAGGATTTTGAAGAATAAAGTCCTTACAGTTCCTTTTCTCAAAACATTAATAGAGAATATATTGGTTAAAAACATATATTATGTGCCCCATTTTTAAAGAGTAATACTACTAAAGTTTATTTTCATCTAGATATTATTCAAAAATATAATCTTAAGATATACCTTCAAATGAATGATGATACATGGAAAGTGATAGATAATATACAAAAATTACAGGGAAATCTAGGTGAACAACAAATCAAGAATTCTTGTTTGAATGGGCAGATGAGTTTTATCTAGTACTACAAGGTCTGGTAGAAAACACTGCTCTCAATTGACTATGTCTACGATATTTCCACCGGTGAACTCTCTTATGTATATGATAATATCACAGAAGATAATTTTACTGATGAACTAGCTTTTGGTAAATGCCTGGAAGAAAGATATTTTTCTCCAGATGGGGAACCTTTCACACGCATGCGATAGCAGCTCATGAGGGATGTATTACAGGGACTATGCACATAGATATGTCTCAGTTTATTCAAGAGGAGGAAGAAGAAATGGTTTGTGTAGATCCAGCTATAGAATTTACAGGAGAAGATATTCACGATTTGATTCCACAATATCTTCAAAATAGTTACGATATTTTGTATTCTATCTTGCCGGATACATATCATGAGTATACCCATATGTAGAAAATGATGGAAACGTATGTCGCCAACTAGGTATATCATCATCGATGGTGAATACCTTACTTTTAAAAGAGATGTTAGATCGTAAGGTGGTTTCTAAGGCTACCTATGATGCGACAATGGAACAACTGTCACTGTGGTCAAATTACATGAGAAATGCATTTATTGCATGCCATCTTGCGCCATGGACGGTGTTCTCTTATATGTTAGATGAAGAACGGCATATTTCTACTAACTTGGTTATGATGTATTAGCAGAGCAAACTTATGAGAATGAACTCTTTGACCTATGGTCCTATGAGAAATTAGGCATTAAGAGCCCTAATTTAGCAGAAGATAAGATAACAACTATTGTACCAGAAAAATGAATATGCAAAAATATTAATATATAGAATCTGCCTATGAACAATCAGAGGGTCTATAGGCTTTTCTATTCCCAGATTCTTGTAAAATACCTAGAAAGTACGATATAATATATTGATATATATAAGTATAATTTTTTTGTTCAATTATACATCTTCAGACTTTCAATCTGTTTTGATGTATCAATTTGATGGTAGGAGATAATATGGACAAAGTATATGCAGTAGCTATGAGCGGTGGCGTAGATAGTTCTTTAACCGCTTCAATGTTATTAGAACAAGGGTATAAGGTATTTGGTATTACCTTGCGTTTGTGGGTCAGCGACACGGAGGAAGACGAAATTCCCCAAGCTGTGGTGGATGCTAAGAAGATGTGCGATTTTCTTGGTATTGAACATCATGTGGTGGATGCGAAAGACATTTTCAAAGACAATGTGGTAGATTATTTCATCACGGAATATTCCAATGGTCGTACACCGAACCCATGCGTGTTCTGTAATCGCAATATTAAATTCGATTTGCTGTTACAACGTGCCTTATCCTTAGGGGCTACACACATGGTGACAGGTCATTATGCGCAGGTTATGTACAATGAGGCAGCACAGCGTTATGAATTGCACAAAGGTGATGATCCAACGAAGGATCAAAGCTATGTATTGTACACGTTAACCCAAGATATTCTAAAACATTTAGTCTTTCCTTTGGGGAATCAACCAAAAACGAAAACTCGCGAAATGGCTCATGAAAAAGAATTGCCTGTATGGGATAAACCAGATAGCTTAGATATCTGTTTCTTGCCAAATCACAACTACCAAGGGTTCATTGAAAAAACATCGAAAAATCGAAACCTAAATCAGGGCGCATTGTCCATGAAAATGGTGAAGTGTTAGGCACGCATAATGGATTATATAATTATACAATTGGACAACGTAAGGGTTTGGGCATTGCCTATGCATACCCTCTCTATGTTGTGAAATTAGATGGCGAAACAAATGAGGTTATCGTAGGTCCTAATGAAAGTTTGTTCTCTTGTACGATGTTGTGTAAAAACTATAACTTCCTAGACGGAGTTGTGCCCACATCATTGCAAGCAGAAGGTAAGATTCGGTATGCTGCGAAACCATCACCATGTACAGTTACTTTCACAGAGGACGGTACTATGAAAGTTGAATTTACGGAACCACAACGCGCCATTACACCGGGGCAATCTGTCGTATTCTACGAAGGAAGTCGAGTTCTTGGTGGTGGTGTAATAGATATTGTTTGTTAGAAAGGGAAGTCATGAGTACATCACATATTCGTAATTTTTGTATCATTGCTCATATTGACCATGGTAAGTCCACGCTAGCGGATCGTTTAATCGAAGAAACTGGGTCTTTGACGAAACGTGAAATGCAAGCCCAAGTCTTAGACTCCATGGACCTAGAACGGGAACGGGGCATTACGATTAAAGCTCAATCCGTTCGCTTATTGCACACCGCAAAGGATGGACAAGAATATACATTGAAATTTAATCGACACACCAGGTCATGTGGACTTCAGCTATGAAGTATCACGTTCCTTGGCAGCTTGTGAAGGGGCCTTGTTGGTGGTTGATGCTGCACAAGGGGTAGAAGCGCAAACCTTGGCCAATGTCTATTTGGCATTGGAACATGATTTGGAAATCATTCCTGTCATCAATAAAATTGATTTACCAAGTGCAGATCCTGAACGTGTGAAACGTGAAATCGAAGATGTTATTGGATTAGATGCATCCGATGCTATTTTGGCCAGTGCTAAGTCTGGCATTGGTATTCAGGATATCTTAGAAGCGATTGTAGAGAAAATTCCTGCCCCACCAGATCATTCCGATAAACCAGCACGTGCTTTAATTTTCGACTCTCGCTTTGACTCCTACAAAGGTGCCATTGCATACGTGCGTGTACAAGAAGGATCTTTGAAAGTAAAAAGATACCATTCGTATGATGCACAGTTCTAAGGATTTTGAGGTCACTGAATTAGGCGTATTTACACCGCATCTTTATTACCAGTCCAAGAATTACCATGTGGCTCTGTAGGCTGTGTGGCAGCAAGTATTAAAAAAACGTTCGTGACTGTCGTGTAGGGGATACAATCACAAAAGCAGATAATCCAGCGGAAGAACCCTACCAGGTTACCGTAAAAGCCGTGTCCATGGTATATTGTGGTCTTTACCCAACAGATTCCAAAGATTACGAAAAACTTGCGAGATGCCTTAGAAAAACTAAACCTCAACGATGCTGCTTAGAATACGAAGCAGAAACATCCTTGGCACTAGGTTTTGGATTCCGTTGCGGTTTCCTTCGATTGTTACACATGGATGTCATCCAAGAACGATTGGAACGGGAGTATAATCTATCATTGATTACGACGGCTCCAAGCGTAAACTATAAGGTATACAAAACAAATGGGGAAGTCATCGAAGTGGACAACCCTGCTAAATTACCGCCACCAACTGAAATTGACTATGTAGAAGAACCATATGTAAAGGCTACCACTATCGTCCCAAAAGGATTATGTAGGGGCTATAATGGAACTTTCACAGGGACAAACGTGGGGAATACATCAGCATGGAATACATTGATGAAAGCCGTGTATCCATCGTGTATCATTTGCCACTAGGGGAAATCATTTACGACTATTTCGATAAATTGAAATCTGCTACGAAAGGCTACGCATCCTTGGACTATGAATTGATTGGTTACCAACAATCTCCAATGGTGAAAATGGATATTTTGCTAAATGGAGACCCTGTCGATGCCTTAAGTATTATCGTTCACAAAGATCGCGCTCAATTACGTGGCCGTGCCCTTGCTGAGAAATGAAAAGAATTGATTCCTCGTCAAAAATTTTGAAATTCCAATCCAAGCGGCAGTAGGCACAAAAATTGTAGCTCGTGAAACAGTAAAAGCATGGCGCAAAGACGTATTGGCAAAATGCTACGGCGGTGATATTTCCCGTAAACGTAAATTGCTAGAAAAACAAAAAGAAGGTAAAAAACGCATGAAAGCTGTAGGGTCTGTAGAGATACCACAAGAGGCGTTCATGGCGATTTTGAAAGTAGAAAACTAATGAATACAACTCGTATTCCAGTAGGTCATAGGGGAATGTATATCCATATTCCCTTTTTGCCGTCAAAAGTGTACCTACTGTGATTTCCCTTCGTACCAAGGATTAGAGGATTATTTTTGATGTGTACGCCTATGCGTTGCGCCAAGAGATTGAATCTAGTCAATCCTTGTTGAGGGACAGAGCCCTTCGATACGATTTACTTCGGCGGTGGAACCCCGACTGTATTGCCCATTAAGGAATTGAATCGTATATTAGAGACGGTGTACAAAAACGTATACTATCAGCAGCGATATAGAAATTACTATTGAGGCTAACCCTGGTGAAGTAGATACACAATACTTGCGACACTTATATGAGCTTGGTATCAACCGTATCAGCTTTGGTGTGCAAACATTTCGTGATGACCATTTGCTTTGTATTGCACCGAACCCATACGGCAAAGATGGCACAGCAAGCTGTTCTAGATGCCTATGAGGTAGGCTTCCGCAATATTAGCATTGATCAGATCTATGGATTACCGCAACAAACATTGGAAGACATTTCGTATAATCTAGAGGTCATTCAGTCTTTGCCCATAAATCATATCTCTATTTATGGTTTACAAGTGGAACCTAGTACCTTATTGCATCGCCGAGTTATGGAACATTCGGTCATATTACCCTCTGAAGATATATGCGAACAGATGTACGATTACCTTGTAGAAGGGTTAGAAAAACAGATGTTCGATAGATATGAAATTGCTAGTTTTGGTAAGGATGGGGCTTTCAGTCGTCATAATATCAAATATTGGCATGGCGCTGATTACATCGGCTTTGGTGCTGGTGCCCATTCTTTTGTGGGGAATCGGCGCTTTCAGAATACCCCTTACGTAGTGCCTTATATCCATAAGATTGAAATGGGTGAAAGTCCTTGTATAGAAGAAGAAATCATCACCAGTCCTCGTGACTATGAAGATTTTTAGCTTTCTTGCGTTGCGCACGAAGTGGGGCTTAGTACCTAGTTTGTTTGAAAGTCGATTTAATTTAGACTTTCACAATATATATGGATCTGTTGTAACAGATCTAATGCGTAAACAATTGCTTGTTTATGAAGATGATGCATATCGTCTCACTAAGGAAGGGGCCAAGCATGGGCAATTATGTGTTTAGTCAGTTCCTTACGTCCCTAAAGTAGGAATGTACGCCCATACAGTTAATTTAGGAGAGTTTTTATGAAAACAGCAGTTATTTTACATGCCTTATTCAGTGAGTTTACATACGAACAAATGGAGGCAATTTTTTAGCCTAGCGAAAGAACATAATGGAAAGTTCCGTATCGTTCCTACAGGCATTCAAATTTATGATATTACAAAAGAACAAAAAGAATCCATCTTGGAACACCTACCAGATGGAGTTGTGCAAGTACAACATAAATCGGTGAACTCCATCGTGGCATGCCGAGGTACAGATGGATGTAGTCATGCCTTTATGGAAACCATCCCGATGGCTACTATGGTGGACGAAAAACATTACGGCAAGGATATGCCAAATAAAATTCGCATCGGCATCAGCGGTTGCCCTCGATGCTGTGCTGAATCCATGATTAAAGATATTGGCCTAGTGGGAAAACCAAATGGATTTACCTTAGTAGCAGGTGGCACAAGCGGTGCCTTGCCTCGAAAAGCAATTACCTTGCTAGAAGGATTATCCCCAGAAGAAGCAGAACAAAAATCTCGGAGCTCTTAGAATGGTATAGTCACTAACGCGAATCCAAAAGAGAAGTTCGAGCATGTGTTACAACGATTGGGAAATCCCTTCCAGTAAAACGTCACTTGTGATGCTATGTAGCCTGTAGCTAATTAAACTGAATATATTAAAAGGAAGAGCACGGCATACCCTCTGCAAACGGTATTTCATAATGTTTGTTCCGGAGCACACCGTGCTCTTCTAGTGTTTGTATATTTAGTTGGTAAGATTTGCTAGAGCTACTACGCTTAACTGCGTTCCTAATGGAATAGATTACTACTAATGGTTTTATAAAACACGCCAGCTTTAGGATTGGTGATTCTCAGCTTTAATGGTGCATCGTCCTTGATGAGGTATAACGTATCTTCTTCTAATCCAGTCCATTCTAGTGATATGGAAGTTTCACCTGTAGTGATACCCAGTGCTTCCAATGGTGGACATACAGCAGTCGTACTCCTTTGGGTAGGAGTGTACTGCTTTTTATGAAGTGTAATTGTTCTCCATGTTTTGCATAGTCCAATATGTGTGCTAATTCGTTATGATGTTCTTTGTTTATTAAATCATGAACTTGTGCTTGCTCGACATGTACAAAATTTTCAATGTTATCACGTTGTAATACAATAAATTTCATATACTACCTTTCCTTTACAGAAATCATTAATCTAAAACAAGATTAAGCTAAGGCTCTAGCATCTTTAAGCCAAAGCCTAATGCCAATATATAATCGTAATATCATTATACTATCAATTCTATGACGATACAATTTTTAAAAGGAGTATACGTCGATTAAATCTCACACCGAGTAGATGCGTTAGTGAGGTATGTCTACATAATGCACTATGTAAGAGCTAACGTAGAGGATCAATACAACGACTCGCCCTCAAACTTCCAAATTCAATTGGATGCGTTGGTGAGATATGTTAAGCTAATAGTCTAATTGACGATAACCCTCCAGAAGAGCACGGCATGTTCCGGAGCAAACCTACCGTAGGATCGGTTTGCGGAGGAATGTGCATGCTCTTCCCTTTGCCCTAATCGAGACCATGAAATACCTCACCAAAACCAAATAATCAAAAATTTGTTTTTGACTAATACGGTATTTACTGAACTTTTCACCAATTTTTTTCACTTGACATATGTCGTAAATGTGATACTATATATCTTGTAGTTAGCACTCAACCTTAGTGAGTGCTAATAATAACGAGGTGATACTATGGATGAAAGGAAAGAGCGCATTCTGCGTGCTATCATTCAAGATTACATTAAAACAGCCGAACCTGTTGGTTCTCGTACGATCGCAAAGAATTATGATTTAGGTATCAGTCCCGCGACGGTACGAAATGAGATGGCTGATTTAGAAGATCTTGGCTTTCTTGAACAACCTCATACATCAGCGGGTCGGATTCCTTCCGCCAAAAGGCTATCAATATTATGTAGATACTTTACAGGGGTTTGAAGACGATGCTGCTGAAGATATTCCTGTAATTCAAGAGTTATGGCAGGCTCATCAACAAGAACTAGATGATTTCTTCGTAGAAATAGCAAAGCTTATTTCTAGAATCAGTCATAATGTGAGTATGTTTTTAGCTCCCGCCCATGATTCATCTACCATAACCTATATCCATGTTCTTCCTATCGATGAACATAGAGCGGTCATGGTGGTGGTAACGAATACAGGTGCTTTGGATAATGAGCCAATTTATTTTACGGAACCTATTAATAAAGAAGAATTAGCTATACATGCGCATCGCTTTTAATAGTGTGCTACATGATGTATCCATCCAGGATATCACGCAAGAAAAACTTAGACAAAATGCGGGTAACATTAGATTTACAAGACACAACGTATGTCATTTTCTGCGACACATTATATCGAGCCATTGCTAAACGAAAATTATTCTACACAATAGGAACTACATCTTTATTAGAACAACCAGAGTTTAACGATATTAAGAGGGCCCAACCACTGTTAGCTTTACTAGAACAACAAGATGAGTTAACCCAATTATTAACACCAAACTCTAGTAGTCCTATCGATGTAAAAATAGGCCATTCTAATGAACTGGTGAAAGATATCAGTGTCATCCAAGCAAGTTTCAATGTTCCTCATCAAGTAGGCACCCTCGCTATAGTAGGTCCTACACGAATGGAATATGGCCGTATTATGGGTATCCTAGCCTATATTAATAAGTGCATGGAAGAATTACAAGAACAGAAAAAGAAGCTGTAAAGAGGTGAAGTATGGAAGAAAATAAACAAGAAGAAACCGTCACTCCTGAAGTGGAAGTTTTGGAAGAAGAAGCTCCTGAAGCAGTAGACCCTACGAAAGAATGGGAGCAACGATACATGCGTTTGCAAGCAGATTTTGAAAACTTCAGACGTCGTACGAACCAAGAAAAAAGAACAATTAGGGGTATTTGTTAAATCTCATGTTATTGAAGATTTACTCCCAGTATTAGATAATTTTGAAAGAGCACTTTTCAGCACCTGAAACACCAGAAACAAAGGCTTTCATGGAAGGATTTATAATGATTCATCAAAGCTTAATGGCAAGCCTTTCTAAAACAAGGTTTAGCAGTCATTGAAGCTGTAGGACAACCATTTGATCCAAATTTCCACCCAGCTATCATGCGTGTTCCAGTGGAAGATATGGAAGATGACACCGTGTGTGAGGTCTTGCAAACTGGCTATACTGTAGAAGGCCGTGTGGTACGTCCAGCCATGGTGAAAGTAGTTCATAATGGATAATCTATAAATAATTAGAATTAACATATTAGTAGAAGTATTAGGAGGTCATGTTAAATGGCAAAAAGTAATTGGTATTGACTTAGGTACAACAAATTCTTGTTTCGCAGTAATGGAAGGCGGCGAACCAACTGTTATTACAAACCAAGAGGGAGCTAGAACGACTCCTTCCGTAGTAGGTTTTGCAAAAAATGGCGAACGTTTAGTAGGTCAATTAGCTAAACGTCAAGCAGTTTCTAACCCTGAAAACACAATCATTTCTATTAAACGTCATATGGGTACAGATTACAAAGTGAATGTAGAAGGTAAATCCTATACACCACAAGAAATCTCTGCTATGATTCTACAAAAAATTAAAGCTGATGCAGAAGCTCATTTAGGGGAACCAGTAAAACAAGCAGTTATCACTGTTCCTGCATATTTCACTGACTCTCAACGTCAAGCTACAAAAGACGCTGGTACAGTAGCAGGCTTAGAAGTATTACGTATCATCAACGAACCTACAGCAGCTGCGTTAGCATATGGTGTAGACAAAGGTGAAGACGGTAAAATCCTTGTATTCGACCTTGGTGGTGGTACATTCGACGTATCCATCCTTGAATTGGGTGAAGGCGTGTTCGAAGTATTGGCAACATCTGGTAACAACCATTTAGGTGGTGACGACTTTGACCAACGCATTATGGATTATTTAATTAGCGAGTTCAAAAAAGAAACTGGTATCGATTTATCCAATGACAAATTAGCTGACCAACGTTTAAAAGAAGCTGCTGAAAAAGCTAAAATTGAGTTGTCTGGCGTAGCTAGTACACAAATCAACTTGCCATTCATTACAGCCGATGCAACAGGTCCCTAAAACATTTAGACGTAACATTGACTCGTGCTAAATTCGATGAATTGACTCGTGACCTTTGTAGAAGCAACTATCGAACCTACTCGTAAAAGCGATGAAAGATGCTGGTTTATCTGCTTTCTGAAATTGACAAAGTATTGTTAGTAGTGGATTCACTCGTATTCCCGCAGTACAAGATGCGATCAAACGCGAATTAGGTAAAGAACCAACTAAAAACATCAACCCTGATGAATGTGTAGCTATCGGTGCTGCGATTCAAGGTGGTGTATTAGTAGGTGAAGTAAAAAGACGTATTGTTACTTGACGTAACTCCATTGTCTTTAGGTATCGAAACTATGGGTGGTATTTTCACTCGTATTATCGACCGCAACACAACAATCCCTACATCTAAATCTCAAGTATTCTCCACAGCAGCAGATAACCAACCTTCCGTTGATATTCACGTATTGCAAGGGGAACGCGACATGGCAGCAGCTAACAAAACATTGGGCCGTTTCGAATTGTCCGGTATCCCAGCGGCTCCACGTGGAGTACCTAAAATCGAAGTTACTTTCAACATCGACGCGAATGGTATCGTAAATGTAAAAGCAAAAGATCTTGGTACTGGTAAAGAGCAAGCAATTACTATCACATCTTCTTCTGGATTAAGTGATGAAGAAATCGACCGCATGGTAAAAGAAGCTGAAACACATGCAGCTGAAGATAAAGCGTAAAAAGAAGAAGTAGAAGTGAAAAACAATGCTGATAACTTGGTATACCAAGCTGAAAAAGCAGTGAAAGACTTTGAAGGTAAAAGCCGATGCAGCACAATTAGAAGCTGTTAAAAAGCGACAGAAACGTTAAAAGCATCTATTGAGTCTGGGGATATTGAAAAAATCAAAGCAGATAGCGAAGCATTGACAGCTCCTTTATACGAATTGTCCTCTAAAATGTACGAACAAGCACAAGCTCAAGGCGAACAAGGTGGACAAGAGGCTCCTAAACAAGACGATAATGTAGTAGACGCTGACTACACAGTAGTTGACGAAGACAAAAAATAATAAGAAGGGACATAGATAATGGCTCGTGATTATTATGACGTCCTTGGCGTCAACAAAAATGCATCCCAAGATGAAATTAAGAAAGCCTTTCGTAAGAAAGCACGTCAATACCATCCAGACGTAAACCGCGATAATCCAGAAGAAGCAGAAAAGAACTTTAAAGAAGTGAATGAAGCCTACGAAGTTTTTATCTGATGATACGAAAAAGCACAATATGACCAATATGGTCATGATGCCTTTTACTGCTGGCGGAGGAAACTCCGCTGGTGGATTTGGCGGTGGTTTCGGTGGCGGTGGATTTGGCGGCTTCGGCGGTGCTGGTGGCTTTGATGATATTTTTGGTAATATCTTTGATATGTTTGGCGGCGGTAGTGGCCGAGGCCAACGTGGTCCAGAACGTGGTGCCGATTTACGCCAAGATGTACGCATTTCCTTCCGTGATGCTGTGTTCGGCACAACAATGAAAGTCAATGTACAGCGCCATGAAGACTGCGATCATTGCCATGGTACTGGTGGAGAACCTGGTTCTAAGGTAGAGACATGTCCAAACTGTCATGGATCTGGTCAAGAGGCTGTTGTCCAAAATACACCATTCGGTCGTATGCAAACAGTTCGCACTATGTTCTCGTTGTGGCGGTCGTGGTAAAAAGTGATTGAAAAACCATGTAAGGTATGCCGTGGCCAAGGTCAAGCTATTAAACGCCGTGATATAGAAATCAAAATCCCAGCTGGTGTTGATGATGGCGCACGATTACGTGTATCCGGTGAAGGTGAACCAGGTTCATTAGGTGGCCCTAAAGGAGATTTATACGTATATATTTCTGTGGTAGAGATAAGGAGTTTGAACGTAGTGGCAACGATATTGTTATCACGCCAAAGCATCTCCTTTCTCACAAGCTGCGCTAGGTGCTACTATACAAGTTCCTACATTAGAAGGAAGAAGTAGAGCTTAAAAATTCCAGAAGGCACACAAACTGGTACTGCTTTTCAGAATCAAAGGACAAGGTGTTCCTTATTTACGTCAACCAAACCAACGGGGCGATCAACACGTAGTTGTCACTGTGAAAACTCCCTAAAAAGTTGACAGATAAACAACGTCAATTATTAGTTGAGTTTGCTGCAGAAAACAAAGAAGATGTAAATACTTTGAAAGGTGAACAAAAGCATATTAGAAAATTTAAGTGAAAAAGGTGAAACAGTTATTTTTGCCAAGATTAAAACCTTGGTAAGTAAGGAGTCATCTATGAAATGGATAGAAATATCCATTATTGTAGAAGTGGCAGTCATTGATGAAATGGCTGCCATTTTTAATGATATAGAGAGTAATGGATACATAGAAGAAAACAATAGAAAATAACCCCTAACTTAAGTCGTGTAACAATTTATTTAGGGACAGCTCATAGTGAGATAGAATCGGCACAGATAATAAAAACAGCTTTAGAAGGTACTAATATTTCCTATGAAAATCTTGAAAGTAAAACTGTAGATGATGAGCAATGGTACCATAGCTGGCAACAATATATTATGCCTACGAGGTTATTACCCGATTTAGTCATATGTCCTGCTTGGCAAGCTATGATGCCTCTAGAGATCCACTTGCTACCGAACACGATGTAGTGATGTCTATGGATACAAAGCTATCATTTGGCTAGGGGACCATGAAACTACGAGAAACTGTGCTGCTTTTATTAGGCAAATACATACACCGTATCCCTGTAGAATTTGAGCCACCAGATTTGCCTAGATATTGGTACAGGAACGGGTATCTTATTGATGGCGGCTCATCATTTAAGGATACCTAACCTAGTGGGCATCGACCCAGAAGAAGAGGCATCTATACAGGCTAAGGAAAACTGTGAAAACAATGGTATTGAGGCAACCATCATTCACGGCAATTTAAGATGACTTTCATGGGAAAGCTCATATTATTTTAGCTAATTTAACAGTGGATCCTTTAAAAATTTTATTGCCTATGATTAGGGAAAAACTACACGATAATGGTATACTAATAATAAGTGGTATTGTAGACGATCGGTATGATGAAATTATGCCGTATATTACCGACCACTGGACTATTATCGAAGAAATGGTAGAGGGCCCTTGGCATACCTTTGCCTTGGCATAAGATAGGAAGTATATGAAAAAAATATTTATTGATGGCATTATAGATGAAAGTATCCAGTTACCTGCAGATACAGCACATCATCTCTTTCATGTATTGCGCCATTCTAAAGAGGAACCTTTTATTGTGAGCAATCATGAAGGGCATACAGGTGAATTTGTGCTATTATCTGAGGAATCAGATATATATATGGCAAAACGATTACGTACCCTTGATGTGTCTACATCAGCTACGAAAGTAGTGTTAATTCAATCCTTTTTGAAAGGCGATAAGTTCGAGTTTTTATTGCAAAAGGCTACGGAATTAAACGTTCATCACCTCTACGGTGTATCTTCGGTCCATTGTGTAGCTAAATATGATGCTAAAAAATTAACAGCCAAGAAAAGTAGATGGGAAAAGATTATCATAGAAGCAAGCCAACAATGTGGTCGCCCTAATGTACCTACATTAACAGTAGAACAGTCACTTTCAGAGGTACTGCAAACGTTGCAATCTGATGAGGGAGTTCTCTTGTTAGGTGCCTATGAACGAGAAGATGACAAGACGATCAAAGATATTTTACAAACACAGTTACATACTAATTCATACCATACCATAGCCATTTGCATTGGTCCTGAAGGTGGTTATAGCCCTACTGAAATGGAACTATTGGAATCCTGTGGAGGCCATAAGGTTAGCCTAGGCTCCACTATATTACGAGCTGAAACAGCGGCATTAAGTGCTGTGAGTATGATTCAATATGAATTACTAGATTAGGAGTCTCATGAAGACAGTTGCATTTACAACCTTAGGGTGTCGTGTCAATCAATATGATACGGATGCCATGAAAGGTTTATTTATAAAAGCAGGATATACACCTGTTGGTTTCGATGAAGAAGCCTCTATTTATGTGATTAATACTTGTTCTGTAACCAATATGGGAGAGAAAAATCACGCCAATTAATTCGACAAGCAAAGCGCCGTAACCCAGAAGCGTTCATCGTGGTAACAGGATGTTATGCTCAATTGGCGCCAGAAGTGATTTCTGCTATCGATGGGGTTTAACCTTGTCATCGGTACGGCAAATCGAAATAAAATTGTAGAATTAGTAGAAAATATTCCATCTACAGAAGAACAGATTTCATCGTTCGCAATGTGATGGAAGAGTCTACTTTTTGAAGAAATGCCTTTTATTTGGCAATGAAATCGAAAAGTGTCGGGCTTTCATGAAGATACAAGAAGGATGTAATAATTTCTGTTCTTTCTGTATCATTCCATACTACACGAGGTAAATTAAAATCTCGTAAAATCGAAGATATTGTAGAAGAAGCAAAACGTCTTGTTGATTATGGTTACAGAAGTTGTCTTGACAGGCATTCATTTAGGTAACTATGGCATCGAACTACCGGAACGACCAACTTTAGGTCGTGTGGTCCGAGAATTATTGACCATCGACGGGTTAGAGCGCATTGCTTTGGATCCACTGAGTCTGTAGAAGCATCGGAAGAATTAATCGAATTAATGGCAACGAACCCTCGTGTATGTCCCAATTTACATCTTCCTCTACAAGCGGGTTCGGATCCTGTGTTGAAAGCTATGAATCGTCACTATAATTTACAACAATACAAAGATTTGGTGAAGTATTTACGCAGTCGTATTCCCAATCTATCTATTACAACAGATATTATCGCCGGATTCCCTGGTGAAACAGACGAATTATTTGAGGAAACCATGCGCACAGTGAAAGAAGTTGGTTTTACACATATCCATGCCTTCCCATATTCTATTCGAGAAGGTACGCCAGCTGCTAAAAATGGAAGACCAAGTACCAGAAGCAGTGAAAAAGACACGTGTAGCTTTATTAAACCAACTTAGGAAAGAAGGATTTAAAGCATATGCTAACCGTTTCCTTAACCAACCTGTGAAGGTTCTCATCGAACAATGCGATGACTTTTACTATTATGGCTTAACCAATGAATACGTACATAGTAAAATACCCAAACAAGAGCATATATTCAGCGTAGGGGAGATATTGTAAGTGGAATTGTAACAGAAGTACATAGCGATGTGGTGTTAGTAGAGATTTAGAGCTAATTTATTACGCGGTTCATCGTCAAATAGTTGAGATTATTGGAAAACATCTGATGGTGAAAACTCATTACTATTTTTAGAAATAAATAATAGACTATATAGAATATTTTTGATATAGTTAGTATCATAGTATGTGAGTATCATATAGTAGATAAGAAAGGGGATTCCCATGAAAGAAGATTGCTTATTTTTTGTAAAATTATTAATAAAGAAATTCCAGCTAAAATTGTATTAGAAAATGACAAATTCTTGGCATTCCATGATATTGCCCTGTAGCACCTGTGCATGTGTTGATCATTCCTAAGAACCATGTATCTAACATTGCGCACTTATAAATGAAAAACAATGAAGCTTATGTAGAAGGTATTTTACCATTTGCTAAATTGGTCGCAAAAAATTAGGTCTTGCCGCTGATGGATATCAGCTTAACATTAAACACTGGCGCGAAAGCCGGTCGAAAACTGTATTCCATTTACATGCTCATTTATTAGGCGGTAAAGAATTAGGTTGGCCAAATATCGATTAATCTAGGAGGCAACAGAGTGTCAATAGAACAAACTATCATGAATCAATATAATGTGGATAATATTCTGCATTACTTTCAAGAAATCGCTAATATACCTAGAAAATCTGGACATGAACAAGCTATTTCAATTATATTAAAGACTGGGCTTTAAATCTGGGGTTAGATGTTCCAGGATGAATACTATAATCTAATCATAAAAAAGCAGGCACTATCGGGCTATGAATCACATGAACCAGTGATTCTACAAGGTCATATGGACATGGTGTGTACAAAATTAGAATCAGTGGAACATCGATTTTTATAAATAGTCCTATTTCTTACATGTAGAGAATGGTATTTGCATGCCAATGGAACTACCTTAGGGGCAGATGATGGCTTTGCAGTGGCTTATGGCATGTCTATCTTAGCGTCTACAAATATTCCACATCCTCCATTAGAGGTAGTATTCACGGTAGAAGAAGAAACTACCTTCAAAGGTGTTAAAACATTAGATTACAGCTATTTACAGGCAAACGTCTCATCAATATGGATGGGGAAAGTATGAATGAAGTGACCATAGGCAGTGCTGGCGGTCATGGATCTACTACTGTAACATGTCGCCTATTGTACAAATATCTGTGAATAATGAAATGACAAAACGAAGAATTACCATTGAAGGCTTACAAGGTGGTCATTCTGGTTGCGATATCCATTTAGGCCGTGGTAATGCTATTTACATTCTGTCTAAGGTATTAGAACGTATCACTGGAGAACACAACATTCGGGTCATAGAAGTGAGCGGTGGCAGTGCTTCTAATGCAATCCCATTGCGGGTTTATGCTGATGTGTATCTACTATTTACAAGATGTAGCCCATATGTGCAAGTTTTTGTTACAAGAAGAACAAAGACAAGTGGAATGCACACTATGCTAAGGCTAATGAAAAAATATGACAATTTCTTTTATCTGTTGTGCCAAAAATCGATCGTGAAGATTTAGTAGAATTAGATTTAGAAGCCATCACCATGGAACGTGCTTTTAGTAGTGACACTGTACAAAAGCTGTGTGCCCTTATTCAAGGCATTGAACAAGGCGTATTACAGCATGCTCCTGAAAAACCCTAATGAAGTTTGGTTCTCTAATAATATTGGTATTTTAGGTATGGCAGATGGTGCTATATACCTTAAAATGCAAGTACGCAGTACAGATACGAAGAACCTAGAGACTCATTACAAAGGGTTAGCGCAATTGGCAGAAACTCATGGTGCTACGACGTCCCTTGAAAGCCCCTATCCAGGCTGGCTACCAACATTTGATAGTCCATTACAACAAACCTATCAAAAGGCTTATGAATCTGTGACAGGCGCTACAGACTTGCAGTTCAATGTAATCCATGCAGGTCTTGAAGTTGGCTACATGTTAGATAATTTACAAGGCCCTGTAGATGCTATTAATATTGGGCCAAATATTCATGACTTACATGCACCTACAGAACGTATGGAGTTAGAAAGTTTTGTTACTACTTGGAATGTATTGAAAGAGTTCTTAAAAAGCTTATAAAACAGCATATTTGCCATTTATTTTTGGTTTATGATATACTACTCTGATAACGATATATTATCGGAAGTAATTTTTAGTTTTTAAAATAGCTATATAGGTACTAACAGCTCTATATAGGACATTTGAGGCCTTTATGAGTCAATCTAACACACACTTCTCATTTACGTAATTATAAAGAGATCATGAACAACCCAAGCTTAGCGATAAGGCTAAGTCTAGTATTCTATTATCTCAAGGCAGAAAATACTGTGATGCTTACGAATCTGATTGATGGATTTTGTGGATTGGGTGCCAACATAAACAGGAATCCTTTTTCCTAGTTCACCAGAAATTATTGTCAATTATATTAATGATTTAGCTGATTATGCTAGCAGGCTAATACCATCTCGACGCCGTATTAGCGCCTTATCGGAAAAACTTTAATGCTTCTGGCATTGAAAGTAACCCTTGTAGCGCCCTATCGTTAAACAAGCGATGCGAGGTATCGTCGTTCTTTAGGTACCCTACCAACAAGGTAAAAACACCTGTGCTACTAGATGATCTTATGGATATCATAGACTATATGGAAACCGCTGATATAACACCTATACAAAAACTTCGTGATAAAGCTATTTTTATTATTAGGCTTTTTATGGGCGCTTTCGACGTAGCAGAATTATCGGCATGCTAACCGTAGAATCTTTAAAGTTTTTTACCATAAGGTCTAGAAATTTTCGTATCCAGTTCAAAAGTCGACCAAGAAGGCCAAGGTGCTATTGTTGCAACACCTATATAGATAATGAAGCATTATGCGCCGTAAGAGCCGTAAAAGCATGGTTACGTTTCGTTCCTATTACATCTGGACCAATTTTTTAGAGGGTTTACAAAAATATGAGTGTTCGGAAAACTGCTATCAGCGATAAAAGCATTGCTGATATTGTAAAAATACTATATGGCGGCTATTGGAGAAGATCCATCTTTATATGGGGCTCATAGTCTACGTCATGGATTTGCTACTACAGCTGCCCATTATGGCGTAGAAGAACGTAATATAATGAAACAAACACGTCATCACAGTGTGAATATGGTACGTCGTTATATTAATGAAGCCAATAAATTCATGGATAACCCTATTTCTCTATATTCAATCGTAAATAGAACTATTAGCTACCCATCATAACGTTATATGATATATCTTAGGATTTATAAAGGGATAACCATACTAATTGTTACATATACTAAACATAGTATTTCCTGTTTCAAAAATGTAATACTAAATATAAAAAGACCGCATATCCCCTAGGAGTGATTAGGATACGCAGTCTTTTATTCTATCATTCAATATATATCTTTTCTCTGATATATCGAAACATATATATAGTATATATTAGTTATTTGCCCAAGCAGTTATAAAAACCGAACATATTTCTCTCTCTTAACGTAGGAACTTTTAATGTTTCACCAGGGCGTAATGTTTTTCGATTTTCTAAGTGATTTAAGTCTTCTACGGTTTCTATAAAATCACGAATATCAATATCTTCTGTATCGGCCCAATACCTTTTTAGAAATAGTCCATAAACTATCACCAGCATTAACTTGTACTGTTTGTATATTTTTGTATCTAACTCCATGGTAGTTTTGAGATATACTAGCATTCCTACAAAGGATCATTACTACACTGCACAACATAGATACTAATTGTTTCGCATATATATTACCTCTCTCACACTTTAATCGAACATAAAAATATAGTACATCTGTTTGTTTATAGTCATAGTTGTAGACACACACAAAATGTTCGGTCAAGAATAATTTTTCGAACGCATATTTGACAATTCTAACTATTGATTTTTATAATAGAACTATATTATATGTACTGAATAATCGATTAGAATGTGAGGTTTTTCCTTTGAGACGTCCCGCTACTGATATAAATAGCAAACAACAAAAGAATTTTAGATTTTATAATTTGAAAGCTTACAACAACGCTATCGTTGTCCAGTGTTCGTGAAATTGGTGATCGTAGGATTGAGCTCTACTTCCACTGTGACAAAGTCACCCTAAATACTCTGGAAAAATTTGGATATATTACTAGAGATGCAAATAAAATAGATCTCATTACAGTTGTAAATATGCCTCAAAGTTCCCCAGTTAGAGGTCGACCAAGAAACCAATGAGGTTACATCAAGTGCAGAATTTAACTTTTAGAAGCCGGTTTACGTCTTGTTCCACTAATTGGTACTGTACATGCCGGGCTTCCCGTAACGGCTATTGAAAATCGAGAAGACGAATTTGTATTGCCTATCTGCTCTACTTGGCAGTTCCGAATGTTTCTTATTACGAGTTCGTGGTGAATCCATGCGTGATATAGGTATGTATGAAGGCGATTTATTGATCAGTTAGAAATCAATCTACTGCTAATAATGGTGATATTGTTGTTCTCGCATTGATGATGAAGCTACTGTTAAACGCTTCTACAAAGAATCTGATCATATTCGTTTAATGCCTGAAAATGAGGATTTTGAACCTATCATTACACGAAATTGCGTTATTGAAGGACGAGTAATTGGGCTTATTCGAGATCATATTTAATGCATTTAAATACTATAGATATTATTATAATCAAAAACAAAAGCAGTCCCACTAAATAGGGACTGCTTTTTCGTATTACTAGTTAATCATGTGGTTTTTACATAATCTTTTGGCAATACTACTTCATACTCTTTACCTGTTGCAATAGTATCTAGCATACACTGTAAACCTTGAATTACAACTTCTTTTGACATACTAGGTTGTCCAGGTTTAGTGACTACCTGTGATGGTAAATATGGAATGTGTACAAACCCACAACGAATGCCTTTGTTACATACTTCATGAGCTACACCGTAAAAGATGTGGTTACATACAAAAGTACCGGCTGTATTTGAAATACTAGCTGGAATCCCTGCATGTTGTAATCCACTTACCATATGTTTAATAGGTAATGTAGCAAAATAGGCTGGATTACCACCTTCTACAATAATCTCATCTTTTGGTTGATTTCCTTTATTATCAGGAATGCGAAAATCATCTACGTTGATAGCAACACGTTCTACAGTAATATCTGGTCGTCCACCAGCTTGGCCTACCAGTAGTATTGCTTCAGGGTTATATTCTTGAATGGCCTCACGAACAGTATTAACACTATCATAACGCACAGTAGGAATCATTTTAGTGACTACTGTATATCCATTACTTTCATATCCATTTAGCTCTTTTACTGCTTCCCAAGCAGGGTTAATAGGCTCGCCTCCAAATGGGTCAAATCCTGTAACTAATATTGTTTCTATGGTATGGCTCTATTTACGAAATTACTAAATAATACATAATTAAAAATATTGACTACTAATAATGCCATGTAACTGGCCATTGTGCTTTAATAACACCATATTGATCTTTTCCATTTCTAATAATGCAGTAGGAACAATATTAAAGTTTTGCTGCCATTGGTGTTACTAGTGTGCCACAATAACCTGCTAACATAGCAATAGGTCCAATGTAGGCAGGATTTGCCCCATGCATTTGAATTAGCATTGGAATTCCGATACCTGTAGTCATCATAGCGAAGGCGGCAAATGCGTTGCCCATAACGATGGTAAAAATAGCCATCCCTAAACAATATGTTGCCACTACTGCAAATATATTGTCAACAGGAATAATACTAGAAATGCCTGATGCAATGACTTTGCCCTACACCAGCAAGCCCAAATACGTATCCCAATGCAGCTAATAATTGAGATAAGATCGCAGTCCAACCAATGGCATCAATTAAACGTCGGCCTTCATTAAAACCTTGATGAATAGATACTCGCGTCAATCCAAATGCTAATAATAATGCTACGATTGCTGCAATGCCTAGCCCTACTAATGCACCTAATTTTGTAAAGATACCAATGATAAATGTGACAACACCAACTAATAAACAGCTGGTACAAATATAGCATTACCAATCCGTTTAGATTCAGACTGTTTCATCTCCATAGAAGATCTCGTTGTACGTACCTTTACCTAACTGTTTTGTAGCTACAATAACAGCTAAGGCGATAACCATCCAAATCGTTAATTTCATCCGGTATATATTTACCAAAAATAAAAACTTATACCGTAGATTAGCCAGAATAATCCTGTCCCAAATCGTTTAGAATTCGTTGTATCCATAAAAGATAATACTGAAACGATAATTAAAAATAATACCTGTTAAAATATATATTAATTCCAATGCAGGTAAGCCAAATAATCCCATTATTGTACCTCCTATTAATGCGCAGAATGTTTCGCTAATAAAGCTTTCACTCTATTATCGAATGAAAATATATCGAATCGTTGCAAAAATATAGGCAACAATAGCAGTAGAATACAATATATTACCATATCCCCTAACTCTACTGGTATGCCAGCTGGTCCATAACACCCTTTAATTAATAGAAGTCCACCTGCTGCAATAAACATATTTTTGTCCAAAGAGTTACCAATATTATCAGAAGATGCTGCCATAGCACGTATTTCATCTAATACTTCTTGAGGTGCTTCTTTACCATGTAAAGCGGCTGCTTCTGCCATAGGAGCAATTAAAGGTCCGTACAAACGCAGGCATACCCGCTAATGTAATGCCTAAAGCAACTGTGATTTGACGGATCAACATATAGAGCATACAAATACGGCCTGCTGTTGCCGCAATTAATCTTACCTATTAAATATTCTGCATGTTCACGCAATCCATGACGCTCCATAATACCTACTACAGGTAAAAATTAATATAAATAAGGACATATAACGGTTTGTTACGAACGCTTTACCAATGGCTGCAATCGTATCACGCACACCAATACCTCCAGCTAAGCCTGTGATAATGCCTGCTACTAAGATAACTAAGAGTGCATTAAATCGAAAGGCTAAGCTTCTAAAAATCATCACTACAATACCAGATAATACTAGCATAAATATCCTCCTTCCATAGGAATACTAAACATATCTTTATTATATGTTATTTTTGAAAAATAATACAACCTATAAATTAATATACTTATACAAATTTATACATATAATACCATATTAAAAATATCATAGAACTTATTATAATTATGTATAATATATTTGTAAAAAGATAGTAGATAACATTGCATCTACTATCTTTAACTTCACTTCATATATGGTTGTATTGCCAAATTGATAATATCTGCTTCTTCAGGCGATGGGTTACATAAAAGGTAGTAATAATGGACCCTGTCGCAAACCCGAGTTGTTTCATCGCATATTTTACAGGAATAGGATTTGTAGTAATAAACATAGCCTTCAAGATAGGAACTAGAGAGAGTTCAATATCCTCGCTTCTTTGATATTCCCATTCTTAAACAAGATTATCATCTCGTTGCATTTCATTCCCCAACGATATGAGAGGACACAGAAACAACACCTTCACCTCCATGTTGGATTACATCTAACGTCAGGCATCATCACCAGAATAAATTATAAAATCTTTGGAAGGAATCAGCTCACGAATTTGTTGCGTAATCTGTATATCCCCAGAGGCTTCTTTTATAGAAGTAATATTTGGACAAGATTCGACTAATCGTGCCACTGTCTTAGGTTCAATACGACCACCTGTATGTGCCAGGTACATTATATAACATAACCGGTGAGATCCGTACTATTTGCAATCTCTTTAAAATGCAAATAGCATCCCTCTTGATTCGGTTTATTATAGTATGGAACGACTGCCATGACTGCAGTCTCACGCCTGTATGAGTAGCGGCACGAGTTAAAAGCAACTGATTTTTGTAGAATTACTCTGTATTAGCAATAATAGTAGCTCTATGACCATACTCTTTAGCAATTAATGTAAAAGTTCTAATTTATCTCTGTCCCTCAATATTAGGACCTTCACCTGTAGTACCGCATACGATGAGTCCATCGAACCATGATTCTAATAAATAACCTGCTATACGCAGTGCTTCATTAAAGTTCACATGGCTATCGTCAGTAAAAAGGAGGATCATTGCTGTTAAGACATTACCAAATGTTGTCATCACTGCACCCCAATGTAAATAATTAAAAAGATTGATGTTCTACTAAATATTCAGCAATTTGCAATGCATTTAACGCAGCACCTTTACGGATTTGATCTCCCACAATCCAGAAATTCATGCCTTTATCATTAAATAGATCTTTACGAATTGGACCAATTTCACAATCATTTTGATTAGATGTGTATAAAAGGCATAGGATACTCTTTGTGCTTGTGGATTGTCATTAACACGTAATCCAGGAAATGCATGACATGCCGCTTTAAAAATCTTCAACAGATACTGGAGATTCAGTTTCCACAAGTACAGATTCAGAATGAGAACGATATACTGGTACATCGAACTGTAGTCGGTACAACAGCAATTGTATCATCATGAAGAATCTTTTGTGTTTCAATACCATCTTCATCTCCTCTTGGAGAAGCATTATCTAAGAATACATCAATTTGAGGAATCAAATTAAATGCGATTGGATAATGTCATCCATAGAACCTGTAGGTAGTAAATTAGCTTTTATTTCTTCGCCTGCTACATGCTGCGCAACTTGGGAATCAAGTTCTTCGATACCTTCTTTACCAGCACCAGATACTGCTTGATAAGTACTCTACAATGACACGCTTAATAGGAGATACAGCGTCAAATGGTTTCAAAACCTAACGCCATGATAATAGTAGAGCAATTTTGATTGGCAATGATGCCTTTATGTATCAATATCTTCTGGATTAACTTGGCACTACTAAAGGTGCCCTGGATCCATACGGAATGCACTGGAGTTATCGATTACAATGGCACCACGCTTTGCTGCTTCTGGTGCTAATGTTTTAGAAATAGATCCACCAGCAAATAGGGCGATATCTACACCATCAAATGATTCTGGTTTTGCTTCTTCCACAACATAGTCTGTACCATTCATCAGTCAATACTGTTCCTGCAGAACGAGAAGAGGCTAATAATTTTAGGGCTTTCATAAGGAAAGTTACGTTCTTCAATCAAAGTGATAAATTCTGGCCCACTGCTCCAGTAGCACCTAATATACAAGATGAGGTTTTTCTCATATATATCTCCTAACATTAATCATATAATTACTAAGTATTATACTATTTAAGCTATAGGTTTTAGAAAGAATTATATAGAATATAGAATTGTGACTTAGACTAGCCTTTTTATATCAACATACATGAAATAATTCATAATACTATCCATCATAAGTCAATCATATATATGTCTCTATAGTTCTAAATTTTTATAAATACGTTCTAATCCGTATGTTAATCCTGGATAATCTTAATGCATGCCAGTACAACACCCTGGCATAAAAGATAAGCCGACTTAATGAATCATGACGGATTATTAATGTTTCATCATAGCCTCCCGAAAAATAACTTCTTGATGTGCTACATACCCTGGTAATCGTACGCTATGTATAGTTACATCATCAACTTTTGCACCACGAGCACCAGGTAAACTTTCACGTGTTAAATCTTCGAAGACTTTACATTTGCTTGCGTTTTAGCATCATTAATTAATTTTGCTGTTAACACTGCTGTGCCAGAAGGTGCATCATATTTATGGTTAGTGATGTAATTCGATAATCTCTACATCTCGGAAAATAAGGTGCCAATTCAGCCGCTGTCTCATCATCATAACAGCACCTAGTGAAAAGTTAGGAGCTACCAAAACAATTTGCACCCTTTAGCTTTACCAATACTATCAAGTTCTGCTCTCTGTTCAGCACTTAGGCCAGTTGTACCAATCACAACATGAATACCTTGGGATAACATTGTTTTGGCATTTTCAAAGATGATAGCTGGAGTAGTAAAATCTATGATCACATCCGGTTTTTGTTGCATCAATACCTTCTTGTAAAAGAAGAATACAGTTTGATGTGTAAAGGTTGAGACCCCTATAAATTCACTCAACATCTTTACCACCATGTGCAGGATCTCACTCCACCAACTAATGTTAATTCTACATCATTATGAACAGCCTTTAAGACTTCACGTCCCATTTTTCCTGCTGCTCCATCTCACTAAAACACGCATATTATACTCCTATATCATTGTTCTTTTTGAAAATATGTAATCATTTCTCTAGCTGTTTGCAGTGCTGTCTCTGAGAAAGATTTGACCTGACATCATATTTGCTATTTGCATAACATGTTTCTTCTTCTGAAAGTATAGATACTTTAGAAATAGTACGCCCTTCTTGGCTCTTTCTTTTGAAGATGATAATGTTGTTTTCGCAACACTAGCCGTTTGTGGCAAATGGGTAATACAGAACACTTTCGATTATCTGTACTCAACTGTAAGATTTGTTTTGCTACTTGTAATGCCACATCACCACTAATGCCTACATCAATTTCATCAAATACTAATGTTTTATTCGTAGCCATATTGAAAACTGACTTAAATGCCAGTGCTATGCGAGCTAATTCCTCCCCAGAAGCTACTTTGTGAAGAGGTAACAAAGCTTCTCCTGTATTGGCAGAAAATAATAACTCAATACGACTAGCACCCTAGCGGTGTTAATATATCAGTTCCTTCTATAGCAAACTCTAACTTTGCTTTTTCCATTCCTAATTTAGCTAAAGCTTGTTTGTAAAGCATCCGTTATTTCTTTGTGATTATCGCACTATAGTCAATGCATGCAATGATTCTATGGCCGCTTTCTCTAAAGTTTCTAGATTCTGTACAAGGGATGATTCCTCATCTTGGTAAGATTCTAGTTCTTCTAAACGCAATTGAGCCTTCTCTTCATAGCTAAGAATCTCTTTCCATACTTTCTCCATATTTACGTTTCGAAGTTATAAATTAATGTATCACGCTCTTGAAGATAGAAGTAACGTTCTTCATCATAATTGATGGAGTCTCGATAGCGGTCCAAAAGTCGGCCCGCCCTTCTAATTGATAGTAAGCAGATCGCATACACCCTGCAATATCTCCATATCTTTTATCGTATTTTGTTAAAATCAGATACTTCACTCTATAACTGTAGTTCAATCCATCTATGATAGGATTTCGCCACCATAAATCCCATCATAGCAACTAGAAATTGTGGATTGTAAATGCTCAAAGTTATCTAACCGTTCCAATTCTTCGGATACAGAAATATCTTCATTGATTTGTAATTGTGCTTCTTCAATTTCATCAATTTGAAAGCGTAACATATCTAATTTCTCTAGCTCGTTGCGCAGAGTCGTTTCCTCAGCTTTTCTAAGGTCGTTTGCCTGCAGAAGCATATGCCCCATAATCTTTCACGTAAGAATCATAGGTTGTTACAGCTTCCCTATTGTAAGAGTCTAAACATATCGTGATGCGTATCAGGCAACAACAATTGTTGATTATTATATTGTCCGTGAATATCTGCCAAATACATGCCAATTTCACGTAGTGCTTCAATGGAATGACTTGGTCATTCGCCAAAAATGAGAGACTTCCACTTTCGATTGAAGGTCCGTGATAAAATCAACAGATCATCTTCTAATACTATATTTTTAGAAGCTAAATACATCTTGCAGTTGAGTATCTTCCGAGATATCAAAAGACACCTTCAATTAAAGGATTCTTTTTCATGGCGTATAAAAATCACTACTAGCACGCTCTCCTAATAAGATAGAAAAGGCATCCATTAGGATGGATTTTACCTGACCCTGTTTCACCAGTAAAAATAGTGATCCCTTTTAAACTCCAGCGCAGTGTGCTCAATGAGGGCAAAAATTCTTAATCCCCATCCGCAATAACATATTAATCCCTCATCAATTCTTGAATACGTTCTAGTACCAATTCAACACTTTCAACGGATCTCACATAATAATAAAATAGTATCATCGCTGCAATCGTTCCTAACAATTCTTGCCATTTAGCATGGTCAATAGCAAAGGCAACAGATTGTGCAGATCCAGGTAATGTATGTAAAATAATCTGATTTAGCGCGTGATCGATTCTTAAAATCGAATCTTGGAACAATCGATTGATACGTGTTCTAGATAGCATAATGTTCTCTTCTGGTGACAATGCATAACGATAATGACTCATCCCTCTGTAGGGAACTTTTAATTAACATAAGTTCTTTAATATCACGAGATACAGTAGCTTGTGTAACAGTGATGCCTTCTTCAACTAATGCTTGTGCTAATTCTTCTTGTGTTTCAATAGCTTTTGTTTGAATAATCTCTTTAATCTTGTTATAGCGATATCGTTTCATCATTTCCTCCGACGAATAATATATAAAATAGGCGGATTATGTTTTGATTAATGGGATGCCAAGTACTACAGTAATATACTGTCTGATCAATGTTTGATAAGTAAGTTTCTACAGCCTTTGATTCCCTATATCCTCGTTCTGTTCCTGGATATGCCACTATAGTGCACAATCCATCTACTGAAAGCCTTTGTAATCCAATGGCGATAGCTTGTATTGTTGTATCCTCATGAGTCATAATGGAATGGTTTCCATTTGCAAGTAGCCTCAAATTAGCTACTATAAGGTCAATATTAGAAATAGGATAGGTCTCTCAAGATTGTATCATGCGACCCTGTAATACACATACTCGGTGATATGTTTCAGGCGCCTTTTCTCGCAATCGTTCCATAGTGGATTGAATGGCTTCTTCCTGTACATCTATAGCGTATATCTTTACCTTTGAATGACTATGCTGCAGCAAATACAAAGTATCATGACCATTACCACATGTTAGATCTACCACTATGTTAGCTTGAGGTAACACATCATCCCAAAGATGATGTTGAAACTCTACACTATGATGTAGAGGAATCATACTACCTCCTTTGGAACGGGCATTTAACTTTTTTAAACAAAGTAGCAAAGAATTTTTGATCTTAAAACCGTACATATTTACAATATTGCGGATGCGCCTCACATGTAGTGAATCAGTATTATTAAAAATCATAATCAAAAAGTGCCATCGATAGAGATATGCAATGACTTTTGTCTTTCTGGCATAGTAATATCTATCTTTGCGCTTTCTTTTAACACGAGAGATACCCCTTGTAATAAGTGCGGTGCAATAGGCGTTACAATAATCGAACGATTATCAGGAGCCATAATTGGTCCACCAGCAGATAGATTATACCCAGTAGAACCTGTCGATGATGATACTATTAACCCATCTCGCAGGATACATTTGTGTATGACCTCCATTGATGGATAGATTGAGTATGAGCCATTTTACCCGGTTCTGCCTCTAGACACGACAATATCATTAATAATGGGTCGCAAATACGATCCCTCCGCCGTTTGCAAAGTAGCTACTAGATGTATTCTATCTTCCACATACTAGTCTCCCCTTACTAATCCTAGCAATGGGAGCTTTTCTAAAACTTTCTAGTTCAATTCTGATTTAAAACCAAGTTCACCTAAATTAATCCCACAAATAGGAACATTGTATGGGTATATTTGACGTGCTAATTGAATAATTGTGCCATCTCCACCAAAACCGAACGCCATATCTAGTGTTCAAAAATATCTGGTCTAGCTAATAGATGCTCCTTTTGTATTCCCCAACTGACAAACATCATGATGTTCTAATTCCTTTGGCATATACATATCTATGCCATGATCATGACAATAGGTGATTGCTTTCGATAATATATCTCGAATATTCTCTTTTTCATGTTAGGAAAGAAACCGATTCTCATAGATCCTCCTATAATTGATGGGCTTCATTGACTATTGATGTACTAAATCATTCGTCACTTCCACTGATCCTTCTGATTGTTTTGTAAAGTATCCTAAAACCTCATCATTGCCTTCCATTCCCTCTAATAGGGAGAATATGTTAAGCCATGTAAAATACAGTCCACAGTCTAGTGCTACTCCAATATGCGATGAAGTACTAGCTCGTGAGTCGATTTTTCTCGAACGATACCACCTTTTCCAACAAGTTCTCGGCCAGCTTCAAATTGTGGTTTAACTCAAAGCCACTAAAGAACCTGTATCCTTTAATAGCGTAGTGGCTACAGGCAAGACTTTATCTAACGAAATAAAAAGCAAACATCAATGGAAATAAAATCACTTAATTCTCCCAACTGAACAGGAGTCACAGTGCGTATATTTTGTTTTTCCATGTTGATAACACGCGAATCTTGACGCAATTTCCATGCTAATTGATTATATCCTACATCAATCGCAAATACTTTTTACGGCACCATTCTGTAGTGCACAGTCTGTAAAACCACCCGTAGACGCATCTATATCAACCATCACCGCATTTGTTAAGTCACAGGATATAGTTCTAATGCTTTTTCTAGTTTTAAACCGCCGCGACTTACGTATTTGAGGGTATTTCCTTTCACTTCTAAGGACATACCTACATCTACTTTAGTACCAGCCTTATCTAAGCGTTGAGTACCTGAAAAGATAAGTCCTGCCATAATAGCTGCTTTGGCTTTTTCTCGGCTTTCAAATAAACCTCTTTGTACTAGTACTACATCAAAGGTTCTTTTTGAATCATGCTACTCTCCCTATTGTGTGCGGTCCATTAGATACTGAATTAAGCCTTCTAATACAGGAGAATATTGATTAGATGCTTCTAACTCAGCTTTTGCTTTACTTGCCACTTCCGATGCTCTAGCCCTTGCTTCTTCTAAACCAAGAATGAGACATAGGTTGCTTTTATGTTGTCGCTCATCCTACCTGGTGTTTTACCAGTTCTTCTTGATGTGCCCACAACATCCATATCATCAGTAATTTGGAATAATAAACCCAAATAATCCGCATACTGTAAATATGATGTTGCTATATGAGAGTTTGCATCCATCACAATCAAACCAATTTCAACGGCTGTACTAAATAAAGCGCCTGTTTTTCCCTTATGTAAGACAACAAGTTCTTCAAGTGGTAAAGATTTTCCTTCCGATTCTAAATCAAAAGATTGTCCCCCTACCATGCCACTAGGTCCAGCGCCTTTTTGCTAATGATCGTATGATTGACACCACTTGATCTGGGCGCAAGCCGGAATGATTTGACACCAACTCAAATGCATATGTTAATAGTCCGTCACCAGCCAATACAGCCATACCATCCCCGTAGATGCGGTGATTTGTTGGCTTTCCACGACGAAAATCATCATTATCCATAGCTGGAAGATCATCATGAATTAACGAATAGGTGTGTATCAATTCTATGGCACAAATCACATCTTTGTAGGACTCCCAAGTTCCTCCCAGAGCTTCTATAACAGCCTTTTGTTATAATGGGTCTAATTCGTTTGCCTCCCATTAGTAGGCTGTATTTCATGCTTTTCATATAGACGTGCATATTCTCTATTAGGTGATTCTAATAACGTAGATAAATATGCTTCTATCTCTGCTTTACTAGTTTGTAAATATTCTTTTAACATCGTATCCTCGTCATTTTGATAGGGTAGTACTGTTTGTATAATTATTCTGTATCTATTATACCTAAAAATTTCTGCTTTGTCGCCTATTTCATATCAACTTGTACAGTTTCTATAATTTGTTGTACTTCTTCCTCTACAACATTCAATAGGTCGGAACATTCTTTTACTAATGTCAAACCTTTTTATAGGTATCTAATAATTCATGCATAGACAAAGAATCATCATCTAATTTTTGAACTAACTCTTCTAAAAAGCTGTATATCATAACTTTTAATTGATTTAGCCACGATCTATTACCTCCTGTACCGTCGCTTTTATCGATCCATCTTGTATATGTACCTCTATGGTATCTCCTATATGTACATGTTGAATCGACTGTAAAGGTACGTTATGTACATCAACTTTTGCAAATCCTTTTACTACCTTTGAAAGAGGATTTTTCCCCTCTAATTGTGTAGCAAGCATGTCTCAATCGACTATTCTCTTCTTGCAGTCTCTTTTGCATCTGACTATGTAGCCTATGTTCAAACTTTTGTAATATAGTATTTTGCTGATGCAATAGAGTTAATGCTGACATAGTAATACTCGATTACTAACAGAGAATAATAACTGCCGTTCTTTTTGAATGCGATAGCGAATGGTATTTTCGATAAAATCAAGTTTCTGTGCTACTTCTTCCTTCAACTCATCCAATGGATAGATAGACAATTCTGCCGCGTGACTTGGCGTAGCACCACGTTTGTCAGAGACAAAGTCACATAACGTATAATCTACTTCATGTCCGACAGCAGATACAACAGGAGTATGGCAATGAAATATAGACTCTATAAGTGTTCTATCATTAAAACACCACAAGTCTTCCATAGATCCACCACCGCGACCTACAATTATAAGATCCACATCAGGATCTGCATCAGCCAACGCTACCCCTTTAGCTATGATAGGGGCCAGCGCTATCTCCTTGTACAGGAACATTAAAACCTTAAACGATACAAGAGGTTTCTTTGTTTCGCTACATGTAAAATATCATGTATGACGGCACCAGATGCAGAAGTAACAACACCGACACAACTCGGTAAGGGAGGTAAGGGCTTCTTATATTTTTCATCAAAATAGCCTAGTGCTAATAGTTCTTGTTTAAGTTTTTCATAGGCAATTTGGTAACTACTTTTTGTACCAATTTTTATATCTTCACAGATAACACTAATCCGGCCTGTTTTTGAATAATAGCTCACATTCCGCGGACTTGAACTAATACTCCATTTTCTAACGTATCTACTAAGCCTCGTTGCTGTGCTTTCCCACGCCATAAAGCCATATCAATAGATCCCGTATCATCAATCAAAGAAAAATAATAATGTCCTGTAGAATAATGCTTTTTTAAATTCGATATTACACCTTCAACAATACAATTTTTTAAAAGAAATTCTCCTTCTACGGTCCTTTTTATGATGTCATTTAGTTCTCCTACTGAATAGGCTTCCATTAGCTGTCTCCTTCAATTATCATTGCGCCATAGGCATTACCAGATGCATTATCTGCACTATATTTAGGGTGATACACATAGTACATCAAGATTATGATGATGGCCCCAATGAACTAAACGCTTTTGCAAATACGTATTCGCCATCACTCCTCCCGCAGTTACCAAAGTAGTTAGAGAGTGATGCTTGAGTATATAAGTTAAGGCTTTTTCCAATGAATCTCCTATGCAATGAAATACAGAAGCTGCTAATGTTTGAGCTTCTACTTCATCTTGACAATGCACTAGGATTTGTCCAATCAATAATGGAATGATGTAATGATTCCCACCAACGCTGTCCTGCACTATAGGGCCCACCAAAAACTAATCGAAGCTCCTTGTACAGAAATGGGTAACACAGAGTCTATTTGATATTTTGTTTTCCTAGCTAACTTTTCCATGGTAGGACCTGCAGGAAATGGTAAGCCCATTGCTACCCCAAGTCTGTCAACTAATTGTCCCGCTGCAATATCATCACTAGTTCCAACCAATGTAGTTTGAAATCCACTCCCTTTCATTCGTTCACAGATCACAAACTCTGTAGTTCCACCCGATAGATGTAAACTTAAGAAAGGTCCATCTGGAACTTCACCAATTTCTCGTAAAGGCAGCCCAAATATGATTTTCTTGGTGAGAAAATACATGCACCCGGAATCTGCATACAATGACCCTAACGATTTAGCTACATTAAGCTCCTACAAGAAAGGTTGGCATATAGGAATTTTTCTTCTCTTCTTGAAATCCACTTACACCAATTGCTGCAATGGGTTCATCTATCTGTAATGATTCCATTAAAGTACTTAATGCTCTTGATGTTGGAATACCATTTGCGACTGTTGTAATCCCCGTTTTCCGATCGGTACTTCTAATAGCTTTCGCACCTCTTGAATCAGTCTACCCTCTTCATCAACGATAGCGCAGGATGTGGTATAACAGCTCGTATCAATTCCTAAATAATAGGCCATATTATTGTCTCGACTTCGCTAAATTATGAAGAATAGCATTAATATATTTATAAGAATTTTTCTCCACCAAATTCCTTCGCCAGTAACACTGCTTCATTGATAACAATATTGGATGGAGTATCTGCTTGTGGGTGCATTAATTCCCATGCGGCCATACGCAAAACTGTCAATTCTACTTTCGGGAACCGTTCCATCTTTCGTTTTAGCGAGAACTCTTTTGCAAAGCCCTCATCTAGTATACTTTGTTCCTCACATACTCCTGCAATAATTTGCTCAGCAAATTGTTTAGCATCCCCTTAGTGCTGATTCCATACCTTCTGCGTACCTTCTGTGTGGAATGATTGTGCATATATTGTTTGAAAAAGCAAATGCTCTGCTAACCCTACGATAGTTCATTGCTTACTTCCTTTCTCTCTAAGCCATCAATGTGTACATCTACACGTACACGATATAAATCCAACATATTTCTTAAATCTTGTCGAATCTGTTGTTGTATTTGTTTTGCTACCTCTAATAGATGGCATCCATAATATAAGCTGAACATATAAATTGATTTTCAATAAACGCTTCTCCATGATTATCTTTTTATACTTCACATTCATACCAGGCCATCGTTTTTGACCAAACTTCTGTGAAAGTCCATCTACAACTCCATCAAAAGAATCGTTTACTCATCGAATGTATTTCATCAAATGATGATCAACACTCTTGCTGTTACATCTAAAAATAACAGCATCTGTAATTTCAATTTGTAACTGATCCATGATAATCACCTCTAAGATACTGACATTTTCTTCAAATACAATATCTTCTACATAAATATCGACACTTGTCACTGTTACATCGGTCATTGAAACGAGAGCTGATTTAACTCTATCTTGTAGCCGCAACGCTATATCTGGAATCCGATATCCATAATGAACAGCTATATGAAGTTCAATCTGCAATGAACCATCTTCTAAGGTCTGGATGTTAACACCATCCATAGCATTTTTTCTGCCGAATAAATTGCCAACAGTATCACCAAATGTAGTACGCATGCCTGCTACTCCTTTTTTGACTCTAGTGTTGTCATGGCAGCAATCATTTCATACACAGATGAATCAAAACTGTATAATTCCTTCAAAAACGATTATCTTCCATATATTTACCAAAAAGCATTTGTCGTCCCACCACAGGCCAACAAATGCTTTTAATTACTAATACTATACTAATTGTTAAAAGATCAAATCTGTGGTTTAAGCACGTTCAATATATTGTCCAGTACGTGTATCTACACGTAATACATCGTCTACTTCGATGAATAAAGGTACTTTTACAACATAACCTGTTTCTAATGTAGCAGGTTTATTACCACCAGTTGCAGTATCACCACGGATACCAGGGTCAGTTTCAACTACACGTAACTCAACAGCTACAGGTAAGTCGATACCGATTACAATGCCTTGGAAGAACATAATGGACACTTCCATATTTTCTAACAAGAAGTTTTTAGCATCGCCTAATTGGTCAATTGTCAATTCAATTTGGTCATATGTTTCATTGTCCATGAACGTATAAGCCCCATCAGACTCATATAAGTACAGCCATACGACGACGATCAACATGAGCTTTTTGGCACTTTTTTTCACCAGCATTAAAAGTACGTTCTACAACAGCACCTGTTTGTAGATTTTTCAATTTAGCACGTACAGAATGCAGCACCTTTACCTGGTTTTTACGTGTTGAAAGTCAACTACTTGCCATACATTACCATCTAGTTCGACAGTTACGCCTGGACGAAAAATCATTACTGGAAATCATTGTAAATCCCTCCATTACACATCTAGTTCTATTAATTCCTTAGGAGTTTGTGACAGTATTTCACATCCCTCCTCAGTTACAATAACTGTATCTTCTATGCGAAGTCCCATCTCCCCAGGAAGGTAAATTCCCAGCTCTACAGTGACAACCATATTAGATGCTAATATATCATTTTGATCTAGGGTGAAGCCACAGGTAATTCATGGATATCCAATCCTACACCATGTCCTGTACCATGACCAAAATATGATCCATGTAGCCTTGCTCTTGAATATACTCTCTACAGATGGTATCTATTTCTTTACCAGATACACCAGCTTTTACGCCAGCTACGCCTCGCATTTGAGCTTCTAGAACAATACTATATAATTTCTTTTGAAAATCCGTTGCTTTCCCCAGGACGATAGTTCTGGTCATATCTGAGTGATATCCATTATACATAGCGCCAAAATCAAAAAGTAACAAAATCACCACGTTCCATCACTTTTATCACTAGCTACGCCGTGAGGCATACTCGATCGATATCCGGATGCCACAATCGCAGCAAAGATGGTTCTCAGAGACCCCGTTGTAACATTTCTGTCTCTAATATAATGCGCACTTCATTTTCTGTCCATGCCTACTCGTAATTGTGGGAGCATCGCAGCAAATGCTTCATCCCCGATACGGAATGCTTCTCGCAAAGACACAAGTTCATCTCGCGCTTTACAGCTCGTAGAGTAGCAAAGTTTAGGGATAAAAACTCAGTGTCATCTAATGTATCACAAAGCTGTTGAAATACATCGACACTCATAATACTACCTTCAAAGCAACAAGTTTGTAATGCAGCACCTGAATCATTCACAAGGTCCTTTATAGTTTCATACACATCTTTTGTATATTGAATAACCTCATAGCTCTTCGCACTCAGATTTAGCTTGCTCTGTATATCGACTATCCGTCAAAAATATACGCAGATTTAGGCCCTATAAATGCCATCTGCTGTGGTCCCTGTAAATCCTGCAAAATAATGCAAATTAACAGGACTTGTTAAAATGGCACCATCATACTTTTCATTTTGTAAGGATGCTTGCAAAGTGACTAATCCATTCACAGTATCGCCTCCTCAATCAGCATCAACTAATGATACCATAGAATGTATAGTTATGACAAAATTGAATAGATTCAGATTAAACAATACTTTTTCTTTGTCTGTCAAATCTACATACATACCAACTTCTTCATGGAATCTAAAGTAATTATATCAATATGTGTTCGCTGTAAATAGGTCACTATACCACCACATGCACCAATCATACGTTTGACCTGATGATACTTGCCTTCGTAAATTGTCAGTTCACAGAGAGTGAATCATGTCTCCCTGCTCATTTAATACACCCTCATCTTCATGTAAAAGTGATTTGAGCTGGCTTTACATTCTGTCCCATCACCTAGGAGCATACCAGCTCGTATCTCGATTGATACCATCCTCAGATAGATTACCACCATATTCGACATATATACGTTTTTCCGATATTCTTTTTGCCGTGGATAATTTTATGAGCCCACGGACCATCATTCAGTCAAAAGAAGTAATCCTTCTGTATCTTTGTCCAGACGACCTCACCGGGAATACTTTTAAAGTTTGAAACTCCTCAGGTAGTAGCTCCATAATCCTAGGATCTGTTGTATCTTCCACGGCTGTTACTATCCCGCTGGTTTATGAAATTTAACATAATATTCCAACTGAGCTTGCACAACCGATCTTGAACAGTAACAACATCAACGTCAGGGGTTGATGTGCATATCTTTCTCTTAATGATAGTATCATTTACTTTCACAAGACCCTAGCTTTATTAAATCATGCACTTCTTTTCGAGTACCAAAAGCTTTATGAGCCAAAAATTTATCAATCCTCACCGTAACCACCTTCTCTCACATGCGTATGGGATGTATCATTTAACACAACAATTCGATTGTAGGGTGCATCTCCCCAGAAATCAACGACACTAACAGCTGTATTCCTTTGGGCTAACCTCCACAAACAATTCAAAGGAATCCCTGTCAATGCACATAATAAGGTTCGAATGGTACCACCATGACAGACCACAACTAATCGTTGCCCATCCTCCATCATTGATAGCTCTTTGAGTAAACGAGCATATGCACGTTTTTGTACCATCTCTACAGTCTCTCCTTGAGGAATTTCTTTTTCTGCGGGATCCTCATAAATAGCTTCAATTTGTCCAGGCCAACGTTCATTAATTTCAGAATATGTTAACCCTTCCCATTCACCAAAACAAATTTCTCGCAAATCTTCTGTAAATGTAGTTGGAATATACCGGCCTTTTAAAATCTCTTCTGCTGTCCTCTAGCTCTAATTAAATCAGATACAATGGCTCTATCAAAATGAACATCAGCAACGCATCTCCTACATCAATCGCTTGGGATATACCTTTTTCATTTAATGGAATATCACTGAAACCTTGATGTTTACCAATATGGTTCCAATCAGTTTCTCCATGTCGCACAAAAATATATTTGCATCATATTATCTCCTATTATCTCCTATAGTTCTAAAAGTATTCTTTTAATACTGTTAATAATGTAACATTTGTATCATGATCTTTCACGGCGATTCTAAACCAGTTAGGCCCTAATGTACTGTATTTAGAGCAGTCACGTACTAATATAGATTTATTGTATAAATAATCTGTAAATCCCCCAAAAGAATACTTTGAATCCAATCTACCTAATATATAATTAACAGATGGTTTAACCAGTTCAAATACATTCAATGCACTAAGCTGCTATGCAACCACTCTTTTTCTCTACCAAGAAATTCTCTCGTAGATTCTATATATGCTCTATCTAACACAGCGGCTTCCCCATATACTTGTGCTAAATGATTTACAGACCATGTAGGGATAGATGCCTTGATTTCTTCTATCACGGTAGGGGTGCCCCATCATCGCTCCCACACGTAGGCCTGGAACAGCATAAAAATTTCGTCAAGGAATGAACTACCACACAATGCTCGTATCTTTTACATATTCACGCATGAAAAGCTATCACCAACAAAGTCGATAAATGATTCATCAAACACGATGTAATGATGATTCTCTTGGCAAATTCGAAATAGTTCTTCACTTCTATCCGTCCATAATGTTCCACACGGATTATTAGGATTACCAATAAATACGATGAATCGTGTACACTCTTTCATCGTGTCAATCAATAAATCTAGATTATACATAAATGTATGTTGTTGCACATCAAAGTTAACAAATATTCTTTTTACGTGTAATCCACAAGAGTTCGCTGCATGTGCATATTCTGAAAACCCAGGTGCTGGGACATAGACAGTATCTACATTGGACAATCTACAAATTCCATAAATTAACTCTGCGCTCCCATTGCCCAGTGCAATATATGATTCTGGCATATTCCATACTCGACTAAGTGTACTAATCAAACCATGCAGATCAGGATCCGGATAATGAATAATTTCTTCAAAATGTCTTTTCATAGATTCTGTTCCTGCTGGACTCATACCAAGAGGGTTAATATTAGCACTGAAATCAAGTATGTATTCCAGAGAAGTTCCCATGTTGCGACTAGCCTTATGTACATTACCACCATGAACATTTACTGTTTTCTAGTACGCACCTCCTACGTCCTTATCGTTGCATAAATGTGATACCTTCATTAGTAGTTTCCACTGTATCGATATAGGTTACAGTAGGTAATTCTCTTCGCACTTGCTGAATGCAATGACCAATGCTAGGTGAGTCAGGGGGAAACAACAATCCTAATATGGTCCCACTATGCGCGATAATCGTGCCTATTGCATTACAGGCTACTCCAATTTGATGTAAATCATATAGGCTAGCCTTATGTAATATTCGTTGATTGGCAAAAGAACTAATGGTAGGGGGCTTCACCAATTAATTTAACATTATGTGTTTGTATGCCTCTTTGAACTTTACTAAAGCTTCTACCATAAACTCTTCTTTTTCATTAATCAATTGTGGTAAATTCTTTTGATGATTAAATTGAATCGTGTCAATTGTGCCGCCTTCATCAAATATGGCTATACGCATAGGAGGGCACGTTCCCAATACATCACAGCAAAGCCCCTGAATATAGTCAAATTGTACGATTCCTGATAAAGGCGCATCAGAAGGCTCAATGGATAAACAGAGACTAGCAAGTTCATCCATAGAAAGAGTATATCCATAAGAAAGTGCAGTAGCCATAGCTACTACACTGATATCTGCACTACTAGATGCCAACCCCTTTTCCCTGTAAAATATCGAGATGTAGATAAATAGGCGTATCCACAGTATCTGGCACTCCTAATAGTTTCTTCACAGATTGATAAGCCTTATATGCTTTAGACTGTAAAGATACAGAAGATATAGGCAGCGGATGTTGAACATCGCTAATAGCATAAGAATACCGATTTATGGGACAAGTTACTAAAAACCGTTGTCCTTGGATGGACCCTTGTATAAATTCACCACAAGTTCCAGGTGTTCGTACATACATGTATAATCCTATATCCTCCTTTCTATTACACTATAGACCAAATTATAGTGAACAATATTAAAAATACTTCGGACAATTCACAGACAAAGCCATAGGTATCACCAGTAGTTCCTCCTAAATGCTTCGTGATGTAGGAATTAAGAATGTAATTGCACATAAGAGCGATTACAAACAAAAATGCATACACCCACTGAAAAATATAGGTAGGAAGTAATGCCAATACTGTCGACACCCATACTGCATAAGTAGGGTGCATTATCTGCAAAAACTGCCTATTCCTTCCGGACGAGCATAAGGGAATTTTCTGAATGCTAATTACCATAGTATAGCGACTAAGTATAGGCATCGTCAACAATATGGTAGGCAAGAATGGTTCTGGTACATTGACTAATAATTGCCATTTTAACAATGTTAAAAAATACAAAGCCTACTACACCATTACTGCCTACACAGCTATCTTTCATAATTTCTAATTTACGTTCTCGGTCTCGCCCAGAAAATAAACCATCACAGGTATCCATAAATCCATCTGCATGAAGACCACCTGTGAAGAGAAACTCAAGATCACTAGTAACAACATCAACAAAGATGCTGAAATATACGGATGCACCAATGCATATATTCCCCACATAAAAGGCACCAATGACGAGCCCTACTAAGGAAAGTACGTTACTGAAGCACTCAAAATCTTCAACTTTCCATTCTGTTTGATTTACAATCTTTAAACGAGTTAAAAATTGCAATCCTACAAAGAATCCTTTCATTATACACCTACCATTGATTAATCAGATACTTACTTGCCATTGTGATAAGTATACCTAGTATCGACACTGTATACATTAGATATATGGTTTGATAAATATGACGTCCTTTCATGATTTGTATAGGGTCACCCATATACTCTCGAAATGTTACCTTATCATGATATACATTATATCCACCTAAGCGGATATGCAAAGCCCCCGCTACAGGTGCTTCATACTCCCCATTAGGACTTGGGTGTTTATAGGCATCTCGCTTTGCAATAGTAGCTGCGTATTTCCAATCTTTGCCACAAATCCATGCAGCTATGATAAATAAAGCGCAAGTAATGCGCGCTGGAATATAATTCACTACATCGTCAAGATGAGCAGCAAAGCGTCCAAAATATAAGTATCTTTCATTTTTATAGCCCAGCATGGAGTCCATTGTATTGATAGCTCGATACCCAATGGCACCCCATGGACCTAATAGGATATACCAAAACAAAGGAGAAATAATTCCATCTACTGTATTCTCTGCAATGGTCTCTATGGTAGCACGAGTAATCTCACTTTCATCTAGAATCTGTTGTTTTTCTACCCTACAATCCAGCCTACCTTACGGCGTGCTTTTTCTATATCTTGTTTACGCAGTAATCTAGCTATTTCAACGCCTGCTTCTGCTAAACAACGGGGGCTAATCGATATATATACACATAGTATGGAAATGACGAAGTATAAGATGGGATGAATCGTGCCACCTATAAATAGTATACCCGTAACAACACCTATGACAGTCATTAAGACTAATAAGACTGTGGATATACCTTCCCAAATTTGTTGAGTTGGTGTGGCCGACTTTTTATACAATAGATTTTTCATAGAAAGAAATACAATGACCCATCAACACAACTGGATGAAACTTACTTCTAGGATCACCCAATAGTGAATCTAATATAAATGCTACTAAAGGTATGGCATACACCAAATGGTGCGTAATCCATTCCATTAGTTTTGCTCCCATAGGGAGTTAATATATTCCATATCTAAATGCTCCTCTACAATCGTAGCTAAGCGATTATAAGCAGCTTCTTTATGCTCAAAATAGCGGAATACAATATCCAATGGTTCTAACCCTTTCTTAGCACGTAATGCATTAAGAATGGAACGACGTAACTCATCGTTATCTAAAATACCATGGATATAAGTTCCCATAACCGACCATTACTTGTGACAAATCCATCAATGACGTCAACTTTTTGTATCACTTCTCTTTTGAATGTGAAAGCACCGTTCGCCTTCGCCTACTGGTTGCGTATCCCCATATGAATTTCATAGCCAACTAACTCTTTGCCAGAGTAATTGATACCTAAAAAGGATAAGTTTTCCACATCAAAAGAGACTTGATGTGTCAACTTTTCTGATTTCATTGTAGTAGCTGTGAGGCAATAGTCCCAGTCCTTGTAATTCAGGAATATCACCTTCAATACCTTCTGGATCATATAACATTTCACCTAACATTTGATTACCACCACAGATGCCAATGACTGGTACACCAGCAGCAAGGCGTTGTATTTCTTCTGCATATCCATGTTCCTGTAAATATGACAAATCTGCCAATGTGTTTTTAGACCCAGGTAACATAATCATATCTGGATGCCCAATAGGTTCTCCTTGTTTAACAAATCGTACAGATACATCTGGTTCATACGCTAAAGCATCAAAATCTGTAAAATTAGAGATTTTAGGTGTTTGCATAACAGCAATAGTAATTTCTTTTGCCACGCCTCTATATTTACTTTCTAAAAGCCACTGAATCTTCTTCGTCAATATCTAAGTTTTCAATGGCTGGCACCACACTTCAACTACCTTTTTCCCAGTCTTTTTGTTCAATAAAAATCTAAGGCAGGCTGCAATAGTGTTACATCTCCACGGAATTTATTGATGATGATCCCTTTCACAGATCTCGTTCATCTGGCTCTAGTAGTTCCAACATGCCCACTACCGATGCAATAGCACCTCCTCGATCAATATCTGCTATGAGCATAACCCGAGCATTAGCTAGTTTAGCAACGCGCATATTGACGATATCGTTAGCTTTTAAATTGACCTCTGCAGGGACTTCCAGCCCCTTCAATGACAATCATATCAAAGTTTTCATCTAAATATTGTAAACTTTCTTTCACTTTATCTAAAGCTGTTAATGAGTATTTTTGTGTGGTATTCTCTCGCACTATATACACCAACAGGTTTTCCCATCAAGACTACTTGTGATGATTGATTACCTGTAGGTTTTTAATAAAAACAGGATTCATTTGAACAATAGGTTCTAACCCTGCCGCTTCTGCTTGGGCTACTTGTGCTCGACCAATTTCATCTCCTGCCTTTGTTACATAAGAATTTAATGCCATATTTTGAGCTTTTAAAAAGGAACGGTTTTATATCCTTTGTTATGTAAAATACGACACATGGCAGTTGCTAAAATACTTTTTACCTACATTTGAACTTGTCCCTTGGAACATAATTTTCTTAGCCATTGTTAGTAACCTCCAATGCTTTCAAATCTATTGTTATACCACTCATTGTCATATATGCAGCATCAGAATGCGATGCCACGAGGCGATTCACACGTCCCATCACATCCCTGAAAACGCGTGCTAATTTATTTTCTGGAACGATTCCTAATCCTATCTCATTCGTTACAAAAATAATCGTTTTTTCTTCAACTTTCTCTCATAATTTCTTACGCAGTCTAACACTTGCTGAACTTCCAACAAAATAGATGCTTCTCTTTGATTAATATCATCTTGTGAACTAAACTCACCGTCCTGCAATAAAAGATTTGTCGTCCACATGGTCAAACAGTCTACCAGTATGACAGAACACTCTTCTAAAAATACTATGTATATATTCACTGATATAATAGAGGAACTTCACAATTTTTCCACCTATCTTGTCTACGCTCTTGATGCAAAGTGAATACGATGTTTCATTTCTTCATCATAGCTTGTCCCGTGGCGATATATCCTTTTTGTCCTTCAATAGATAGTGCGAGTTCTTCAGCAAATTCGCTTTTTCCACTCCTAGCACCACCTGTACAAAATATTATACGATTTTCATAATATACCTATACAAAATTGTCTCTTATCAGGGTATGATATGTACTATACATTCATTGCTGAGGAGACAATTATGGAAATTATTAAATTTAGACATTCAATTGATGGCAACATTATGGGAACATACATATCATGTACAGCCATTAAAGATCAAAATAGTAACTATACAAGCCTCTGTGCGTATTATTGTGAATGTTCCTCTTTCACCAGAAAGGTACCACAAATGCACCTAAAGCTGATCCACAATTATTTGTATTAGTGGAGAGATGCCGTAATGGATTCAGCGGATATCATTCAGTTTTGAAACACTATTATCCGTTCATATTCGAGAAAAATTCAAAAATGAAATCGATCAAATCTACTTCTTCTACCCTAGCCCAGAAGATGTGCTAAATAAAAACAGTAGATGTACAAGAAGTGCAACACTAAACCAAAATCATCATACATAGTATTATAGCATATTCTAAGAGACTTTTCATATCACCAAATGTGGATTTCTTATAACATATGATAAACAAAAATACATGTCTAGGAATTGTAAATCATACATTCCCGACATGTATAATTCATTACTTCATCTTCTACACGAGCTAAGATAAATAACAAATCAGATAATCGATTTAAATACCTTACGTTAGACATGTGTGTATCTCTTCTGTTTCTAGCATCCACTAGATCACGTTCTGCTCTGGCGAACAATGGTGCGGCCTAAATGTAGAAAGCTAGATGTTTTACTATCTCCTGGAAGAATAAATTTGAACAATGGTTCTAATTGTTCATCAAATCTATCAATAATCTGCTCCAGGTTGAGTACATGTTCTTCTGTAATCGTTGCTTGGCCTAAACTAGAAATATCAGTATAATCATCCATAATTCTTTTTCCAGTTGCAACAGAGTTTCCTGTACAACAGCTTTTTGTCTGAATATGCACGTGCTACACCTAAAAATGCTTGTGCTTCGTCAATTGTTCCATACGTACATACTCGTTGCGATGCCTTCCCTACACGTTCACCAGTATATAAACCAGTTGAACCAGCATCACCTGTTTTTGTGTACACTTTTGCCATAGTATACCTTCTTAGAGATGTAGAAATCTTGCGATTTCTGTAATGAATACTGTGCCTACGCACCTTTATATACGACTTGCTATTTCACGTAGTCGTTGAATGCGACTTTCTGTACTTGGATGCGTACTAAATAGCTGAGTCACGGTGGATGAAAAGTCCCTTAAAGGATTAATGATAAACATATGCTGCTGTAGCAGAAACTTGCCCCTGATTTTGAGATGGTAAAGAACCATAGTTCGCATAGTGTTCGATTTTAGCTAAAGCAGATGCCAATGATAAAGGCTTGCGACTAATGATAGCTCCTTCCATATCAGCCGCATATTCACGAGAACGAGATACGGCCATCTGAATTAATGTAGCTGCTAGTGGCGCTAAGATAATAGTTCCGATTAATGCCAATGGATTGCTATTGCCTTCTTCATCGTTTTCCACCAAATATCGCTGTCCATTGTCAACATATTAGCTACCATAGCAATGAATCCTGCCATACTAGCTACAATGGTACTAATTAATATATCTCGTATGCTTCACGTGACCTAATTCATGAGCTAACACACCTTCGATTTCATCCACAGTTAGCAAATTCATAATACCAGTTGTCAATGCTACTGCTGCATGTTCTGGATCCTCACCTGTAGCAAAATGCATTTGGTACATCGGATTGAATTAAGTATACGCGAGGCATCGGTAGATCAGCCTATGTAACTAACTTTGTACAACGAAAAATTGCTGGATTGTTTTTGAGTGTGTAATTTCTATAGCGTCATGGGCTTTTAACTACCATAGATGCGCAATTCCAATACGTATAAAGTTAATTCTCAAAAGAAATAAAACATAAGTATCATGCCAGAATGACCACCGACTAGTTTGTCCACTACCATCAGTAGCCCTGTCATTAAAGCCAATAAAGCTGCTGTTTTTATAGTATTCTGTATCCTCCTACTTATTTCATAGAATATATATGCTTAAAGTATAGCATATAAAATATTAAAAGATTCATAATTTTTTCTATTCATATTTAATTTTAACGACTTTTGCACCTTCTCGATCAGCATGAATACAAAGCGTCTACGAGTCGATATCGTGCTCCATAAATACGAGCTCCATTGCATCTGCAATAGTAACCGCATATTCTGGAGAACAATACGCAATTAAAGTAGAACCTGATCACTTATAGTGAGATCCGTAGGCACCATGTTCTTTGGCTGCTGTAAATACATCATCGCAATACGGAATTGATGTTTTACGATACGGCATGCAGGTAATCCTGTAATGCGACGGATAAATTATCCATGCGATTTTGAATCATGGATCCCACAAATAATGTGGCAAACCCTACATTGGCCACAGCCTCTTGATAACTCAACTCTTTCGGTAATACACTTCTTGCGTACGATGTTTCTACAATAACTTCTGGTACTACTACAGCAAATGTCAAATTACTTGGTACATCAATATGGAGTGAAACACCGTGTCGTACCACCTACAGCACATACTAAATTACCCATAATAGCTGGTGCTACATTATCTGGATGACCTTCCATATCATTAGCAATTAACAATAACTCATCTTTTGACAACGGTTCTTTTAAATAAGCATTGGCTAACAGCAATCCACCTACAATCGCCGTAGAACTACTGCCCAAACCTCTAGATGGAGGATTTGCGTATTGGAATGGATGCGACCATATACAGGCTTAGCATGTACTTCTTTTAAAGACCCGCTCCATGTAATTCCCACAGTTTTTGGCTATGGTCTTCTTGCTCTAACAAGTCAGCTCCAAAAACCCTCAAAGCTATATGTATTAGACGTAGCCTCTGTGTCAGGGTTCAAATGTAAATAAATTATATAAATTTAATGCTACACCTAGACAGTCAAATCCAGGACCACAATTGGCACTTGAGCCAGCACTTGTACCGTAATTGATTTCATGAAAACTCCTTATTCTACCATGATGCGGATAACACTACCTACTTCTCGTACTACCCGTAAATGATTGAACGAATCGATTAGATTTTGTATATATGCATGTGGACACTTAAGTAATAATTGCTAATGTGGCTGTATCATTATCAGCTTTTCGTTGAGATTACAGAATGCGCCGAGATACGTTGTTCCACCAAGTTTAGTAGCTCTTAGCTAACACTCCTCGCAGAATTATCTACTGTCATACGAATATAGTAGGCAGACTCAATTTTACTAGAATTATACATTGTTTTTTGTGGGTAATAGAATTGTCTCATTTCCCCTGTTTTGCCTGAGCTACATTAGCGAGCTACTTCCATGACATCACTGACAATGGCACTTCCTGTCGGAAGGCTACCTGCTCCACGACCATAGAACATAGCATCATCAAATCCATTTGCCTCGCAAAGAAGACAGCATTAAAAGATCCTCGTACAGAAGCCAATGGATGTGTATTTTCAATGAATGCAGGATGTACATTTCAAGGACAAGCCTTTTTAGTTTCTCTCGCAATGCCCAATAGTTTAATTGTATAGCCAAATTCTTTACCAAACTGAATATCACTAGCATCAATCTTTGTGATGCCTTCACAGCTACATCTTCAAAAAAAGATACGTTTATTAAATGCTATGGAGCCTAAAATAGCCAATTTACGAGCTGCATCATAGCCCTCTACATCAGATGTAGGGTCTGCTTCTGCATATCAAGCTCTTGTGCTTCTTTCAGTACTTCCTCATACCTAATCCATCTTCACTCATCTTGGATAAAATAAAGTTTGTGGTACCATTTTAGAATCCCCATAATTTCAGAAACTTGATTTGCTTCCAAATGAATCATATAAGCACGAATCACTGGTATCAGCTCCTGCTACACTGGCTTCAAAGCGTAAATCTACCTGATGTTTACTAGCTAATTCCATCAAGTATGGGCCGCTTCTGCTAATAGATCTTTGTTCGCAGTCACAATATTCTTACCAGCAATAATCAGCCTCTTCAATACAAGTACGGGCAAAGGTTGTGCCCCCATTACTTCCACCACAATATCTATAGATGGGTCTTGTAAAATTTCTTTATAATCTGTCACAAAACTTGCTGTACTAGGCAATGTAATATGACTATATTTGTATCTGGATTTCTAACATAAATCTTGTCCACAGTGACTGGAACATTGATGCGATGTTGAATCACGTCCAAATTTGTGGTCAACAATTCAACAGTACCTTGACCAACCGTACCAAAACCAACAGAGGCAATCTTTACGCCTTGCTTCATTCTTTATCTCCTCGAGCACTAGGCTTGACCAATTAGCTCTACCTTTATAACTCCGTCTAATTGTCTAACTCGTGCAATACATCTTCTACTGGTAACGTTAATTCCTTTGTTTCAAAAGAAATATTCACATGAGCCACACCTTGTAGTGAGTAATTTTGATTGATTGTTAATACACTTCCATTATGATCAACAATGATTCTGCAATATATTGGATAGCATGCCCAGATTCATTTGAAATTAATGCATTAATGGACACAATTTTTCCCCTGTAAACTCAAAAAGGAAATACATAATCTTTATATTTATAATAGGCAGAACGACTTAGATCCATTTTCAACAGCTTCATTAATCGTTTTTGCTTCCCCTAATTGAAGAATAGATTTTACTTTAATCGTCTTTTAATTGCTCCTCTGGTAAAAATCACTTCGTTCACTAAATAAAAATTTGTCTTTTTCCTTTTGCAGCCATAACTACACTCTTCACTACTTGTGGACACAGAACTTTGCAATATGTTGACCATATAAGGTAAATACGGAATACATGCCAACAAAGAATGGAATGTATTCAGCAACAATCCACAAGCCACCACCGCAACTAGCCCCACAGTACCAACAGGTAAAAAGCAGCAAATAAATAGACAAACAGACCTTCAGCTACTCCAGTGCCTCCTGGGGTGGGAGCAAAATATAAAATTAAATTTAATAAAATCATTCGATTCAATATTTCAACAATACTTATATCTGTAGTAAATGCATACATCAATGCCGGTGCAATTCCATATAAACAGAGTAAACCTAGACCAGATTCAACAGAATACAATCAAAAGATTGCATAGGGTTTGCATATAATAAGCTAGATCCCACTATTAAATTCATCTAGTTTTAGTAACCATGCTGGCATTTCCTGTGACTTTTTCGAAAGCCATGCCACTAGGTGTTTCATTAAACGCGTTTGTAACAGATACATTCCCATAAATGTTGAAATAACTACAAATACAGAGCCCAGTAATTGTGTATTTAGTAATATAAGGGATTTCAATAGGGATCTGTGAAAGCAAAATAATGGGCAACATAACAATAAAGAAATAATATAGAAAAATACAGTTCTTACCAATACAATAGGCGCTGCCTTTCAATTAGGCACCTGATAAGAGCGTAATATCAAAAGCTTGTGCTACAGCACCTCCACTAGCACCAGGGGTCCAACATAGCCATAAAAATAGTTACCAAAGATAACCCGTAAAAATAGCAACCAATGGCGATGTATATCCACCCATTCGAACTAATCGTTGCAAACACGCAACCCATCAAAAGTACATTCCATTACTAACACAGTCCTGCTAACGCTAACGAGGTAGATTAAATGTCCCCAATGTGACTAGTGACTCCAAGATCAATGGTGAAATAAATAGTTGCTCCTGAAACGATGAGTAGCAAAGTCAATGAACTATACCTCTTTTAGCCATCATGTTCATGGACGATCTCCTTCATTCCATTGTCCGTAATGAATGGACAGATCTCATTAGCAGATAGATATTCTCTCACTCTTGATGACGTCATGGCCCTATCGCTCTTCGTCCCAATGGTATCCCCATGGATATAATGCATTGAGACTTCTATTGCCCTTTCCAGGATGTGTCATAATTTCATGTACACCGTGTTTCTTGAAACCTTGGACAGAATTCCCAGCAACGCATCCTCATGTAATTGGCCCCCATTCATCATTCCCCAGAAATAAAGAGGAGATGAAAAGCCTAAATCTCTGGATGTGTATGCATAGGCTTGTTGTGTAATGTCGTCAATCCTACTTTTGCCAATCCATCGACCAATGGACCGCACTCCATTACATAGAAATGGACTTTCATCAGAGCATACGAATCTTATTGATGCCATATCGTTTCATCTGTTCAGCTACAATTGGTAATACTTGTGGCAATACATGCATGTGCTGATGTCCATCTATATGTGTAATAGGAACACCAGTACTCATAATTTTACTAAACTGAGCTTCTATCTCTTTGCGCAATTCTTGCCCATTTACTTTTCAGTAAATAAGCGTTTCATAAATTCGGTATGTGTTTCTGAAACTTACCATTCACTAATAAACTAGATACTTTCATTTTGGATCACTTACAGGCGCTAATCCACCGACAAGAGCAAATATGGATGCCCACTCTAATGTTTCTGTTTCTTTTGCTAGCATGATAGCATCATCAAATGACTTCACCAGAAGCTAACAAAGATGTACTAGTAACAATCCCTTTTGATGACTTTCAAGGATCCCTTCATTGATAAGGGGATGTGGCCCAAAATCATCTGCATTGACAATAAGACGTTTCATAGTTACCTTCCTGTACACACTAAATGGATATATGTATTATTTTACCAGAATCATACCCTATTTGGATAGACATTTTTTACTTCTTGTGCTTTATACATGCACAAAGCTCCAGCTATAGCAACATTCAACGATTCCATAGGACCATACATAGGAATAGAAATACGTTGTTGTACTAATTGTAATAGCTCTTTACTAATACCATTTGCTTCATTCCCCAATACAATCATCGTACGGTCCTTCATAGTCGGGAACGTCCAACTAACTATCTTCTAATACAGTTCCCATACACCGTCATTGAGTATTGGCTAGTGGGCTGTATATCTTGCAACTCCAAATTATTGTAAATAGGAATTTTGCAAAGCCCACTCATAGTACTGCGTACGGTCTTCTCATTATAGATATCTACTGTATGAGACGTTAAAAACATAGCATCTACACCTGCTGCAACAGCCGTACGTATCAATGTTCCTAAATTACCTGGGTCCTGTACGCCATCCAGTAAGATATACAGTCCGTCAGGTGCTATACTAAAATCATGTAGCCTACTTTCTTTTGACATGCATGCCATACACCTTGCCCATGCACTGTTGACTCAATACTTTTCAAATGCTACTAGATATAAGTATACATCTACATCATAGGTATGACAGCATGTAATTAGAGTTTGCAACTGTTCTTCTTTTACTATTTCTGTATTGGCAATGACATAGCGGATTGTTCCGGTAGGTAACATGTCCATGACAGCACGAAAACTCCTTCAGCTACAAATTCCTAGTGTGTTTCTATACTTTCTTTTATATAATTGTAAAATATGCTTGATTTTTATTATCTCTTGAACTAATTTCTTCCATAAGCGCCTTTCTAATTTGGTAATCACTAACGATGATGTATCAATTTTTCCATAATGGTATACATACTACTGGGATTTCTACCACGACTATGTATATACTACTATGCATTCCATAAAGAATAGAATAATCCTTATTCTCTATACTTCCTCTAATGTACCCAGATTCTAGCTCCCTCTGAAATCACAATAATTTTGTAGTATCTCGCAATGTAGATAAACGATGCGCTATCGCAATGATAGTTTTTCCCCTTTGTATCTCCAATAGATTGCTGCAATAATTCTTCTGTATGACTATCTATAGTTGGAAGTAGCTTCATCAAATACTAGCAACGACTTATTTTTGTACTAGTGTTCACTGAGCCAACGTGTAATTGCCGTTGCCCTTGTGACAGTAAGATCTAGGTAACCCACCGGCGTTTCATAGCCTGCTTCTAATCGTTGCACGGATGCATGTAAATGTGCTTTTTCAGCAGTTTGACTTGCACCATCTCAAAGTAACTGCTATCATCAAACAAAGAAATGTTATCTTTTATGGACCCTTTAAATAAATGTAGTCTTGAAATACATATCCAATGGACTGTCAGATGTACCCTGAGATCCATGTCCTGTACATCTTTTTCCCATTGATACAATTGTCCTTGTTGAGTGTTTCAAACCCTAATAACAATTGCATCATCGTCGATTTCCACCACCTGACGGGCCCGGCAATACCTAGGAACTCACCTTCTTGCAGTGATGCCATATATATCTCTTGCATATGGTTATGCAGATCCATCATAGGAAAAATACACATGGTCAAACTCGATGGATCGTATGGTATCCAAATTCAGCTGGAATGAAATATCTGCCTTCAACTATCCTTTCAGACCTTCTAACATCAGGAGTATACGTTCGGCTCCTGCTAAGAGATGATTGTAAATTACCATATTTTTCTGCAATCTCTTTGATAGGGTTCAAAATATCGATTGATATATTGTAGAAAAGCAAAATACTGCATACCTGCTTCCGTAATAGAATCAAATACCGTCACTGTAAATATAGCAATCAAAGCAATAGAATAATCCATCCACAATCGGTCTAAAATAGCAAATGTTTTTGACTTCAAATAGACCGGCCTGCAAAAACTCACGGCTCACACGATCATAACTTTTTCCATGATGACGTACTCTCCACATAGGTTTTAATCATCAAAAATGGCATTTCAGCATTTCCTGAACCGATGCATTAGATGCAGCTACTGCTACGCACGCCGCGAAAGCTTTTCTAGCATATTTGCGATATACAAATATAATCCCCGTAAATACTGGCATCAGCAATAGTATAATCGAGCGCCCAATGTGGTATCGATCAGAACATAAACACTAAAGTATACCATGATCTGAAAAATACTACTACTAATTTTTAACTAATACTTCAGTATATAATGTGCGTATAGACTCTGTATCATTTCGTGACACGGTGACAAATTTCTACAGGATAGGAAGAAAATCTCTCTAGGTCCCATGGCAGTATATTAGAAAAAATTTTTATTTCGAATATCATAAATGATTCGTTGCCCAAAAACTTTGCATGAGCATAGTTTTTCGATACCTAAAGCAACCATACCAAATAGGATGACACCAATATATATAACAGCATAGTTCGTAATGAGACCCATGTCTTTAGTGGCTATACCTACATCTATAAACTCTTTCATAATAACCGGTCGAACAAGTTGTACTCCTAATACAAGAATGAGCATACAAACGCCAAGACACATATATCCAACATGGGGTTTCATAAACGTACTGAGATGTAACAGCACATGATAATCAGTTTTCTTCTTACTCTTCATAACTTTCTCCTCGTCGTTGTAGCATCGCTAATTGATGATACATACCCTCCTAGCTGTAGTAATTCATCATGTGTGCCTGACTCTATAATATGACCTTCATGGAATACATAAATACAATCTGACTCTTTCAATGCTTCCAGTCGCTGTGAAATACAAAGAATTGTTTTGATCCCTATGTGTGCAAGGTTTTCTAAAATGTGTGAAAGACTATGCGCATCTAAAGCGGAAAATGCGTCATCTAATAACGTATAAGGAGCTCTTTATAAAGGCTCTTGCTAAAGAAATGCGTTGGCGCTGTCCACCAGATACATCACTTCACCTTCTCCTAAACTATCATCTTTGCGTGTCCTTCAATGCGCTCTTCTAAATCTCTGAATAAACCGGCTCGTTCTGCGGCCGCTTCAATAGAGAGAGTATGCCTATTTTCATCACTATAGCCAAACTGAATATTGTCGCGTATGCTTACACTTAACTAGAGATAGCGTAGCCGGTGCATAAGCAATACTGCGCCGCAAAGTACTTACAGGAATCTCGTGAATATCCGTATCTCCAAAATATATACAACCTTTTTGGAGCATGTTGAATATCTAGTAAAAGTTTGAACAACGTAGACTTGCCCGATCAGGTCCACCGACAATGCCAATAAAAGAGCCCTTAGGAATATGCATAGTAACATCTTTCAAAACAGGTTCTTTGCTAGATGGATACGTAAAAATCAAATGTCTTTATAGTAATATCTTCCAATGCCAAAGGTTTGGACATCTGTTTGTATTTCTTCCTGAGGAAGATCAAAAATCTATCATCCGTTCCAAAGAAGCCATCCCTTTTTGTAATACAGCCGTCAAGGATCAATCGCCATAATTGGTCCTATCACTAGCATGACGTACCCATTTAATGCAACAAATTCGCCAACTGTCAGATTACCTTGAGATAATAGCTTGCCCACACACATACATATTCAAGGCATAACAAACAAATGGTGCCATATAAGTTAAAGGAGTTAATAAAGAATCTATCTTTACCACTTCCAAATTGTTATTATAATTTATTTCATTCACAGCAGTGAATCGTTTCCAACTTCTGTACTCCTTATTGAAAGCTTGAATAACAGCCATTCCTAAGAACAGCTCTTGTGCATATTCTGTAACATCACTATAGGAGGATTGTGCTTCTTTTTGACATCTATCGTAATCGTTTAGATAATTGCAACATACCAGCTACAATGAACGGCATAGAGCAAAAATCGTTACCACAGCTAGCCATAAAGACATTTTTTGTACTAATATACAAAATGCAATGACTCCAAAAAAGATAGCATCTACAAATAACATCACCCCTAGGCCAAGAGAAACCCGTAAAGACGTAACGTCATTTGTCATTAATGCCATTACTTTTCCTGGTCCATGCTCATCATAATAGGAAGTTGGAATACGTAATGCATGGTGAAATAATTCTCTTCGTAGATAAAACTCAAAAATTTCGAGATAGATCCCTAGACAGCATATGTCTTGAAATATATTTTAAAAAATGTAACAACAAGTCCTAGTAGCAATAAACAAATCCCACATAGTTCCAGATTCCATCTTTACCCACATATAATGTATTGATAGCTTCCCCCATCCAAGTAGGAACTAATAAGAATAGTCCGTTAATGATTAATAATAAAATAATACCTACAATATATTTGTACGAATGTTCTTTTGAAAAAGTGGCGAAACAAATGAATACCCTTTCATAACTACCTCCATATATTAATTTCGATTTTTTCGATAAAGTTTGTTACTAATTTTATTGTACCATGATATAATGTCATTATACAAAAGATATTATTCCGTTATTAAAGGAGGAACATACAATGGAAAAAAACGTACAGGTGTAGTAACATTTGCAGGTAACCCAATCGCTTTTATTGGGTAAAGAAGTTAAAGTAGGTGATAAAAGCTCCTGCTTTCACATTATTAGACAATGGTTTAGGTGAAAAACATTAGCTGATTATGCAGGTAAAGTAAAAGTTATCTCCGTAGTACCATCTTTGGATACTGGCGTATGTGATGCGCAAACTCGTTGGTTCAATCAAAACGTTTCTAAATTAGGTGAAAACATTGTTGTATTAACTGTATCCGTAGACTTACCATTCGCTCAAAAAAACGTTGGTGTGGTGCTGCTGGTATCGATCAAGTAGAAACATTATCTCGACCATCGCGATCTTTTCTTTTCGGTGAAAACTATGGCTTTCATTCTTGAAGGCTTGCGCTTATTATCTCGTGGTATCGTTGTTATCGACAAAGACGACGTAGTTCGTTATGTAGAATACGTGCCAGAAGTTACCTCCGCTGTTAACTTCGATGCAGCTGAAGCGGCAACTAAAAGCGTTAGTTTAATCGTTACGTGAGTAAACTATATAAGGGTGCAGTGATTCGTCCTCCACCCTTTTTATTGAAAGGTCCTATGAATCATATTTTTGCAACAAGTATCTACATTTTTTCAGTGGGTTCTAAACTTCACTTTATTTTCTATCGGTATTGTATTAACCGTAGCTGTGTTGAATACAGCATTTTCATATTGTTACGCTCATACCAGGTTTATTTACAACTGAAGTAGCATATACTACATTTTTAGAAGAAATTATTAACTTTCTTCTTATTCTTTGAGTTTTTATCATTTGGTGGTGAAAATATTTTAAAAACAACTTCACTTCCCTCTTCGATACTTTTATCTATATTGGTATAACTGTCATTACGATTGATCATTGTATCTCATGAGATCTTCTATAGACTCTATTTCTATGGTCATCTGCGATTTTTGGCGTTAGTCATCAGTTTTGGTCTTAGTAGTTCGATATGGTAGAGACCTAATAGTAGTGAGCGATTATAAAGCTATTTCAACATACTATGCAAAGTTAAATTTCAGCTATGTGATCAGATTTTTATTTTCTTTACTAGTTCTATATTAATGCATCAAAAAGGACTGTATCACGATTTCGTGTTCGGTCCTTTTTCATCAATAAAATTATAATCAGTCTAGATTCGTCATAACTCTTCTATTTACAAAGTTGCTCAATCTAAGCGACTCCAAAACAATCGTGTTACATATAATATGCTATTGAGATAATACTCTATAGATATCTATTATAGAATATTACAGTATATTCTGCATACAACGCTTCTAATTCAAGCACTTTTTCATTCATTTTCTACTTGTAATGTAGATGCTGTATCATAGTCACCTTGCCTAATGCATCAGTGATGCACGTGAATAAAGATTTGCTGTCTACACTATCTTTTTGCTAGTATAAGCGCAATGTATTCACTTTGTTCCAGTTTGCACTATCAAAACCATCTGCTGCATCATGGATGGCTTGTAAAGAACGTACTAATTGAATATTAGCTGTACAATACGATTTCGCTAATTCTAATTTCCAACGATTTTAATACACCTGCCATGAAAAGAATCCATCAAATCTTTATCAAATGCACCACCCAAATGTTAAGGACGCTACTTTTTCTGGATTGATTTGTATAGCCTTGAATATTTTTCCCCATACAGTAGCTGGGGCTTTACCAAATTTACGATCACGTTCTTCTGCTGTGAAATCATCAAATACGTCAACTTCAGAGCGATATTCACGGGATGCTTCTAAATAATCAGCAGCTTCTCCTTCTTTTTGGACAATTCTGCTCAAAATTTGCTTCCGGTGCTTTTACCAGATGTGATAACATATTTCATTCCATCGAAGGCAGATAAGTAGATCAATGCCAACGCTGTGTAAGTATTTGTATATGGGTTTGGAGAACGCAATTCAAAACGAGTTGCCATTGGTGTATCCACATCGCGAATCAAGCCACAAAGAATCGTACGGTTACGGCTTGGCAACGCAGGATCTGTACCCAAGGATGTAACGATACATACAGGTGCTTCAAAACCTGGTTTTAAGCGGTTCAAAGGAGTCTGTTGTGGAGAAATAGATGGGTTGATCGCTTCGTAGTGTTTCAATAGACCCATAATAGCACCATATGCCAATGGGCTAGCATGTTCTTTACGTAAATCAGCTGGGGAGAACAAATTGTACACTTTGCCATTTTTCATTTTCACCATCACGCCGAAATGAGTATGTTCATCAGAACCTGCTACACCGATGATTGGTTTCGCATTGAAAGTAACATCTAAGCCATTTTCACGGAATACTTCACGAACGATGATACGAGCTTGTAACTCATTGTCTGCAGTTTGCAATGGATTATTTGTGTATTTCCAGTCAATTTCTAATTGTTCTAATACCCAGTCCACATTACCTTCATCGTCAAGTTTCGCTTTTACACCGCCTACTTCTTTATGGCCCATTTCTGCATGTAAACCATATTTATCCAATAAGGATACTGCTTTTTCTAATGCTGTGCGAACAGAACCATGTGTACGTTGCCAGTATTGCTCTTGTAATTTTTGAGATACAGATAAGGCTTTTCGCATCTACATTTTCTAGACGGTGTTTTTACCCAAAATTCTAATTCTGTAGCAGATGTAAAAATAACATCAGCAATTTCATTAGCATCGATAAATTCCATGCCTTTTACTTGGTTCGCTTGTAATAATTTCATCAATTCTTCTTTTACATATTCACAGCTACGTTTTTTAAAGATAGAACGAGAATCTACATAGCGATCGCAATGTTTTAAGAATGCTGGAATACGAAGTGTACCAGTTGGTTTACCAGTAGCTTCATCAATATGTTCATAGTTGTAGTCTACAAACCAGTTCACACTTGGATCGCCCCACATATCTACACGAGCATTGTTCAATGTAGCAATATTTGTTAATACAACAGAAGAACCATCTGTTTGTACCGCACGACCTTCAAAGAAAGATTCATAATCATCAAAGAATTGCTCCATTGGAATTTTTTCATCTGTATCATTACCGGCAAGGTCAACCCCTACTAAAGATACAAAACGAATTTCTGGATGTTGTTCTAGTAAGGCAAGAACACCTTCTTTACCATATTGGCCTGCTGGAATGTAATATAATAATTCTTTGCTCATGATAAACCTCCTCATAATAAACAAAAAGACTCCAAGAAACTAGGTTTCTTAGAGTCCTCATTGACTTAGTATTATATTATGCGATTATAGTAACATAATCAATTAAGTCTGTCAACACATTAGTTGACTTTTGCAAGTTCTTCTTTGACAATCGCATTGACTAACTTGCCATCTGCACAGCCCTTAGTCTTTGGCATTACCAATGGCATAAGGTCACCCATCTTAATCGGTGCAGTTAGGGTGGAAATCGCTTCTACCACAATGTGACGAATTTCTTCTTCATAATTGGGCAGGCAAATGTTTGCTAATACTTCCATCTCAGCTTTTACTTGAGTAACTAAGTCATCACGATGACCTTTCTCAAACTCAGCTAAAGAATCTTGACGAATTTTCATCTCTTTTCGCTAAAATAGCGATAACATCTGAATCTTCTAATTCAATTTTCTTGTCGATTTCTGTATTTTTATGGCGCTATTTACCATGCGAATGACTGAAAGAGCAACTTTACCCTTCGCGAGCTTTCATGCTTCTTTCATATCTGTTTTAAGCTGATCTTTTAAGGACATGTTGTACCTCCAAGATTGACTTACGCTTTGATTTGCGTTTTTCTTGCTGCTTCAGATTTTTCTTTCTTTTTACGCTTGGTTTTTCGTAATGTTCGCGTTTGCGTACTTCAGATAAAACACCTGCTTTTTGAGCAGGAGCGTTTAAAACGACGAAGTCACTTTCAAGCGATTCATTTTTACCGACTTTAATTTCGACATCTATATCCCCCCTCAAAACGTATATTGGAAGTGCAGGTAATTTTTATACGCACATACAGATATTATAATGAGTTGACCTATCATTTGTCAAGCCTACTCCCCTATAGTTTCTAAGTTTCATCTTATAATTTCATTTCCATACCGACACGGAACATGCGACCATCAATGTATAAATCATGGAACTTGTCGGTTTAATCAGTTATCGATTCCTACCATGAGCAGATAGTCCATTATTCCATTTTTGTATTACACTAAAGTTCAATGTATTAAAGAATACTCGATGTACTCTATGCCTCGATTTTCCTTGCTTCCTCAAATCCATATTTATAGGTAAAGCTATCCCATAATACAGCACTATATCCGTCTGGACTTATGATCATCATACAGCGGTTGTAAGGTGCTCACAGACCGTGGACGATTAGCTTAAACGTTCATTGGTGCTCATATCATAGCATCCACTAAATTATAAGTACCTTTTACCAGCTGAATCGAGTTGTGAATTTGTGACCTATGCTTAGTTCCATACCTTGAATTTTTGCTTTCCCTATATTGTAATATTGATGACGTTGTGCCACACCAGGTACATCAGATTCTATCTGTTTAGTATCTATTAGTTGCTTACTCGTGTATGATAATACGATGCTTTTTCCAAATGTTTTACCACGTTCTGCTTCTAAAGCTATATCAAACGACGTAGACGTTTCAGGCTTTAAATTTGAGTTTCCTATAATATTCAATACACCCATAGGTGTTGTATGGAACATATTTAAGTACAATTCTGAAATACTTGGAGCTTTATATCCTTTTCCAAAGTTAAATTTCACCCGTGTATGTATATCAAATTCATAGACTACTCCCAATTTTGGTGTAATATTATGCCCAAATTGACTGTTGTTTTCATACCGAATTGCCGATGTTAATGAAAGTTTTAGAATCGGTCGCCATAAATCTTCTACAAATGTGACCCAAGAATCATAATGAAACTTTTTACTTTGCTTCATTTGTGGACATCCAATCCGCCTCAGGCGAGTGCCTTCATAGATAACACGTCGGTACTCTCCGCCAAACATTACATCATGATGATCTCTACATACATTGTGTCGCTTTCCTTCGAGAACAATGTTTTTGTATGTAGCAGTATCATTATCAGTAGCCGGATACAAAGATTGGTAATCAAACTTCAATGGTGTTGGTGGTTTTGGTGGTTTGCTGTGGCATCATCACATTAATAACACCCTCAGGTAGAGTCCGGTCATCTATCATTAAATAAGTTTATCTAATTGACTATAATAAGTTCCTATTTCATAATTATTTTCTATTTGTTCTACCACTGTAGGTAATACCTGTTTGTATACTCTTATTGTTAAAATATTCTGTTTTATTTAAATTGACAGGTACCATTCTTGAATCTACGCAAAAGACCATTCCACTTTTGTGAAATACAGTAGCATATTTATCAGCATTATCAGTGTGTAGCTTTTTCTTTAAAATAACTGAAATCTACTTTAATTGTATTTGGGTTAGGATTTTTAAAATCATACATAACACTACTATTATAGGATTGTTTTTGACCATGCCATGATACGACGATATCCTTCTGTATAGCCTGTTAACTGTTTTGTTCTCGTATTGAAAGTCTTTTCTGACATATGTCGATTGATAGGCCGTTCTTTCGTCACATTCATATTGAAGCTTGCATTCCAACGACCTTGGTTTCCACTGCTCAATGCATAATATGCTTGTTCGTGCTTAGTACCACTAGATACACCCAAAGATTGTAACATATCGGTAGTATCGGTAGGCTGCTTCGTAATAATATTAATGATACCACCCATAGCATCTGATCCATATAAAGCAGAAGAAGGTCCACGAACAATTTCAATGCGATTCACTTGGTCCTAAATTAATGCGGCGCAGCGTGTATACATTTGTCGTATTAGATGCGTCTTCACCGGCTAAACGACGGCCGTTTACGAGCACAAGAGAGTGGCGTGATTCCATACCACGAATCATCACCTGATTACCAGTCATACCTGCTTCTGATAAATTAATATTTTCCACCAATTGTAGAGCACTTTCTACCGTATCTGCTCCTAAACGTTTCATATCATCTTGCGTAATTAATTGTACAGCTGCAGAACTATTCCTAATAGTTTCTGCTTGTTTTCGAAGCCGTAACAACCGCCATATAATTATCACTTGCCTCCATTGCATGTGTCACATATAGAGCGCTAATAAAGTGCTGAAAATATAGCTCCGCATAAGGATGCTTTTAAAAGTGTATTCATGACATAACCTCCTAAAAATTATTCATATAATGCTTTGTACATTAATTCGAGAGTTTGAGTAATCCGTGTACCAGGATTTAATGCGAACAAACCACCTGGAACATAGTGAATCTGATCTGTTTTCACCGCTTGCACATGTTGCCACGCTGGATTCGATTGCATCTCTTTCAAAAGGATTCTCTTTGATCGATGGGATCTGGATACATGACAACAAAAATAATTCGCTCAGAGTTTTGTTCCTGAATAAATTCTAAACTAAGTGGTACATACGGTGCATCGTCTTCCTATATATTTACCAATATTATCAGCACCCTAAAGGTGTCAATAATTTACCCACTAAATAGATGATCTGTGCTGACGTTTAGGTTACCTGAGTGTACGCAGTAATAACAATGTTTTTAGGATGTGGCTTATCCTTTATTTTCGCTTGATAGTTTGTCAAAATACAGTATTGATTTTTCTCTATTTGCATCTTGCTTATATCTGGATGATTCGTTAGCTCACCGAATAGTTGCAGGGACCGATTGACATCTTCAAAAGATCTAAATCATTAATATACAAAGGAATGTTAGCTGATGTTAAAAGCCTCCCGAAGTTTTTATGTGATTTGCTATATTCATACCAATCACCAAATCTGGATGGAGACTAATAATCTTTTTCTATATCTGGATTATATGTATTTCCCTACGATGGAATATCTTTCACCTTTTCTTTTAATTCCCCTGTTAATGAAGCAGCATCCATACGGCCCTACAATGTTCCCTGTACCGCTAAGTACATATCAATATTGGCTGTATTCAATATGACTACACGCTTTAGGATGTGATGGCATCAAGACAGATGTTCCAGTTTTATCTACTTCTGTTCGTCGTAGATGCCTCATGGTCACTGCTGTTGGTCCATCATCGGTCCAAGAACACCCTGATACTACTATCAAACCCACACAGAACATGAGGCACAAGCTACTGTATCTCCATAATCGCATCATTTTCCTCCCAATAAAAATCCATCTTCCCTAAGGAAAAATGGAACTTATCCGAATACTATATATTGAGCACTTGCTCACTTGTTATAAATTTACAAAATGTTAAATCAATATGATTATCATAATATAAATGAAATCTTTTTGTCAATTAAAAGCAGAGGCCTATGAGACCTCGCTTATAAATGAAATGTTTCATTGAAAGCTACCATAAGTCAACACATATGTCACTATACTCTATGCGGGATCACTGATGCTACCCTACTAGGGCTTGAAAGATAGCTTGTGCCGTTTAATTTCATGGCGCAATTTTTCTTCATCAATCGTCAATAATTCTTTATCCTTCATCACCCGTCTGCCGCCTACTACAACAGTAGTTGCATCAGATGCATTCGCAGCATATACCAAAGAGGCTACGTCATTGTAGCGAGGTTGCCAATGTAATCCTGATGTATCGCAGAGAACGATATCGGCACGATATCCAGCCTCTAATACGCCAAGATCATCATAGTCTAATGCTTTTGCACCCATCACGGTTCCCAACTCCCCATGCGGTCTGAGCAGGGTATAGCCAATGGATCATATAAACGCGCTTTTATGCAACATCGCAGCTAATCGGACTTCTTCTAGCATATCTGCATTGTTGTTACTAGCTGAACCATCTGTCCCTCAAACCTACTACAATTCCTTTAGCAAGCATTTCTGGAACTGGTGCAATACCACTGGCTAATTTTAAGATTTGATTGAGGGGTTGTGTGCTACACGAACTGATTTTTCCTTTCATAATATCCATATCTTCATTCGTTACATGAACACAGTGAGCAGCTAAACAGCCTAAATCAAATAAATCCTAAGTCATTCATATGAGCAATTGGAGTTTTACCTGTTGCTTTTGATGACATTTCTCTACTTCACCCTTTAGTTTCACTTAAAGTGCATATGAATTTGAGCCCTAAACTCTTGGCCTAGGTTCACAACTTTTCTATGTAGTCATCTGGGCAGTGTATAGTGCATGAGGGTCCTAGCATCACTTTAATTTGGCCCTGATTATACCCATGATAGTTTAGAACAATTCTTTGCTTTCTACTAATGCTTGTTCTGCCGTAGGAGCTACACCCTGCCATGCCGCGGGATAATACGGCACGAATACCTGTTTCTTTTACTGCTTCTAGCTGTTTGATCCATAAAAATACATATCGCTAAAGCAAGTTGTACCAGACCGGAACATTTCTGCAATACCCTAATTGCATTCCCCAATAAAGCTAAATGATCATTCAATTTTGCCTCTGCTGGCCAGATCATGCAGTTTGTAACCAGTCCATTAATTCTAGATCATCAGCATAGTTACGCAACAATCCCATTGCAATATGCGTATGTGTATTCACCATACCTGGCGTAGCTAACATACCTTTACCATCAATGACTTCTTTAGATTGTGGTACGTCATATTAGGTACAAAGTCTTTGATATATCCATTGTCAATGACAATGGCAGTATCTCTTATAATCGTATTTTCCTTGTAACACATCTACATGTGTAATGACTAAATCTACCATGCTATACTCCTATTTCATTTTCTTTTCTTGTAAACCACGAATACTATCTATGAAAGGAGGTCGTAATACTCCTTCTTCTGTGATGATGGCTGTCACTAGTTCATGAGGTGTAACATCAAAAGCAGGATTCAACACTTCAATGTCTTGTGGTGCAGAAGGCACTCCTTGGAATTGTAACACTTCTTGAGGGTTACGCATTTCAATAGGAATATGCTTTCCTGTTTTTCATAGAAAAATCAAATGTACTGTATGGTGCTGCAACATAAAAAGGAATATTATGATGTTTTGCCAATACAGCTACACTATAGGTACCGATTTTATTGGCTACATCTCCTTCTAAAGTAATGCGGTCAGCCCCTACAGATAACTGCATCAATCAAACCTTGTTGCATAGCATAACCAGCCATATTATCCGTTTGTAATGTTACAGGAATACCATCTTGATGCAATTCAAAAGCAGTCAGACGAGACCCTTGTAATAGTGGTCGTGTTTCATCTGCATACACACGCTCTAGTCGTCCTTGTGCATGTACTTCTCGAATCACCCCTAAGGCAGTCCCAATACCAGCTGTCGCTAAGGCACCTGCATTACAATGGGTCAAGATACGATATGTTTCTTTATCCTGGAAATAAAAGTAGCTCCATGTTTTGCCATACTAGCATTTAAAGCTACATCTTCTGTATCAATAGCTATCGCTTCCTTAACAGAAATTTCATCTAACTGATTAATATCACCTGTAAAAGTATCTACCACTTGTAATACCCTGTCGATAGCCCACATCAGATTAACTGCTGTGGGTCTAGTTTGACGTAAGGTTTCCGCAAAAGCTCTAAACTCCGTTAGAATTTCTACACTGGATCCACCTCGATGAAAACTTTCACGGAAGGCTAAAATCAATCCATAGGCAGCAGGATACACCAATTGCTGGTGCACCTCGAACACGAAGCATTTTTAATAGCCTCTGCTACCTGCCGCCAATCTGTACAATGTAAGTATTCCACAGATGTAGGTAATTTCGTTTGATCTAAGATGATAACTTCGTTCCATTCCATTCAATGCTTTTTCATACTTGTTCCCTCCGTAGAGATTATTCCTATTAATGTACATCTTCAATCAATAATGTTTGCATATCCTCTTTGGAAAAATGATACTTTTCATTACAATAATGACATAGTTAATTCAGTTACCTTGTCTTGAGCAAGCTCCTTTTTTATCATCCATTGGTAAAACTAGCTAAACGATCGAAGAAATCTATCTCGCTACATGGGCATTCAAAATGACTCTTTCACTATATACTTCCTGTACAGTAAAACCCTTTAAGATTCTCCATTAATTGTTCTGCATTAGGATGTGCTTTCAAAGTATTCTGTAATAGGACCAATTGTCTTTAGATTAGCTTCAATCATGTCAAAGGCATCATTCTGTAACATCTGGTAATGCTTGAATTAAGAATCCACCAGCCACAATTGTATGATAGTCAGGATCACTAAGACTCCTAAAGCTAGAACGGACCCCACTTGCTCAGACATAGCTAAATAATAAGCTAAGTCTTCAGCTACTTCAGCCTGTTTGAATCGGACTTTAGGACGTATAATTTTGTCGTAGCTTTGTAAAATCGTGTAACTGACACTTCCCCATGTACGTCCCTACAGCAGCCCCCACATCAATTTACCTGCTCGTTGCAATGGTACATCCACATGTGGATGATCACATAGTACCCGAACTGTGTTATTACTAAATGCATCTACATGAACAATCCCCAACGGACCATCACCACGCAAACGAATGCTAACATTCTCATCATTTTTAAAGTCACTGGCCATTAACATAGCCCCGTCATAGTACGACCAAGAGCCGCTGTTGCCACCGGCCACAAATCATGGCGAACTCTCGCCTCTTCTACTGTCATCAGTTGTAACAGCAATGGAAAAGTCTAAGTCCTTCTGCTGTTGTATAACGTTTAATAAAATCCATGGATATCCTTCTTTCTACATAGACTCCAATAGATTGATCATTTTCGATAGCCCCCATTGCGCAATCGAAACCTTTATTACCTGCTTTTGTACCAGCACGTTCAATAAGCTTGTTCAATATTTTCAGTAGTGACTACACCGAACATCACAGGTACGCCAGATTCTAAGGATACATGTGCAATCCCTTTTGGCTCACTTCATTGCATACATAATCATAATGTGTCGTTGCACCCACGGATAACAGCACCTAAACAAATCACAGCATCATATTTTCCACTCTTAGCAGCTTTTTGAGCAATTAGAGGAATTTCAAAATGCACCTGGTACCCAGATTGTTGTAATATCTCCATCTTGTACATCAGTGTCGTATCAAGGCATCTTTAGCACCACCAATTAATTTAGATGTAATGAACTCATTAAAACGAGAACCGATAATAGCAAATTTCTTACCTGTACCTATTAATTTACCTTCTTGAATCATTGTATGTCTCCTTATCAATTTCAATATAGTTAACTATGACATTAAACGTTTCATCATACTATTAGTCATACATAGTATTTCAAACAATATTATAGCATGTGACGCATTTTTTCTTTCTTCGTATTCAAATACTTAGCGTTGATACTATTGGCTTTAATCACAATAGGAACGTGCAGATACAGTAATACCCCAACGCTCTAAATCTTCTTTCTTCTCTGGATTATTGGTTAATAGCTTAACACTTTTCACATCTAACTCACGAAGCATTTGTGCCGCCAACGAATATTCACGCATATCAGGAGGGAAACCTAGCTTTACGTTAGCCTCCACTGTATCATAACCTTGATCTTGCAATGTGTAAGCTTTGATTTTATTCGTTAAACCTATGCCACGACCTTCCTGACGCATGTAGATAACAATACCTTCTCCTTGCTCTTCTATACAGCGTAACGCATTTTCTAATTGTTCACCACAATCACAACGATGAGACCCAAATACATCACCTGTTAAACATTCGGAGTGAATACGCATCAACACATCAGATTTTCCACGTACATCACCTTTTACAATCATCAGATGCTCTTTGTGATCCACTTCATTTTTAAATATAATGATGCGGAACTCACCGAATTTTTGTAGGCAACTTTTGTTTCTGCAGCAATGCTCACCAATTTGTCGTGACGTTTCCTATATTCCACTAAAGCTTCTACAGAAGCAATTTTTAAATTATGCTTTTTGACTGAACGCCACTAAAATCATCCATACGAGACATATAGCCTTCATCATTTGTAATTTCACAAATCGCTGCTGCTGGATATAATCCAGCTAATTTACAAAAGATCAATAGATGCTTCTGTATGACCTGACGAACCAATACGCCACCTTCTTTATAGCGCAACGGGAATACATGTCCCAGGGCGTCTAAAAGTCTTCTGGTTTTGCATTAGGGTCAATCAGCTTTTGCATCGTTACTAGCACGTTCTTCAGGGAGAAATGCCAGTAGTCGTATCCACATGGTCTACAGATACAGTGAACGCAGTTTCATGATTATCTGTATTCTTTTCAACCATTTGGGGAAATACCAAGTCGTAGTAAATCTGCTTCTAGCATCGGAGTACAAAGCAATCCTCGCGCTTCTTTAATGATGAAAGTTTACGCGTTTCTCTAGTAGCAAATTCAGCAGCAATGACTAAATCACCTTCGTTTTCTCTACTTTCATCATCAACGATTATGACAGGTTTTTCCTGCTTTTTTAAATCTTCAATTACTTCCTCAATAGAGTTTAATGTATAGGGACATGAGTATCATCCTTTCTATAAAAAGCCGTTACTAACAATGTATCCATCGTTACCTCTCCACCTTTAGTCAGCACCTCTTGAGGCCCTTTCATAAAGTGTTCAATATAACGACCAAAAATATCTGTTTCTAAATTCACTGTTGTACCAATAGAAGCATATTGTAAAATAGTATTTCCAATTGTATGAGGATAATGGAAATTTCAAACCATCCCTGCCCTACCTTTGATACTGTTAAACTAGCTCCATCCACTGTGATAGATCCTATATATAATATAGTGCAAAATATCAGGAGATGTAGTAATACGGAATACAATGGAATTACCTACATGGTCTTTTTCGATAATATTTCCTTGTCCATCTACATGTCCTGCTACTACGTGGCCACCAAAACGACCATTAGCAGCCATAGCCCGTTCTAAATTCACTGACTGCCTGCTGAAAGATTCAATAAAGGTAGTCATTTTTACAGATTCTGGCATGACATCAGCAGTAAAACGATTAGCTCCAATGGTTGTTGCCGTTAAACATACACCATTAACCGCTACAGAGTCTCCAATTTTTCAAATCATCAAAAATCTGGGTGCCTGAAATTTCTAATGTAAGAGAGTTCTGAGTTCGCTTTTACACCATGTATCGTGCCAATCTCCTCAATGATCCCCGTAAACATAGACACCTTCTCTTTCTTTTCGATAACTAATATCTTTCATATTATCCCCTACAGACATCACTTCGTGGATATCTAATTGTACGGCATCTGCTAAAGGTAGAAAACCCTAGACCACCCTACTGCAGGCGTGGCACCTATACCACCGATAATGCGGTTACCGATATAGGTTACCAATTTATCAAAAGACTTCGTTTCCACAAAAGCTAGCCATAACTTGACTACCACCCTCAATGAGAATACTCATACATTGACGAGCGCCTAACTCCTCCAATATAAAAGAAATATCTAAGCCTCGTTCATTGGATGGTGTCACAATGACTTCCGCCCCTTTGTCACTAAAAGGCACCCCATTTGCTGTAACCCACAATCTTCACCCACAAAGATAGTAATTGAACGATTCAGTACAGTCCAAATTGTAGCATCTAATGGAGTTCGTCCCTTGGGAGTCTAAGATATATAGATGCGGTTGAATTTTCTACAGTTTCTTGTGGTAAACGACAACTCAATAATGGATTGTCTGCCATAATTGTTCCGACGCCTACTAACATGCCATCTACTTCTTTTCGTATACGATGGCCATCAATACGAGCCTCCTCATTTGTAATCCATTTTTGACTCTCCGCTAGCAGTAGCTATTTTTCCATCCATAGACATAGTAGACTTTTAAAATTACAAAAAGGCTTTCCTGTTTTTGATGTAGGTAATGAAAAGCTTCATTCATTTCTACACATTGCCGCTCTAAAACGCCAACCTCCACAGAAATTCCAGCCTCTTGTAACATTTGTAATCCTTTACCTGCTACCAATGGATTGGGATCAATCATACCTATCACCACTCGTAGAAATACCTGCTGCAATAACACGCTTTTTGCACAAGGTGGTGTTTTACCATAATGCGAGCATGGCTCTAACGTCACATATAACGTCGCACCTTTAGCATCCATACCCTGCTTGATGTAAGGCATACACCTCCGCATGAGGGTTCACCCGCTTTTTGATGATATCCTTCACCAATAATGCGACCATCTTTTACGATAATGCGCACCTACCATAGGATTTCGGCGAAGTACATCCTCTTGCTTTTTCAGCTAATTCAATGGCTTTTTAACATATATTTTTCATCAGTTGTCATGTGTGTCATGGCTCACCTCTACACAAAAAGGGACTATTTACATAGTCCCTTTAGTATTCAAACTATTTGATAGCTCATATACTAGCTATCAATATACTGTCTTTTTCCCATCCAGACTTTACTGTCGGTTCCGGAATACAACGGATCTGCTCGTAAGAGCTTGCGGACTCTTATACCGCCGGTCAGGGATTGAGGTTTCCCTGCACCTTGCCTCAAAGACTCTGTATTTGATTGTTGTTCTTATCTTTATAAGATGAGTTTATTGTATCATACATTGCTTGATATAGCAAATGAAAGTTGCCATTCAGGTAACTATATCACTGACTTTCGATTATAACTTGTCACATCACTGCCAAGTTTTTCATATAACTCTTGTACAGTGATTTCTTGCTTCCTAATCGCTAGTAACTCTTCCTTTGTAACTCCGATAAATGCTAAGAAATCAATACGTCCATAGGGGTATTTAGAGATTCAAGTTCTTTATCTGGAACTATAATAAAACCGCTGATGTTGGACTTTTGTCTCGTATCCATCACTTCAGTTTGACTTGTATACAAACTCATAGGGTTTAAAGATTTCTCCATGCAATATAGTACTTCTAGCAATAGTCTGCAGAACTTCTACTACATTTTTAATTCTTTTTCTTCATCCTTAAAAGCAGTCTAATTTAAAAGTAAATTCCATACCAGAATCCACTTTTTGTTTTATCTTTACTTTCCTTATCATAAAGTTCAGTTAATCCATAGGTAACATATTTATAATAATCTCCTCCATCATGAATCATTGCTCTATCGAGCGGTTCTGTTCCTCCTAGGTCCCAGCGTTCGAGAGCCACATAATTTGTATGTAACGAGTTGCTTGGATATACAGATTCCACTTCCTTGTCTATTGCTTCCATACCATAGAGTTGTGTTTTTGGCAGTTGAAAACGTATTGTCCTCACTCACTTCTTTAGGTTTTTAATAGTTGTAAATTTGTTGTTTGAGTCATCCAACTTAGAGGTGTATACATAATGCTTTTCACCAGTATCACTTTTCCTCTGATTCATCATCGATACGAAATGCTACTACCTTTAACTGCCATTTCTTTCCTCGGGTTCATCATCAGCTAATGGGTGCCACTAATTCGATAACTCCACTAACGCCATTCCTCCTCAGACGCTACACACTATCCATAAATACTCCAAACCAAGTCATCCCCATAATAGCTGTTAATAGTAATACTTTTGCTTGCTTTCATTATAGCTCCTTTTCCTACATTTACAAAACAGTCAATACGTCTATTATATCAGACTAATACACTTCTTCCTAACATCTCTTATCGTTTTATAAGTCAAGAATACGGCATTTAGTGGAGCAATCTATCTTTTCATAGGTCACACGAGAAAAAGCGGTCCCATAGGGACTGCCTTTCATGAATGACTATTCTATCGTATTTATTATTTAGAACATGCATCTAATAGATATGCAATGCCAATGAAATGGAATGCCTGCACGTTCACCCTAAACCGATTTCACATGTGGAGCTAGAGCTTACTCCTAGAGTCGCTCCCGTACTCTTTTACTTCATCACTCCCAAAATCACGTGTGAGCAGGAATGGTTCAATTCTGGTGTAAAGAAACCTTTTTGTCCCTGCGAAACCACAGCATGCAAAAGGATTTTAATATTGAATACTTGATCTGTACATGCACGAGCAATAAGTTCAATGTATTTTTCTTTACCCTACTTGATTTTACATTGTTTATGAACAATAACACGTTCTTTACATTTCACTATATCTAATCTAGCACAATATGTGTGTACAAGAATTCAGATACATCTAAAGATTGTTACAGATTTGATATGTTTTGAAAGCATGGGAGAAACATGCAGAATGATCAATCACTACTGGATATACACCACCACAGCTTGCTTCTAATAAAGCATTTTCTAAATCGCGTAATGCGCGTTTATCAATATCTTCATAGTTTTTCAAAAGCTAAACCACAGCATAAGTTTTCAATATGTGGTGGATAAATGACATTATAATCTAGCTTTTTACATAAAGCTTTTCCATCACTTGTTGTAAAGCTACGAGTATCTTTTTGACCTTGATTTGGTTTGAATGCACGGTTTTGCACAAGTACTGAGTAAACTACATTATCATTACCTACTGTATTACGTTGATTTTTCAAAATGTATGACGATTAGCTTTTGCGTAATGTAGTTGGTGCATATGGTGTCACATTCCAGTTAATTCATGAGCTCCTTTTAGTGATCTTTAGAAATTAATTTTTGGTAGTCAACTTTACCAGCTGCACCACCTAATGTAACACCCTTACGAGCTGCTGCCAAAGTTGCTGGGAAATTGTCATAAATAGCTTCTCGCAATACCATGACCTTTTGCAGTTACTTTACGAACAGATAAAGCAATTTGTGCTGTATCAATGCCTAATGGACATAACATGGAACACATAGAACATGCCGCACATGTATCCACACCATAGTATTGATAACCTTCTGCCAGTGCATCTGCTTCTGCATGTTTTACCTTCTTGACGCAGACGCGTTTTCTTCACGAACTAATGAAATACGTTGACGTGGTGTTAATGTCAGTTTTTAGATGGACAGTTCTTTTTCACAGAAACCACATTCAATACACATATTGAACAATGGATCGATAGGCGCCATCGCTTTTCAAGTTCTTTTTATATACATCTGGGTCATCTGTAATGATAACATCAGGGTTGATTAAATAATTAGGGTCAAATAATTCTTTGATGCGGCGGTTTACTTGGTATGCTTTCACACCCCACTCTAATTCTACGAATGGAGCCACCATACGACCTGTACCGTGTTCTGCTTTGATACTACCTTCAACAGCTGCTACACGTTCTGCCATTTCTTTTACAAGGTCACTAAAGTTATCTCGTTCTCTAGGATCATTTCAAAGTCTGGAGTGATGATAAAGTGAACATTACCATAAAAAGCATGACCGAAAGATAATACCATTATCCATAAAAGTCATATTTATGGAACAATTCAGTAATCATTTCAATGCCTTTTACGAAATCTTCAATTTTAAAGCATACGTCTTCTGTAATAACTGTAGAGCCAGATTTACGTTGTCCTGCTGCGATTGGCAACAAAGCCTTTTGCAGATATACCACCAAGCATTGTATTCTGCTGGATCTGTGGAATACAAGCTCGGAATAATAGTTGGAATATCTTTTAATTGATTTTTAATATATTCTACTTGTTCAGCTAATTCTTGTTCATTATTACTTTCAGATTGGAACAAGATACAGCTAGTTCCCTCAGGTACGCCACGTACGAAATCAGGCACTTGCTCAAGGTTTTGTACACTCTTTCAAGACTAAGGTAATCCATCATTTCCGCAGATACAACATATTTACGACCCATATTAGCTAAGGTAACAACCGCACGAGATGCATCGGATAATTCTTTTGTAGAATACAAGACCACAGGCTTTGAATTTTTGTCTTCTACTGTGTTATACACCACCTCAGATACAAAGCCTAATGTACCTTCGAGAACCGATAGAAGATGTGGTTCAAAATATCTACGATATCTTCAAAAGTCAACTAATGATATTAATGGAATAGCCTGTTGTATTTTTAATTTTAAATTTGCGTTTAGATTAATTCACTAATTCAGGATCATCAAAAATCCATTGGCGAAGATCTAATAAACCTTTCACAAGATCTGCACGAGATGTTGAAAGGATTTCACACTAGCTGGGTCGCTGGTATCTAAAATAGTGCCATCCACTAGTACCACACGAACAGATTTTCACTGTTTGATAAGAGTTTTCTACGGTACCACAGCACATACCAGAGGAGTTATTGTTGAAAATACCACCTACTAAATGCACTGGCGATAGTAGCTGGATCAGGACCAATTTTACGACCATAGGAGCTAATTTTTCATTCGCATCAGGAGCCAATAACACCGCAGTCACAACGCAATGCTTTTGCCACCATCAAGGACTTCTAGTCGTTTACACCCATCATTCGCCACAATTAATACATTATCACTGGAAGCATTGACCAGATAAAGACGTACCAGCTGCTCTAAATGTAACTGGCGTACCATATCGGTTAGCTAGTGCTAATACACGAACTACTTCTGCTTCATTGTTTGCTTTCACCACAACTTCTGGCACATAGGAATAACAAGATGCATCTACACCATACGCATAGCGGTGTAAAAAATCTGTAAATACTCTGTCAGGACAAATCGTAGCTGTGCCTCAGTAGCAAAATGAGGAAAAATCAGTAACGTAACGGTGCTTTCATAGATAGGACCTCCTAGCATTACTGCATGTATCAGATCTACATATTATGAACCTCGTTCAAATATCATAGAACACTATGTCTTATCTATAGCTTATCATATATTTCATTACAAAATGTAAATTATTTTTATAATTTTCATTACTATTACAAAAATCATAATAAATTTACAAAAATTATATTTTTTTATATAATAGATATGAGTGAAAGTAGGTGACAAAACATGTACGTATTAGGGGAACACGTATTAATTGATTTATATTCATGTATTGATGAAAAATAGAATCTCCTGCTGTCTTACAAGATGCTATTGTATAAATGCGTTAGCTATTACAAATCAAAGAGTAGAAGAAACTAGACTGCCAAATTTTTAGAAGATGAAATTTTCTTGGTGCTGTATCACATCACTGCCATGTCATTCTTCATGCCTATCCACAAATTAGGCTATGTAGCAGCAGATATTTATACACTTTTGAAAAGATCTGTAGAAACAAAAGTGATTATGAAAGAATTACAACGATCTGTGGGATCTGAAAAAGTAAAAGCTACTAGTATTCGTCGTGGTGACTTCGGCAATGAAAGAGATATGAAACCTCGTAAAGCAGTACATCTCTTAACTGCTATGGGGCGAGTACACGTACTCGCACTCGATTGACAAAAACAGGCAAAAACATCACTACTTCTAAAAGGCGTCAAAAGCTCTAAAAAAAGTAATGGGTACAATAAATAATATCGAACATAGTAACAGCTGGCTACTCATGGAAACTAGCCGTTATTTTATTCGATATTATAATATGCACATAAAAGGCTGAACCCTAGAAATGCTATCTAGAGTTCAGCCTTTTATATACGATCTAGACTATTCAATTATAGCTGCAAACGATAATTGTCTACCACTTGGTTCATACGCAGTAATACGTGACACCCGCAGTCTGAAACAATCGTTTTGATGCTTGCACTTCTCGTGTATCTTTGTAATCATCACGCCAATAAATGACTTCTTTAATGCCACTTTGAATGATGGCTTTTGCACATTCATTACAAGGGAAATAAAGGGTGACATAGATTTTACTTCCCTCTAAAGGAACCACCACGATAATTTAAAATCGCATTCAGTTCACTATGAACAATATAAAAAGTATTTATTATCTTCGTCACGATTACGATTCCACGAAAACTCATCATCATCACAACCTAAGGGCATGCCATTGTAACCGATAGATAAAATCTTATTATCATCACTCACAATACAAGCTCCTACTTGGGTATTGGGATCTTTGAGAGCGCTGCCCCTGCCAACATGGCAACGCCCATAAAAAGTATTCATCCCAACTAATATAGTCCTTGCGCTTTTCCATGGGAAACCTCGACTTTATTTTGACTACAATATTAATTAATTTTTAGGTACTACAATCACTTTTACAATCAGTTTTACCTTCTGTAAACTCTTGTACACGTGGTAATGCTTTTCGCAGCTAGCTTCTAATTCTTCTTTCGATACAGATACAGATACTGTCAATTTATCACGCACTTTACCATTTACTTGATACTAGCCACTTCTACTTCATCTACAACTAAGCAGATTCTTCGATAAGTAGGCAAGATGCCGCATGAACAGAACCTTCAAAATCCCGCATTCATGCCAGATTTCTTCTGTAATATGAGGAACAAATGGAGCTAGCAATAATGTTAATGTTTCAACTAATTCCTTTGCTAAATCGCTTTGTACTGATTCATGGTTGTCTTTGAATTGGTACATAGCATTCACCAATTCCATAACAGTACTGATAGCTGTATTAAAATTGAATTTACCATCTAAGTCTTCTGTTACTTTTTGATAGCACGATGTAACTCACGGCGCAATGCAGTTTCATCTTTAGATAAGCTATCACTGATGTCCGACTGCACCTAATTGTTGATACGTATCGATAATACGCCATACGGCCCAAGAAACGGTACGAACCTTCTACCCCTTGGTCACTCCAATCAAGGTCACGATCCACTGGTGCGGCGAATAAAATGAATAAACGAGCTGTATCGGCTCCGTATTTAGCAATGATTTCTTCTGGAGATACTACATTGCCTTTAGATTTAGACATTTTAGAACCTTCTTTTAATACCATGCCTTGTGTTAATAAGGCTTTGAAAGGTTCATCCACTTCTACTAAACCGATATCATGTAATACTTTTCACAAAGAAACGCGCATATAATAAGTGCAAGATCGCATGTTCAATACCACCGATGTATTGGTCTACATTCATCCAGTATTTCGCGATTTCTTTATTAAACACTTCTTTGTCATTTACGAGCATCTGCATAGCGTAAGAAATACCAGAAGAATCAATAAATGTATCCATCGTATCAATTTCGACGAGCAGGGACCACCGCAGCATGGGCATGTTGTGTTTAGGAAATTTTCAGATGTGGCTAATGGAGAGATAGCACCGACGTCAAAGGATACATCTTCTGGAAGTTTTACAGGCAATTGATCCTCTGGCACTAATTGTTCTCCACATTTCTCGCAGTAAACACACTGGAATTGGGACAACCCCAATAGCGTTGACGAGAAATCAACCAATCACGAAGACGGAAAGTTTACAGTTTTACGACCTGTTCCTTGTTCTGTAAAATAATCACCCTAATGCTTGGCGTGCTTCTTCGGATGTTTTACCACTGAAAGTCACCAGAGTTCACCAATACACCATCTTCTGTAAAGGCATCATCTAATGTTTGGAAGTCCAAATCTTGGGCACTATTTTGAATCACCCAATTTACAGGTAAGTCATATTTTTTCGCAAATGCATAGTCTCTTTCATCATGAGCCGGAACACCCATAACAGCTCCTGTACCATAGTCTGCTAATACATAGTTAGCAATCCAAATCGGCACTTCTTTTGTCCCAGTAATTGGATGTGTCGCATAAGAACCTGTGAACATACCTACTTTTTCTGCCTCTGTAGAGGTACGTTCAATATCACTTTTGATTACGCAATGTTTTCAATGAAAGCTTCTAGTTCTGCTTTTATTGGATGCATCTTGAATCAAATTCTTTTTTTACATATGGATGCTCTGGAGCCAACACCACATAGGACACACCAAATAAAGTATCTACCCGTGTTGTATAGACTTCAAAGGATTTTATCAATTTTAGGCACATGGAATGCAAATTGTGTACCTTCACTGCGACCAATCCAGTTTCGTCTGCATTGCTTTTTACACGATCGGCCATTGGTCCAATGTATCTAAATCTTCTAGTAAACGATCTGCATAATCAGTGATTTTTCAAGAACCATTGTTTTCAAGTCTTTTTCACCACATCATTGTCACAGCGCCAGCATTTCCCATCGATAACTTGTTCATTCGCCAATACCGTATGGTCATGTTCACACCAGTTTACTTTTCGCTTCTTTTTATAGAGCTAAAGCCTTGTTTATAAAATTGTTGGAATAACCATTGTGTCCAGCGATAGTAATCTTCTTTGCAAGTAGCCACTTCACGGTCCCCAATCATAGGATAAAGCCCAACTCTTTTTTTGTTGACGTGTCATATTGGCAATGTTATCTAATGTCCAATCTTTAGGAGATACACCATTTTTAATAGCTGCATTTTCCTGGGCATACCAAAGGCATCCCATCCCATTGGATGCAAATACATTAAAATCCACGCATTTTTGAAAACGTGCCACTACATCACCGATAGAATAGTTACGCACAGCCCCTGCGAAATTGCCAGATGGATATGGGAACATCTCTTACATAATATTCTTGGATCATATTCCATTTTAAAACACCAGACTCTTCCCAATATTTTTGCCTTTCTTTTCTGTCTCTTGCCTTTCATTTTCTCATTTTGCAATTTATCATTTATTCTCTAATTACTGTGTGAAATTTTTCTTCTTTCTCTGTTATTTCTGCTGGTTGACCTGTGGGATCATTCGTTGGCAACCGCGGATCTGTGTGCGTCTTTATGTGGTGTTGACTATTATTGGTTCCGCCCGGGGCGGGAATGATCGTCCGTTCCTGTAAGTGACCTGGTGTGTGTGGATATGTCATTCTCATCTTGATGTCAGTTGTGTCAGTTGTTTTGATCGGATAACGTTAAAATAGCGCGGTTCGTTGATCGGTATAGTCCTCGCGCGTTCCGGAATATGGTGGTTAATCTGACCGTATACGCTGATTGATCTTTCAGTCCATCGTGGGCGGTACGCCAGGCACCGTTCTTCATGTTGTCGCCAGTGTGGTTGGTCATTTGGTTGGGTAACATCATTCTGGTGGTACGTGCTCTTCGTTATGCGGGTTAATTCATTTCATCTGTTCGTCACTATTAATGGTTCGTTTGATATAATTCTGGTTCAATCTTCAGTCTTAAAACTATAAAATATTCTCGTCGCCCGCCTGTCGCAATTCAGCGTCAATGGTTTTATTCTTCGTGCGGGCCCTCAGCGGTTGTTTGGTTCATCCTCTAAATCTTTGTGTTATCAAAGTGCCTCGTTGTTACTCTTTCATCTTGTTTCAGTTGGTGCGTCGTCAATAAGTTCTCTGACCTCAATATTAAAACGTTAATTATCGTTTATCATCTGTTCCTTTGGTCATATTTATCATTCTGGGATGTTGATATAGTTAATATATATATCTTCATTGTGCCGTTCTTTATTGCGCGTATATTGCCTCTTGTATTAATCGTCAAAATTTCTCTGTTGGTGCCCTGCTCCATGGATGCCCCTATGCCGCCGCTATGCGGATGACCAGCATGCGCGCGCTGGCGTAGCGCCACCGTTGTACAGGTTCCTGGCGGCGGCATCGCGTCGTGCTGCTGCCTGCCGCTGCCTGGTGGTAAGCTTGTGCTTTGCTGGCGAAGTTGCCACGGCTCATCTGGGGCTGACGGCGCGCGGCTGCGCTTCCGCTGGCGCGTTGACGCTTGGTCAATGCGTGCCGCTGCGTGCCTGACCTGCGTGGTTTCGGTGCTGGGCTGGTAACCCATGCGGTTTCGCCGGCGGCCCGGTTCGGATACTTGCCCGGTTTCAGGATGGTTTTATGAAGGTTACGGTGATGACGCGCGCCGCTGATGTGCGCTGATATTCGACCAGTTCGGTGGTGCTGCTCGCGCGGGCTGGCTTTCGGCGCGCCCTGGGCTGGTTTGCCTCTTCGTTGGTCTGACTGCTGGCGCGGATATTATGTGTGTGCTGGCGGCAGGTCAATCCTGGGATTGTGTCTTCATGTATTCCCTTGGCCTGCCCCTTTTATTGCGTGATGGTGGGTGGTGTATTCGGGCGATTGCGGTGGCGCACTGTGTGTGGTGGTGCCGCC